>Ga0315553_10003966_pt1 | contig 11349 bp, 5 predicted proteins | sample SalMarSW160140MG_FD_203099 | JGI IMG/M metagenome (GOLD analysis project Ga0315553, IMG submission 203099) | Salt marsh sediment microbial communities from the Plum Island Ecosystem LTER, Massachusetts, United States - Salt Marsh Sediment SW1601-40 ... | reverse complement strand
AATGCTGGCTATAAAAAGCGGCAGGCTTTCTGTTGCCAGTTCAAGTGCAATGGGTATATTCCTGAAAGAGGTACTGTTAAAGAAATTTCTGATTAAGGGATTGTACAGTTCAGTACCCAGGGCAGATACACCAATAATTATTACGGCTGCCCTGAAGTTCATCCGTAGTCCTTCCGTTAACCCTTCCCTGAGAATACCTTCTCCTTCACCGGCTTTCGTAAACACAAATGAAGTGAGCAGGGTAATCAGTATAAAGAATACCCAGAACTTTGGATTCATTAACTGGCGCATTGCACGCTTATATCTCGTGATCCAGATACTTATAGTTACGGGTATTAAAATAAGCCATATAATCCATGTGGAATAATTCAGAACAAGCATTGAGGCCAGGAAGAGTATAAGGTTAACAACAAGCCAGACAATCGAATAACGGGTTTTCTGATGAGGATCATTAAACCTGTTCTTAATTTTATCATTCTGGTTAAGGGTAATATTTACATCAGCTTCACTGGCAATCCGGCGGCCAAGCCTGAGGCCCGTTATTGCAGTAATAACACCCAGTAAGAAATCAGCAAACAATAATATTAACAGGGGCAGCCAGACCATATCAGCCTGTATGCCTGTTTGCTTTTGTGCCATATCTGCCAGTTCAGTATATACATCGATTATGCTTGTACCATAGAATACTATCAGGGTTAATACTCTCTGCACCAGGCTCCACGACATAGCGAGCACGGCTCCTGTAATATATCCGGCAGGGGTCCGTCCCAGTATCCTGACTGAAAACTCCATCAGTAGAGCCTCGCTTAATATGGCTATCATGGGGCCAAAAATTACTGCACTGGGGGATAATGTTTTCATAATTGCACATATCAACCCGGCCCGCCAGAAAAGACCTCTTTCATTCCATTTATAACTTATGGAGATTAGTAAAATGATACCTATGGCTGTAAGTATACTGCCACTGAAAGGGACCCTGAGATTATGAAGGAAACTGCCTATTACAATTTCGGATGCAGCCCACATGCTTCCGGCAACAGATGCTTTGATCCATCTTGCATCTAATTCAAAATTCTTCGCCTTTATACCAGCATCGGTCATCTGTAGCCTTTATTAATAATGAGGCCGCATTAATTTAAAAGCCAGGGTGCTTTAAAACTATCCGGGAAATTTTTAACAGATGGTGTTTCCGGACTGAAAAAAATATCAACATTTTCCACTTTACCATTATGAAGTTTATATAACAGGGAAGCATATGGTTCAAAACGGAGATTGATATCGTATTTATTTTTCCCGTAGTTTATCCTTACGGTCATTTCAATTGGTTCCCCTGAGAATGACTGGCCGTATTTGAGCGGGAATTTAATATTTCCTGATTTAGGATTGGCAAAGAATATATATAATCCTTCATCTGTTTCCCTGGCCCTGTAAGGAGGTATTTCCGCACCTTCAACAAGAGGTAGCCCAACTGGACGGAATGTGGAATGGAAATCAGTAAGATCCATAAGAGCTTTAATTTTTTCATTCCAGTCGGCATGTTTAAGCGTTCCGGGTTCAGACGGTTCCTGAATAAATGTCACGGGCAATCCCTGCTTTGCCAGTTCAGTTATCACGGTAAGTGATTCATAATCAAGGTAAGCAGCATCAACATAAAGATGCTTGAATGAGGCATCACCCACTTTAAGAATATTATCATCAATTACTGCCTTCTCAAGGAATTCCCTGTTGATCCATACCGGCTGATGACCTTTCAGCCCTTCGGGAAAATAAACATATCTCATCTCGTAATATCCCCATGCCCAGATAAACTGTTCAGTTAATGGCAGAATACCCTTTATCCAGGCATCTTCCGTTGGCAGGTAAACAGCCACATCAGTGTAGGGCTTACCTTTCTTCATAACTTCAGAGAGCTTTTTGAGGTAATTATTGAATACGGGTAATTCCGGTGCCAGCCTGCCACTGTCACCAATATGAACACTGGCGTAAAAATTAACCGAATCATAACCGGCGGGGTTATGTGCTTTACCATGCCACACAATGTGATTTATACCATTTGCATACAGGGCATCAGCCACCAATTTGAGGTCAGCTGTCTGTTCTTCCCTGATATAATTACGTGGCCATCCGTAAAGACATGTGAATGTCTCTGCACTCACTATGTTTTTACCACTCAGAATTGCTGCTGAAGACGGGATGGCATTATATTCGGGCTCATAAAGCATTGCTTCTCCCTCCGGGATATCCATTCGTGCATAGGCAGAAATAATATCGCATGGTGCACCAGAACACTGTCCTCGCGAATTGATATTGTAGTTATCCAGCACCCTGTCATAATTTTCATAAAAGGCTATAACTTTTTCAGATATCAGCTTCATATAGTCATACAGGTGATCCTCATGACCGGGCATGTAAAGTGAGTCCATAAATGGGGTAATATCATAAGCATAATGTTCAGCAAAATCTTCCTTTAATCCCTTGTACCATAAACCTTTTGTTTCCACTTCCCAGCTATCGATGAAATATGAACGAGGTAGATCGCTTTCAGGATGGGGAAATGAATCCAGCATCCTTTGGAAATATTTCATATAATTTTCAGGGACCAGGTGATCGACAACATAACCCGTTGCCGGATATTCCCAGGACCTGTTAATGCTTTGTCTGTCTTCTTTTCCGTACTGTTGTGAGGCTTGATCATAGTTAACATAAGAATCACCGAAAGGCCAGAGAGTACCCATGGTAAGGTCGCATGCAAGTCCTATACTGTCAGCATACATCATTGCATACTGAACTATTTCCTGCCATTCAGGGCCAAGCCATTGCTGCCGGGGTGTATACGACTGATCCAGTGATTTATTCATTGCATTAAGAGGGTAAACCCACGCCAGTTCAATGCCTCCGAATCCGTTTTCTTTAAGCCAGTTGAGATTATACCTTATATCTTCCTTTTTTATTTCTGAAGCAAACCACCAGTAACGTGCAAAGGGTTTGTTTGTAAGTTCCATGGAGGTTAAGTAGCCGGGGGAGGTGCTATCCACGTTATTTGATTGTGTACAGGAAACCACAATAACAATAAAAATTAAACTGATGAGGTTTTTCATGGGATATGATATAAAACAAAAATACAAATACCAATGTAGAGGCGCAAGGTCTTGCAACTCTACATAGGCGTTTTTATACAGGTTATTTAAATTGGAACCAGTCTATTTCGAACAGATCACCTTCGTCACCGTAGCACTGTATCCATAATGCGTGAACACCCGATATTTCTTCAATATTGAATTCAATTATCTGCCATTCATTTTGCCGGCTGCCTTCCTTAAGCTCGTATGTTTCCAGTCTCCTGCTCCATGGCTTGCCTGCTGAAAGGGTAATACTCCCTTCGGCTATAGCTTTAATTCGTATTTTAACTGAACATACCCCTGTTCCAAAATCAATGTATTTAAATATTGCGGAATCATCATTCCGGATGCTGCTTAAAATTTCGTTCGAAGGACCATCTGCTGTTATACGAACATTTCCATGAAGGAGGCATGCAGAAGAGGCATCTATTATTCTTCTTGCATCCAGGGGCATTCCTGGACCCTGTGAGGTCATTTCGACTTCAGGTATGGCACCATCCTCCATGAAAGTTATTTTTTCAATACAGGCCTTCCTCATCGTTTTACAGCCATGTGTGGAGCGATGGTAGAATACATACCACTGATCGTTAAATTCAGCTATTGAACCATGATTATTCCAGTTACCGGGATTACAACCGGCATTATCAATGATGACCCCCCTGTACTTGTATGGACCAAAAGGTTTTTCAGCCGTGGCATATCCAATGCACGTCGGTTTGTCTTCCCTGCTTATATCAGCATATACCAGGTAGTAAAAGCCATTTCTCTTTGCCATAAAGGCTCCCTCATGAAAGGAGTGTTCAGCTTCGGTAAGTATTCCTTCCTGCACGCTTTCCGGATCAATTTCCTGCATACCGGGTTTAAGCAGTGCCATCTTCAGGCTGAACTGCCCCCACAAGTAATAAGCGCTGCCATCATCATCGATAAAAACAGCCGGGTCAATCTGCTTATATTCATGAGTATTTATTGCTTTCCCGGAGGTAAAAGGGCCGGTGGGACTTTCCCCGATTGCTACCCCTTCGGCATTTTCCCTGTCAGGCTGACAGTAATACAGGTAGTATTTACCATCTTTTTTTACACAGTCGGGGGCATACAGCAGGCTGTTATTATAAGGAACGGCATCATCAACGCCGCCTGATGAAAATACATTTTCCCGGAGTTTCCAGTCAAGCATGTCATCAGTATAAAGAACATCATGTTTAAATGAACAGTAATAATCGCAGCTTTCATCTGTTGAACCATAGATATACAGTTTACCATCATCCCATACATGAGCTGAAGGATCAGCAATATACACACCGGGTGGGCTGATGGGGTTTTGTGCTGAAACAAACAGGCAAGCCTGCAGAATGATGATAAGCGTAAAAATGTATCTTTTCATAATTCAGAAATTAGCCCTGAGGGACAGAATGAAATTTCTGCCCGGGGATGAGATACCTGAGCTGTAAGTGCGGTAGCGCCGGTCGCTTAGGTTTTCTATTCCTGCTGACACTGCAAGCACATCCGTTAACTCGTAAATAGCTTTGATATTGAGAGTATACCATGAAGGGGAATAATTATTCCCGTAAGCATCTTTAGCGTAGATTTCATCCTTACCTTTTTCTTCCTCGGGTAAATCTTCATATTTTCTCTCTGCCTGGTATTCAGTATACAGCTGGACGTTCAGCCTGCTGGCCTTGTAGTTAAGGCGTGTAATACCAAAAAGGGGAGCTGCATGTCGTGAAGGGCTGGTACTTCCATCATCAAGCTCTTCTTTTCCCTTCTGGAAATTAAGGTCCGAGGAAAGGCTGAATCCGGCAGGCAGCTTCACTTCGAGTCCTGCCTGTATGCCATAAACCCTAGCCACGGCAGCATTTTGTATTGCCTGTACCTTACTCATCATATCGTCATACATAATGCTGTCCTGACCGCCCAGCTGAAAATCCCTCCGGACAAGTGCATTTTGCAGAATTGTGTAATAGCCTGTTATATCAAATTTGACTATATCATCAAACACTTTTGCAATACCGATGTCAAAACTGTATGCATATTCTGCCTGCAGATCAGGATTTGGTACTATAACAGCTCCTGGTTCGGAGTCAAACACCTTGCCAAGGTCATCAACATTAGGAGAGCGGAAGGCTGTTCCGAAGCTGGCGCTTATAACGAGTGATTTCGAAGGGTGGTATACGCCTCCCAGGCTTCCTGTCAGGGCACCATTGTTAATACTGGCTGTTCTGAAGGGGAAGGGATAAAAGGTATTATCAAATTCAGCATCCAGCAAAAAATGATTGTATCGCAGGCCGGCCTGGAACGTTAATTGTTCAGCCATCCTGTATTCATCATTTATATAGGCTGCAATGGATGTCCAGGCAGACTGGGGATATCTTGCAGCCCCCGGCACACTTGTCCCGGTGGCTATATTTTCATCAATACCGGTAGAGTTTACATCGTTGAATACATATTCAACACCATAGTAAGCCGTGTTCCTTTTGCCTGTTGACTTTACGAGATCCAGGTTAATAGAATAAGCCAATACTTCCTCATTTCTAATACTGCGGCTGTCACTGTTCAGTGACCGGTCAATGCGGCTTTCCTCAAAATTTTGTTGAGCCAGGCGAAGTGTCATCTGGTCATACGCGGCATTATTGGCCATATGATTAATAGTCAGGTTATTCATCATCCATTTTTGCGGACCATAATTCCATTCAGCATAGCGTGCAGTACCATTACGTACCCTGTTATGCCTGTCATACCTCCCATACTGAGATGTTTCGGAATAATGGAACCCATATTGGAAATCCCATTTTTCATCCGGTGAAAACTTTACTTTCTGCATTAGATTCACCTGTGAATAAGCCGAAGGGATTTGAAGAAGGGGATCATCCTGTGTGATTACCCTGTCAATACTGTCCTGACTTTGAACATAATATGGTTTAATATAATCTTCTGGTCCATGTCTTCCCTGGCGCAGGTGATCAAAATCCCAACTGCTGAAACTGGTAACAAGAGCCCATTTGTTCCATCCCACATTCATATCAAAGTGACCTGTTTTTTCATTACTGGTTGATGAATATCGCATTATTGCCTTTCCCGTTATCAGGGGTTCATCACCGAGTGCTAACTTTGGGATGAGGGTTTGAAAGCTCATCACTCCTCCAATGGCATCGCTGCCGTATATTACCGATCCGGGGCCAAACAACACCTCGGTGTTCTCCATGGCAAAGGGATCAAGACTAATGACATTCTGAATATTACCACCCCTGAAGATGGCTGTATTCATTCTCACTCCGTCAACGGTATACAATAAACGATTGGTGGCAAAACCCCTGATCATTGGGCTGCCCCCTCCCTGCTGGCTTTTCTGAATATAAACCTTACCGGATATGCCTAAAAGGTCAGCTGCTGTTTGCAGGTTCTGTAATTCCACTTCCCTCGGTGAGATAGAAATAATTTTTAAAGGTACATTATCAGTGGTTTGCCTCCAGCGTGTAGCAGATACCACTATCTCATCCAGATTAATATTGGATACTTCCAGAAACAGCTCAAAAGATTGGGCCTCAAGTTCGGAAAAGCTCGTGACCACTGTTTTATATCCCAGGGTCCTGATTTCAATATTATCTGCATTCATGAAAACTGACAGGTCGGCCTGTCCTTTTGCATTGGTAGTGGTAAAAGCCCGGGAGTTTTCACTGACCAGGGTAACCAGTTCAATAGGTTTCCTGCTCTCACTGTCCCTGATGGTTATTGTCTGGCTCCTGGCAATGAAACCGAAAACCAGAAATAAACACAATAAGAATATATTCTTCATTATGATACATTCTAAATTAAACAATTATGTTCCTGCCTGAAAAAGGGGAAACACTTTATAAATAATAAAAAGTTTTTCAGCAGGAGCGGGGCGGTGGTTCCGGTGGGGGAAAATACAGTGAATCATATAAATCAATCAGAGAGAAGAATTTAATTTCCTGTGAATCCGGGCAATTACCATGCCATATATTGAATTCACTGAAGTAAATCATTTTTAAAAAGGGATTGATATGCTCTTTCTTATTATTTTTTTGGGCGTCCGTATCAAAGGCGTATTTGCCAAGCTCACTTATCTTGTTGTTGAGCATGGTCTCTGCAATATCCCACCAGCACCAGTAATAAATACTGTCACCAACAATTTTTGATTCTACAATATCAAACATCTGGTGATGATACTCAAATTCTCTTGAGTGCTCCCATCTCAATTCTGTTTCAGCTTCTTCTTCAGTGAATTTGAGCAACACCAGTTTCTCTTTATTAATCCCGGCTTGAATATTTTTATCCACCTGTTTTTTAGTCATATTCTTCTTGTACTGTAACCACATGTATGTTACAGAAGACGGTGCAAGAAGTACCGTTATAAGTAATATGGCATAGATTTTCTTCTTCAAGACCGTTAATGTTTACTGACAAATTTATAAAAATTTAAAGGCCTTAAGCAGGTTTTTCAACATAGTCTGAATTATTTTGATCCAGACGCAGTAAGCAAGATGTGTTCAACTGAGATCTACAGTATTTTTGTTAAATTTCTGTTAACAGTTACAGGAATAGTATTTTTGTTAAAGCTTTTACAGAAATTTGCCCAATTATTTTATACATAACGATATGAAAAATCTTATTTCAGTTGCAATTATTCTGCTTCTACTAACAACATGTAAGGACCGTCAATTGAAGGATCAAGATAATGATATCAAGCTTAATAAGACGGATATAGAATCAGAAGTTGACAGGCTGGCAGATGAATATATACAACTTGATATCTTCTCAGGAGTAATTCTTATTGCGAAAAAAGGCAAAGCAGTTTATCAGAAGCCTTTTGGCCTGGCTGACAGGGAAGAAGGTATTCCAAATAAGAAGAATACATTATTTGATATTGGCTCGATGAATAAGACTTTTACTTCAATAGTGATAAAACAGCTTATTGCCGAAGGAAGATTGAAATATAGTGATAAACTGACCGATTTTATAAAGGGATATGAGGATTCCCGGGTTGAGGATGTTACTGTAAGGCACCTGCTTGATCATGAATCCGGATTTGGTGACTATCATAAGAAGGGATTTTTCGATTTACCGAAGGAAAGTAAAACCCTGCAGGCTATTGTTGATATGACCAAGAGTATGCAGCTGGAGTTTGAACCGGGAATGCAAGAGATGTATTCAAATACTGGCTATGTATTACTCGGAGCTATAATTGAAGAGGTAAGTGGAGATACTTATTTTCAGAATGTAAGGGAAAGAATAATAAAGCCACTGAGACTCAGGAATACCTACATTGAAGATTTGTCCGGGCTGGAGAAAAAAAGGGCAAAAGGATATTATAAAACAGTGAGTGGGGAACTTATCAGGAATGATCGTTTTGTTGACCAACCAAATCCGGACGGAGGATTTCTGTCAACGGTTGAAGACATAATGAAGTTTTACAGATCGTATTATTATGATACACTACTATTAAGTAAGACTATGAAGGAAGATGATCCATTTTTCAACTACATCGATGAATTAGCCCCTGGAAAAGCAATTGTGCATGCAGGGGGATTTGAAGGGTTCAATACAGTTATCTACCAAATTATAAGCGATGATATCTCAATAATAGTGTTTTCTAATATGGATGAACCTGTAGCGGAGCATCTGGGAATGGGGATACTGTTAATAATACGTGGCCAGGAACCGGCTAAACCATCCTTGCCAGCTGTGCAAATGGTTTATAAGTATTTTAAAGAAAGAGGTATTGATTATATAAGAGAAAATTTTGAAGAACTTACAGTTAATTTTCATCCTGCCGACCCGAGGGATTTAATTCTCAATATAGTTGGATATAATATTTTATCGGAAGGTCTTACAGATGAGGCTATTGAATTATTCAAACTGAATATCGAATTTTTTCCTGGGGTGGCAAATTGCTGGGATAGCCTGGGTGAAGCTTATATGTTAAAAGGAGACACAACAGCTGCAAGAAAGGCATACGAAAAGGCTCTGGAAATCAATCCTGACATGGAAACAGCAAAAAAAGCCCTTGATAAGATTTAGGTCCATAAGCTTGAAGATACCTCCTTCCTGCACTCCCTGTTTGAAGGTGTAAGGGATCAGTTAATGATAACTTCATCACAGAATATCCAGGAGGGAAGACCTGATGAATTATGCCATTCGGGGGCTGTCTTCATATTGCTGGCATGAATTTTTACATAACGGGCGTCAATGGGCTCGAATTTAAAATTGAAGTATTCAATATCGTTAACCTTACTGCCATGATGCAGTGGCCTGGATGTTCTGATATTCATTATTTCCAAAAAACTTTTACCTTCCTGATTATCACTGCCATTTTCGGCAGAGATTGACACTTCAACGAATTCCGGGAAGAAAACAATATGATTGGTAACCTGGAGGAAGGCAGTTTGAATATTATCAATTGTTTTTACCTCACCAAGGTCAATAAGCACCTCCATATCATTTCCTTCGAATCCAAGCCAGTTTGAATAGAAGCTTGATCCTCCGAATGCTCCATCTGTAAGTGCCAGTGGATCTTCACCCGCGTATTTTTTGGGGGCAGTAAGTGCCCTGACATTTTTACCGGCAGCAATATTTGGCATTTCAGATCTTTTTATTGTCTCATTATATGAATCAACATATTCGGAAACGGTATAACCCATTTCATTCATCAAGGTGATGTCGGCGCTACTGCAAATATCTTCGAATAATTTAATCCTGGATCCGGCCTGTTCAAGCTTATATATTCCTGAAAGACCTTTCCTCGATGCTTCAAGTGCTGCATAGTGTGTGCTGAGCCGGGCCGTTTGTACCCTCTTAAGCACAGCGGGTTTAGCTGAAACGGACGCTTCTGCCTTAGCCAAGAGCTCATCGTATTTTTCGAGCAATTCAGGCCTGAGAAACGAATCAAATCCCTGGGAAGGATCACCGTACAGGAACAGGAAAAAATCAGGTGTTTTCCTTATTTCCCCGTGGATTATATCAATATATTCCTTAATATATTTTCCGGCCTCCTGATAATAAGCATCCGTAAATTCTTTTATTATATCATCAGCCATGAGGTCAGGGTTCCAAAGAAGTTTTGCTGTAAGATATGATCGAAGCTCAAAAAGCTCACTGGGATTATGGCTATGTTGTTCAAAAACCCACCTGGCATTATTATCCCTGAAGAACCTTATGTTTGGCCCCAGGGTATGCATGTTGGGAAACGGTGCAAGAAAATTTGTGAACTGTGTTGTGTAGTCCCAGATTCGTATATTTTCAGTAAGATCTTTCCATCCTCTCAGGTCAGAGGCAAAATCCTGACATCCTTCCACTATTGGTTTACTGCGGTTGCATTCTATTGAGCAGAGTGTTACCAGCACGTTAGCTGCAGGTTTTGTCTTACATGGTTTCCTGGTGTACTGGTAGGCAAGGGTTGAGATGGTTTTGTCAGGGAAGCTATCAGCAATCTTGTTTACAAACCTTATGATTGAACCACTGGCAGAGCCTTCTTCCCGGTCAATTGCAGAGCAGTTCTCACACTGGCAATAAAGCGTGTTATCGTCCTGACTGACAGATATAATATCTGCTTCAGGATATCGTTTGAAATAAGCAGCAACTGAATCTGTAACAATATTAAGTACATCCGGATTGCTTAGGCATAGTTGTGTGCTGAGTCTTTTCCCGTCACGCAGGGCATAATATTCAGGGTGCCGGTCATAAAATGCACTTCCGGGCATGAACCTGTGAAAAGTATGTACCCTGGCTTGCGTGACATAACCCGGGAATGCTTCATATGTCACTTTACGTTTATCAGCGAAAGCCCGGTTATCATAGAACAATTTTGAATGAACCGTGCGGGTTTCAATATCAGGAGTATATTCATAGTCAAGTTTAGAGTTTACCCTGATCTTATCTGAACGTGGTATTATCTCAACCTCAGGGCTGAGCCATAAGCAAGCCATTTCATTTTCAAGGAAGATGTAAACAGAATAGAGAACACTCTTCGGACATCCTCCTCCAATAACGAGATTTTGGCCATTTACCTCATAAAAGCACAGGTGTGGGTTATAGCCCTGGTTTTCAGGATAAGGCCCTAAAAATATTTCGTGCCTGCCTTCGCGCCTTTCATTCACGCTCACTACAGGTATTCTGGCTCCGGATATTTCTTCCAGGTATTTTTGCAGTTCCCCGGCGGCATGATTAATTATGGCATCCACAGTGTCTGCGATCACTATTTCATAATTACTGATTG
>Ga0315553_10003965_pt1 | contig 11349 bp, 9 predicted proteins | sample SalMarSW160140MG_FD_203099 | JGI IMG/M metagenome (GOLD analysis project Ga0315553, IMG submission 203099) | Salt marsh sediment microbial communities from the Plum Island Ecosystem LTER, Massachusetts, United States - Salt Marsh Sediment SW1601-40 ... | reverse complement strand
AGGAGGTGCGGCGGCAAATCGACGAGTCTCTCCGGGCCCTGCGCACCGACTACATCGATATGCTTCAGTACCACTCCCCCTCCGGCGAGGAGTTGCTGACCTCCGGGCTTGCCGAACTGCTGGAACTGGAGGTGCAGGCAGGCAAGATCCGCCACATCGGAATCTCACTCAAGGCGGAACTTTGCCGGAGCTCGGACACCGTGCAGGTTCGGAAAGCCCCGGAGCTGAACGTCCAGGCTATGCAGATCCTCTACAATCGACTGGAAAGGCAGGCGGAAAACGGAATCCTTCCCCTCTGCCGGGAGCTGGACCTGGGGGTGATTACCCGGGTACCCCTGGCCAGTGGGCTGCTCAGCGGCAAGTACGAAAGCGGGGCCGGTTTTCCCGACAACGATGTCCGAGCCCACCGGGAGCGCTCCGAGCTCGAGGAAATGCTGCGGGAGGTGGAGCGGATCCGGCGTGAAGAACTGCCCGAGGGGTTGTTCCTCTCCAGTTGGGCCCTGGCCTGGTGCTTGAAACATCCGGCGGTCAGCTGTGTAATCCCGGGCTGCAAGTCCGTTCAGCAGGTCCTGCAGAACGCCCAGAGCACGGAGCTGCTCGATGATGCGCACCCGCAGGACCTTCCCTACAATCCCGAGTAGCCTGAGGCAGCACTGAGGTGAGCGTAGATCTCTCCCTGGGGAAAAAAGAACGACTCGTCGGTCTGGCCTTTACCACGGCGGCGTTCCTGTTCTGGGGGCTGTACCCTCCCTACTGGAAGCTGCTAAGCGGGATTCCCACGTTCCAGGTGTTCGCTCATCGCGTGTTTTGGGCCTGCATGTTCACCGCCTGCATCATCACGATTCAAAGACGCTGGCACGAGGTTGGAAAAGCACTGGGATCGCGGAAAACAGTGTTTACCCTCCTGGCTTCCGGTTTGTGCGTGGCCACCAACTGGTCTATCTACATCGTTGGGATCCTGACCGAAAAGTTCCTGTCGGTCAGCATGGGTTACTTCATCAATCCCCTTGTCAGCGTGATCCTCGGTGTGCTGATCCTCCGAGAACGGCTGCGGTTCTGGCAGATCATCGCGGTGCTCTGCGCTTTCGGTGGTGTGCTCTACATGGCTGTCGGCTCGGGGGGATTGCCCTGGATCTCCCTCTCCCTGGCTTTCTCCTTCGGTCTCTACGGGCTGCTGCGCAAAACAGTGGCCGTTGAGCCCGTTCCCGGAACTTTTGTGGAGACTTTGCTCCTTTCCCCCCTTGTCGTTGGCTACCTGCTGTTCGAGGCGCTGCGAGGGCGCAGCGCCTTCGGAACCGTGGACATCCCGACCCACCTGTTTCTCATGGGTGCAGGTGTGGTCACCGCCCTACCCATTATCTGGTTCGCCAACGGCGCCCGCCGCCTTCCCCTTTCCCTGGTCGGGTTTCTCCAGTACCTGGTCCCCACCTGTCTGCTATTAATGGGAGTTTTCCTGTACCGGGAGAACTTCACGGTGACCCACCTGATCAGTTTCTCCCTGATATGGATCGGCATCATTATCTTCACCCTGTCTACGTTTCTGCAGAGAACCCCGGCGCCTCCCGAGTCCAAGAGCAGGGAACTCAAGCAGTACGATTGAACAAGATTGCACAATCACGGGTAAAGCCGTAGTATCGTGAGCGGAGCGCAAAAATGTCAGTTCAAACACTCGATACCGACGTGCTGGTCATTGGCGGGGGACTATCCGCTGCGGAGGCGGCTATTGCCGCCAGTAAATACGGTGTACGGGTGTTGCTTGTCGATAAGGGAAGATTCGGTTCTAGCGGAGCCAGCGCCACCGCTGGCGGTAATCCTCAGGCATACGTTCCCGTAGAACTAGGCGGTCATCCTGATGATAGCCCCGAGGCGCTTTTTCGAGACATCGTCATCGGCGGACATTATCTAAGTGTCCAGGAGATGACGGAGATATTGGCAGAGGAAATCGCCGACCGGGTAATTGAAGCGGATTCCTTCGGCGTTCCCTATCTGAAAGATCCCTACGGAAAAATGTTCACTTTCAAAACCATGGGCACATCGTATCCACGGGTTGGACCGGTAAAGAATTGGGGCATTGGTATGATGCAGGCTTTCCGCAAAGAGGCACTGCATAGAGGTATCCGTGTTCTTGAAAATGTTCAAGTGTTGCAGCTTCTGCAGAGGGACAGAACTATGATCGGCGCCCTGGCCATGGATATGAAAGGGAAGAACTGTTATCTCTGTAGCACCGCTACAGTTGTCCTTGCCTGCGGAAGCGCCCTGGAACTATACCCATACAAAAGTGCCTCCTACACTACCACCGGTGATGGGTACTTTCTTGCCTATGAAGCCGGCGCTGAATTGGCAAATATGGAATTCGAAGAATTTACCCTCATCCCGGCTCCAGGGGGTGTACCTCTACCTACGGGAGGGATCAAACCGACCCTGTCGGGGGGAGGCCGATTTTACAACGCCAGGGGCGAACGGTTTCTTGCTAAATATGACCCCGAAAGAATGGAAAACACGACCCGTTCAAATCTGATCAGAGCAGTTTACACTGAAATCGAATCCGGCCGAGGCCCGTGCTACATGGACACCTCGGCGGTTCGCGAACCGACAACCGAATTGGAGAAGTTTAAATTCCTGGCATTGCGAAAGCTCGTTTCTGCAGGTATCGACTATCGAAGCGAACGAGTGCCATGGATACCGGCGGTCCACAGCTTCTTGGGAGGTGTGAGAATAGACGAACGTTGTGAAACCAACGTTACTGGTTTGTACGCGGCCGGCGAGGCTGCAGGGCACGGAGGCATTTTCGGGGCGGATCGAGGAGGCAGCGCCATTGGCGCCTGCATGGTATTGGGCGCAAGAGCGGGAAAATATGCGGCCCGTAGATCTTTACAACAGCCGGCTGGTCCGATTCCGCAAAAGGTGGAGGAAAAAGCTATGGACCGGCTGGACCAACTGGTTCATGGCCGTGGTGTCCTTCCCGCCAGCGCGAAAAGCGAGATGCGACAATTGGCGGGGGCCGAGCTGTTCATCTCTCGAAACGAAAAAGGCCTGCAGCGGGCAATTGATCGCTTTACAGATTTCCAGAAGCAACTGATTATGGGTGACGGTACGGCCCATACAGTTACGGAAGTCTACAATCTAGCCTTAACAGGCGAACTGGTTGCTCGAGCGGCTTTGGCCAGATGTGAAAGCCGAGGCCAACATTCACGTACCGACTTTCCGGAGCAGGATGACAGACACTGGCTGGCTCACATCATACTTCAAAAGGATGAAGACAACCATACTGTTAAGATCCGCAAGGAGCCGATTCCTCTGATGAAGTATCGCCTGCGGTCTGAAGGTGGGCACGATAGGAGCAAGCACTGATGCCACCTAGACTACAGCGCAGTCGATGCATTCAATGCGGGAACTGTGTTTATGTATGTGGAAAATGGATCTTCTATTTCGACCGAAAACAGGAAGGTATCTATCGACGAAATGTAAAAGTGTGCGTTCACTGTTTCGCCTGTCAGGATCTATGCCCAACCGGAGCTATCAGGATTGTGCTCCCGAGGAAGACGAAGGAATTATAGGATCTCCATAGACTGTCAATCTGTGGATTGTTCCTGCAAGGAGCAAAGTTCGGGCCACAATACTCGAGGCTTCTATTCTCTCGTTCTCACTGCACATGTCATAGCCCAGTAAACCCATGCCGTCCAGCGTGGCCGTTCCCAAAGCCGAGGTAAAGCTGCCATCAGAACCACCTGCTTTTTCTCCGGCGACGAGCTGCATGTCTATGTCCTGTGCAACCGCGCACACCAAATGCAGCAAGGACTCCGTTTTCGCATTTGGCTGCATCGGAGGTCGGGTCATTCCCCCCTTGAGAACAAGGGATACGCCCTGTATAGATGCGGACTCTGCGACACGTCGCACCATTTGGTCCACGATCTGAACCATATCCAAATCTCGAACGCGCACATCGATACCGGCTAGCGCCTGGGACGCGGTAACCTGGCGAGCACTTCCTCCACTTGCCTGATTTACGGACACCCTGATACCCCGATCCGAATCACTTATACCCTCAAGAGAGAGAATCTTATGCGCCAGCTCACTGCAGGCGTTCACCCCGACCCTCTTGGGGTCCAGCACGTGGGCCGCCTTACCGTTGATTTGCAGCTCAAATGCCCCCACTCCCCAGCGCTTTAGCACCACGGTAGTTGGCGGAACCGAAGACTCTAATACCAGGACCCATGAGGATGTTCGGGCCAGTTTTTCGATATAAGGCCTGCCCCTGACACTGCCAAGTTCTTCATCCCCGGTGAGAAACACAGCGATGGGTGGGGTCTTCAGGTCCAAAGAATGAAGAGCTTTCAATGCGTAGACCAGCTGGACAAGTCCTCCTTTCATGTCTCCTACCCCCGGACCATAGAGATGGTTGCCCTTTATGGAAAAAGGGTGCTTAGCCGCGGTTCCGGCGGGCCATACCGTATCGAGATGTGCGGAGAGGAACAGTTGTTTCTTGCCTTCTCCCCTGCGTCGGGCTATGACATGGTTTCCCCGATCCCGTTCCTTGATGATTCGCGTTTCGAATTCGAGCTGTTCTAGTTGCTCTGCCACTAGCTGTCCACACAGGTCGATGCCGTCTTTGCAGTAGGAGCCGCTATCGATGTTCACGAGCTGCTCGAGCATCGCCAACATTTCAGGATACTTTCGGGTCAGGTAGTTCTTGAGATCATCAAACACCGCGGTACCTCAAACCACTATCAAAACTCTAATGTCATTCCGACATAGCTGAAATTCGTGCATTCGGGGAGCTCATGCACCAACCTCGCGGCCGTGGGGATTCCAGTGCAGTGAGCGGGAATGAATTTCCTGATGTTATATGCTTTCAGGGCTTGCATGGTCTTGGTCAATTGCCCCTCGTCGGCGAAACCGAGGTGGGTGCCTCCCACGATACAGTAAATATCGTCGGTGCCGGTCAATCGCAGAGCATGATTGATGATATTGATGATTCCCGAGTGAGCACAACCCAGAACGATCAGAATCCCGTTTTCGGTATTCATAATCAGGGATTGATCATCCGCAATCGTATCAACGATCTCCTGGCCGTCCCGCACGGCAAAACGATTCTCCATATCGCTGTGCTCATACTCTGTTTCCCTGGGTATTTCACCCGAAAGATAGGTCCCCCTGCCGATTTCGGCAAACTCTTCGTTGAATGAGAAAACAGCACCCGATCTCTCCAAATATCCCCTAGTATGGGGAAAACCACCATAGCGCTTTGCCCCATCTCTGCCTTTGCGGAATCTGTTGAGGAAGATATCGGGATGACCTAGGACGTCTATTTTGTCGTGGAAGCCGAGCACCTGATACAGGCCTCCACAGTGATCCGGATGCCCGTGGCTGATGATAATTCTGTCGAGTCTTTGCAGGTTTTTTCTATGAACTATCGAATTATGGACAACCGTCGTACCTCTTCCTGCATCGAAGAGCGTGTTGCCATATTCCGTCTCCAGGTAAACGGAAAAGCCGCTTTCGCCAAGACTTTCCGTTTTACCGAGAACCGTGTTGTCCGCCAGTATTGTAAGTCTGCCCTTAATTTGATCCATCATTCCTGCCCCATGACAACACAATTCCGGTTTTTACGGATTCTTGAGGCGGGTCTATATATTCAACATGCGTTTAGCATTTTCTCCGAGGATCTTCTTCTTGTCGGCCTCCGGTATGTCCAGAGATTGAATCGCCTTCGGATAGTCCCGCAGTCGAAACTCGCCGCTCCCCGGTCCCCAAGGTGCATCGGTGGCGAAGATGAGGGGATCCGCACCGAAAACCTCGTAGGCACACTTGATCGCCGGTATGCTGCCTCCCACGGCGGTGTCATAGTAGAAACGCCGGAAGTACTCGAACAGCGGTTTGGAAAGAACATCGGTCTGCCCGCCGTAGTTCGCCTTCTGGTTCTCCGGTTCGTATGTCTCGAGGGTTCGTCCCATGTAGAAGGGGACCATCCCCCCTCCCAGATGATGGGTAACGATCTTCAGGTCGGGATAGCGCTCCATGATGCCTGAAAAAACCAGACGGCAGGTCATTAAGGTGGTCTCGAAGGGCCAACCGAAATTATGGATGAGATCGTATTGAGCTTCGTAGGGACGGTCGTTGGTGCCGGCGGGCTTCACGGGGTGAATAAATACCGGAAGTTCCAGTTCGTTGACCGCCGCCCAGAACAGTTCGTACTCCGGGGCGTCGACGGGTTTTCCCCGATTGTTGGAGTCGATCCCGATGGCCTTCAGGCCCAGCGTCTTGACGGCGCGCTCCAATTCCTGGCGGCTCCCCTGCTCGAATCCGGCCATGGGAACGGTTCCGGCAGCAAGAAGCCTTCCCTTGGATTCCTCCATCAGCTCGGCCATGCTGTCATTTACTACTTCGGCATAGGCAAGCTGTTCTTTAATTGTCCCGGGCAAGAGGTTGCAGTCGAACGTGCTCTGAACCGTCACCACCTGGTAGGCGATGTCGTTCCGGTCCATCTGGGCCACACGTTCTGCGACATCGGTGAAATGAGGTTTCCTCTGAGCAACCCCTCTGCCGAACTCCACTCTCTCCCGGCCCCATTTGCCTCCCTTGTCCGCCAATTTGTCGAAGTATTTACCGTTCATCATGTGGGTATGGCCGTCAATAATCATTTTCAAGTCTCCTTATCGAATCGCTAGGCGAATATTAGTCCCTTGTACACATTCACTTTGAGAAGCACCACGAACACCGTATAAAGGATCGCGGATGTGCCAACGGTAATGGACAGGGCGACATACCAGCGCGTCTTGTAAACCATCATATAGGCGAAAAGAAACACGGGAATGGCAATCAGGAAACCAAAGACGTATACGGCGATGAACAGACATACAACCCATATCACTGTCCTCGCGTAGTGAGGCCAGGTTTCTTTCGCCTCATCCTCACTCACTTCTTCCTTCGGCTCCGCCTCCCCGCTGTTATTTTGTTTCCGAACCTCCGTCAATATCCCTATAACCGCGAGCAGTATGACTAGGCCGCAGGTGATCAGAGGCACGATCTTCGCTACGAAATAATCGTAGGTCAACGCGGTAATGCCGAATACCAGGGCGATCACTATGCAGACGACGTAGCTTATTATGTTTTGTTTCATCTTCACGCCCTGCCATCCTTCATAGCGGAGCGACGTTGAATCAGTTTCTTTACAGGCTGGAACAGAAAAAGTCCCAGAAGCACGGCGATCAACGTAAGACTGATCGGTCGTACGAAAAACAAGGGCCCGCCCGTCCCGTAGGCGATGAACAGGTACTTTTCAAACAGATTGCCGAGTACCCAGCCGAGAAGCAGCGCCGGGCGGTTGAAGCCGTACTTCTTCATGGCCAGGCCGATCAGCCCGAAAACGAGAAGGACTACGAGATCCATCAATTGTTCCTGGTGGGAAAACGTCCCCACGAACACGAGGACGATAACCAGCGGCACGAGAATGCGGGCCGGAATCATCGCCACCCTGGCGAGGCGGGGCGCCAGGAAAAAGCATACCACTCCCCCTATCAGGCTCCCGATAAAGAGTATCTGGATCAACTTGAAGGACAGCGGCAGGTATTGGGTCATCATGCTGGGACCCGGTCTGATTCCCAACATCAAGAATGCCCCCAAAAGCACGACCATCTCCGCGCTTCCGGGTATCCCCAGGGCCAGGGTCGTCAACAGCGCCCCTCCCTCTTTGCCGTTATTCGCGGACTCCGGTGCAATGACACCCTCCACGATGCCGGTGCCGAACTTCTCAGGGTGTTTCGAGATGTGCTTTGCCTGACCGTAGGCCACGAAAATTGAAGTCATCGCCCCTACTCCGGGAATGATACCGATGATATAGCCGATCACGCTGGAACGAAGCCACAATCCCCAGTGGCGGAAGACATCCTTCGCACCTTCCCAGGTACCCCGAAGCGTGAGCACGACGTTCTCCCTCTTCGCTATCGAGCCTCCCCGCGCTGCCAGGGAGATCATCTCCGGGATCGCATACAGACCCAGGGTCAAACCGATCAGGGGAAGACCATCGATCAGGTAGATCGTCCCGAAGCTGAATCTGATCAGTCCGGTTGTCACGTGGTGACCGATGAAGGAAATCAGGATTCCAATACAGCCGGCCAGCAACCCCTTGATCATCGAGCCCTTACTCAGGACGGCGATGAAGGAGATCCCGATGAGCACGATGAATACCATATCTGCCGAGGTAATGGCAAAGATCAAGGGCAGTACCAGCGGCACCATTCCCAGCGCGAGGAACACGGACAGCATTCCTCCCATTGCAGAGCTCATCAAAGCCGCCCCCAACGCGCGGGCGCCTTCACCTTTTTGAGTCATCGGGTAGCCGTCGATGAGGGTCGCCGCATTCGGGGAGGTTCCCGGAATGTTCAGCAGAATGGCGGTCACCGATCCTCCGGTATATCCGGTCGCACATATTGCGATGAAAAGCGGAAGAGCCTGATCCGGTGTCATGAAAAACACCAGGGGCAGAAAAACCGCCATCGCCACGATGGATCCTAGGCCGGGAATGATGCCGAAAATTATCCCGACGAAGGCGCCGATGAACAGAATCAGCCATATCTCCAGGCCAAGGAAACTCTGCAGGGCTTCAAAGAAAGCTTGAAAGATCATCTGACAATTACCCTCCTTAGCGTCGATCGCAATAGAAAATCCCCGAAAAATTTTAGCTTTCCCGGGGACCTTATTTGTTGATGATTCAAGTCTTAGCGGAGATCTTGATAACGCTTCGAACAACCAGAACCTATAAGATCCCCACCCGACTACTTGATATACTTATTTACCAGATTGCGCGTCGCTTCGATCTTTTCATCCGGCATACTCAGCACCGTGCGCACGTCGTTTTCCAGCTGCTCGCCGGTCATCGGAGTCTGCCAAATCGCCCATCGCACCTTGGCTTGTTTCAAAAACCCGGGCTCTTTCATGATCTTGTCAAAGCTCCTTCGCAGGTACTCGAGCTTGTCAGCCGGGACTCCGGGAGGGCCGAAGAACGATTTTCCCGACACCAGGGCTTCCACAAAGCGGATCATGTCCTCCTGATCGGCGGTGAGATTATTCCCTGCAAGTTCGGCAATGGACGGTACGTCGGGATACCAGGCGGTCCGCTTGAAGGTCATAGAGCAGAAGGGTTTTACAAATCCCTTCTCCACCTCAACGCCCCCCGAGGAAGCTTCTAGGGTATAGCCAATAATCTCTCCTCTTCTCACGGCAAGACCCAGCTCCGGTGCCTCATAACCGAAGATCACGTCAGCATCGAGATCAAAGATGTCGATGGCGACAATCGTCGCTATGGTGCCGGTGCTGGCGGGGCTCAATGCGCCGAACACGAGCTTTCCGGCGTTCTTGAGCTCCTCCGCGTTCACCTGTGGTGCCTTGGCGTCGATCCAGATATAGTTGGGATCAAAGCCGAAAAACCCGATCCAGCTCAGCTCCCGGGTATCGAACTTGGGACCCGGCGTTCCGAGCAGCTTCGGTCCGGTCATATCGGAAGGATGGTGGGTAGTTCCGATCGTCAGCCCGTCCGGTTCGGCTCGATAGACCGTGTTCAAGCCCTCGATTCCGCCCCCCCCGGACATTACTTTGACCACCATCGCTCCGCCGGTTACCTCCGACCAGTAGCTGGCGAACAGCCGCGCCGCGAAATCGGTTCCGCCGCCGACGCCGCCGTTGGCTATCAGCGTCACGTTGTGGTTCGCGTAGAACTCCTCCGCGTTTTCCGGTTCGGCGGAACGGCCTTGGCCTGAGCCGAAAACAACAAACGGAACCAAGAAAACCAGTACCACCACGGCTAGTTTCTTCATTTTCATACCTCCTATTTATATATTTTCCTGTATATTGTATACAGTATTTATTCTACTGTCAAGTAAGAAATCCATCTGCCAAGATTACATGGGTGAATTCAGCTAGTACTCACCCATATCCACCACCAGATCGCGCACCAGCGGGTATTTCTTGTCCGGCTCCAGCACAAGATCTCCTTCGACCAGGGTGGTACAGGCAAGACGTCGTTTTCCGTTGACCATCAACGTGCAGCCCATGCATTTGCCGATCCTGCAGGATGCGTAGAATGCCAGACTGGGATCCAGGTAGTTGCCGATGTGTTCCAGAACATTGAAGACACTCATCTTCTCCTCAAAGGGTACCTGAAAGGTATCGTATCCAGATTCCTCCTTGCCCCGCACACCCCGTTCGATCTTCACGTTTATCGTGTTATTGTCTTGATCCATGTTCCCTCTTCGCCCCCGCTAGGTTCCGTAGTTTTCTATGGTCGTCGGTGGATCCATCCGGGTAATTTTGGTCTTGATCTTCGTGATCTGCAGCCCATCCTTGCCTCTTTTGATTACCTGGTTGGCTACCCAGTTTTTGTGGTCGGTCTTGGCAAAGTCTTTTCGGTAATGAGCGCCCCGTGACTCTTGCCTAGACAGACCGGCCCGCGCAATACATTCCAGATTGTCGATCATGTTTCGCAGCTCCAGATAACGCAGCCATTCCCGGTTGTAGATCCGCTCTTTGAAGGCTAAAGCGACGTTGCCGTATGCGCTCCTCAGTTCCTGGAGCGTGTCTCTGGCCTGTTCGAGAAGCCCTTGGGTGCGTACGATGCCAACATTGTTCCAAGCGGTCTGCATCAGCCGATCCCGCAATGCCTGGGAGCTCTCCCCGCTCTTCCTCTCCAAAGCCTCCGAGACTTCTCTGCCGTATGCCTCAATCTGATCGCCGTCCACCGGATTCTCGGACAATCCCTTTTCGATATCAGCCGCCATGCTGACAGCCGCCCTGTGCCCCCACACGATCATGTCCGTGAAGGCGTTTCCCGACAGACGGTTGCTTCCATGAATACCGGCGGCTACCTCACCGGCAGCGTACAGTCCCGGCAGGTTCGTATGACAGTCGACGTCGATCTTGATTCCGCCGTTGAAGAAATGGCAGGCCGGCACCGATTCCACGGCCTGGCGGGAGAGGTCGGGAATGAACTTCTTCATGTCAAAACCGCCGTAGCGCTTGAGATACTTCGGAGGCAACCACTCCATGATGTATTCTATCAGGTTGTCCGGAAGATGTTTCAGGGACACGAAAACTCCCCCGTGCGGGCTTCCCCGGTTTTCCATGATCTCCGTCCAGATTCCTACGGCAAGTATGTCCCGGGTGCTCCTCTCCATTTTTACCGGGTCCCATTTGGCCATGAACCGTTCCCCGTGTTTGTTCAGCAGGTGCCCGTGCACCATCCCCGCCGCAGAGAGCTTAAAGGGCGTGTTCACGCCTATCACCGCCTTTGGCCAGGGAAAACAACCGGGCAGGAACATGGGAAACTCCATATCCATGAGCTCCACGCCGGCCCGC
>Ga0315553_10003964_pt1 | contig 11350 bp, 10 predicted proteins | sample SalMarSW160140MG_FD_203099 | JGI IMG/M metagenome (GOLD analysis project Ga0315553, IMG submission 203099) | Salt marsh sediment microbial communities from the Plum Island Ecosystem LTER, Massachusetts, United States - Salt Marsh Sediment SW1601-40 ... | reverse complement strand
GAGAGTCTTACTTGCTTTGAAAAGTAAAGTAAATAAAGAGACTTTGCACCTTGGGAGGTAGAAAATGAGAACTATGCTGAAAAGTAAAATCCACCGAGCCCGGGTTACTCAAGTCGATTTGGATTATGAAGGCAGTATCACTATTGATCGGTCTCTCATGGAGGCCAGCGACATCTTGCCCTTCGAAAGGGTGGAAGTGCTAAACGTGAACAACGGGGCGAGGTTCAGCACTTACGCTATCGAGGGAGAGGCGGATTCGGGAATTATTGGTATCAATGGTGCTGCCGCCAGGCTGGTGGCCAAGGGCGATATAGTTATCATCCTCTCGTATTGCCAGGTTCCTGACGATGAGGCAGTCAATATTGCCCCCAGCATAGTTCGCGTGGATAGTCAAAACAGAATCGTTGAGCCTTTGCCTGTGGCTCCTCTCGCTAGATGGGAAATGGAAATAAAAGATCAAAATGTAAAATGCAAAAATACAGACCAAAACTGAAAAAGGTTTACATTTTGAATTGTCACTTTGGTTTTTTGACCTTTGACCTTTGATCTTTAGGAAAGGAAGGAAGGAAGCCATGCGGGTTACTATCACCGAGATAGAAGAAATGAAGCAAAAGAAAGAGAACATACCTATGCTTACCGCTTATGACTACGTGACCGCCAAGATGATTGATGAAGCTGGTGTGCCTTTGATATTGGTCGGGGATAGCTTGGGTATGGTGATGTTGGGCTATGAGTCAACCATCCCAGTGACTATGGAGGAGATGATTCATCATACCAAAGCTGTAGTAAGAGGAACCAGGAAGGCTCTAATAATAGGTGATATGCCGTTTATGACCTATCATATCAGCATGTCCGACGCTTTGCATAATGCTGCAAAGTTTATTCAAGAAGGTGGGGCGCAAGCGGTGAAACTGGAGGGTGGCGAGATTGTTGCGGACACAGTCAGGCGCCTTGTTGGCTGTGGCATTCCAGTCATGGGGCATATTGGGCTTACCCCTCAATCTATACATCAATTGGGAGGGTTTAAGGTGCGCGGTAAGGGGCTCGAGGAGGCCAGGAAGCTGCTCAACGATGCCCGCATTTTGGAGCAGGCTGGGGCTTTTGCTATCGTTCTGGAATGCACTCCGGCACCTCTCTCTGAGTTGATTACTCAGAAGCTGGCCATCCCCACGATTGGTATTGGGGCGGGACCTGATTGTGACGGCCAGGTCCAGGTGATTAGTGATCTTCTCGGCCTTTATACTGAATTTGTGCCCAAGCATGCCAAGCAGTATGCCAAGCTAGCCGGAGAGATTAAGACTGCAGTCTCCACCTATGTATCGGAGGTCAAATCTCGTAGTTTCCCCACTACGGAACAAAGCTATACCATGGATGAAAGCCTTATTGAACAGCTGAGGGTGGAAACCTAGCGGCATGCAGGTAACAAAGACTATACCCGAGATAAGGTCAATAAGGCAGAAGCTCAGCGGCACAGTGGGGTTCGTGCCCACTATGGGCTATCTCCATGAAGGCCATCTGGCCTTGGTCAAGCAGGCCAGGAGAGAAAACGCCGCCGTTATTGTCAGCATTTACGTTAACCCCGCTCAATTCGGCCCCAGGGAGGATTTTGGCGCTTACCCCCGAGACCTCGATCGGGACCTGGACCTGTTGCGGAAAGAGGGAACGGATATCGTCTTTGTCCCGCTTGATGATGAGGTGTACCCACCTGGATTTAGTAGCTGGGTGGATGTAGAGAAGGTAACCGAGCGACTAGAGGGAGCATCTCGTCCGGGGCATTTCAGGGGCGTGGCCACCATAGTCGCCAAGCTGTTCAACATTGTCCAGCCAACCAGGGCTTACTTCGGGCAGAAAGATGCCCAACAGGTAGTGGTCATCAAGAGAATGGTCGCTGACCTTAATATGAACCTCGAAGTTGTAGTTGTGCCCACGGTCAGGGAGAGCGATGGTCTGGCCATGAGCAGTCGCAATATTCACCTCAGCCCCAAAGAGGGTCAGGCCGCCACGGCATTGTTCAAGGCTCTTACGTTGGCGCAGCGATTATGCCGTGGTGGGGAAAAGGACGCTGAAGAGGTCCGCCGGCAAATGACGGCACTTATCCGGAAAGAACCTCTAGCCCGCATCGACTACGTCAGCATTGCTGATGCCGAAACGCTGGAAGAATTGGACTTGCTCGACCGTCCGGCAGTGGCTTCTTTAGCCGTCAGCGTAGGCAAAACAAGATTGATAGACAATATGCCTCTGGAATAAGTGCCTCGGTGAATCATTGCGTGGCTCTTAGTAGCTTAGATTCCCTTGAGTTCAGGTTGTTCGTACTTCTACCCAATTTACCCGAGTTAAACGACTATGTGGAGCGAGTACACCTGACCCGTCGTCTTTGTCAATCTTTGGGCTACCCCACGCCTCAGGAGTGCCTTGAGCGCTATTTGTAAAAATTGGCAGAAGTAATCAGGTAAATGGTATTATTTCCAGTGACATGGCAGCCTTAAGCTAGGGGGATGTTACCGGCTAAGAAAACGGTACGTAGGGAGATATAGGGAGATATAATGATGAAAGCGAAGTATACCTCGCCACGTAATTCCACAGATTCTTCAATGAATTCATCGCGCAAGCAGGCTGAGGAGGTGCTTCACGCAGAGCATAATAAGCTGCTATTGCTAATGGATGCCATGAAATACACCGTCACCATAAAAGATCCAGAATATAACATTATTTATCAGAATAAGGCGGCGAGGATAGCTTCTGGTGGTGACCACCTGGGGGAGAAATGCTACCGAGCTTATGGAGGCAGAGAGAAGGTGTGTGACGGGTGCCCGGTAGAAGAGGCATTTAAGGATGGCAAGTCACACACCGCGGAGAGGATGGTGGTAACGTCTTCGGGGGAGGTTACCTTCTGGGAGAATACGGCTAATCTCATCAGAGACGCCGGGGGTAAGACTGTCTCCTGCCTGGAGCTAAGCCGGAACGTTACCGAGTACAAGCGGGCAGAGGAGAAACATCGGATAATATTAGAAACAGCCCTTGACGGTTTTTATGTCTTGGGTCTGGGTGCTAGATTGCTAGAGGTCAACGCTTCATACTGTAAGATGCTTGGTTATACTCGTGGAGAACTGCTTAAGATGTCCCTAGCTGATATTGAGGCGATAGAAACGCCCGAAGAGTTTGCTCAGCATAGAAAAAGGGTAGTGGCGCAGGGTTACGACTTTTTTGAGACCCAACATAGACGTAAAGACGGTAAGCTAATTGATGTTGAGGTTAGCGCAAATTACATTAATGTGGAGGGCGGGCAAGTAGTCGTATTTGTGCGGAATATCACCGAGCGCAAGAAGGCGGAGCAGGCTCTTATAGATAGCGAGGGAAAATACAGAACTCTGGTTGAAAATATTCCACAGAAAATATTCTTTAAGGATAAGGATTCAGTTTACATTTCCTGCAATGGCAATTTCGCCAAAGACCTGAAGATAAAGCCCGCAGAGTTCTCGGGGCATACAGATTATGACTTCTATCCCAGGGACCTGGCCGAAAAATATAGAGCAGACGATAAAAGAGTGATTGAGTCGGGGAATACAGAAAGAATTGAAGAGAGATACATCGAACACGGACAAGAAAGGACTGTGGAAACATTCAAGACCCCGTTCATAGATGAAAGCGGCAAAACTGTCGGTGTACTGGGCATTTTCCATGACATCACCAGGCAAAAAGAAATGGAGAGACAGTCACACGAGCGCGAAATAGCCGCGGCACGGGCGCAAGAGCTAAGTGAATCACGCCAGCGCCTTATCAACGCTCAAGAGTCCCTGCGTAAAGAAATTGCCAGTCAGCTTCACGGGACGGTGCAAAGCCGGCTTATACTACTGGAGCATAAGATTGCAGAGCTTGAGGCCAGGGCCCGGTCAAAGCGCATGATCAAGGAGCTAGCTGACGTCCGCCAGAGACTTGAGGAGCTGCAAAAAGAACACATACGGTCTATCAGCCATCGCCTTTTCCCCGCCATCTTACGCCTGGGAATAGCTACCGGCCTGGATTCTCTAATAGACGAGTATGGCGCCAAGCTACCTGTTGACTTGCAGGTGAGCAAAAAACTGAGAGATAGAGAGCAAGCGAATAGAAAGCTTATTCCAGATAATGTGAAGCTGGCGCTGTATCGCATTGCTGAGGAAGCCTTGACCAATATTTCCAAACACACGCCGGCGGCGAACAATGTAGTGGTGAAACTGTGGCTGTCTGATAGTCGAATATTGCGCCTTACGGTGAGGGATGATGGTCCTGGCTCTAATACAACAAGTCCTTCAACCGGTATTGGCCTCTTGCTGATTTCGGACTACGCAGCGGCGGCGGGAGGCAGTTGCACCATCAAGAGCATTCCCGGCAAGGGCACACGTGTTACGGCAAAGCTGCCTCTTGCCGGACTTGAAATAAAACAGAGGAAGGTCAGCCTCTGGAATAAAGGCCCGGCGCCCTGCAGCACTCTACCAGCCTCTCCCAATAGCCGAAAGCACTTGCTCGTTTCCAGTAAATGGCACATCTAAGCTCTAACCAAGTATCGTCATCAGCCAGAATAGGTCGGCATGTCGACTCCCATCCTCTGACTTGCTAGTTTTCAACGCTTATATTGTAGTATAGTTCTATCAGACTACGATATCATGCTCGCACGGTAATTAGCCGGGGTTTACGCAACCCGTGCTCCCGCGCTAACGTCGCTGCGAGGATTTCAGGAACGCCAGGGCAGCCTTGACCCGTATGTTGATTTCCGACTCGCCGGAGAGTCCCAGATACTGATAAATGACGTTGATGTAGCTTTCAACGGACCTCTCCGTCAGTTCCAGTTTTCTGGCGATAGTGGCATTATTGAACCCCTCCGCAAGCAACCGGAGCACATCCTGTTGTCTGGATGTAAGTCTGTAAACATTAGACCCTTTCCGTGGGTGCAGCTTCGCCATCACCGCCGGGTCCATGACCACCATACCCCGCGCACATCCCTCAATGGCCTGGACAACTGTGGATACGTCGTGAACCGTCTGCTTTAAAAGATATGCCCACCCCGCGCTCTCTCCAAGCGGCAGGCTGGTCACATAGCGGGGATTATCATGCGCGGAGAGGATAACGATGCCAATCTCAGGGTTCTCCCTCTTGATTGCCAGTGCCGCATCAATGCCGTCCATTTCACCGGCAAGCTCAATATCCATCAGCATCACGTCGGGTTTGGTCTGCCGGGCCAGCGTAATCGCCTTCTCAGCATCATCCGTCGTGCCTACTACCTCCAGACCACCCTTCCGGGATAGAGCGTCAACCAGCACTTCTCGAAACAGGGCTTCGTCCTCTATTACCACTACCCTTATCTTTTTCACAGGCATTCTTCGTAACCTCACTTTGCGATGTGCTTCGGGGCAAAGATGAGCGCCTCTCTATATAATACCATGCCACCTTGATATTCTACACCGTACTAACCCCGTGAGTAAACCAGGGGTTAGCGCAATAGCCAATGAGTTAGTCTCATGTCAATATTAAGTATATAGACCGAGAGTAACTACTGGAACATGGTACTGAGGTGTTTATTGAGAGCAACTCTGCAAGAGATATTACAGGGGGTGTGCAGGCTAACTAGCATGTCCCGCGAGGAGGACGAGTACCATCTCCTGTGGCTAAAAAAGGACGGCTGGGTGCTGACCATATTTCCGCAAACTGGCGCCATGGTTGAGGCGGAAAGAAAAGAAGCCACAAGGCATTTGGCGACCCATGCCCTTTGTAAGCAATCAATGAAGAATAGAGGGAACGCCAAATTATTGGATACGAGGAAGTGGCAACGCGTAAAAGATATAGAAGTGGCCTAAATGAGCAAATTCTCTATGATATAATAAGGGAGGCTAAATATGGCGATGAATTCTGAATCCGGAAATATCGATATGAAGTTGTGGCTCCTGATGCACCGAGTCCGCGACGCACTGGCTCTGTGTGAGGATTCAATATTTAGGGAATACGGGCTTACTTTGGAGCAGTTCGGAGTTCTTGGATCTTTGAAGTCGCGCGGTGGTTCTTTAAGGCCGGTGGAGCTAGCCTCTGTTCTAGAACGTAGCCCAAACAGCATGAGTATGCTGATCGACCGCATGGTCAAAGCTGGTCTGGTCAGGAGGACGAGAGACAGGATAGACCGCAGAGCAGTAAATGTGTCTGTGACCGACAAGGGGAAGGGCGCCGTTGAACAGGCGGCTCCGGCGGGCTGGGAGTTTATCCAGAAAATTTTGTCATCGATATCATACAAGGACAAGCATGCCGTTGCCAGTCTGCTTGAGACACTAAAATGTGAGTTCCTTGGCTACCTGAATCCCCAAGTGGATATGGCGGAAATCGTTAAAAACAGTTGTACAAACCAGCCTGGTTTATATGAACGGATGGTCAAGAACATTTTTCCCTCCGGCTCTGAAGCCAGACGTCAGGGTGGCAAGAAGAAAGGCCATATGGTGAGGACTGAGACTACCACACGGCGGCACAGGCCAGCAAAGGTCTAATGAAATAGCAGGAGGTAACAAATATGCCGGTAAAGTTCAAATTCGAAAATGTAGACAAGGGGGCGTGGGTCCTGTTGCGTCAAGTCCCCAACCTGGTTTCGAGGTGTGAGGACCTGGTATTTAGTAAGTACGAGCTCACTACGGAACGGCACGCAGTGCTTATGGCCATGAAACACATCGATGGTCCCGTAAGGCCAACCGACGTGGCCCGGTGGCTAGACCTTAGCGTGAACAGCGTCAGTATGATAATCGACCGCATGGTCAAAGCGGGTCTGGTTAGACGGACAAGAGACAGGAAGGACCGCAGGACAGTATTTCTGACTATCACCAGCAAGGCGGAGAAGGCCTATGTACTGGCAAGTGTAGCGGGCTGGGAGCTCATCCAGGAAATCCTAGTACCACTGTCGGATAAGGACAAACGTGCCTTGATCAAACTGCTGGAAACGCTAAGAGATAAGACATATGATTATCTCGGTTCCGGAGAGGTTGCAGAGGAAGTGAAGGGAAGTGAGATGGAAAACATGGCCAAGCTTGTGAAACAGGCGGCCAAGTACAAGTCGCTCTCCACTCCTGGAGCCAAACCTCGGGGTAGTAGAAAGAAGAAGACCATATGATGAGGGCAATCTGCCTTACTTATGCTGGCTGGCATAGAGCGGGTCTGCGATTCTAATGGGGTTGCTGAGGGCTGAGGTCCCCACCCTGCGGCACATCATCTTCATCCTTTCTCCTTCTACGTACGAAGAAAATCACCAATCCTGCTGCCACCGCCGCTGCTATTATCCAGGGCCACCACGGCATCGGCACCGTTGTAGCTCCCCACATGTTTGTCTCTGTTGCCTTAGCGGTGGCTGTAATGCCGGGAGAAGTTGAGGATATCTCCACCATCACCCCGGTCAGTTTGTCCCAGTAGTAAGTAACCTCCGTTTCATCCTGCGAAAAGCTTGCATAGACTACCGTTCTGTTTGCTCCTGCATAAGTTCTTGTAGCTTCGCCTTCTATTATTACATTGCCCCACCCAGCTATGTAAACGGAGTCTCCTGTTGTCCGGTTGGTGGAAATAACAATTCCTGCGAGCCCGGGGACTTCGCTGCCGGACACAACGTCTACAGGCCCAGTGTCGCTCTGTTCGGTTCCGTCAGATATGCGCAACGTAGCCCGCACGTTAGCGATTGTGCCGTTAACGCCTAGAAACTCCAACCTCAACCACTCTACATACGCCTGGCCAGCAGGCCAACCAGTAATCGTATACGTAACCTTTATCCAGTCGCCAGCCTTAATGCCCACATCGCCAGTCTCAACACCCACAAAGTTGGCCGTTATGGAGTAGTTGCCGTTCATGGTGATGTTGGTTGATGCGGCGTCGACATCAGCAATGGTGGCCACATCGCCAGTCCACTTGTCAAACTGGTAGCCGGCGCTTGGAGTTGTCACCAAGTTAACTACGTTTCCTTCATCATATGTAAACACACCCTCGCCAGGCATGGTCACCGAACCTCCTTCCGTGCTGTTTATGGAGAGGTCGTACTGAACTGACGGTATCTCTTCAAAGTTAGTGGTCTCTGTGCCGCTTTCCCCCGCTAGCAGGTCGACTGCCGGGGAAGCCACCATCAATGCTAGTACCAGAATTGCCGCCGAGGCCAAGATCCTCTTTTGCCCCATAGTTCCCTCCTTATCTAATAGTCTAGTTTCCGAAGGATGTTATCACATATAACATCACTGCCCCCCGCACTGTCAAGCACTTTTCAAGAATTTCGGCGGGTAAGAATAAAACTTGCTCCAAGAAATCAACACCTCGATTTGACACGTACCTTGTGCAATTTAACTCTATTATGTATACCATTCGATCTACTAATTGCTTAAATTCCGTGATCTTCTCCCGTCAGAGGAGAGGAATATAGCTGGCAGTGATATATTGAGAGATTGCGTCCTCGGAACCCAAGAGTAGTAGATTTGACTACAGATAAATAGCGGTGGGTTTGGGCTTATTTGACAACCCAAAAGCCCTATTGTATAATCAGGATACTCCTCAACGGAGATTGTTTTCGCACGTTAACAAGTGAATAGGTTTTGTGTTCTGTCTGGCGTGAGTCAAGGGAGTAAGAGCATAGAGTGGATGCCTTGGCATCAGCAGCCGAAGAAGGGCGTGGCAAGACTGCGAAAAGCCTCAGTGAGCTGTCTAGCTAGCTTAGCTGGGGATTCCCGAATGGGGCAACCCGCTTGGGTGAAACCCAAGCACTCGCGAAAGCGAGAGGGAACTGGGTGAACTGAAACATCTTAGTAACTCGAGGAAGAGAAATCAACCGAGATTCCCTGAGTAGTGGCGAACGAAAGGGGAACAGCCCAAACCAGGATAGCTAAGTGGACTTGGAGCCTAAGCTATTCTGGGGTTGCAAGACATAAAGGGCAGATTCCAAGGTCTGCGACAGAGTGACAAAACTTTTCCTTAGTCAAATGCTTCTGGAAGGGGCAATCGTAGAAGGTGATAGTCCTGTAGGCGAAAAGGGAAAGTCTCTGTTTGTGTTCTTGAGTACCACGGGACACGTGGAATCCTGTGGGAAGCAGGGGGGACCATCCTCCAAGGCTAAATACTGCTGATGACCGATAGTGAACCAGTACCGTGAGGGAAAGGTGAAAAGCACCCCGGGAGGGGAGTGAAATAGAATCTGAAACCCTATGCTTACATGCAGTCAGAGGTTCGATTTATCGGACTGATGGCGTGCCTATTGAAGAATGAACCGACGAGTTGATCTATGTGGCTGGGTTAAGCAACTTAGTTGCGGAGCCGGAGCGAAAGCGAGTCCGAATAGGGCGAGGCTCAGTTTACTGAGCAGGTCGTATGGATCAGACCCGAAACCGTGTGATCTACCCATGGCCAGAGTGAAGCTCAAGTAAAATTGAGTGGAGGCTCGAACCTGTGAATCAGGCGAAATTCTAGGATGAGCTGTGGGTAGTGCAGGTGAAATGCCAAACGAACGCGGAAATAGCTGGTTCTCCCCGAAATGCATTTACGTGCAGCCTCAGGAGGTAATTTACGGAGGTAGAGCTCTGGATGAGCCAGGGGCCGTGAGGTTGCCGAACTCAACCAAACTGCGAATGCCGTAGATATAATCCTGGGAGTGAGACTGCGGGGGCTAAGCTCCGTAGTCGAGAGGGAAGCAGCCCAGACCATCAGCTAAGGTCCCTAAACGCAGGCTAAGTGGGAAAGGAAGTTGTATTGCAGAAACAGCCAGAAGGTTGGCTCAGAAGCAGCCATCCTTTAAAGAGTGCGTAACAGCTCACTGGTCGAGTGGTACTGCGCCGACAATTTAACGGGGCTCAAGTCTGCTGCCGAAGCTATGGTCGGGCACTCAATTCGTTGAGTGCTCGAGGTAGGGGAGCGTTGTCATGGCTGCGAAGCTGTGGTGTAAACCATGGTGGAGCAATGACAAGTGAGAATGTCGGTATGAGTAGCGTGAAGGCATGTGAAAATCATGCCCACCGTAAACCTAAGGTTTCCTACGCAACGTTTATCGGCGTAGGGTTAGTCAGGCCTAAGCTGAACCCTAATGGGGTAAGCGATGGACAGTAGGTTAATATTCCTACACCGCTGAGCTTTTGTTTTAAGGCAAAGGGGGGACACAGTAAGGTAGGTTGAGCATGCCTATTGGACATGGTGTGTTTCCAACTCGAGGTGCATCAGGGCAGGCAAATCCACCCTGGTATTAAGCTGAGGGGAGGGGGAATTTGAGGGGCAACCCGATAAAACTCAACTGATCCTACACTGTCGAGAAAAGCCTCGTTGCTAAAAAGCTAAGCGTCTGTACCGCAAACCGCCACTGGTAGGTGGGGATAAGCGTCCCAAGGTGTTCGAGAGAACCCTCGTTAAGGAACTCGGCAATCTAACCCCGTAACTTCGGGATAAGGGGTCCCCGATTATATCGGGGGGCACAAAATTGGCCCAGGCGACTGTTTAACAAAAACACAGGTCTCTGCTAAAGCGAAAAAGCTGAAATATAGAGGCTGATACCTGCCCGGTGCCAGAAGGTTAAGGAGAGAGGTTAGAATGGTAACATTCGAAGCTTTGAACCGAAGCCCTGGTGAACGGCGGCCGTAACTATAACGGTCCTAAGGTAGCGAAGTCCCTTGTCGGGTAAGTTCCGACCTGCACGAAAGGTGTAACGACCTGGGCGCTGTCTCAACGAGGGACTCGGTGAAATTGAATTGGGGGTGAAGATGCCCTCTACCCGCGACAGGACAAAAAGACCCTAGCAGCTTTACTATAGCTTGGCACTGGGCTTAGGCTGAGCATGTGTAGGATAGGTGGGAGGCTAAGAAGCTGGGGCGTCAGCTTCAGCAGAGCCAACGGTGAAATACCACTCTTGCTTGGTTTTGGTTCTAACCCACCTTTGGGTGGGGACACTGTCTGGTGGGTAGTTTAACTGGGGCGGTTGCCTCCTAAAATGTAACGGAGGCGTCCAAAGGTTCCCTCAGCACGAATGGAAACCGTGTGTAGAGTGCATTGGCATAAGGGAGCTTGACTGTGAGACCTACAAGTCGAGCAGGGACGAAAGTCGGGCAAAGTGATCCTACGGCACTGTATGGAAGGGCCGTGGCTTATCGGATAAAAGCTACGCTAGGGAAAACAGGCTTATCTTGCCCAAGAGTTCACATCGACGGCAAGGTTTGGCACCTCGATGTCGGCTCGCCGCATCCTGGGGCTGGAGAAGGTCCCAAGGGTTGGACTGTTCGCCCATTAAAGCGGCACGCGAGCTGGGTTCAGACCGTCGTGAGACAGGTCGGTCTCTATCCGTCGTGGGCGCCGGAGATTTGAGGGGAGCTCTCCTTAGTACGAGAGGATTAGGAGGGAC
>Ga0315553_10003962_pt1 | contig 11356 bp, 8 predicted proteins | sample SalMarSW160140MG_FD_203099 | JGI IMG/M metagenome (GOLD analysis project Ga0315553, IMG submission 203099) | Salt marsh sediment microbial communities from the Plum Island Ecosystem LTER, Massachusetts, United States - Salt Marsh Sediment SW1601-40 ... | reverse complement strand
TCCTCCCGCTGGGCGATCGCCTCAGCACAAAGGTCGAGCACGTCGGCTGGTGTGATCTCGCCGCCCTCGATCCGGCCCGCGAGTTCGAGCGCGCTCAGCATCTGTTCTCCAAGTCGCGGCAGGCGCAAGTCATCTGCGCTGGGACGGCCTCGCACGCCTTGCCCGGTCCGAAGTTGCAAGCGACTTTGCGCGCCCGGACCCCTCGGCCAGCCCCCACGCTCTACAGTTGCTAGTTAACCATGCGCAATAAGCCGACGCTACCGATGAGTAACGTTGAGGCATCCTTAACGGACTTCATTGCAAGCTCCGCGCATGACGCGCGACGTTCGCTTGTATCTTGTGGGCTCGCTCGTTCTCGTTCTGCTCGCCGGTTGTGGCCGCAATTTCTTCGCTCAGCGTGAGCCCTGGCGACGCGAGGCCGAGATCCAGTGCCTGAAGTCGGGGTCCGTGAAACCGGGCCCGGCGGTCGCGTTGCTGTCGCCGATCGACGGTCCGGGAATTTGCGGAGCCGATTTTCCATTCAAGGTTTCGGCGCTCGGCGAGAGCCCGATGCTCGGCTACACCGACGAGCCCATACGACCGCCCGGCGTGATTCGCGGCGCCCCGCGTCCCTATTCCGCTCCGCCAGCGACGTATTCGCGTGAGCCGGGTCCGCTCGATCTCACGGCGCCTGGGCGTGCGCCCGGTCCTTCGGAGCCTGGCGCCTATGGGCAGCGTTCCCTCTCCAGTGGTGCGCCGGCCGATGGGGGCCGCGGCGGCCAGTCTGCGGTAACCCAGAACCCGCTGCCGCCGCTCGATTCGGGCGCTGGGTCGCCGCCCTATCCGCCGCGCGATCCGACCTACGGAGAAAGCGTGCCGGTTTCGCCCTCGCGCGAAGCGCCGCTCACGACGCAATCGGTCGCCGCCACGGTTACGCCTGCGGCGACGCTTGCCTGTCCCGTCGTTTCGGCGCTCGATCGCTGGGTCTCCGAAGCGATCCAGCCGGCGGCGCAGCGCTGGTTTGGCCAACCGGTCGTCGAAATCAAACAGATTTCCTCCTATTCATGCCGCGGCATGAACGGCAATCCGTATTCCCACATTTCCGAGCATGCATTCGGCAATGCGCTCGACATCTCCGCCTTCGTTCTCGCCGACGGCCATGCCATCACCGTCAGGCGCGGCTGGGTGGGCACGCCGGAAGAGCAAGGTTTTCTGCGCGACGTCCAGTCCGCCGCGTGCAATATATTCTCGACCGTGCTCGCCCCCGGCTCCAACCGATTCCATTACGACCACATCCATGTCGACCTGATGCGGCGCGACAGCGGGCGACAGATCTGCGAGCCGTCCGCGATTCCGGGCGAGGTGGTCGCCGCCCGCGCTCGCGCACGCGGCGGCTACGCCCGCAGCCGTGCACGCGACCCCGGCGTCACGGGGACGATCACGCGGCGTCCTCGCGCAGAAATCGGTCGCAGCCGCCTTCCTGACGCCCGATTCGAGGACGACCGAGACAACTCGAGCGCGGTCCCCGGCGAGGATTGACGCAGTTTTCAAGCGCTAGACCGCGGGGGTATTATAAATCGGCGTATATTTGACTTTATACACGCATAAATTGGACAGACAATCCCCCCTTGACCAGACGCATCGGGGCGAAGACTTTCCGCGGGGGCGACGGAGATAGTTAGCTTGTTCGATTCCGCTTCCGTACTGAGGACCGCGCCGCGCGAGTTTCTGCGGTCGCTGCGTAAGCCCATTCCCCTGCGGGCGGCGTTATCTCTGCTAATGGTTGGCGCCCTGTTGCCGAGCTTGATCTTCTTCGCGCTCGAGTACCGGGCAGCAATGGCCGACAAGCGGAATGAGATCGAACGACACGGCCGCAGCTATGCGCACGCAATCGCCGACGACGTCACGCGCGAAATCTCTGTCAAACAAGCCCAACTATCCGCGCTTGCTACTTCGCCCGATCTGAGCGCCGGCAACCTCGCCGGCTTTTACACGCAGGTGCGCCAAGCCTCGTTGACCGTTCCGGGATCGATCGCGCTGTTCAGCGCCGATGGAGCCCAGCTCTTCAACACGCTCGCGCCGTTCGGCACGCCGCTGCGAAAACCACACAACGTGGACATCATCCGGAAAGTGGCTACGACCGGCCACTGCGCAACGACGAACTTGTTCAAGTCCGAGATGTCTGGCCGCTATCTGGTCGGTCTCGTCTGTCCGACGCCAAACAAAAAATACGTCATCGCCGGCGGCCTCCCCGTTGACCATATGACCGACGTCCTGCGCCGCCAGACGCGGGAAGGTTGGCTTTCCGAGTTGATGGATGGCACGGGCACGGTCATCGCGCGCAGCGATCGTCCGGAGAAATTCATCGGCACGCGGCTGCCGCCGCAGGCGCATCAAGGTATCGGACAGGAATCCAACGGCTGGATCGACATTCCGCTGGACGGGGTGCAGTCCTGCGCTGGCTGGCAGCGCTTGTCCAACAACTGGACCGTGCTGGCCGCGGTGCCGCTCGGAGTGGTCGAAGCCCCGCTGCGGCACTGGCGCAACGAGGTGCTGTTGAGCCTGCTCATTTTCTCCGGGCTTGCTTTCGTGTCCGCGGCGCTAGTTGGCGAGTGGATTATCCGGTCGATGAACGAATTGTCGAAGGCAGCGGCGGAAATCGTCGCCGGGCGCACCAGCGAGCCCTTCCCGTCGAGCATTTGGGAGGTCAACGAAGTCGGCAAAGCGCTGGTCAAGGCGGCGCATGATCGCGCCAAGGGCGAGCTTGCGAACGCCCATCTCGCCGGGCTTGTCACGTTCTCCGGCGATGCGATCATGAGCGTATCGCTCGACGGCAGGATTCTGAGCTGGAACTCGGCGGCGGAGAAACTGTACGGCTATCGCGCTGACGAGGCGATCGGCCGCCAGCAATCCGAGCTGATTCCATTCGGCCGCCTCAAGGAGATTGACGAGAAATTCGCCGCCGCGCGCGCCGGCCACAGTTTGCGCCTGGAAACGGTGCGGCGGCGCAAGGACGGAACCCTGGTGGAAGTCTCGCTCGACGCCGGCCCGGTGCGTAACCCCGACGGAGAGCTGGTCGGCATCTCGGTGATTGCCCACGACATCAGTCAGCGCAAGCGCAACGAAGCGCACATGGAATTCGTGATGCGCGAACTGTCGCATCGCACCAAGAATCTCATCACGGTCACCATCGCCATGGCCCGCCGAACGGCGCGGCAGTCCGGCGATTTCACCGACTTCGAAACCAAGTTCACCGGGCGGCTGCACGGCCTTGCCCGCTCACATGACCTGCTGGTCCACACCGATTGGATCGGCGCCTCGATCGAAGAACTGGTGCGCTCGCAGCTTGCCTCCTTCATTACCGATCCGTCGTGCCTACAGACCAGTGGACCGGATCTCCTGTTGCGCCCGGAAGCCGTGCAGAATCTCGGCTTCGCGCTGCATGAACTTGCGACCAACGCAAACAAGTTCGGCGCCTTGTGCCAGTCGGGTGGATTGGTGGCGATTCAATGGGACATTGCGAGGAATGCCGCCGGCCAAGCGCGCATCCACCTCACGTGGCAAGAGCGTGGCGGGCCGGAGGTCGAACCCCCGACGCGCGCCGGGTTCGGCTCGACGGTGATCCAGAAACTGACCGAGGCTTCGCTCAACGCGACAGTCACCATCGCCTTCAACCGCGATGGCTTCCGCTGGGAAGTCGACATGCCGGCCAATGAAATCCTGAGCGAAGGCGACGTCGCCGTCACCGCCTTGCTCGCTGCGGCGGCCACCATGCGGGCTGCGAGCTAGGACGACTACTCTCCGCCCTCGGCGCGGCGGAACTCCAAGAGATCGCCAGGCTGACAGCCGAGCACCTCGCAGATGCGCGCGAGCGTGTCGAAGCGCACGCCCTTCACTTTGCCGGACTTTAGCAGCGAGACGTTCTGCTCGGTGATGCCGATGCGCTCGGCGAGCTCCTTGGAGCGCATCTTCCGCCGCGCCAGCATCACGTCGAGATTGACGACGATCGGCATGGGCGCGCGCCTCACACAAAACCCGCGTTCTCTTCGGCGAGTCGCGCCGCCTCGCGCATGACGGTGGCGACCGCGACCAGCACCCCGCCGATGATCAGCGCGAAGTAATCGTTGAGGGAGAATGTGATTAGGAGGAGGCGCTCGCCCAGCGAATTGGCGAGCGACAGGGCAAGTGCGAGCAAGGTCGCGGTCAGCGGCCCGAGTGGCGCTTGCGCCAGCACTGCCACGCCGAACATCTGCAAGTGGCGGGCAGCATTTTCCGTGAAAACCCGCCCCTCGGCGAAATCGCGGAACAGCGCACGCACCTGCCACAAACCCCACAGCATCACACCCACGGGCACGGCAAAGATCGCCGCGGCCACAAGTCGCGCCGCCGGCGTGAGCGGCAGCGCGGTGCCGACCTGACCAAGCCGCGCGAGCAACGCGTTGCGTGTCCAATCGGGAATCAAAAAGCCGAGCACGGTCAATACGACGATCAGCCCAATCCCAACCGTCGTCACCCACATCATCGCCTGCGAGAGCCGCGCGAGCCGCGCGAGCCGTCCTGCCGCAGCGGTCGATCCAGTTGCGTTCATGGTCCAGCCTCCATCCATTTACGCGATATTAAATTAATGCTATACGATAATTTTTATATGTCAATCGTGAGATGCCCAACATGCCTCGCCCTTGTTCTCGCCAGCGTAAAAGGACCTGCCCCATCATCGCCGCCACGCTTTTCCTCGCCGCCTGCGGGCATATGCCGGTGACGTCGATGATCAAGCTTGCGCGGGTCGACTTCAGCAAAACCGACACGGCGCAGGTGCGGGCGGCGGTCAAGCTCCCGCGCACCGTCAAGCCGCGGCCCCAGGGTGTGGCGCTGCGGATTACCGTCAAGCTTGCCAACGGTCATGAGGAATCCGCGGATTTCATGCTGCGCGAATTCTCGGACCCGAAGGACTTGCTCGACCTGCGACAGGAACTCGACGCCAATTCGCACATTTTCGCCTATCGGCTCGACGAGAAAGAGGCCGCGCGGCTTGCGGCCTTTCGCGATGGCTTGGAAAAAAAGCAGGCGGCAAGCGGCGGCAAGGGCGGCGCGCTCACCATCTCAATCCGCCCCGATGCGTGCCGAACGGGCGATCTGTCCGGGCGCCCGCTCTTCTTCACCACCTATCTGCGGACGCCGGAAACGGGGGAATACGTGCCGCTTGCCCGCGATGTCGATCTGCGCACGCTTGTTCCTCGCGACGATGTCGCCGCCGCCATCGCGCCTTGCGAATAACCCAGAGCGCAAAAGTCAGCGCAGCGTCCGCGCGTTTCAAGCCGCCTGACCGCGAAAGTCCGGCAAGGCGTCGCGCAACACGCCGAAGATCGCCTCGCGCTCTTCGCGTGCGATCGCCTGCTCGAGCTTGGCGAGCCAGGCGCGAACGACATCAATGGGCGGACTGACCGGATGCGCCGCCACGACGCCCTCGATGCCGATCTCGGCGGTCGGCTCCTCGCGTGCAAACAGAATTTCTTGCAAGCGCTCGCCCGGCCGGATGCCGATGAATTCGACGTCGATGTCGAGGCGCGGCTCAAGCCCGGACAGCCGGATCATCCTTTCGGCAAGCTCCACGATCTTCACCGGCTGCCCCATGTTCAGCACGAACACCGACTCAAGCCCGCGCCCGACGCCGAACGCATGGCTCGCCGCGGTGACGACGAGATCGCACGCCTCCCGGATGGTCATGAAGTAACGCACCATCGCCGGATCGGTTACCGTGACTGGCCCACCCGCTTCGATCTGCGCGCGGAACTTCGGCACCACCGACCCGTTGGAGGCCAGCACATTGCCGAAACGCACCGCGATCAGGCGGGTCGCCCGCTCGCCCGCCCCAGCGCGGCGCGCGAGATCCGCGTCCAGCGCCTGGCAGTACATTTCCGCAAGGCGCTTGGTCGCGCCGAGAACCGAAACCGGCTCGATCGCCTTGTCGGTCGAGATCATCACGAATCCCGCCGCGCCCGCCGCCACCGCGGCGTCGGCGACATTCACCGAACCGAACACGTTGGTTTTGACGCCCTCGCCCCAGTCCTGCTCCAGGATGGGAACGTGCTTGAGGGCAGCCGCATGAAAGACGAAGTCGGGTTTGAACTCGATAAGCAGGCGCTTGATGCGGTCACAGTCGCGCACGTCGGCGATGCGGCCTTCGATACTGGCCTCGGTTTCCTTGGTCGCCAGCGTTTCCAGCACGGCGTGGAGCGCCGGCTCGGAATTCTCGATCACCAGCAGCCGCGATGCGCCGAAGGTGACGATGCGGTCGCAAATTTCCGCGCCGATCGAGCCGCCGCCGCCGGTCACGACGACGGCCCGCCCCTTCACGAAGCTCTCCAACCGCCGATAATCGATCTTGACGATCGAGCGCAGCAGCAGGTCCTCGACATTGACGGGGGCAAGACGTAGTTCCTTTGCGCCGTCTTCGAGCGAGGGCAGACGGTTGGTCAACAGCCCGAGCCGCCGCGCCCGCATGAGAACCGTTTCGACATTGCTGCCCTTTTCGAAGGCAGAGGCGGTGAGCACCAAGCGGCGCACATCGGTGCCGCGATCCTTCAGCTCGGCGACAGCGCGCTCGAGCTGGTTGAAATCGCCGAGCACCGAAATGCCGCGCATGATCTGGCCCTGATCCGCCGGCGAGGGCGACAGGATGCCGACCGGCCAGATATGCTTGACCGCGCCAGCCTCCACCGCCCGCAGCAGAACTTCGGCGTCGGCCGCGCGTCCGAGAATGAATATCGGCGTCGAGTTCGCGCCGATGGCGTGCTGGCGGATGCGCGCATAGCGGAAATATCGGTAGGCGATCCGCGGACCGCCGAGAAAAAACATCTGCAGAACCCAATACAGGATTATGGTCAGCTTGCCGAAAAAGAACTCGCCGAGAACATTGGGCGAGACGAGGATATAGTCGACAACGAGCAGCGAAACAGCAAGAACAGTGGACGCGCGCAGGATGTTGGCGAGGTCAGGAAGCGAAGCGAACCGCCACTTCGCCCGGTACAGATCGAAATACCAGTAGACCACCATCGCGTAGACGAGCAGACACGGCAGGGCGATCTCTAGTCCCCCGAGCCGCTCGTTGAGGCCCGCTTCCTCGAAACGCAGGTAGAAACTCGCCAGCAACGCAGCCGCCGTCGCGACCAAGTCATGAATGATCACGAGCAGACGACGTCGATTGCCGAAGACCGATTTCAACATAGTCGGGTCGTACCGAACCGTTTCCGGCGCATGAGCCCCCTGCGCGACTGGAGCGCGGCGCGCCGCATCCGATACTACCATAGCACGGGAATGCCAATATGCGGGTAGTTCGCGCCTCCACTGCGGCGGTCGGCCCGACCATTGCGGCGCACGAGTTCTTCGGCCATCCGCGCGGCCTCGCTTTCCTGTTCGCGACGGAGATGTGGGAGCGCTTCTCCTATTACGGGATGCGCGCGCTCCTCGTCCTCTATATGGTGAAATACTTGTTCGAGTCGGGCCGCGCCGACGCCGTCATCGGCTATTCCACCCTCAAGCGCGTCCTCGAATTCGGCTTCGGGCCGCTCGGTGTCCAGCCTTTCGCCTCGCACGTCTATGGGCTCTATACCGGGCTCGTCTATTTCACCCCGCTGCTGGGCGGGCTTCTCGCCGACCGCGTGCTCGGCCAGCGCCGCACCGTGATCATTGGCGCCGCACTGATGGCGCTTGGTCATTTTTTGATGGCGTTCGAGCAGCTCTTGTTCCTGGCGCTAGCGACGCTGATCATCGGCAATGGCGCGTTCAAGCCGAACATATCGACCCAGGTGGGATCGCTCTACCCGCCGGGCGACGCGCGGCGCGACCGCGCCTATTCGATCTTCTATGTCGGAATCAATATCGGCGCATTTTTGGCGCCGCTGATCTGCGGGACGCTGGGCGAGGAGGTCGGATGGCATTACGGCTTCGGGGCTGCCGGCGTCGGCATGCTGCTCGGTCTCGTGATCTATCTGTGCGCGGCCCCTGCCCTGCCCCCGGACGCGATCGCGACTGCCAAGGGGCCGCGTGGGCCGCTCGCCAGCGAGGAACGACGCGCCATCGGCGCCCTCATTCTGCTCGGTGTGCCGGTGATCCTGTTCTGGGCGACCTATGAGCAACAGGGCAACACCATCGCGTTGTGGGCGGACGCCCATACCGATCGCTCCATCGGCCTTTTGGGGTGGACGGTGGAAATCCCGGTCACTTGGTTCCAGGCATTCAACCCTTTCATGATCTTTGCGTTCACGCCGTTCATCGTGACCCTCTGGGCGCACCAGAGCCGGCGCGGTCGCGAGCCATCGACGCTCACCAAGATGGCGCTCGGCTGTTTTGGCGTCACCGCGGCCAATGTCATCCTCGCGATCGGGGCGATCCAGGCCAGCGCCGATAAGGCAAGTTGGCTGTGGCTGTTCGCCTATTTCGTCGTGATCACCGTCGGCGAACTCTACCTGTCGCCGATCGGCCTCTCGCTCGTGTCGAAGATTTCGCCGGCGCGGACGGTGTCGTTCATGATGGGGGTGTGGCTCGCGACCAGCTTCTTCGGCAATCTGCTCGCCGGGGTGTTGGGAAGCTACTGGTCGACGATGGACAAGCCCACCTTCTTCCTGATGATCGCCGGCATCGCCGCGGTCGCCGGGGCGATTATCGCTCTTCTCCGCCGGCCTTTCCGTGGCCTTTTGGAGCGATGACCAAGCCCCGTGCCGCTCTCAATCGAGCGGCAGCCCGGCATAGTTTTCCGCGAGCGCGGTGGAGGCTGCCTTCGAACCGGCAATGTATTCGATATCTGCAAGCTGGCGGCGACGGTCGAATGCCGTCTCGTGCGGGAATCGATGCAAGAGCTGCGTCATGAACCAGGAGAAGCGCTGCGCCTTCCATACCCGGCCGAGACAGGTCTCCGAATAATGGTCGAGGCCGGCGGGGCTGCCGGTCCGGTAAAACTCAGTGAGCGCGCGCGCGAGGTAAACGACATCGGCGAAGGCGAGATTCATGCCTTTGGCGCCGGTCGGCGGCTGGATATGCGCGGCGTCGCCGGCAAGAAACAGCCGGCCGAACTGCATCGGCTCGACCACGAAGCTGCGCATCGGCGTCACGCCTTTCTGGACGATCTTGCCCTGCGGCAGCGTGCAGGAACCGCCGAGCCGCCTCCGCAATTCGTCCCAGATTTTCTCGTCCGGCCACAGCGCCAGATCCTCGTCGGGCGCGCATTGCAGGTACAGTCGCGAAAGCGTGGGCGAACGCATGGAGAAGAGCGCAAAGCCGCGCTCGTGATGGGCGTAGATCAGTTCGTTTGCCGGCGCCGGCGACTCCGAGAGGATGCCGAGCCATCCGAACGGATAGTCGCGCTCGTACACGGTGAGCACGCCGGAGGGGATGCTCGGCCGGCAGATGCCGTGAAAGCCGTCACAGCCGCCGATGAAGTCGCAGGCGAGCTCATGCGCTTCGCCGCGATGCCGAAAGCGAATGACGGGCGCGTCGGTCGTGACGCCATCGACGCCCACGTCGCTCACCTCGAACAGAATCTCCCCGCCGTCGCCGAGGAGCTTGGCGACCAGGTCCTTCACCACCTCCTTCTGCTCGTAGATGGTGACGCCTTTGCCGACCAACGCCCGGAAATCGATGTGGTGGAGCAGGCCGCGGGCGCTCAGGAAAATGCCATTGTGAAACATGCCTTGCTGGAGCAAGCGCGCGCCCGCGCCGATCTCGATCAGGAGATCGTTGACCCATTGCTCGATTAGACCGGCGCGGACGCGATTCTCGATATAGGCGCGGCTGCGGTCTTCAAGCACGATCGACGCTATTCCCGCCCGACGCAAAAGCGCCGACAACATGAGCCCGGCGGGCCCGGCGCCGACAATTCCGACCTGAGTGCGCATGCAAAATGCTCCGAACAATCGACGTTCGACTATACGCCCTGTCCTGGTCGTGCAAAGGCACGCGTTGGAGCGGCGTCGTTTGGCAAACCCCCGCGAGGAAGCGCGCGCCCAGCCGCCGTCCGCTTCACGCAAGGCGGGGGCAAGCGCGGAAACCTGCCTGCGACCCTCGCATTAATGACGAAAGGATGACGGAAATGCCGATAATTACTTAACTTTTCGCATCATGGCGATTGACTTCGCGCCGCATACTCTTATCTTGGCGAAAGATGGTTCGCCGTATGTTCGACCATCTCTCCCGGACATGTCGTTCACAAACACAGCGCGGTCGGGAGTATCTCGGCTGTTATTGAGGTTCTATGCCCTTTTCCAATCTCGGTCTCTCCGACAAGGTCCTCGCCGCCGTCGCGGCTTCTGGATACACCAAGCCCACCCCCATTCAAGAGCAGGCGATTCCGCAGGTGCTGGCGCACCGCGATGTGCTCGGCATCGCCCAGACTGGCACCGGCAAAACCGCGGCCTTCGTCCTGCCCATGCTCACCATGCTGGAAAAGGGGCGCGCGCGGGCACGCATGCCGCGCACCCTGATTCTCGAGCCGACGCGTGAACTCGCGGCCCAGGTCGAGGAGAGCTTCAGGCGTTACGGCGTCAATCATCGGCTCAATGTTGCGCTGCTGATCGGCGGCGTCTCATTCGGCAATCAGGACGCCAAGCTGACCCGCGGCGTCGACGTGCTGATCGCCACGCCTGGCCGCCTGCTCGACCATACCGAACGCGGCGGCCTGCTGCTGACCGGCGTCGAGTTGCTGGTCATCGATGAAGCCGACCGCATGCTCGACATGGGCTTCATTCCGGACATCGAGCGCATCTGCAAGCTGGTGCCGTTCACGCGCCAGACGCTGTTCTTCACCGCGACGATGCCGCCGGAGATTCAACGAATCACCAACCAATTCCTGCACAATCCAGTGCGTGTGGAGGTGAGCCGTCCGGCCACGACGGTCGCCGCGACCGCGCAGAGCCTGGTCAAATCCGGCCGCGAGCCGCACGAGAAGCGTGAAATCCTTCGCGCCCTGATCCGTTCCGCGGACGGATGGAAAAACGCGATCATCTTCTGCAACCGCAAGCGCGAGGTGGCGACCCTCCACCGCTCGCTGCTGCGTCACGGCTTCTCCGCCGTCGCGTTGCACGGCGACATGGACCAGTCGGCGCGCATGGCCGCGCTCGATCAATTCCGCAAGGGAGAGGTTGCGCTCCTGGTCGCCTCCGACGTCGCCGCGCGCGGCCTCGACATCCCCGATGTGAGCCACATCTTCAATTTCGACGTCCCCCACCATCCCGACGATTACGTCCACCGCATTGGCCGAACCGGCCGCGCCGGACGCAGCGGAACGGCGATCACCATCGTCGCGCCGCCCGACATGAAAGCGGTGGCCGCAATAGAGAAGCTGATCGGTCAATCGATCGGCTGGGGCGGCGAGCCGCCGGTCCGG
>Ga0315553_10003961_pt1 | contig 11357 bp, 9 predicted proteins | sample SalMarSW160140MG_FD_203099 | JGI IMG/M metagenome (GOLD analysis project Ga0315553, IMG submission 203099) | Salt marsh sediment microbial communities from the Plum Island Ecosystem LTER, Massachusetts, United States - Salt Marsh Sediment SW1601-40 ... | reverse complement strand
CGCGACTGTGAAGTACATCTGACTCATATTCCTACGCCGGGCGATGAAGCAGGATGGCGGAAATTGAAGGTAAACCTGACATGCGATCCGGAATTTTCAAGTAAAAGTCTTTTTATAAGCAGGTAATAATCCGGCTTGTGGCTACCGGCGAACGGCTTAAGGATCGCAAGATCAAAAAAATCTGGTCATGGACAATTATCTTAAGAAGCTGATCGAAGGTGGTGAAAACAAGCATCTTGATTTTAAATTCTGTGTTACTGACAGCAGAAAGATAGCAAGGACATTATCAGCCTTTGCAAACAGCGATGGGGGGAAAATACTTATTGGAGTAAGGGATAATGGCAGTATAGCAGGAATAAGATCGGATGAAGAAATTTATATGGTTGATACAGCAAAACACCTTTTTTGCAGGCCTGAAATTACTTACATCATAAAACAGCATATGACAGGTGGAAAAATCATACTTGAGGTTGAAGTGAAGAAAGGAGATAGAAAACCATACCAGGTTAAAGATGAAAACGGAAAGTGGCTGTCATACTTCAGGCACAATGATCAGAACCTCGTGGCAAACAGAGTATTGCTTCAGGTCTGGAGAAAAGAGAAGAGGAAAAAAGGTGTACTGGTAAAATTCAGTAAGGCTGAAAATACACTTATGGATTACCTGAAGAAAAACGGGTCAATTACAATATCACGGTTCAGGAAAATAGCAAAAATCTCATCATACAGGGCTGAATCGATACTGACTAATCTAATTCTTTTTAACGTCATTATGATGAAAGCCTCGGAAAAGGGATTCAGCTACGAACTTAATCCGACAGGATCTTAAGTCATTCATTTTTCTTCTCCTGATCGTGTTTTTCAACAATAATCGTACAATCAGTTGCCAGCGCTGCTATCACTCCCACGGCAGCAAATATCGGGGCAACAACAACTCCTATGGCGCCGATTGTAAGGGTGAATTCCATGATGATCTCATCCTTCTCGTTTTTAATGATGATCTTTCTTGCATTCCCTTCCTTGATGATCTCCTTGACTTTATTAAGAAGATCATCACCTTTGACTTTAAAGGATTCCCTGTTCGAATTGTTCTTCTCTTTCATTTTTTATTAGGTAATGGTTGGAGATGTGAATTTTACGCCACAAGTCTGTAAAATGCAGAAAGCATGGAATTTAGCAATCGGAAATTCTCTCGGTTGCAATAAATTCAATGGGAACACCTATAAGAGATGAAATATATTCGCCGCGCTCAAAAATGTCAATATCATCCTCCTCATAATACCATTTGATGACAAGTTTTTTGCCGGTTTGAATAACCTGAGTGATTTTCTTCAGCGTATTGGTTAAGATGATCGTATTAAAACTATTCAGGAATTCCAGCGCAATAGTGACTTCTGTTGTTTCAGCCGGATCGAGAATATAGGTATCGATCCAGTCATTGATCTGTTCAGGAGCATTTCTTCTGCTTTCATCAATTGCACGGCCTTTTATCTTGATGGTTCCTGCAGGATCAAGAAAATATTCAGGGATTGTGTTTGTTGGCAAAATATGAACTTTTTCCATTTGGTCAGTTTTTTCAGCCTGTTTATTAAATGCAATTTACAAAAAGTTCTGATATTAGAGAATTAAAAATTCCATGTTCCAGGTTTCAGATTCTGTAATACCGTTACATTATTACACCTTTGTCATGGTTCCCAGTCGCGGATAATGATCCTGTCATGATACAGTTTCACCTCAAGTTTTTGTTTATCCCGCCATTTCAGTTTCCGTATATACTCAATAGGAATGGTAACGGCATAGCTTGTGCCCCGTGATACTTTAGTAAGGCTTCTGATGTGTCTTTCATTGATTTTTCTTCGTGTCATGATTGTATATTTTTCACCGTATTAAAATACGGTTTTTAATACGGTGATGCAAGTGTTTTTGTTTTTTTGCCGAAGTGTTCATTGCGCTCCACAAAAAATGCCGTGTTTGCGGCATTTCTGTCACTTTTGCCACCATTAAAGTTCTAATTTTAAAATAATACCATAAATGTCATATATTTGTGAGTAAATCCAATAATCCTAAGCAATTTTACGATGAAACTTAAATTTATCCTCCTGCTTATCCCGGTACTGTTTGCTATCCACAATGCAGATGCCCAGAAATCAAACAAGAGATTCAAAGTTGCTGGATATGTTAAGGATTCAAATGATAATCCTGTTGCTGAGGCCATGATCCTTCTCGACAATAAAAATACAGGAAAAAAGACCAATGCCGATGGTTATTATAAAATAAAAGTAAAGCCTGATAATAAAATCCTGTCAGTATTTACTTTAAATGGAGCTTCGACGGCAATACCTATTGAAGGCCATACCTCGATCAGTTTCATTCTTGAAGAATCATCTTTACTCCAGAATGAAATACAGTATAAAAGAGAGCCGGATGAAATATTAAATACAGGATATGGCGTTGTGAAAAAGGATCATTTTACCCAGCCGGCAGATAAAGTAAATGTTACAGAAACAGATTATTCATCATATAATAATATATATGATCTGCTTCGTAGTAAGTTACCAAGTGTAGATGTAATTGGAGATAAAGTATACGTAAGGGGAACATCAACACTCATTGGAGGTACGGATCCTCTGTTTGTTGTCGACGGTGTTTTTATGGAATCGATTAGTTTTATACAACCGAATATTGTAAAATCAGTCGATGTTCTGAAAGGTAGTGCTGCAGCTATCTATGGAATAAGAGGTTCAAACGGAGTAATTATTATTAACACAGTCAAATGAAGGAATAAACAAAAATTACAGGCTCAAAATTTAATCGTACACCGGTGCACATTCGTGATATTCGCAAAAGGATTTAACTTCACTCTATGACATAACTTATTAGTTTAATCACTTATTCAGAGTTAAGTATTCAGCCTTCAGATAATCTTTGGAAAATTGACTTGGATTGATACCGAATTCATTATTAAAACACTTGCTGAAGTATTTAGCATCAGAGAAACCTGATCTCCATGAAATCTCATTTATATTCCACGTTTCATTTGATAATATCAATTTTGCTGCATAGTTTAATTTAGCTTTTTTGATAAAATCAACTGGTCGGAGCTTTGTCACTTCAATTATCTTACGGTATAGAGAAGATCGTGACATATTCATGTTCTTAGACAGATTTTCTAAGGTATAATTCTCATTCTCAAGGTTTTTATAAATATGATTAAGACAATCTTTAATAAACCCCCCTTCAGACATATCTTTTGTTTGGAGCAGTTCCCTGAAATAAGGTGAAGGACAAAAGAATTGTTGCATTTTTTCCCTGCTTTCTATCAGACTCTTGATATTTGATAGCAAGAGGTATTCATTAAACGGTTTGGTAATATATGCATCAGCTCCTATATCAAACCCTTTTATCATGTTTTCTTCAGAATCTATGGCAGTTAAAAGGATGACCGGTATATGACATGTTAATGGATTTTCTTTGATCTCAATGCACATCTTCATTCCATCCATTACTGGCATCAATATATCGCTTAATATGAGATCCGGTAGCCTTCTGCTGGCAACATCAAGTCCTTCTTTCCCATTATTTGCTGAAATGACATTATAGAATTTGCTGAGAATATCGGTTATCACCATTAACAGGTCTGAATTATCCTCTACAACAAGTACGGTTTTGTTTTTATCAGTCTTACGAGAAAAATCAAAATTAAGATCCGTTATTTGATTATTATTAGTTTTAGAATCGGGTTTTTTATGAAACTGTGGTATTGTGAAAGTAAAACTTGTTCCATGGTTCTCGACACTTTCCACGGTAATCTTACCTCCATGTAGTTGAATTAATTCTTTACTTAATGCTAAACCAATCCCAATATTTTCATTTCCTGAGGTATTATTCTTATTGTTGATTTTATAAAATCGATTAAAAATAAAAGGTAATTCATTTTTTGGAATACCTATACCGCAGTCTTTTACTGTTAAGGCGATTTTTGAATCTTCAGATTTAAGAGATACTGTAATGATACCTGGTTTGTTGCTGAACTTAATCGCATTGGAAAGAAGATTATACATGACTTTTTCAATCACACCCACATCAAATTCTGAATATATTTCGTCTTCTATTTCAGATTTTAGTTTAATATTTTTCTTTTCTGCTTGTTCATGGAAAGTTTCAATGATATTAGTTATAAACTGTGCTATGTTACCACTGAAAAAAGTCAGATGATATTTATTATTTTCGATACTTCGGAACTTTAGAATTCCGTCAGTGAGACGAGCCAGCCTTTCTGTACTCCTTTGCAGTACCAGAATTTTTTTTCTGACAGATTCATCGTGGACCAGATTAAGGATATCCTGAATAGGACTTATAATCAGAGTTACGACAGTTCTAAGCTCATGTGATAAATCTGTAAAAAGTCGCAGCTTATTCTCCCTGGCCTCTTCTGCAACTATGAGAAGGTCGAGAGAATCATCACGCTGTTTTGTAATAATTTCATTCTGTTTAATTATAGTTTTATTCTTCTCATCGAGGATCTTATTCATCTTATTCTTATGTCTCCACGATCTCAGTATGAGACCAACTATAAGGACTAACAGGATTATTGTTGTATAAGTCAGAAGCAACAATGTCCTTCTTTTTTTCAGGGCGTCAGTCATTAGATTTAATTGGTCACTTTGTTTGTCGATTTTATCTTGCTGATCTTTCAACTGCTGCCCTTGAAGCCACAAAGTCCTTGCATTTGTGTTATCAATCCTGTAAGTGCTCAAATCAATGTTTTTCTCATATGGTTTACCAGCAAGTATCTGAATCGCAAGTTGGATTGCTTTATCCCCTCCTGAGGGATAAAAAACAGTACCGTCTATAAATCCGTTAATAACCATGCTGACACCACCGGTGGGAGAATTCATCCCATCAACACCTACAATATAAGGCTTGATATTATATTTTCTGGCAGATTTCGAAGCTGCATTTGCCATGAAATCATTGTGGGCAAATATGAGATTAAAATCGTTAAATAACCTGAACAGACTATCTGTCAATCTTAATGTTTTATTTTCCAGCCAGGCTCCTTCAATCACTTTTACTGTACTGATATTTGGTAGTTTGTCAACTATTTCATGGAATCCCGCAGACCTTTCTTTGGCTGGAGTAGAACCTTTTAGCCCCGTAATTTCCAACACTTTCCCTTTGCCCTTTAATAATTCCTCTGCAAAATAACCAGCTTCTTTACCAATAGCAAGGTTGTCAGCCCCGATAAATGCTGTATATTTTGTAGAGTTTATTTTTCTGTCAACAATTATTACAGGAATTCCTCCATCAAAGACTTTTTCCACTGTTGGTGTCAGAGGTTCTGCTTCATTAGGGCTTACAATTAACAGGTCAATTCCTTTTGAAACCAGATCGTTAATATCCGCAATCTGTTTATCATTATTATCACCTGCATCCTTTATAATCAATTCAATATCTAGATCACGATAAAATGTGATTTCCCTTTTCATGTCTTCAACCATAGCCTGTCGCCACTCGTCAATCATTGTGCACTGAGAAAAACCAATGACCATCTTTTTCCCGGCATTCCGGTCCCTGTCCTTTACACATCCAGTCAACAGAATAAGTATAATTATCAAGTACTTTTTCATGTGTGAATAATTTTGATTTAGAAGGTGAAACCACATATTGAGAGATATTTTTCATCTGTAACTATATACAAAAGTATTTTAAATCTTAATATATTATGACAAATAACCTTATTCTGATTCTGAATTATCACCTTTCCATTATAGAATTATGTATTCGCTTATTCAATACTACTTTTAAATCCTCTGTTTTTCAGCTTTCTGCTTTTAAATAGACTTAAGTAATATTCCCCTGCTAAAATATTGTTTAAACAAAAAATGACCAATTTTTCATACCATATTGAATGATTTTTTTCTAACAACTTTTTACTCAAAGATGGCTGGCACATTTATTATGCTATTATGAACATATTTTAACTCTTCAAGCTGGCACTCAACTGGTAATTTTAGGATAAATAATTTTTTAATAATTTAATAATAGCATACGCTGATTTTAATAACTAAAACACGAAAACCACGAAAAAGGTACTATGTATAGGAGAAATTCTCTGGGACTTGTTACCAGAGGGGGCTAAAGCAGGAGGGGCTCCGATGAATGTTGCTCTGCATCTGATAAAGTTTGGAATGGAAGCAAGATTTGCAGGCAGAATTGGAGATGACCATCTGGGGAGCGATCTTAAAAACTATCTCGAAAAACAGGGTCTGGACACTGGATTATTGCAGGTTGACGATAAGTTGCCCACCAGTACAGTAAAAGTACATCTGGGATCTGATGGTAATGATGTCAGATTTGAAATTGTTGACAATGTTGCCTGGGACAGGATTGCTCTTACAGAAGAATTAGTAAGTGCTGCCAGGGAAGCTGATGTAGTCTTATATGGCACATTAGCTTCAAGACACTCTGTTACAAGAAGTACTATTTTAAGCATTCTGAAAAGCAATAATTGCCTGAAACTTATCGACGTAAATCTTAGAGCGCCTTATAATACTAAAGAGATTGTAGAAGAGCTTATTGAAGGCGCCTCTATCGCAAAATTGAATGATGATGAGATTAAAGTCATTGCGGGATGGTACGGTAAAGCGTTGAACGAAAAAGATCTGGTACAGTGGTTTTCAGATAAATATAATTGTGAAATAATATGTGTTACACGCGGAGCTTCCGGGGCGTTAATCTATAATCATGGACAATTTCTTGAACATTCCGGATTTAAGGTTGATGTAAAAGACACCGTAGGATCCGGAGATGCTTTTCTGGCAGGTTTTCTTGCCAAATACCTGGCCGGTGAATCACTGGAATTATCACTGGAGTATGCATGTGCTACAGGTGCGCTTGTTGCAACAATGACAGGGGCGACACCAACATACAAGCAAAGTGAAATTCTGGAAATAATTAAATCACACAATTTGGAATATTGGAAATAACACTCTATCAGAATTACAGACCAGATGGCTTTAAAATATATAAAACATACACAATAAAATAGTGGTTTAAAATATTGTTTTACAAGAATATAGATGAATAAAAAGTACTTATATTGGATAGTATTTGTTGCTATTAACGGGGGTTTACTTTTTGGTCTGAATATGGCAGGAATTTCAGGAGCTGTGGACATGATAAAAAGTAAATTCAGCTTAAGTGATAGTGGTTTAGGAACTGTTGCAGCTCTGTTGACTATTGGTTGTCTTATTGGTGCTCTTTTTACAGGAAATTTTACTGAAAAATTCGGCAGGAAGAAAATAATGATCACCACTGCAATTTTATACATAGTATCCGCACTTGGTTGTTCATTGGCAAGTTCAGCTGCTTTATTGATTACTTTCCGTTTGCTTTCGGGATTAGTAGTTGGAATGACATCGGTAGTCGGGCCTATGTACATTTCTGAAATATCACCGGCTTATAATCGGGGGAGACTGGTTTCAATGAATCAGTTTGCCATAACCTTCGGTATATTGCTGGCTTATGTGCTGGATTATTTATTATTCGGATTGGGTGATAACAGCTGGCGATATATGCTTGCAGTTCCATCTGTATTTGGAGTAGTCTACCTTGTGTTCCTTTTAACATCTTTACCGGAAAGCCCAAGATGGCTTCTGTCTAAGAACAGGGAAGATGAGGCAATAGATGTGATGCGAAAAATTGGTGGTCAGAAATTAATTGATGATGAACTGCCTGAAATGGAGAAAATAATATTAGTTGAAAAAAGTGAATCTAAGATAAGTCTAACTGAAATTTTTAAAAACAAAACCGGGAAAATTGTATTGATTGGAACATTATTAGCTGCTTTTCAGCAAATTACAGGGATAAATGCTGTTATTATGTTTGCTCCAAATATATTTCAGGCAGCGGGTTCAGCAATTGATAATTCATTATTCCAGTCGATTGTTGTGGGATTAGTAAATTGTCTTATGACGATAGTGGCTTTATGGCTGGTAGATAAAAAAGGCAGGAAAGCTTTACTTATCTGGGGCTCAATTGGGATGAGTATTTCTTTAGCCTATTTGTTTTTTGAATTTGCCAAACCAGTTCAAAATGGAATAGCTGTCCTGGTTGCCCTGCTAGTTTATATATCCTTTTTTGCCGCTTCCTTTGCACCCGTCATGTGGGTTGTTATTTCAGAAATTTACCCGAACAGGATAAGAGGAGTGGCAATGTCGTTTTCCACAGCCGTTAGCTGGTTGTGTACTTTTATTACAGTCTATTTAGCCCCTGTAATTCAGGGTAGCCTGGGATTGCACTATTTATTCGGGATGTTCGGAGTACTAAGTATTATGGCATTCTTTTTTGTATTGATCTGGATACCCGAAACAAAAGGGAAGCCTTTGGAACAAATTGAAAAAGAACTTGGCCTTCTAAAAAAGCGTCAGACATGATTATGATAGATTGGTTGAAACCGAAGTTCATTCGGTTGGGTTAGTTAATTAGGTTAAGGCAGGGAGGAAATAATGAGTCCAACTTATTTTTATTTTCTCCCTTATTTTTAAAATTCATACTTTACAATAAGTCCAGAAAATATAATCACAAAGTAAAACAAGAAAATGAAAACAGACAGACGTAAATTTATTCAGACCATGGGGGCCGGAACAGCCGGTATGACCCTGGGAACTGCCGCAATTTCAGTTTCTTCCTGTGCTTCCGGTACAGATAAGGAAAATGAAGAAGATGGGCAGGTAATCTTTATAGGCGATAATATTGCCCTTGCTGAGACAACCTATGGGAAGGTAAGAGGATTTATCCATAAAGATATCTATAATTTCCTTGGAATACCGTATGGCGCAAATACTACAGGGAAAAACAGGTTTATGTTACCCATGAAACCTGAACCATGGACAGATATTTATCCGGCAGTTTACTGGCCTAATGCTGCACCTCAGCTAACAGAGAATTTTTTTAGCAGAGACAGGTATCTTGCCTTTACCGATTACTGGCATTATGATGATATAAGTGAGAATTGTCTTGGGATAAACGTATGGACACCTGGCTACAACGACAACAAGAAACGTCCGGTAATGTTATGGATTCATGGCGGAGGTTTTACCAGTGGTAATTCTATTGAACATCCTGAATATCATGGTGAGAATCTGAGCCGTTTTGGAGATATTGTATTTTGTTCTCTGAACCACAGGTTAGGTCCTCTCGGATTTTCAGATTTTGCCGGTATAGGAGGAGAAAAATATGCGGCATCGGGAAATGTAGGTATGCTGGATATAGTAGCGGCATTGGAATGGATCAGGGACAATATCTCGAATTTCGGAGGAGATCCCGGAAATGTAACCATCATGGGACAATCAGGTGGTGGAGCAAAGGTATGTACACTTACTGCTATGCCATCTGCAAAAGGATTATTTGGTAAAGCTGTTGCTTTGAGCGGAACCGGGCTCAGAGTCGGTGAGAAGGAGAATTCTGAGAGACTTGCATCATATATCTTGAAGGAAGCCAGGCTGAGTCCTTCACAGATCGACAAACTGCAGGAGATGCCCTGGAGGGATTACTATGCCTTAACAAACAGTGCAGCAAGGAAGATGAGAGAAGAATCAGGGGTCATGGGTATGATGGGTGGATTTAGTCCGGTAGCTGATGGAACCTATGTGTCTCAGCATCCTTTTTCACCCGAAGCTTCACCTCTGTCAAAGGATATTTCGATGATTGTATGCAGTACTTTTTATGAGAGATCACCCAGTTCATTTGATTCATCACTTGAGGATATTTCTATGGATGAAGCAAAAGAGATGGTAAAAACAACCCGGGGATTCAGCAGGATCCCGTTTGGTGATAATGCCTCAGAAATAATTGACGCATATGCTAAGTGTTTCCCTGACAGAAAACCGATTGAGATCCTGGCAATGGTAATAAGTAACAGGAAATCACAGATTGATCTATGTAATGTAAAATATAAGCAGGATGGTGCACCTGTTTACCTTGCCTGGTTTGGCTGGAATCCACCTGTATTTGATGGTAGATTGAGAGCCTTCCATACTATGGATATTTCTTTCTGGTATTATAATACGGACGTTCAGATTTCACATACAGGAGGTGGTGCAAGACCTCGTAAACTATCAGCAAAAATGGCGTCTTCGCTGGTACAGTTTATGAAAACAGGCAGCCCTGATGGAGGAGGATTACCAGACTGGCCGAAATATACAGCTGAGAACGGAGAAACAATGATACTTGATGATGTTTGTGAGGTTCAGAATGATCCGGACAGGGAAGCCAGGGAGTCATTACCGGCTTAATTTATATTTTTCAATGATTAACAGGAATCATTGATTCTGAGATAATAGTATGTTACGACAAGGATTATTGGATTGATTATTCAATCCATTAAAGATAATGCGTATGATAACCAAAAAAGGTACTTTATTCCAAAAAGTATTTACCGGATTCTGTATATCATTGTTCTCAATATCTGTTATGGCACAGGTTACAAAACCCCGGCCAGGAGCCCCGGCTCCTGCCCGACGGGTAACCATATCAAGACCGGTAGCTCCGAAATCGCCTGAGATATTGCCTGATAACAGAGTAATTTTCAGGTTGTATGCACCAAAGGCCAAAGAAGTCTCTGTTACCGGAGAATGGATGACAGGTTGGCGAGATGCAAGTGAAAACATGATGAAGGGAGATACAGGACTGTGGACACTCACAGTCGGACCATTAAAGCCGGAGTATTACGGATACAAGTTTATTATTGACGGTGTTACAGTACTTGATCCGAACAATCTGCAGATCAGGAGGGATTGGCTGGGACATGAAAGTGTTTTACTTGTTCCTGGAAAAGAAACAGAACTGTATCTTGCCCGCGATGTACCGGGTGGAACGCTGTCGAAGGTATGGTATGACTCCCCTGTCATCGGGCTAAGGAGGAGGCTGTTTGTATATACTCCTCCAGGGTACGAGAAAGGTATAGATAAATATCCTGTGTTGTATTTGCTTCATGGTGGATTTAATGACGAAGAAACATGGAGCTCAATGGGAAGGCTAAATGTAATAATGGATAACCTGATAGCCCAGGGTAAAGCTAAACCCATGATAGTGGTCATGCCAAATGGTAATCCCGATCAGGCAGCCGTGTCTTTCGAGTCTTATCCTTATACACTACCTTCAGGCAAGGATGGTAACCCCGCTGCATTTAATATGATGAATGGCTTATTCGAAATAAGTCTTGTCAAAGATATTATTCCCTTTGTTGAAGCAAATTATCGTGTCCCGGCTAACAGGGAAAACAGGGCTATTATTGGCTATTCGATGGGAGGGGGGCAGAATTTCAGAATAACTTCTGATAATCCTGATGTATTCGG
>Ga0315553_10003960_pt1 | contig 11358 bp, 1 predicted proteins | sample SalMarSW160140MG_FD_203099 | JGI IMG/M metagenome (GOLD analysis project Ga0315553, IMG submission 203099) | Salt marsh sediment microbial communities from the Plum Island Ecosystem LTER, Massachusetts, United States - Salt Marsh Sediment SW1601-40 ... | reverse complement strand
AGCAACGGCAGCCGGTCGCAGCCGCCGAACTCGTCGAGCCTGTACGTGGGCAAGCACGTGGGTGAGGATACGATAACGTCTCGCAGCAACGAGGTGCTGGGCTACGTGGTGATCGAGTCGGGCTCGGGCACGATGAGCGGGGTGAGCTACTGGGCGGCGCTCGGCAGCGACATCGTTCGGGGTCCGGGCAACTCGCCGCCGTACAGTTACAACCCGGGCGCTTCGTCGGCCTGTTCGCTGGGTGTGGTCACGCAGGCGGCGATGGACGGGGCGGACGGCAGTTGGGCGGTGTTGTACGGGGCCGATCCGGTGTCGGCCAGCAGTTTGGAGTTGATGTGCGACGAGGATCAGATCGGCGGCGCCGAGCGTAGCCACACCACCGAGCAGGTAGGCTACATCGTGTTCGCCGATTGATGACTGGCCGTCATCCATGGCGGCCGGTCCGTTGAATTGCGGTTAGACACACCGAGGCTGTCGGGCGCGACCGCTTGATTCGAGGGTGAGACGCCTGACTTAGGAGGAGCACAACAGTAACGTCAAACACACGGGATTGCATTGTGTAGTCCCGGACGTGTCTTTCTGTACATAGCGTATTCGCAGGAGGTCAGTGTCATGAGATGTGTAACGGGTTCTGTGCTGGTGTGTGGTCTGGTTCTGACGGTGTTCACTGTGCCGGCGATGGCGGCCAAGACCGCGCCGCCGCTACCGGATCCGCCGCCGGATGCAGTGTATGTCGATTATCCGTGGGAATTGTCGACGGCCATGACCAATCTGACGTCGGGCCAGACCATTGTGCTGAATCCCGGTGTCTATGATCTCGGGCAGTATGCCCATACCTATACTGTCACGGGCAAAACCGACATCACCATTCGCGGTGCGACGAATGATCCGAACGATGTGGTGGTCATCGGGGCCGGGATGAACACAGCCGGTTCGACGCCTATCATTTTCCTGATGTCCAATTGCAGCAATGTGCTGATCGCCAACATGACGCTGCGGGATGTGTATGATCATCTGATTCAGTTGCAGGGAGATGTCGAGTATTTCCACATCTACAACTGTCGGCTGATTGATTGCAGGACGCAGTTCATGAAGGTCCAGCTTGGCAGTGATGACGGGCTGGTCGAGTACTGCATATTTGAGTTCACCGACCGTGCAGTGGACGACTACACCGACGCAATCGATTGCATCAACTACTGCAATCGGTGGGTCATTCGTGACAACACGTTCCTGAGAATGAGGGGTCCGATAGGTCAGCGTGCCGGTGCGGCGATTCTGATGTGGTGTGTTTGCGAGGACTCGCTCGTCGAGCGGAATGAGTTTATTGAATGCGATATGGGGATCCATTTTGGAAATCCGGGCGGTCATACAGACGGTGATCATATTCGCGGGATTATACGAAACAACTTCTTCTACCGGGCGCCGGGCGGCTCCGGGCCTACGTCGTTGTCGGACGTTGCTATCTCACTGAATTACTGCCTCGGCGCGAAGGTCCACAACAACACGATCATCTATAACCAGACGTTCGACTGGTTGATCGAGGGACGGTTTTCGAATACGACTGCGGATGTATACAACAATATCACCGACGATGACGACGAACCTTACTGGCCGCCGATTTACGAGCGTGACGGTGGAACGCTCAACCAGGTCGCGAATCTGACCGACGCGGGAACTACCCCGGAATGGTTCGTGGGTTTCGAAAGCGGTGACCTTCATCTGACCGCAGCGGCGACGGACGCGATTGACCAGGCCGTATCGGTGCCTGAGGTGACCGACGATTTTGACGGCGACGCTCGGCCCGTAGGCGATGGGCCCGATATCGGCGCCGACGAGTTCCTGGGAGGGTCTTCGCTGCCGGGTCAGGCGAGCAATCCCAGTCCGGCCAACGGCGCGACGAAGGTGAGCCGCAGTGTGATTCTTTCGTGGACGGCCGGCAGCGGAGCCGACAGCCACGACGTGTACTTCGGTACGAACCCCAATCCGGGCGCGTCCGAGTTCCAGGGCAACCAGCCGCAGACAACGTTTGACCCTGGCTATCTGCCCAAGAACACGTGGCACTACTGGCGGATCGACGAGGTGAACGCCGGCGGGACCACCACCGGCGTGGTCTGGAGCTTCAAGACGGGGTCCCGGTAGGCCCAACCGCCGCGGGTTGCTACCCGCTGACCGGGACTCCCCGGCGGCTTGGCAGGTGAGCCGGAGCTGACCGGCATCGTGGGAACACACGGCACCGCTGTGCTCGACGGAGCGCAGCGGTGCTGTCGTTTCCGGTGCCCAGAGAGCCGCCCGCTGCATAGCCACGACCCACTTGCCAAGGCCGTACGAGCCCGCTCAGCCAGTTCCTTGTAGACAACAGGCCCGCGCGTGCAGCTTCGCATTCCACATTTTGCCCGAGTTTTACAGCACACTGGTGCTATCCCGCCGGTCAACCGTCTCAATAAACGTTTCACTGGCCGCTACGGCGCTGTGCGTTGCTCGGCGACGTTGCCTCAACTCGTCGCGCAACTTCTTCTTTTTCAACGGCTTCCGTGGCGCACCCGGAAGGTGTGGCGAATGGGCATCATTGAACACCCATTTCTGCTCGGCACGTCCGACTACGCCTCAACGTCGGCATCGCTGCCAAAGGCGACGCTGCACCGATTCTATCTCGATAACCGCTTCGTTTGACTTATTGTCTCAACTTCATGGCATGAGGTTTGCACCGTACAGCGGCGAGCGCATGGCTATCGTCATTGCGCGCATGTCGTACGTAGCGTGTACGTCCTAAAGGGGCCAGGACCGGCACGGGTAAATCACCGTGCCAACGGCGCGGTCGTAGGTAACGTATGGGGCTGCATAAACCTTCTGGTCCGTTGCGCGTACGCCAACCGGACACGACGCCGACAGCGCATCCCTGCGCGGTGCTAGCGTCGATACGTCACTGGACTGGACCTGCGCAGGTCCAACGAACCCGCTCCAGGAGCCGACCCACTATCTTTTACAGGAGAAAGTGTCATGAAACGATTCGCAAGCGTCTGCGCCGTCGTGGTGTCTCTTGTGTCGGTAGTTCCCCGGGCCGCCGGACAAGAGCTGATCACTTGGTCGGACATCGAGAATGCCTTCGCCGGGACGTTCGCCGTCCCGATGGGCACGGACGGGGACTACCGTTTCGGTATCTCCAGCGGCGTTCATGCCCAGTTGAGCAACGGACATCTGCTGGTTATCGGTCACCCATACTACCCCGTGCAGGCGGAGATCGAGCTGCCGGCGGTTCTCGACGGTCGGCTGGCCACGCGCGTGGGTGACTGGATGGACGTCACCGGCGGGTTGCTCCCGGACGGTTGGTCCGGCGGTCCGGAGTATGGGTTGGCGGGGTTGCTGGAGGTCGGCACGCGGATACATTTCACCAAGAACCAGTGGTACAACGGCGCGGGCACGGACTGGCAGAACCAGGGCTACCGCGAAATTGAATACACCGGCGGGACGTACGGCCCAGCGGGAGACGCCATGGGGATGTGGACCGTAAACCATCCGCTCGCCCATCACCAACGCGTTGCCGGATACATGAGCTATGCGCCGACGGATATCCGGAACGATGGGTATACCTACCTGGCCGGGCTCGAAGGAACCTCCGGCGCTGCGGCGGGGCGATGGGGCCCGAACCTGTTCGCCATCGATCCCACCCCGGGCAGCGGGGGCGATCCGAGCGCCGTTGGCGGCGCGGTCCTGATCTGTCATCCCGACGAGGCCCGCCAGGCGCCCGACGTGCTGCCGTCCAACGCCACCAGCGCGTGGTGGGTCGCCAATGGCGACAGCAACAAGCAGTGGTGGATCGCCCACAAGGTCGTCGACATGGAATGGATCGAGACCGACACGCGTCACGGGGTCGTGGCCCTGGTCGTGCGTGGACTCGGGGAGAAGTGGTACGGCCTCCCCGACGTCGGCGACCTGCACGATCCGTACGGGGGAGGGTCCGGTTTCCACGCCGAAGGCTGGACGCTGGAGGCTTGGATCTACGATCCCGATGATCTGATGGCCGTCTACAATGGCCAGCGCGACCCCTGGAGCCTGAGCCCCGTCGAGGCCGTCCTGCTCATCGAGCGCCTGCCGGGGTCGGCCCAGGAAACCTACTACAGCACGATCGACGCGGGAAGAACGAGGGTCAATGTTGAGATGACCTATCACGACGGGCGACTGATCCTGCTACACGAGGGCGCCTACCCCGCCGGCCAGTATGAGAGCACGCCCAAGGGATACGTCTTCCAGTTCGGCGCCGGCCCCACCAATCAGGCGCCGAGCGTGGACGCCGGCAGCCCACAGACGATCACGCTGCCGACCGACACCGTCAACCTCGACGGCACGGTCAGTGACGACGGCCTGCCCGACCCGCCTGCGGCCTATACCGTTCTATGGACCAAGGATACCGGGCCGGGCACGGTCACCTTCGGCAACGCCAACGCCGTCGATACGACGGCCACCTTCAGCATTGACGGGGTCTACGTGCTCCAACTCGAAGCCGACGACTCCGAGTTGCAGGCCACCGACACCGTGCAGATAACGGTCAATCCGGCCGCAGGCGGCGAGCAGGACGCCAATATCACCACGGCCAACAGTTACGACGACGGCTGGGAGAGCGGACCGAGCGGTTGGGTGACGTACTGCCAGGGCCTCTACGCCTCTTGGTCGGGCACCACCGGGTTCGTAGTGCACCTGGGCGATTCGATCACCTACGCCAACCCCTTCGGCCAATGGGCGCGGTACGGCTCGGGCAAGACCCAGTCGGACATCGACATCTGCAACTGGATGCACTCGGACGTCTGGGGCGACGGTTCGAACAACAGCGCCAATGGCTGGTACCTGGCGGCGTACGATCAGCCTGGCGGGCGGAGCTTCACGGCCGAGAGCGGCATTCGGACCGATCAGTACCTGGTCGGCAGCATGGACCTGCCGAGCATGGACCAGATGTACACCCCCGGCTACACCAACCCGGACGGCAAGCAGTACAGCGACGGGGTGATGGCGACCATCCTGCTGGGCACCAACGACGCCAGCAGCAACCGCACGCCGGCGGCGATGATCGCGGATATGGAGGCGATCGTGGACAAGCTGCTGGCGCAGAACATCATTCCGGTGCTCTCGACGCTGCCGCCCAAGCGGGACGATCAGACCGACGTGCAGAACTACAACACGGAGATCCGCGCCCTGGCGCAGACCAAGAAGCTTCCGCTGATCGACTTTTACCAGGAGTGCCTGCGTCGTCGTCCTGGCACGACGTGGGACGGCACGCTGATCAGCGGCGACGGCATCCATCCGTCGTACGAGGGTGGCGGATACACCTCGTCGAGCGACCCGTACCAAAGCAGCGGCGAGCCGCTCAGCTACGTGGGCTACCTGCTGCGATGCTGGCTGACGGTGCAGAAGATCGACGAGATCAAAACGAAGGTCATCGATGCGGCCCCGTCGGACACCACGCCACCGGCTGACATTACCGACCTGGCGGCGGGCAACCCGACGGTCAACAGCATCGACCTGACCTGGACCGCGCCGGGCGACGACGGCAGCACCGGCACGGCCAGCAGCTATGACGTTCGCTACTCGACCAGTGTGATCGACGCGGGCAACTGGGCCAGCGCCACACAGGCGACCGGCGAGCCGGCGCCGCAGGTGGGCGGTTCGGCCGAGAGCTTCACAGTGAGCGGCCTCAGTGCCAGCACGACGTACTACTTTGCCATCAAGACCTCTGATGAGGTACCGAACGAGTCGGGTCTGTCGAACGTGCCCAGCGCTGCGACGTCGGCGCCGGGCGACACGACCCCGCCGGCCGACATCACCAACCTGGCGGCGGGTAGTCCGACGGTCAACAGCATCGGGCTGACCTGGACCGCGCCGGGCGATGACGGAGGTACCGGCACGGCCAGCAGTTACGACGTGCGGTACTCGACCAGTGTCATCGATGCGGGCAACTGGGCCAGCGCCACCCAGGCGACCGGCGAGCCGACACCGCAGGTGGCCGGCTCGGCAGAGAGCTTCACGGTCAGCGGGCTCAGCGCGGACACCACCTATTACTTCGCCATCAAGACCAGTGACGAGGTGCCGAACGAGTCGGGTCTGTCGAACGTGCCCAGCGCGACGACGTTGGCCGGCGCGCCGACCGTGTGGAACGTCTCGACGGTTATCGAGCTGGAGAACGCGGTCCGCGACTACAGCCCGGGCGACGAGATCGTGCTGGCAGTCGGTACGTACGTGGTGGAGGCCTACCTGAACCTGGACAACGGGCAGGTGCTGATCCACGGGGCCACGGCCAATCCCAACGACGTGATCCTCCAGGGGCCGGGGATGAACACCGACCTGGACCCGAGGGAGGGCCTGGTCGTCGGCGGCGACGATGTGACCATCGAGGACATGACGATCCAGGGGTTCTACTACAGCGGTATCCACATTCAAGGTGAGAACGACGCGGATCGCATGGTGGTCCGCAACGTCAAGATATTCGACTGCGGCGAGCGTTACATCAAGGGCTCGACCGACCTGGGTAGCGCGACGAAGATTGCCGAGGACGTGCTGATCGAAAACGTCTATATGGAGCAGACGCAGGCGCTGGCCGGGCATCCAGACCTGGACTACGTCGGCGGCATCGACGGGATGGGCATCGACGGATGGACGATCCGCGACTGCACGGCGGTGAACATCCAGGGCGCGACCGCGGGCGGTCGCGGCGGGATCTTCCTCTGGCAAGGGGCGACCGACTGCACCGTGGAGCGGAACCTGGTGCTGAACTGCGACCGCGGCATCGCCATGGGCAACGCCTCGGCGCCGTCGCACGCCTATGCGGGCAGTTACCACACCAGCGGCGGGATCGTCCGCAACAACTTTGTCGTCCGGGGAGACTACATCGCGCTGGAGCTGTGTTTCACCAATAACCTGAAGGTCTACCACAACACGGTTTACAGTGCGGACGCCAGCTACTTCCGCACGGTCCACATCTACGGAGCCAGCACGACGAACTTGCAGTCGAAGTACAACATCATTCGCGGGCAGATCTTCGAGAACGGGGCCAGTTGGACCGATCAGGGCAGCCTGGTCGGATCGACGCCGCAGGCCGACTGGTTCGTGGCCCCGCTTAGCGGCGATCTGCACCTGACGGCCGCCGCGAGCGCCGCGTTGGATGCGGGCACGCCGCTGGCGGAGGTGACCGACGACTACGACGGCGACGCGCGGAGCAGCACGCCGGACATCGGGGCCGACGAGACGGGCCAGGCGCCGCCGGAGCCGGTGGTCCAGTTTGACACGACCAGCAGCAGCGGCTCCGAGTCGGCGACGACGGTGAACCTGAGTGTCTCGCTGAGTGCGTCATACAGTCAGGCGGTGACGGTGGACTTTGCGGTGACGGGTGGTACGGCCGTTGATCCGGACGACTACACGATTGCGGCCTCACCGTTGACGTTCAACGTCGGTGTCACGCAGCAGGACATCGCCATCACGGTGGTCGACGACGCGCTGGATGAGTCGGACGAAACGATCCAGGTGACGTTGAGCAATCCGGTGAATGCCACGCTGGGTGGTATCACGGTGCACACCTATACGATCCAGGACAACGACGCTGGGCTGCCGGCACCTTGGGACAACCAGGATGTGGGCGCTCCCACCGCGGGTAACGCCGGTTACGCGGCGGGCGTCTTCACGATCGAAGGCAACGGCGACGACATCTGGAATAACGCAGACAACTTCCACTATGTCTACCAGCCGTTCAATGGCGACGTAGAGGTCGTTGCCCGCGTCGAGAGCCTGGAGAATACCAACGTCTGGGCCAAGGCCGGTGTGATGATCCGCGAGACGCTCAACGGTGATTCGATCCACGCGATGATGGCCGTCACACCTGGTAATGGCACGACGTTCCAGCGTCGGACCACGACTGGCGGTAGTAGCGAAAGTACGGCGCCCGGTGACGGTATTACAGCGCCTTACTGGGTGAGGATCGTTCGCAGCGGCGACACCTTCACAGGATATAAGGCGAGCGACGGCAGTAGTTGGGTAGAGGTTGGCTCGGTGGCGATCACCATGTCGGCCGACACCTACGTGGGTCTGCCGGTCACCAGCCACAGTGACGGGGTGCTGACCACGGCGGTGATTACCGATGTGGCGGTATCCGGGGTAACACCTCCGCCGAGCGTGGCGTTCGATCTGGTCAGTTCCAGTGGTGACGAATCGGTCACGCCGGCGTCGTTGGCGGTTTCGCTGAGCGCGGCGTACGTGCAGACGGTGACGGTGGACTATGCGGTCACCGGCGGCGACGCCACCGGCGGAGGTGTCGACTACACCCTGGCGGCCGGCACGCTCACGTTCGATCCGACTGACGTAGCCGAGGCCATCGACATCACGATCGTGAACGACGGTCTGGTTGAGTCGGACGAGACGATCCAGGTAACGCTGAGCAACCCGAGCAATGCGACACTGGGGACCAACACCGTCCACACCTACACGATCAACGACAACGATGCCTATCCGACGGTGGCGTTCGATCTGGTCAGTTCCAGCGGTGACGAATCGGTCACGCCGGCGTCGTTGGCGGTTTCGCTGAGCGCGGCGTACGCGCAGACGGTGACGGTGGACTATGCGGTCACCGGCGGCGACGCCACGGGCGGCGGGGTGGACTACACCCTGGCGGCCGGCACGCTCACGTTCGATCCGACTGACGTAGCCGAGGCCATCGACATCACGATCGTGAACGACGGTCTGGTCGAGGCCGACGAGACCATCCAGGTGACACTGAGCAATCCGTCTAACGCTACGTTAGGCGCCAACACCGTCCACACCTATACCATCCTGGACAACGATGAGCCGGCCGACACGACGCCGCCGGCCGACATCATTGATCTGGCGGCGGGCAGCCCGACGGTAAGCAGCGTCGACTTGACCTGGACCTCGCCGGGTGACGACGGAAACACAGGCACAGCAAGCAGTTACGACGTTCGCTACTCCACCAGCGTCATCGACGCGGGCAACTGGGCCGGCGCCACGCAGGCAAGTGGTGAACCCGCGCCGCAGGTGGCTGGCTCGGCCGAGAGCTTCACGGTGAGTGGCCTCAGCGCCGACACCACCTACTACTTTGCCATCAAGACGAGCGACGAGGTGCCGAACGAGTCCGGGCTGTCGAACGTGCCCAGCGAGGCGACTCTCTCGAGTGGCGGCGGCGGCATCATCGTGCAGCACGTCTGGCCGAACACCTCCGGCTGGCGGGGCGGCAGTAACACCTCGCCGAACTGGTGTCAGATCCAGAACTGGCCCAACAGCAACGCCGATGGCACGCTTGGTCAGTTCGATCGCACCGCGCTGCAAAACGCGATCGACTCGATCACCGGTAGCTACGGCGATTGGGATGCCAAGGTGATCGTGTCGCAGGTCAGTTGGAACAGTAACCCGATCCCGGGTGATCTGGATCCGGTGGCCGTCTCGGTCGACGTCGATCCGAGCACGCTGGTATGGGGTCTGTCGACGGCCTACGACGCCGGGGCGGGTTTGTGGACGTATAACAGCACGACGTATCCGGACTTCGTGTCGGCCGTGAACGCCGGCGTGGCCGGCGGCGATTCGGTAATCGTAGCCGGCGCGAGCTGGCAGGCGGTATGGGACACGTCGCTGCCGGCAGCCTGCTGGAACATCGAGATCGACGTGCCGGAGTCGCTGATCACGTCTTACATAGCTAATGTCAATGCGGTGGGTCTGTTCGTCGGCGCCGAGAAGAGCGACGGCGCGGTGGACATCTTCACAGGCGATCAGTGGAACGGCGAGGGAAATATCCGCGTTCGGATCGATCCCTCGGTGGCGCCGCCGGTGCCGGTCGTCCAGTTCGACGTGGTCAGTTCCAACGGTGACGAATCGGTCACGCCGGCCAGCCTGAGTGTCTCGTTGAGTGAGCCGTCGGCCAGTACGGTGTATGTGGACTACGCGGTCACCGGCGGCGACGCCACTGGCGGCGGGGTGGACTACACGCTGGCAGCGGGAACGCTGACGTTCGATCCCTACGACACCAGCGAGACGATCGACATCAGCATCGTCGACGACGGGCTGGTCGAGTCGGACGAGACCATTGAGGTGACGCTGAGCAATCCGGTCAACGCCACACTGGGTGCCAATACCGTTCACACATACACCATCAACGACAATGACGTGGTCGTGCCGGAAGTGCAGTTCGACCTGACCAGCTCCAGCGATGACGAAGGCGTAGCCACCGTCAACCTCAGTGTGTCGCTGGATCAGTCCACGGCGGCGACGGTTACCGTCGACTACGCGGTCACGGGCGGCACGGCGGTGGATCCCGACGACTACACGATTGCAGCCTCACCCCTGACGTTCGATCCGGGCGTTACGCAGCAGGACATTGTCATCACCGTGGTGGACGACGCGTTGGTCGAATCGGATGAGACCATCGAGGTCACGCTGAGCAACCCGAGTAACGCGATGCTCGGCGCCAACACCGTCCACACCTACACGATTCTGGACAACGACGTGGCGGGCGGCACGGGTCTGACCGGCGCCTACTACGACAACATCGACTTCACGGCCTTTGCCCTGAGCCGCGTGGACGCGACGGTGGCCTTCCAGTGGGGCAGCGGCTCACCCGATCCGTCGATGGGCGCCGACACGTTCTCGGTCCGGTGGATCGGTCAGGTCGAGCCGCTGTACTCGGAGACCTACACGTTCTACACCAACACCGACGATGGCGTGCGGCTGTGGGTGGACGGTCAGTTGATCGTCGACCACTGGGTTGACCAAGGCCCGACGGAGTGGAGCGGCACGATCGCCCTGTCGGCGGGAGTCCAGTACGACATCGAGATGGAGTACTACGAGAACGGCGGCGGCGCGGTGGCCGAGCTACGCTGGTCGAGCGCGAGTCAGGTCAAGGAGATCATCCCGCAAGGCCAGTTGTATCCGGGCGAGCTGCCTCCGCCGACGGTGGCGTTCGATCTGGTCAGTTCCAGCGGTGACGAGTCGGTCACGCCGGTGAGCCTGAGCGTGTCGCTGAGTGAGGCGTCGGCCAGCACGGTGTACGTGGACTACGCGGTCACCGGCGGCGATGCCACCGGTGGCGGGGTCGACTACACCTTGGCAGCCGGCACGCTGACGTTCGACCCTTACGACGTGAGCGAGACGATCGACATCAGCATCGTGGACGACGGCGATGTGGAGTCGGACGAGACCATCGAGGTGACGCTGAGCAATCCGAGCAACGCGACGCTGGGGACCAACACGGTTCACACCTACACCATTTTGGACAACGATGTGGCAGGTGGTCCGATGCTGGAGATCGGGGCGCTGACGGCAGTGGACGACGACTGGGTGTTGGTCACGTTGAGTCAGAGCTACACGAGCATGGTG
>Ga0315553_10003958_pt1 | contig 11359 bp, 10 predicted proteins | sample SalMarSW160140MG_FD_203099 | JGI IMG/M metagenome (GOLD analysis project Ga0315553, IMG submission 203099) | Salt marsh sediment microbial communities from the Plum Island Ecosystem LTER, Massachusetts, United States - Salt Marsh Sediment SW1601-40 ... | reverse complement strand
CACACCGGATGGTAGAACGGGCGGAAGAGGCACTCGCCAAGGCCATTGAGGAGAAGGGTAAAGACGAGAAGGTCGAGTATCCGAACACCGCCTACTACCTTCCGATCATGTACCTCTTCCTCGGCCAGAAGGTCGAGAAGCTGGGCGACCTCGAGCAGTCGCTCCAGGAGGCGCGGAACCTCCTCCGGCCAATCCCCACGGGCGAGTTGTGGCTGCCGTACCTGGGTGATACTCTGGACGCCGGCGTGGCGACGCTCATCGCCGAGGAGACCATCGAAGTCCTCAAATTCGTCACCGGCCCCAACCCCGCCGAGGGCATCTGGCTCAGCTACACCGATGACGCCATCCTCCGCATGCAGGGGATCAAGCTGGTCGACGGCCGGATGCCGGGTTTCGCCGCCATCGCCGGCAGTTGCGCCACGAACCAGGAGGCGGTGGATCTGGTCCGCGGGCTCCAGGAGCGGAACATCCTGGTGTTCATGGCCGGGCACACCAACGGCCGGGCCATCGCCGAGCAGTTGGCCGAAGAGAACATCCAGATGGACTGGGACACGTTCCTGGTGCCCTACGGCAAGGACATCACGGCCGCGGTGCACGCGCTGAACTTCGCCGCCAGGTCAGCGATGACCTTCGGCGGCCTCGAGCCGAAAGGGCTCCGGGAGGCCCGGAACATCCTGCTGTACAACCTCAACCGCGTCCACGCCTTCGTCTGGGCGCTCGGCGCGGACGACGACGCGGAGACCGAAGACCAGGTCATCACCGACGAGAAATACGCCACCGCCGCCGGGGCCATCAACTTCGGGTTCCCCGTCGTCTCCAACGTCAACATCCCCGAGATCCTGCCGACCGGCATCTGCCGATACGAGCACGTCGTGGCGAACGTGCCGATGGCGGACATCATCAGCCGGTCGGTGGAGATCCGCGGCCTGACGCTCAAGATCGAAAAGGTGCCGATTCCCGTCCCGTTCGGCGCGGGTTTCGAGGGCGAACGTGTCCGAAAGGAAGACATGTACGTCCAGTTCGGCAGCAAGTACAGCGACAGCTTTGAGCACCTCAAGACAGCGCCGATGGAGAAGGTGACGGACGGCAAGATCGAGGTGATCGGCCCCGAGACCGAGGACATGACGGAGGGCGAAGCGTATCCCCTGGGCATCGTGGTCGAAGTGGCGGGCCGGGGCTTCCAGGAAGATTTCGAGTCGGTGCTCGAGCGGAGAATCCACGAGTATATCTCGTGCGCCAATGGCATCTTCCACATGGGCCAGCGCGCCATCGTCTGGGTGCGCATCAGCAAGGAGGCCCACAAGAAGGGATTCAAGATCAAGGACTTCGGCGAGATTCTGGTAGCGAAGTTTCACAGCGACTTCTCGGCCATTGTCGACCGCGTCCAGGTCACGCTGTACACTGACGCCGAGAAGATCAAGGGCCCGCTCGGAGAGGCCAGGGTCGCCTACAGTCACAGGGACGACCGGATCGGCGGCATGACCGACGAGGACGTGGACGAGTTCTACTCCTGCACCCTGTGCCAGTCTTACGCGCCCAACCACGTGTGCATCGTCACCCCGCAGCACTTGGGGCTGTGCGGCGCGTACACCTGGCTCGACTGCAAGGCGTCGTACCGGATCAACGCGCACGGCCCCAACGAGCCGGTCGCCAAGGGCGAGTGCATCGACCCGGTTCTGGGGCAGTGGAAGAAAATCAACGACTACGTGGCCGTGAAATCCAACGGGAACCTGCTCAAGTTCAGCGCCTACTCGATGCTGGTGGACCCGATGACGTCGTGTGGATGCTTCGAGTGCATCGTCGGGATCGTCCCCGAGGTGAACGGCGTGATGATCGTCGACCGCGACCACCAGGGCATGACGCCCGTCGGAATGAAGTTCTCCACCCTGGCCGGCCAGATCGGCGGCGGGATTCAGACCCCCGGCTTCGTGGGGATCGGGAAGCTTTACATCACCAGCCCGAAGTTCATCTCGGCCGACGGCGGCATCGAGCGCGTGGCCTGGATGCCGAAGGCCTTGAAGGAAGAGATCAGTGAGCGGTTGAAGACCCGGCTCACGGAGATGGGCAAGGAAGACCTCTACGATAAGATCGCGACGGAGGACGACGCCCAGACGCCGGAGGAGCTCATGGAGTTCGCCGCCAAAGTCGAGCACCCGGCGCTGGCCATGGACCCGATGCTGTAACGTCCGCAGCGATGAACGCAGATGGGCGCCGATCGGCCCCCGTCCGCGTCGAGAGGGGCCGCGAGCAGAACACAAAGGAGGGCACGATCATGGCACTGACCGCGATGGGGATATACAAGAGTCTCCCCAAGACGAACTGCAAGGACTGTGGTTTCCCCACGTGCATGGCATTTGCGATGCAGGTGGCGGCAAAGCAGAAAGCGCTGACGGATTGTCCTCATCTTTCGGAGGAGGCCAAGGAGGAGTTCTCCGAGGCGTCCGCTCCGCCGATGAAGCTGGTGCACATCGGGCCGGAGGGCGAAGCCGGCGTCGATCTGGGCCAGGAGACCGTGATGTTTCGTCACGAGGAGAAGTTCTACAAGCCGCCGGCGCTTGCGGGCAAGATCGCCGCGTCGCTGTCTGACGAGGAGGCCATGGCTAGGCTGGAGGAGGTCAACAACGCGGTGTTCATTCGGGTGGGCGACGAGCTGTCGGTGCGTATGGCCGCCGTCGAGATCGAAGGCCTCGCCGCCGACGCGGCCGCCGCCCGGGTCAAGGCGCTGGCCGGAAAGAGCCGGGTGCCGTTCGTCATCATGGGCGAGGACCCGGCGGTGATGGCGGCGGCGGTCGGTGCGGTGGCGGACAAGAGGCCCCTGATCTACAAGGCCACCGAGCAGAATGCGGATGCCTTCGCAAAGATCGCCGTGGACAACAAATGCCCCCTGGCCGTCGGCGCCGAGACGCTTGACAAGCTCGCCGACCTGACGAAGGCGGCGAAGGACGCAGGCGTTGAGGACATGATCCTCGCGTTTGACGGCAGGAAGACCGTCCAGACCATCCGCGACATCACGCGGGCGCGCCGGGCGGCGCTCAAAAAGGGCTTCCGGCCGTTCGGGTTCCCGGCCATGGTCGACGTCTCAGTCGACGACGCGACCAAAGAGACTATGCTCGCCAGCACGTTCGTGGCCAAGTATGCGGGCATTATCATCATCAACAGCCTGGACGGTGCGGAGCTCCTGCCGGTCATGACGAGCATCCAGAACATCTACACGGATCCGCAGGTCCCCAACACCGTCGAGGCGAAGCTCTACGAGGTCGGGAACGTCAACGAGAACTCGCCCGTTCTGTTCACCACGAACTTCTCTCTCACGTATTTCTGCGTCGAGGGCGAGGTGGAGCGGAGCAAGGTGCCCTGCTACATCTGCGTGGCCGACACCGAGGGACTCGGCATCCTGAATGCGTACGCCGGGGACAAGCTCTCGGCGGAGACGGTCGTCAAGGCGCTGGCGGAGCAAAAAGTCGCCGAGAAGGTCAAGCATCGCAAGCTGATTATCCCCGGCCTGATCCCGTCGTTCCGCGCGGAGATCGAAGACACCTCAGAGTGGAAAGAAGTTCTGATCGGGCCCGAGAACGCGACCGGGATTCCCGCGTTCCTGGCGAAGAACTGGAAGTGAGAGGAAAAGATGCCGCTCTATAAGGTTCAATTTTCTCCGATCTACAAGGCCATCACCGTGGAGGCCGGGACGACGCTCCTCGAGGCGGCGGGGAAGGCCCACATCGCGATCGACAGCGTCTGCGGCGGCGACGGTATATGCGGCCGCTGCAAGATGATCGTGAAATCGGGCCGGGTCGCAGGCAACGTCAGCCCGCTGCTGACGCGCGAGGAGATACGCCAGGGCGTTGTCCTCGCCTGCCAGACCACGGTGGAGAGCGACCTGCGCGTCGAAATCCCCGAAGAGACCCGCGCCAAGGACAAGATCGTCATCGACCAGGACGCCCAGCGCTTCCGCGCCGCACGCCCCGGCGTCAAGAAGCGGGAGTTCGAGAAGTCCCCCCTGGTGTCAAAGGTCCTCCTCAAGCTTGACCCGCCGACCCTGGAGAACAATCTCGCGGATTGCCAGCGCATTCACCACCTGGTGGAAAAAGTGTCCGGGATCTCGTCAATGCAAGCCGGCCTGAAGATCATCCGGCGGATGCCGGAAATCCTCAGGGAGAACAAATTCACCATCACCGCCATCATCGGTCATCGCAGAGGCGTGGCCGAGATCATGGACCTCGAAGGCGGGGACACGTCTGCGAACAATTTCATCGCCGTTGTGGACGCCGGCACGTCGACCGTCGTCGTGCATCTCGTCGACGTGGCCGAGATGACGACGATCGACGCGGAGGCGTGTTTCAACTCCCAGGCAACGTACGGCAGAGAAGTCACGACGCGCATGATCTCCGCCGAAAAGCGCGGGCCGGAGCACCTCCAGCGCCTTCTCGTCGAGGACATCAACCGGCTCATCGCTGCACTGGCCGGAAAGAACGGCGTCAGCCTGAAAGACATCACCGCCGTCGCCTGCGCCGGGAACACCGCCATGATGCACTTTCTGCTGGGCATCCCGACCCGGAACATCCGGCGCGATCCCTTCATCGCCGTCACCATCGAACCCCCTCCCTTCCGGGCGGCAGAGGTCGGCATCAAAATCAACCCGAGGGGGCTCCTGTTCGCCGTCCCGGGAATTGGCGGATGGATCGGCGGCGACATCACCGCCGGCATCCTGGCCACCGGGCTCCACGAGATGGACGCCGTCGGGATGATGATCGACGTCGGCACCAACGGTGAGATCATCCTGGGAAACAAGGAGTGGCTCGTCGCCTGCTCCGCCTCCGCCGGCCCCGCACTGGAAGGGGCGGGGGTCGAGTGCGGCATGATGGCCCACCGGGGCGCCATCGAGAAGGTCTATCTGGAAGACGGGCGCATCCGGTACGAAGTGATCGGCGGCGGGCCGCCCGACGGAATCTGCGGCTCGGGCATCATTGACCTGATCGCCGTCCTGCTCGAAAAGGACATCATCGACCGGTGCGGGAAGTTCATCCAGGGCAGCGATCCGCGGGCCCGTTTCAAGAACGGGCTCGGGAAGTTCACTCTCGCCAAGAAGAACGAGACCCTGAAGAAGCGAGAGATCAGCATCTCCCAGGATGACATCGACAACGTGATTACGGCCAAGGCGGCGATCTTCGCCGCGGCGAGGATCATGCTCGAACGCCTCAATCTCAAGGTGTCGGACATCGACACCCTCTTCGTCGCCGGCGGGTTCGGAAACTACATCAACCTGAAAAACGCCATCGCCATCGGGCTGTTTCCCGATCTGCCGATCTCGAAAATCCTGTACGTGGGAAACACCTCGATATGGGGGGCGAAACTCGCGGCCCTCTCCAGTGAGGCCCGCGAGACCCTCCACCAGATCTCCAACCGGACGACCAACTACGATCTCATGGGATCCAACGACTACGTGGAACAGTTCAGACAGGCCATGTTCCTGCCGCACACCGACATCGAGCTGTTCCCATCGGTGGTTGAACGGACCGCGGCTGACCGCGGAGCGAACTGACATGGCAAAGACAATCGCGGTGACGGGAAAAGGCGGAGTCGGAAAGACCACCATCGCCGCGCTGATCATCCGGCACCTCAAGCGGCATGCGTCGGGGCCGGTGCTCGCCATCGACGCCGACCCGGATTCGAACCTGGGAACCATGCTCGGCGTCGATATCCCCGAGACCCTCGGCGACGTCCGTGAGTCGACCTTGGCCGAGATCCGCAAGCTGCCGGCCGGAATGGACAAGGCCGCCTACATCGAGGCCGGGCTGCACGAGACCATCGTGGAGACGGAGACCGTGGACTTCCTCGCGATGGGGCGGTCCGAAGGCCCCGGCTGCTACTGCTATGTCAACAACCTGCTCCGGGGGTTCTCCGACAAGCTGCTGCCCTCGTACCAGTGGATGGTGATGGACAGCGAAGCCGGGATGGAACACCTGAGCCGGAGGACGGCGTCGAGCCTGGACTATCTCATCGTGGTCGTCAATCGGAGCCCGCTCTCTATCGACTGCGCGAGACGGATTGACGCAGTGGTCACGTCTGTGCATAACGAAGTCCGTCAGAAATGCGTCCTCATCAACGGGGTCCCGGACGAGAAGGCCCACGCCGTCCTGGAGAAAATGAACGGTCTGGACATGGAGTACCTCGGCTGTATCCCGCACGACGAGGCGCTTGAGGAGATGATCTTCGCGGGCCGATCCCTGTACGAGCTAGGGGACAGTGTGGCGACATTGAGAATGAACGCGGTCATGGAAAAGCTGGGAGCGTAAAAATGGAAATCGTGGACGTGAAAGAGAAGTGGACGAATCGGATCAACACGGTGACAATCGGCGCCACCCAGGAGCAGGGAGGAACGCGCGAGAGCACCATCACGGTCGGCGGGGAGACCACCCTGCCGTTCCTCCTCTTCGAGGGCGAGATCCCCCACCGCCCCGTCGTGGCGGGTATCGTGGTCGACGTCGTCCCGGACGGCTGGCCGGACATCCTCAAGCAGGCCATCGGCGACGAGATCAACTCGCCCGCCGAGTGGGCACAGAAATGCGTCCAGGAGTTCAAGGTCGATGCCATCAGCCTGAAACTCCTCGGCCCCGAACCATCGGGCCAGAACCGGTCTCCCGCCGAGGCAGCGGAGACCGTCAAGGCCGTCCTCGAGGCGGCAAAAGTTCCCCTCATCCTCTGGGGCTGCGGCGACGAAGAGAAGGACAACGAGGTGCTGCCCGAGTGCTCCCAGGCCGCTAAGGGCGAAAACTGCCTGATCGGCCCGTGCACGGAGACCAACTACCGTACCCTGGGCGCCATCGGCAAGGCGGACAAGCACAAGCTCATCGCCGAGGCCCCCGTCGACATCAACATCGCCAAACAGGTGAACATCCTTCTCCAGGACATCGATTTCGGCTTGGAGGACGTGGTGATGTGCCAGACCACCGCGGCCCTCGGTTACGGCTTCGATTACGTCTACACCATCTTCGAGCGCGTGAGGATCGCCGGGCTGAAGGGCGACAAGATGATGGCGCTGCCCCAGATCGCGAACGTCGGCTGGGAGGTGTGGAAGGTCAAGGAAGCCCTGGCCGACGAGGACATCCTGCCCGGATGGGGCAAGCTGGCAGAAAGGGGCCCGCGGTGGGAAGCGACCACCGCGGCGGGGTACCTTCAGGCAGGCGCGGACATCCTGACGCTGGCGCATCCGGACGCGATCGCCATTACCCGAGAGACTATTGATGAACTGATGAATGGCAAATGACGAATACCGCCGAACACAGGGACCGCGCCAATGAGTTTCGATCTGCTCGGGGAAATCAGCGAGGTCCAGACAATCGCAACCGGCAAGTCGATCCGCGAAATCGCGCGTCTGCGGAGAGTCTACGGAGCTGGACGCTGGAGAAAACGCAAAGGGGTGGCCCGAATTCGCCTCCCCGATGGTACAATATGTGCCGCTGAGGTGCATTGGTACGAGGCGCATGGGGTCGGCAGGAAGGAGCTCAAAATCAAGCGGATGCTGGACGGATAGCCATGGCACGAAGTAAGCCGAAGCTGCAGTTTGCCGTTTGTGTCAAGAACGAAGGATACCCCGCCTCGCTCGAACTCCGGAAGATCTACGAGGTCGTGCCGGACTCCCGCGCCGCTGATCACCGGTACGTTCGCGTCATAGATGAATCGGGCGAAGACTATCTCTATCCGGCCGACTGCTTCGTGCCGATAAGGCTGCCACAGCCCCTGAAGAAGGCCCTGTCCCTGGCGACTTGACGTCACGGCGATACGCCAGTTTCACCGAAGTCCGAATGACATGTGCGAAGACGCCGTCATCAAGGAGCTCTGGGAGATCAAGGACCGCCACGCGGCGAAATATGGCTGCGACATCCGGAAGATGGCGCGGGCGCTCCGGCGGTTTCAGGCCAAGTGCTGACACAAGGTTGTCCGACGAAAACGCCGGGCTGGCGTCTGAATAGAGCCTTGGACATTTGGGCTTCGTCATTGATTAGACATTCGTCATTCGTCATTTTACGCAGAGGAGGATCGAAATGATTTTCATCGGCGAAAGAATCAACACCGGTTTCAAGAAGATCAAGCAGGCCGTCCTCGATAAGGACCCCAAGCCCATCCAGGCGTGGGCCAGAAAGCAGACCGACGCGGGCGCCACCTATCTCGACGTCAACCTCGGCGCCGTGTCCGGCAAGCCCGAGGACATGTGCTGGATGATCGAAACCACACAGGACGCAGTCGACACCCCCATCTGCATCGACACCAACAAGCCCGCGATCCTCGCCGAGGCCATCAAGGCCTGCAAGAAGCCCGCCCTGGTCAACTCGACCACCGCGGCGCAGGAGAAGCTTGACGCGATCATGCCCATCGTGGCAGAGCACAACGCCTCGGTCATCGGAGTGGTCATGGACGAGACGGGCACCCCGCAGAACGCCGACAAGCGCGTCGAGAACGCGGGCCTTATCCTCGCCAAGGCCATGGAACTCGGTATCCCGCCGGACAGTGTCTTCCTGGACCCCATCGTCATGCCACTCAAGTTCATGCAGGACCAGGCGCGGCATATCCTGGAAGCCACCCGCCAGTTCCTGCTCTTCTCCGACCCACCGCCTCACATCGTGTGCGGCCTCTCCAACATCTCGAACGGCACCATCCACAAGAAGCTGATCAACCGCATCTTCCTGGTCATGGCCATCAACAACGGCATGGACGCGGCGATCTGCGATGTCATGGACACACAACTCACCAATGCGGCTCGCGCCGCCGAGCTGGTCATGAACAAGGAAATCTACGCGGACTCCTTTGTGCGACAATGAGAATCCTCATCCTTCGGAGCGAACGGCGTACCAGCGGGGAGAAACCGAAGGACGTCTATTCCCAGGAGTTCACCAGCCCCTACGCCGAGAAGGTCATCGGGAACCTGGTCGCTGAGGAGGGCTTTTGCTCCGCTTGCGGGCCGGACTGTAACGCCTGCCGCACGCCCTACAACCGCAAGTTCGCGAAAAACATCGCCGGCGTCATCGCGTTCCCGCCGATACTGCCATACCTTCTCGAAAAGCCCCGGGACTACGTGCCACGCGATATCCCGGCACACGACATTCTCCTGGCCATCAACATCCACGAGCAGATTCTGATCGAGATCCTCAAGAGCTGCGGCGGCGCGGGCACCCGCGGGGCCGTCGTGCCGCTCGAGGCGGGGGACTGGGTCAGTGGGACCGCCCAGTCGGAAGCGCGGGCCATATGTGAAGAGAATGACGTCGAGATTTGCTTTCCGAAGCCCTTTTGCGGTTTCGATCCCCCCTCCGGGACGGTGCTCGCCGAGTTCCGCCGGCGGTTCCACATCGGAAAGCCGGAGGTCGAGCTCGAGCTCCGAGGCGACATGATCGGGCGGGCCTATGTCAACGTCTCGGCCGCCTGTGGGGCGACGTACTACGTCGCCCGGTGGCTTGCGGGGAAACGCGTGGATGATGACCTCAAGTATCAGGTCATCTCGAAAAGGCTGCACAGCTACCCCTGCACGGCCAGCATGAAATGGGACGACGAGCTCGGCGACACGCCCCTGCACGTGGCGGGCCAGGCCCACTACGAGATCCTCGCGCCCCTGCGAGAGACGGCTCCCGAGGAGCCCGCTATGGTGATGTCTCCCGTCGGCAGGATGGTTCTCAAGCCCGTCCCCGTGCAGGAGAACGTGGAGAACGTCAAACGGGCCAGGCAAGCGATCCTCGAGGAACTCCGGCGGAAGGGAACGGTATCGTTGGCGGGCCTGAAGAGAAAGCGGAAGATCACGCCCGCGGCCATGCACTCGGCGCTGCTCATTCTCAAGCAGGAGGGGAAGATCAGGACAGAAGGCCCGAAGATCGTCAAGGTCTGAACGGCCGCGGACACAGGGGAGCTGCCCCACCTTTTGCCACGCCGTCTTCTAACTTGGCTGAAGCGTTACCCTTTCGAGTTTGTCCGCTTGAGCGCTGCCGCAGAGCATGGTATACTCCCGCTCCGAGTGCGGCGTCATCTGTGACCATCAAGAGGGAGATCGGAAGGAGCGCTTCTTGCCAGCCGCTTTGGACAAGGCTCTCTCCGGGTTCAAGGGTGAGCCGGCCGAGCTGATCCCCGTGCTCCAGGCCGTTCAGAAACGCCTGGGTTACCTGCCCAAAGACGCGCTGCAACGGGTCGCGCAACACTGCCACGTGCCCGAGAGCACCGTCTACGGGGTGGCATCCTTCTACGAACAGTTTCATCTGACACGCCAGGGCAAGCACAACATCAAGGTGTGTCGTGGGACCGCCTGCCACATACGCGGCAGCGCCCGAATCCTGCGCACGATACAAAAGAAGCTGGGCATCAAGCCGGGTGAGACGACGCCGGATTACACGTTCACGCTGGAGCGGGTCGCGTGCTTCGGCGCGTGTGCCCTGTCCCCCGTGATGATGGTGAACGGAAGGATCCACGGGAACATGACACCTGCAAAGGCCCTGAAACTGATCCGAAAGCTGAAATGACGTTCCGCGAGATCCAACAGAGCGCCAGGGCGACGTGGGAACGATTCCGGCACCCGCGCGGCGCGCTCATCCTGGTCGGTGACGTGACCTGCGGCCGGGCGGCCGGCTCGGCCGAGGTGATTACGGCGATCCGGTCGGAGCTGCGGAAGATCGGTAAGCGGGCCCGGATCGCCGGCGTCGGATGTCTCGGCCTGTGCTACGCCGAGCCCATGATCGAGGTCTCCCTGCCCGGCGGGCCGTCGGTCCTCTACGGCGATGTCACCCCGGCCGCCGCAAAGCGCATCGTGCGCTCGCACATCGGCAAAGGCAAGCCCCGCACGGATCTGGCGCTGGCCGTGATGAACGGCGTCCCGCTCGACGGCGTTCCGAAGTTCGGCGAGCTCCCCATGCTGCAGGGGCAGGTGCGAATTGTCACCCGCAACTGCGGACGGATCGATCCGGACAAGATCGAACACTACATTGCCAACGGCGGGTACGAGGGGCTGGCGAAAGCCCTGGCCATGTCGCCAGAGGATGTCATCGCCGAGGTCGAGCGCTCCGGCCTTCGGGGCCGGGGCGGCGCCGGGTTCCCCACCGGGCGGAAGTGGAAGTTCTGCCGAAGCGCGCCGGGCGAGACCAAGTACCTGATCTGCAACGCCGACGAGGGCGATCCGGGCGCCTTCATGGATCGGGCGCTGCTGGAAAGCGACCCACATGCCGTGCTCGAAGGCATGGCCATCGCCGCCTATGCCATCGGCGCGGAGCAGGCCTTCATTTACTGCCGTGCGGAGTACCCGCTCGCCATCCGGCGGCTCGGGCGCGCTCTGGAGCAGATGGAGGCGAACGGATTCCTCGGCTCGAACATCCTCGGCTCCGGCTTCAGT
>Ga0315553_10003957_pt1 | contig 11360 bp, 9 predicted proteins | sample SalMarSW160140MG_FD_203099 | JGI IMG/M metagenome (GOLD analysis project Ga0315553, IMG submission 203099) | Salt marsh sediment microbial communities from the Plum Island Ecosystem LTER, Massachusetts, United States - Salt Marsh Sediment SW1601-40 ... | reverse complement strand
GTCCGCCTGCGGCGCGCGCGCCTGCTGGCCAAGCTCGTGCAGGGCGCTGCGCAGGACCGCCGCCTCGGGCCCCGGGTCGGGGCCGCCGGTGTCGGCGCCGGGCTCGGAACCCGGCGATCCGGCACTCGCGTGGAGCGTCTCGATCCAGCGGAGCAGGCGGGCTGCGAGCGCATGGTCGGGCGCCGGCAGGCGAAGCCCGGTCGGCCCGCCCGCGTCGCCGGCACCGGTCGGTTGTCGCAGCAGGACGCCAATCAGCCGGTGGAGCGCGTCGTCGCCGGCCGCCCGCGCCGGCGCGTCGGGTGCTGGAGGCAAATGGGTCGGCAGGGCCAGCTGCAGCCTCGCGCCGGTTGGAACGTCGATCGCGCTCTCGAGGCGGAGCGTCAGCCCGGCGGCGCGCAGCAGCAGGCGGCCCGCGCGATCGGGACCCTCGACTTCGGCGGCGAGCGCGCCGCCAGCGGGGCTTGCTTGATCCGGTGAGGCCGGCGCCTGTTGGCCGCCCGCCGCTCCGCGACCACCACCGAGGTCGTCGCTGGCAGCGAGGCCAGCGGTCAGCCGGATCGGGATCGGCGGGCCGGCGGGCCGCCCGTCCGGGTCCAGCACGCGGGCTTCGACCTGGACGCCGAGGGTGGCCGGCTGGCTCTCGGCCGGCTCACGTCCGCCAGCCAGCGACGGCGCTGGTTGCAGGCGGATCGCGACGGGCGGCTCCAGCGCCTGCCCGGCGATCGCCAGGAGGCGGCCGGAGCTTGCCTGCCGCCCGCCGCCGACCAGGTCCAGACTGAGGGTCGCGCCCACCGGCAGGGGCGGCGCGCCCGTCACCAGGAAGCGCTGGCCGGCAACCTCGATCAAGGGAGCGTTGCGGGTGATCGAGACCACGATCGCACTGGTCGGGCGGCCTGGGGCGCGGTTCGGGCCCGGCCCGGGCGAGCCTTCCGCAAGCGGCTGATTGCCGACCGCCGAGACGGCGGCGGGAGCCGCGGAGGGCAGAACCGGCCCGGTCATCGGCGCTCGAGCAAGCCGCGGGCGAGTGCCTCGACGTCCTGCGCCGCCGGGCTGGCCGGGTGCCGGACCAGGAAGGGAGCCTGGTGGCGGATCGCATCCGGGACCGCGGGATCGCGCCGGAGCACGCCCACGAGCGGCGGCCGCAACTTCAGGAAGTGCTCGCAGACCCTGAGCAGGCCTTGGTAGGTCGCGCGTCCGGCCTCGTGGCTCGAAGCCAGGTTGATCGCCAGCTCGAGCGCCGCCGCGGTGCCGTCCCTCCGGGCGACCTTGATCAGGGCGTAGGCGTCGGTGAGCGCGGTCGGCTCGTCGGTGCTGACCACCCAGCGGAGCTCGGCGGCGCGCAGCAGGCGGCGGACCGCCGGGTCGATTCCCGCCGGCAGGTCGAGCAGGGTCAGATCGTAGCGGCGCGCGAGGCCGGCGAGCCCGGCGAGCAGCCTCTCCAGCAGGGCGGGATCGACCTGGCCGAGCTGGCCCGAGCCCGACCGGCCGGGCAGGACGTCGAAGCCGCAGGCCTCCACCCGACGGACCGCCTGGCCGAGCGCGCACCGGCCGCAGAGCACGCTTGCGAGATCGAGACCCGGCCCGAGACCGAGCTGCACGTCGACGTTGGCGAGACCGAAGTCGCCGTCAAACAGCAGGACGCGCTGGCCGAGCCGGGCGAGCGCCTGGGCGAGGCTGATCGCGAGCCAGGTCTTGCCGACCCCACCCTTGCCGGACGCGATCGCGAGCGTGCGGCTCATGCTGAGCGGGCCGCTGTGGTCACCTGGCTGGGGGATGGCGATCGCGCCCGCTGCGCCTCGGCCAGCTCCTGGTGGTGGAGCAGCAGGCGGGCGAGGCCGCCGGCGCTCAGCGGGCTCAGCCCCTGGCCGATGGTCGGGCCGATCCCGGCCTCGGCAAACGCCAGCCCGGCATCCGCGGCCGCGAGCAGACCGCCCAGGCGGCGCGCGACGTCGAGCTTGGTGGCGAGCATGCGGCGCGCACCGAGTGCGCGGTAGGTATGGCCGATCTCGGCGCAGTCGGCGACCCCGAGGCCGGCGGGCAGGACCAGGACAAGCTCAGCCCGGCTCGCCTCCAGGAGGCTCGACAGAATGCCGAGATCGGCCGGCCGGAACGGGTTGAGGCCCGGGCTGTCGATCAGCAGTCTCGTCGGGCCGGCTTTGCTGGATCCCACGCGGGTGCTCTCGGCGACGGCCGCGAGGCGGCGCAGGTCGGCGGGCTCTTGCGCCGGCTCGGGCCGCAGCTCGAGGGGGGCGAGCAGGGCGGCGAGCTGCTCGAGCCCGCCCGCCCGGGTGGTGTCCGCTGTGAGCACTCTGACTGGCCGGCCGTCGAGCACCGCCGCGGCGGCGAGCTTGGCGACCGAGGCGGTCTTGCCGGCGCCCGGCGGTCCGGTCAGGAGCAGTGCGCCGGCCGGCTTGGCCGCCAGGGGCTCGAAGCGGAAAATCTCGCTCAGGGCCTGGGCCAGGGCGACCGCCGGCTGGCCGGAGCCCGCCCTGCGCGCCGCATCGAGCAGCCGGCCACGCAGCTCCTCGGGCAACTCGTGGTGCGCAGCGATCGCGAGCAGGCGCTCGATGCAGGGCGAGGCGGCGACCGGCGCCAGCAGCTCGGCGAGGTCGAGGTCCTGGCTCTCGATGGCGCCGGTGATCCGGACGCCGCCATCGGGCAGGTCCTGGGTCGCGACGATGATCGCGTCCTCGCCGAGCTCGGCGCGCAGCCGGCCCATGGCCTGGCGGGCGTCCGGGGCGACGACGGTCTTAAGCCGCATGGCGAGGCCTCCGGCTCATACCTGGCCGAGGGTCCGGATCCGCGCCTTGGGGTGGATCTCGTTCTGCGACAAGACGACCGTGGCCGGCCGGAAGCGCTCGATGATCGAGCGGACGTAGGGGCGGACCACCGGGCTCGCGACCAGGACCGGCAGCTCGCCGCGCATCGCGTGCTGCTCGAACGCTTCCCTCAGGCGCGTGATGAACGCCTGCAGCTTGGAGGGCGCCATGGCCAGCTGGCGGTGGTCGCCCTGGCCGATCAGGGCCTCGGCGAACGCCTGCTCCCAGTCCGGCGACAGGGTGAGGATCGGGATGTAGCCGGCCTCGGCGGTGTTGGCGTTGCTGATCTGGCGGGCGAGGCGGGCGCGCACGTGCTCGGTGATCACGATCGTGTTCTGGCTGGCGGCCGCGGCCTCGCCGATCGCCTCGAGGATCAGCGCCAGGTCGCGGATCGAGATCCGCTCGGCGAGCAGCGCCTGGAGCACCCGCTGGATGCCGCCCGTGCTGATCCGGCTCGGCACCAGATCGTCGATCAGCTTCTGATAGTCCTTGGCGAGCTCGTCGAGGAGCTTCTGGGTTGCGGTGTAGGTCAGGAGCTCGGCCAGGTTGTCCTTGATGATCTCGGTCAGATGGGTGGTCAGCACGGTCGCCGGATCGACCACGGTCAAGCCGCGGAAGCTCGCCTCCTCGCGCAGGTTCTCGGCGACCCACATGGCCGGCAGGCCGAAGGTCGGCTCGGTGGTCTCCTCGCCGGGCAGCGTGATCTTGTCGCCCTTCGGGTTCATGACCAGGAGCTGGCTGGGGCGCAGCTCGCCGCGCCCGGTCTCGATCTCCTTGAGCTTGGCCACGTAGGTATTGGCCGGCAGCTGGATGTTGTCCTGGATGCGCACTGGCGGCATGACGAAGCCGAGCTCGCCCGCCAGCTGGCGCCGGAGCGCCTTGATCTGATCGGTGAGCCTGGGCCCACCGGCCTCGCCGATCAGCGGCAAGAGGCCGTAGCCGAGCTCGAGCCTGAGCGGGTCCATCGCCAGTGCGGTGCTGATCGGCTCCTCGCTCGGGGCGGCGACCGCGGCGGCCTCCTCCTCGGCGGCGATCGCCTGCGCCTCCGCGCGCCGGCCGAGGTGCCAGGCGAGCGCGCCGCTGGCCCCCGACAGCAGCAGGAACGGCAGCAACGGAAGACCGGGCAGGACCGCGAGCAGGGCGAGCAGGCCGCTGGTCGTGGCGAGCGCGCGCGGATGGGCGCTGAGCTGGCCGAACAGGGCCCGGTCGGTGCGGTCGCTGACGCCGGCCTTGGCGACCAGGAGGCCCGCTGCGGTCGACACCACCAACGCCGGGATCTGCGAGACCAGGCCGTCGCCGACCGTGAGCAGGGTGTAGCTGTGGGCGGCCTCGGCGAAACTCACGCCCATCTGGCCGACGCCGATGATCAGCCCGCCGACCAGGTTGATGAAGGTGATCAGGAGGCCGGCGATGGCGTCGCCGCGGACGAACTTGGCGGCGCCATCCATGGCGCCGTAGAAAGCGCTCTCCTCCTCCAGCTGACGCCGGCGGCGCCTGGCCTCCTGCTCGTCGATCAGCCCGGCCGAGAGGTCGGCGTCGATCGCCATCTGCTTGCCCGGCATGGCGTCCAGGGAGAAGCGCGCCGAAACCTCGGCGATCCGGCCCGAGCCCTTGGTGATGACCACGAAGTTCACGATCACCAGGATCGCGAACACGATCAGGCCAATCACGAAGTTGCCCTGCATGATGAAGCCGCCGAACGCCTGGATCACCCGCCCGGCGGCGGCGCTGCCCTCGTGGCCGTGGGCCAGGATCAGGCGGGTCGAGGCGAGGTTGAGCGCCAGCCTCAGCATGGTCGCGATCAGCAGCACCGCCGGGAACGAGCTGAACTCGAGCGGCTTGACGATGAACAGCGAGGTCAACAGGACCAGGACCGAGAAGGTGATCGAAAGCGCCAGCAGCATGTCGAGCAAGAGGCGCGGCATCGGCAGGATCAGCACGACCAGGATGCCGATCATGCCCAGCGCCAGCGCGATGTCGCCCTGACGCAGCGTCTGGCCGATGCGGCCGAGCAGATCGGCTGGAGCGAGGGTCAGGTTCTGCGCCATCGGCAGGCTCCAGCGCCGCCTCAGGCGCGGTTGGCGGCGGGCTCGCCGAAGCCGCCGGCGGGCGGCGGGATCGGCCTGCCCTCATCGCCGTACTGGTGCAGCTTGTTGCGCAGCGTGCGGATCGAGATGCCGAGGATGGTCGCGGCGTGGGTCCGGTTGCCGAGCGTGTGTTGCAGGGTCTCGAGGATCAGGTCGCGCTCGACCTCGGCCACCGTCCGCCCGACCAGGGCGAGCGCGCCAGCCGGCCCGCGCGGCCGCCCCGGGCCACCGGCCTGGAGCAGGATGGCTTCCGGACCAATCTCGTCGCCGGTCGCGAGCAGGACCGCCCGGTGCATGCAGTTTTCGAGCTCGCGCACGTTGCCCTTCCAGGGCTGCTGGCGCAGACGCGCGCGCGCCGGCTCGCTCAGCGGCCGCGCCGGCAGGCCGTTGGCCTGGGCGTACTTCCGACCGAAATGCTCGGCCAGCGGCCCGAGGTCGGCCGGGCGCTCGCGCAGCGGCGGCAGGTGCAGGTTGACCACGTTCAGCCGGAACAGCAGGTCCTCGCGGAAGCGGCCGGCCGTGACCTCGGCCTCGAGGTCACGGTTGCTGGTCGCGATCAGGCGGATGTCGACCTTGATCGGCCGGCCGCCGCCGACCCGGTCGATCTCGCGCTCCTGGATCGCGCGCAACAGCTTGGCCTGCAGGCGCGGGTCCATCTCGCTGACCTCGTCGAGCAGGAGCGTGCCGCCGCTCGCTTCCTCGAACTTGCCGATCCGCCGCGCGGTGGCGCCGGTGAAGGCGCCCTTCTCGTGGCCGAACAGCTCGGATTCCAGCAGGTTCTCGGGGATCGCGGCGCAGTTCACGGAGACGAAGGCGCGCTCGGCCCGGCGGCTGTGTTCATGGACGTAGCGGGCGAGCATCTCCTTGCCGGTGCCGCTCTCCCCGGTGATCAGGACGCTCGCCTCGGACGGCGCGATCTGGCGCGCGAGGCCGAGCAGCTCGTGCATCGCCCGGTCCTCGAACACCAGCTCGCGGCGATCGTCGCCGACCGCTTCCAGGATCGCGGCGATCAGCTCCGGGTCGGGCGGCAGCGGCAGGAACTCCCGGGCCCCGGCCCGGACCGCGGCGACCGCAGCGCGGGCGTCGGTATGGACCCCATAGGCAACCACCGGCACGAAGATCCGCTCCGCGGCGAGCGCCCGGATCAGGCCGCCGATGTCGGCGGCGACGTCGATCAGGACCAGGTCGGCGCCCCGCCCGGCGCGCAGCTCCTGGAGCCCGGCCTCGGGCGACAGGACATGACGGAGCGTCGCACCGCGCTCCACGGCCATGCCGATCGCGGTCGCGAGCTGGTCGTCATGGCCGCCGACGATCAGCACCCGCATGACGGCTGTTCCCAGGCTTGCCAGCGGCCGTTTCGAACCGGGCTGGGTTGTTGCTCGTGCATCACATCTCGGTCTTGATGATCTCGGTCATGGTCACGCCGAGCCGGTCGTCGAGGATCACGACCTCGCCGCGCGCGACCAGGCGATTGTTGACCAGGATGTCGATCGGCTCGCCGACCTTGCGATCGAGCTCGACGACCGCGCCGCGGCCGAGCCGCAGCAGCTGGCTGACCGGGAGCGTGGTCTTGCCGAGCACCGCCGACAGCTGCACCGGGATGTCGTAGACCGCGCCGAGATCCTCGCTCCTGGGCGCGCCCGCGGGGCGGGACGCCGCTTCGTCCGACGAGGCCGCGGCCGGCGCTGCGTTGTCCTGGTCGGCCGGCAGGGCTTCGGTCAGCTCGTCCAGCTCGGGCTGGTTGGATTCGTCGTCCATCACTCGAACTCATCCGTACGCGCGTCGTCGGGATTCGCCGACGGCGGTGGCCGGCGTTTCGTGCCGGTGTCGCTCTGACGCGACCTCCAGCGGTTTGATCTCGGCCCCGGCTCCGCCCGCCGAGGTCGGAGCGGACCGAACGGCCGGAGAGTCGGCTGCCGGCAGCCAGGCCTCGACCAGGGCGGTGACCTGGGCTTCGAGCCGGGCGAGGTCGCGCTCGGCGGCGCCGTCCCGCCAGATCAGGCGGGCGTCCCCCGGACCGAGCCTGGCATCCGGGATCACCCGGAGCTCGCCGCGATAGTCGGCCTCCTCGGCCGCGCCGGCGAGCGCCGCCTGACCGGCGTCGACCAGGCTTGGGGGCAGGCGCAGCTCGAGCCAGGGCAGTCCTTCGAGCCGGACCACGACCTCGCGGAACATCGCCTCGATGTCGGCCAGCGGCTGCCGCGCCAGGGCCTTGGCGACCAGGGCGCGCGCCACCGCGAGCGCCAGGTCGCGGCTGGCACCGGCGCGCGCCGCGAGGATGCGGTCGATGGCGTCCTGGCTGGCCGCCAGGCACTCGCTGATCGCCGTCAGCGCCTCGGCCTGCCGATGCTCCAGGCTGGCGAGCATCTCGCTCCGGACCTTGGCTTCAGCGGCGGCGTAGGCCTCCTGCCGCGCAGCCTCGACGGCAGCCGCGAGCTCCTCCTCGCTGAAGGTCGGCGGCGTTGGCGGCGGCTCTGGCATGGCTTCCGGCGGCGCCGGCGGCTCGGGCGCAGCCAGGGTCTCGAGCGCCGGATAGTGGAACTGGGTCGTGGTCTCGCCCCGGGCCGGGCGGGGCCGGCGACGCATGCCACCGACGGTCGGGCTGGCGTCGTCGTCGAGCCGCAGTCCGAATGGGAACCCGCCCTGCATGGCTCAGGCCACCATCTCGTCGCCCTTGCCGTCGGCGATGAAGATCGCGCCGGCGGCCGCCAGATCCTTGGCGGTATGGACGAGCATGAGCTGGGCTTCCTCGACGTCGCGCAGCCGCACCGGCCCCATGGCCTCCATGTCGTCGCGCATGATCTTGGCGGCGCGCTCCGACATGTTGGCGAAGAACAGCTCGCGCAGCTTCTCGCTCGCCCCCTTGAGGGCGAGGCCGACCTTGCTGGTGTCGACGTTGCGCAACAGGGTCTGGACGCCGGCGCCCTCGAGCTTGGCCAGATCCTCGAACGTGAACATCAGCGTCCGGATCCGGTCGGCGGCTTCCTTGTTGCGCTCCTCGAGCAGCTGCAGGAACCGCGTCTCGGTCGAGCGGTCGAGCGAGTTGAAGATTTCGGCCATGACTTCGTGATTGTCGCGGCGGTGCGTGCGCCCGAGGTTGGACATGAACTCGGCGCGCAGGGTCTTCTCGACGTCGTTAAGGATGTCTTTCTGAACCACCTCCATCCGCAGCATGCGCAGCACGGTCTCGATCGCGGCCTCGGTGGGCAGGCTGGCGAGCACCCGGGCGGCATGCTCGGAGCGGATCTTGGACAGCACGACCGCGATCGTCTGCGGGTACTCGTTCTTGAGGTACGTCGCGAGCACGCTCTCGTCGACGTTGCCGAGCTTGTCCCAGACCGTCCGTCCGGCCGGGCCGCGGACCTCCTCCATGATCGCGCCCACCTTGGTCGGGTCGAGCACCTGACCGAGCAGGCGTTCGGCGGTGTCGTAGCTGCCGATCAGGCCGCCGGCGCCACCCAGGCGTTCGATGAAGTCGCGGAACAGGGCGTCGATCGTCTGGTCCGGCACCACACCCAGGCGCGACATGGCCTGGGTGATCTCCTTCATCTCCTCCATCTCGAGCTTGGCGAACAGCTTGCGCGCATGCTCCTCGCCGCTGGCAAGCAGGAACATCGCGGCTTTGTCGGTGCCGCTGAGCGTCTTCAACGCGGTCGGGGGCGGGGCCATGCCGGCGACCTAGGCCTCGTGCAGCCAGGCGCGGATGATCGCGACCGCCTTGTCCGGCGCGTCGTCGATCACCTCGCGGGCCCGCTTGATCAGCTCGTGCCGCAACCGCGCCTGCGGATCCATCGGGATGTCGAGCTCGGCGCCGGCGGCGCCGCCGGGCTCGACGGCCGCAGCACCGGGCTGCGCCGCCTCTGGCGCCGCCAGGGCCGGGGTCGCATCGCCGCCAGCCAACGCCGCGCCGGCCGCGGCCAGGGCAGGTGCGGGCGGCGGCAGCAGGCGGCGGAGCGTCGGCCGGACCACGAGCAGGATCAACATCAGTGCGACCAGAGCGAGCGCCGCCAACTCGGCCAGGCGCATCACGTCGTAGCGGGTCAGCTGCGGCCAGGTGGGCTCCGCCTCGGCCGGCGGCGGCGCGCTGAACGGCATGTTCTTGACCTCGACCACGTCGCCGCGCTTGGCGTCGAAGCCGATCGCCGAGCGCACCAGGCTCTCGATCTGGGCGAGCTCGGCGGCGTCGCGCGGCGTATACACGAGCTTACCGGCCTGGTTCGGGACCATCTTGCCGTCGACCAGAACCGCCACCGACAGGCGGCGCACCCGACCGCCGACCTGGGTCTGATTGCGCACCTTGTGCGAGATCTCGTAGTTGACCGTCTCCTCGGTGCGCTTGCTGTTCTCGTTACTGGTCCGACCGACAGCGGGCGTCTGGGCGGCGGCGTTGGGCAGGTTGTTGCCGACCGAGACGCTGTTGTCGCGGTCCTGCTCCGAGTTCTGCTTGTTCTCCTCGACCGTCTGGGTGCTGCGCACCACCTGACCGTCCGGATCGTAGGTCTCCTCGGTCGTGGTCACCTGATCGAAGTCGAGGTCGGCGTTGACCTGGGCCTGGACGTGACCGGGCCCGAGCGAGCGCTCGAGGAGCTGCTCGATCGATCGCTCCAGGCGCGCCTCGTAGGCGTCGCGGAAGTCCTCGGCCTGGGAGGGCAGCGCGGCCCCCGCGCCACCGTCGTCACCGCGCGCGAGCAGCGTGCCCTGGTCGTCGATCACGGCGATCCGCTCGGGCACCAGGCCGGGCACCGCGGCCGCGACCAGATGCTGGACCGCCAGCACCTGCCGGTGGCTGAGCCGGCGGCCGCCGCGCATGCGCAGCGTGATCGACGCGCTCGCTTGGATCTGGTCGCGCTGGAACAGCTCGTGCCGGGGCAGGACCAGGTGGACCCGCGCCGATTGGACGTCGGCGAGCGAGCTGATGGTGCGCGCGAGCTCGCCTTCCAGCGCCCGGCGCAGGTTGACGTTGGCCAGGAAGTTGGTGGTGCCGAGCGCGCTGGCCTGATCGAAGATCTCGTTGCCGACCGTGCCGCCGCGGGGCAGATTCTCCTCGGCCAGGGTCATGCGCAGGCGCAGCGCCCGGTCGGCCGGCACCAGGATCGCGCTGCCGTCGCCCTGCAGGCGGTACGGTACGCCCATGGCCTCGAGCCGGCTGACGATCTGGGCGCTGTCGTCCAGCTCCAGGCCACCGTACAGCAGGGTATAGGGCGGCTCGATCGCGTGCAGGAGAAGGTAGGCGAAGAAGGCGAGCAGCGTCAGCGCGGTCGCGCTCAGGACCAGGAGCCGGGCCGCGCCGAGGCCGCGCAGGGCGCTCAGCGCCCGCGCCATCGGCCTGGGCGGGTCGTGATCGGCGGTCGCGTGAGGCTCGCGCGCCGCAAGCGGGTTGAGCGGTTGGTCCATCGGCTCGTCAGCGTCGGGGCGGGATGCCCTACGGGTCGAGCCGGAGACCTAGGCGCTCGGCATTGAAGAAGTGTTTAAGCCAGGCAACTCCTGCCTAGTGACCAGCGGGCGGCCACGGCGCGCCCGCCCGCATGGTCCAACAGCGCCATGGCCGCCTCAACGAAAGTCCTGAATCCGCGTCACCCGCAGGCCTCCGAGCCCGTGCTTGTCGATCGCCGCCTCCCAACCGAGGAACTCCTCGGCCGACAGGCTGTAGCGACGACAGGCATCCTCGAGGGACAAGAGCCCGGCCCGCACCGCGCTCACGACCTCGGCCTTGCGGCGGGCGACCCAGCGCTGGGTGTCGGGCGGGGGCAGATCGTCCAGGGTCAAGGCCTTACCGTGCGGACCGACGAAGCTCTTCGGCTTCTGAGCGGCCCTTTGACTGTTGGCATCTGACATCGGCGTTTCTCCAACTGCCTCGGCGCGGGCATTGTCCGCAGTATCGGAACCGCCTTTTAATAAACTACTAAGTTCGATAGCAAAAAGTTCGTGGACTAGTACTGAATCCACGAACGATTTGGCAATATTTCCGGCTGAGGTATTACCTGTTGATGTGGACGAGCTCGTCCAGCATTTGATCGGCCGTTGTGATGACGCGCGCATTGGCTGAGTAAGCGCGCTGGGTGACAATCATTTTGGTGAACTCGTCGGCCAGATCGACATTGGCCCCTTCGAGCGCCGACGGAACGATCGTGCCGGCGCCGCCCTGGCCGGCGTCGCGCAGATTGAACTCGCCGGAGTTCGAGGTCTGGGCGTAGACGTTGCCGGTGCGCGGGTCGAGCGCCAGCGGATTGGCAAAGGTGGCGAGCGGCAGGCGGTAAATCTTCTGGGTCGCGCCATTGGTGAAGGTGGCGACCACGTAGCCCTGGTCGTCGATCGTGACGCCGTTCAGCTGGCCGACCTCGGAGCCGTTCTGGTTCACGAAAGCGATGTTGTAGTCGCTGGCGAACTGGCTGACGCCGTCGGCGCTGTCGACGGTGCCGAAATCGAAGGTGATCGAGCTGTCGTCGGGGCCGCT
>Ga0315553_10003956_pt1 | contig 11360 bp, 11 predicted proteins | sample SalMarSW160140MG_FD_203099 | JGI IMG/M metagenome (GOLD analysis project Ga0315553, IMG submission 203099) | Salt marsh sediment microbial communities from the Plum Island Ecosystem LTER, Massachusetts, United States - Salt Marsh Sediment SW1601-40 ... | reverse complement strand
GTCCATCCGCCGACGGTCTACCGGGCGCTGAACGACCTGATGCAGAAGGGCATGGTGCACCGGCTCCAGTCGAAGTCGGCCTTCGTCGCCTGCGGCCATGGCGCCTGCGACGGCAAGTTCGCCTTCGGCATCTGCCGCCGCTGCGACAAGGTGGTGGAGATTCCGCTCACAGACGAGGACCAGATGGCGCTCTTGGGCCTCGCGCCCGACGAGATCACGCCTGAGCAAGTGACGCTCGAGATTGCCGGTCTCTGCAAGGACTGCCGCCCGCGCGCCTCGGCCTAGGACGAAATCGGCGCGCGGTGACCGGAACGACGAAAGCTTCGCGCCCGCGAAGATTATGTTATATCATAGCAGAAGGAGGGACTTATGAAAGCGTTCGGAGTTGCAGTCATGTTGGCCGTCTTGGCCAATGTGCCGGCCATGGCGGCCGAGCCCACCCATGTCGTCGCCGCCGAGAACTTCTACGGCGAGCTCGCCAAACAAATCGGAGGATCGTCGGTCAAGGTGACCAGCATCCTATCCAATCCCGATCAGGACCCGCATCTGTTCGAGGCGAGCCCGTCGGTCGCCCGGAACCTGTCGGATGCGCAGATCGTCATCTATAACGGCATCGACTACGACCCTTGGATGGCGGACTTGCTTTCAGCGTCCAAGGCGCCGGACCGCAAGGCGATCGTGGTCGCCGACCTCGTCGGCAAGAAGCCCGGCGACAACCCGCATATCTGGTACGACCCCGCGACCATGGCCGCGGCCGCGCAAGCGATCAAAGACGCGCTCGCCGCCGCCGACCCGGCCAACAAGGCTCAGTATGAAAAGAACCTGACGGCTTTCGATAACTCGCTCAAACCGATCAAGGACCAGATCGCCAAGCTGAGGAAGCGGTCGGAGGGCGTCCCCGCCACCGCGACCGAACCCGTGTTCGGCTATATGTTCGAGGCGCTCGGCATGGAGGTCCGGAACGGACCGTTCCAGATGGCGGTGATGAACGACACCGAGCCGTCCGCATCTCAGGTCGCGGCCTTCGAGGACGACCTGAAGAACCACAAGGTCAAAATGCTCATCTACAACAGCCAGGCGACCGATCCCTTGGCCGAGCGGATGCTCAAGCTGGCGAAGGAATCGAACGTTCCCGTCGTCGGGGCGAACGAGACCCAGCCTCCGGGTTCCACCTATCAGGAATGGATGACGGAGGAACTCGACGCCGTCGGCAAAGCGCTTCCGCCGCTGACGCAGTGAACGCACTCGAGTTCGCCAACGTATCGGTCGACTTGGGTGGACGCGCGGTCCTCGCCGACGTCAGCTTCACGATCGGGGACCACGAATTCGTGGGCGTGCTGGGACCCAATGGGTCGGGCAAGACGACACTGCTCCGAGCTGCGCTCGGGATCGTGCCTGTCAGCCACGGCTCCATCACGGTTCTCGGCGCGCCCGCCGTCCCCGGCAATCCAGCGATTGGCTACATGCCGCAGGTGCGCAGCAAGGTCGACACGCTGCGCTTGAGCGGTTGGGACTTCGTGGCGGTGGTGGTCAACGGTCACCGCTTCGGCCTGCCCTATCTCGGCAAGGAGGGGCGCAAGGAGGTCGACTGGGCCTTGGACATGGTCGGGGCGCGCGATCTCGCGAAGCGTCCCTTGGCCGAGACCTCGGGCGGTGAGCGCCAGCGCCTGCTGCTGGCGCAAGCCCTGGTCGGGCATCCGAAATTGCTGCTGCTCGACGAACCGCTCATCAGCCTCGATCCAAACCATCAGCGTGCGGTGGTGCAGCTGACAAAGAGGTTGCAGACGGAGCTACGCATCTCGGTGCTGTTCAGCTCCCACGAGCTCAATCCGTTGCTCGGCGCGCTCGATCGCGTGCTTTATCTCGGTCACGGCCAGGCGGCGCTCGGCACCGTCGACAAGGTCATCACCGGTCCCGTCTTGTCGCGGCTGTATGGATCGCCGATCGACGTGGTGCATATCGGCAGCCGCATCTTCGTCATGTCCGGCGAACACGATGTCGAGCGGGACCATCATCGCCACAACCACGCGGAGCACGGTCACCATGCTCCACTATGACTTCATGCGAACCGCGTTCGCGGCCGCCGGCATCGTGGCGCTGGTTGCCGGACCGATCGGCTATTTTCTCGTTTTGAGGGGACAGACCTTCGCCGGTCACGCTCTGGCCCATGTCGGGTTCACCGGCGCGACCGGCGCGATCCTCTTCGGTCTTTCTCCGCTGGCGGGGCTCGTCCTTCTCACGGTCGCCGCCGGCATCGGCATGGGATTTCTCGGCGAGCGCCTCGCGCAACGCGACGTCGCCATCGGCATTGTGCTCGCGCTCGCCCTCGGCCTCGGGCTTCTGTTTCTGCATTACTTCACGGCCTTCGCGACGCAGGCGACGGCGCTGCTGTTCGGCAACGTCCTGGCCGTGGACATCGACACCGTTTGGACCTTGTTCATCCTCGGCGCGGTGAGCCTCGCCGTGCTCGCCGTCATCTCGCGGCCGCTGCTGTTCGCAAGCGTGCAGCCGGAGCTCGCCGTGGCGAAGGGCGTGCCGGTGCGGGCGCTGTCCGTCATCTTCTTGGCGATCGTCGCGCTCGCGACCGCCGAATGCGCGCAGATCGTCGGCGTGCTGCTTGTGTTCGCGCTGATGGTGGGTCCGGCGGCGACGGCGCAACGCCTCACGAAGAACATCGCGAGCGGCGTGGGCTTGGCGGTCGTGCTGGCGCTCGCGGAGGCGTGGCTCGGCATCACGCTCGCCTTCTATACCGACTGGCCGACCAGCTTCTGGATCGCGGCTTTGAGCGCGGCCGGCTATTTCCTGGCGATCCTGCCCTGGGAACGATGGGTGAAGCGGCGCGCCCCGAAAGAGATCATCACATCCAAGACCTCGGTTCCCGAGGCCCTCGCTTCGACCGACAGCCGGCCCGTATCTTGATCGGGTGACCGGCGGCCTCATCCGCGCGACCCGAGCCCGTCGTGCGGCTCACAACTGTAATGTTATAACATTAGGATCGAAATGGACAGTCAGCTCATCGACTATCTCAGTCAGGCCCAAGCAGCAGATGACGGCCGACTGCCGGTCACCGTGCTCTCCGGCTTTCTCGGGGCCGGAAAGACGACGCTTCTCAACCGCGTCCTTGCCAATCGCGAGGGCCGCAAGGTCGCCGTCATCGTCAATGACATGAGCGACATCAATGTCGACGCGGAGCTCATTCGCAACGGCGGCGCCGATCTGTCACGCACGGACGAGGCGCTGGTCGAGATGTCGAATGGGTGCATCTGCTGCACGCTTCGCGAGGATCTTCTGAAGGAGGTGCGCCGCCTCGCCGAGGAGGGGCGTTTCGACTATCTGCTGATCGAGTCGTCCGGCATCTCGGAGCCTCTTCCCGTCGCTTCGACCTTCGAGTTTCGCGACGAGGAGGGCAGCAGTCTGGCCGACGTGGCTCGGCTCGATACCATGGTGACCGTCGTCGATGCGGCCACGCTCGTTCGCAACTACGCATCGCATGAATTCCTTGCCGACCGCGGACTGGCGGTCGACGAGGGCGATCACAGGCCCCTGGTCGAGCTGCTGGTCGAACAGATCGAGTTCGCCGACGTGATCGTTCTGAACAAGCTCGACCTCTCCACGAAGGAAGAGCTCTCCGCCGCGCGGGCCATCATTCGTTCTTTGAATGCCGGCGCAAAGATCATCGAGACGCGCGAGGCCGCGGTCGATCTCGATGAGATTCTCGGCACCGGGCTCTTCAGCTTCGAGGCGGCGCACACCCATCCGACATGGTTCAAGGAGCTGCATGGATTCAAGGAGCATACGCCGGAGACGGAGGAGTACGGCATCAAGAGCTTTACGTACCGTGGTAGGGCTCCGTTCGATCCTGCGAAGCTGCACGCATTCTTCTCGAAGACCTGGCCGAACGTCATTCGCGCCAAGGGGTTCTTCTGGCTCGCGACGCGGCCGCAATGGGTGGGGGAGTTGAGTCAGTCCGGTCCGGTCGTGCGCCACCAGGGCGTGGGCTTTTGGTGGGCGGCGGTGTCGCAAAAGCACTGGCCGGACGACGCCGAAATCACGGAGTCGATCATGGAGCGCTGGCATGACGTGTGGGGCGACCGGCGGCACGAACTCGTGTTCATCGGTACGAGCGACATGGATCAGGCGATGATCGAAGCGGAGCTCAACGGATGCCTCGTGCAAGAGCCGCGCAAGGAAGACCTGGAATCCGGCCGATGGTCGAAGCTGACGGATCCGTTTCCGGCGTGGCGGCGGGAATAGGGCTTGCCTTGGCGCTGAGGACGTGGCCAGGACATGCTCGCCACGACTTCGGAGGGCTCTGGCTGGTGCGGGCGAAAAGACCATGGCTGTGGCTCGTGTTCGCGGTGCTGCTGGCCGGCATCGCCTATGCCACGCTTGGGCCGGAGGCGTGGCAGATCAGGCTCGGGCTCCCATATCAGCAGGTGTCGTGATATATGCCAAAGCAGCTCTTGATGGCCTTTGCCGCGTCGATGCCGGCATCGCCACTGGCTTTTTCACCTGAAATATAATCGCTGCTCGGTTGGTCGACGCTTTGGGATAATCCGGCTTGAGCGGACGCCTGCGGCATTTGGCCATATCCGCGCGCCTGGACAAGTCACGCTCCGCTTAGCACCGGGGAGCCTCCGGCATTGGCCTGCTTCAGCCAACCACATGCTACACTGCCCGTTCGGCGGAGAGTTGGATGAGGGTCAGATGTCTCTCCGCAAGTGGCCCGCAAGAAGGGCTCGGATGACGAAGGGAGGTCAGCTGATCGAAGGAGGAAAGTGATGAAAACGATGTTCAGCCTGTTGGTTCTATTGTCCGCAACGCCAGCCCTGGGGGCCGAATGTACGGCGACTGGAGAGGTGCAGAAGGGTCACGCCATCTTTCACGTCGATACGAAGTCATGCGTAGAGGTTCTTTACTACATTCAAGGAGAACCGACCTCGCTCACGATCAATAACGGCTCCGGTGGCTCCGACCATCTTTTTTCGTTTTACGAACCTCTCTGCAAACAGCAAGGGTCGGACAATTCCGAACCATGCCCAAAGCTGACCGTTGAGTCTTGCACCCCTTGTGCAAAATAGCCGAGCGGAATTGGACAAGCCGCAACGCGAGATGGGTTGCAGACCGATCGCCGAAGTCCCTTCTTTCGTTACACGATGCTTTAGATTCCAGACTGATTGGCTCAACGCCCATACGTAGATGGTCGGATGAAAGTCCGCCCCTGACCATAAGGGGAGCGATGTGCGCGCCAACAGAAAATGGCTATGGCTCGTGCTCGCGATCCTGCTGGCCGGCATCACATTTGCCACGCTCGGGCCGGAGGCGTGGCAGATCCGGCTTGGCCTCCATTACCTCGTCGAGCACTTCCTGGCCTATTTCACGCTGACCATTGTCGCTTGCCTTGCCTGGCCGCGGCCGATGCGCGTGGCGGCGGTGCTCCTGCCTGTCGCGGTGGCGCTCGAAGTCGCGCAAGGCCTGACCCCCGACCGGACGCCGGACCCCGCCACGGCGCTTGCCGCCGCGACCGGGGTGGCGGTCGCCGCGCTGCTGGCCGATCTCGTCCTCGCTTTGCGGGGAAAATGGCGGAAACCGTAGATCCCGGGCCCTGGCGCGGCCGTAGCAAATGTGATGTATCCTGGCCTCATGGAGATCAAAGCGCGCAAGCAGACGGTTCCGGTCAGGATCGGCGGCGTGGTGATGGGCGGCGGCGCCCCCATCGTCGTCCAGTCCATGACCAACACCGACACGGCGGACGTCGATTCGACCGTCATGCAGGTCGCGGCGCTCGCACGGGCCGGCTCAGAGCTCGTGCGCGTCACCGTGGACCGCGACGAAGCCGCGGCCGCCGTTCCGCATATCCGCGATCGGTTGGACCGACTCGGTGTGGACGTGCCGCTGATCGGCGACTTCCACTATAACGGCCACACGCTCCTCGCCGAACATCCGGCGTGCGCCGAAGCGCTCGCCAAGTACCGCATCAATCCCGGCAATGTCGGCTTCAAGGACAAGCGCGACCGCCAGTTCTCGCAGATCATCGAGATCGCGCTCCAGAACGACAAGCCCGTGCGCATCGGCGTCAATTGGGGAAGCCTCGACCAGGAGCTCTTGACGCGTCTCATGGACGAGAACGCCGCGGCGCTTGAGCCGAAGGACGCGCGACAGGTGATGCACGAGGCCATCGTGCAGTCGGCGCTGCTCAGCGCCGAGCGGGCACAAGAGCTCGGCATGGGGCCGGACAAGATCGTGCTGTCGGCCAAGGTCTCCGCCGTGCAGGACCTCATCGCCGTCTATGCCATGCTCGCCGCGCGCTCCGACCTTGCGCTGCATTTGGGGCTCACCGAAGCCGGCATGGGGTCGAAAGGCATCGTTGCCTCGTCGGCGGCGCTGTCGGTGCTGCTCCAGCACGGCATCGGCGACACGATCCGCATCTCGCTCACGCCCGAGCCCGGCGGCGACCGCACGCTCGAGGTGAAAGTGGCGCAAGAGCTGCTTCAGAGCATGGGCTTCCGCGCCTTCGTGCCGCTGGTCGCCGCGTGTCCCGGCTGCGGCCGCACCACATCGACGACGTTCCAGGAGCTCGCGCGCGACATCCAGGATTTCATTCGCGATCAAATGCCGGAATGGAAGCGCCGCTATCCGGGCGTGGAGACGCTGAACGTCGCGGTGATGGGCTGCATCGTGAACGGCCCGGGCGAGTCGAAGCACGCCGATATCGGCATCTCGCTGCCGGGCACGGGAGAGACGCCGGCTGCGCCCGTGTTCATCGAGGGCAAGAAGGTGACGACGCTGCGCGGGCCCGGTGCCGCCGCAGAGTTCAAGCAGATGGTGCTCGACTACATCGAGCGGCGCTTCGGCCAGGGCGCGATCGGGCGTACCGCGGCCGAATAGCCACGCGCATCAAGCAACCAAGGACTTCGACGCTACGCTATGCAGCCTTCGTCCAAAGCTGGCACCAGCCATCTGGGCTGATATCGCCTTCGACGGCCTTGCAGGCGTTGGGCTTCTCGAAGAACGTGCATTCGGAGCATTTGTTGCCGTCCTTCGGGGTGTCCTGATATTTGGCCAGCTCCTTGCTGATCTTCTGTTGCGCCCGCGCCGTCTCGCGACCGCCAAAAAGGAATCCGCCACCGGCCAAGACCGCTGCCCCGGCTGCGGACAGCAACAGTTTTCGCCGTGACGGACAGATTTGCCCAGCTTTCCGTGTCATCTCGTCACTCCGGTTGATTGAACGGAGACTAGGAAAATTCGGCAATGGGGGCGTTTGTTCCGGCCGCGGCGGAGGCTATTTCATGGATATGGCGTCGCCGGCGATCGACACCGTCAGCGCGATCATCGTGACGTTGAACACGAAGGCCACCATGCCGTGCGCCGTCACCGTCCTGCGAATGATGGTCGAGGTCACCGCTACGTCGGAGACCTGCGTCGCCGTGCCGATGGCGAAGGCGAAATACATGAAGTCCCAATAGCCTGGCTTGCCGCCGCCGGGAAAACGCAAGCCGCCGCCCTGTCCGCGATGCGTCGCGTAATATTCGTGGGCGTAGTGCAGCGCGAACATCATGTGGATGAATAGCCACGACAGCACGATGGTCAGGAACAGGAGCCCGAGGATGCCCGGCCGGATGGTCTCGCTCTGAGAAGCGATGCGCAGCCAGAAGATGATGGCGCCAAGGCTCGCCAGCCCTGCGGTCACGGTGAGGATGGGGATGGCGATGCGGCCTTCGTCCTGGAGCGGGGACTCGAGCCGCACGCGATCGGGCGCGGACCGGATGATCATGACCAACACCAGCACGAGATAGAGCGCCACGCCGGCGTCCCATCCGATCAACAGCCGCGACGCGAACCAATATCGTTCTTGCGGCAGGAGCAGAACGAGCACGACGCACAGGAGCGTCCCGAACAAGAGCCGCCAGCGCGCCTGAAGGAAGCGCGACACCTTCGTATCCCGGAAGCGGCGGTGCTGGGGAACCGGCGTCGTCGTGGCCATGTGCCATTCGATCCGGATTCGCGCCTTTGCTCAAGCGCGGGGTTCATGACAGCACAAGTGGCTGAGTTCGAAGCGGAAACGCCCTATTGAGGCTGCCAAGTCCGCCTGTCTCCGAAATATCACGGTACGGAACAATCCTTCGGCCATTTTCAGTGGACCGCGTTTGTTCAGCCTGTAGAGGTAAGTAAGGGGCTTAAAACAGTTCAGGGGGCGTATGGCTCGGAACCGCAAAGCGGCCCGACCGGATGGTCAGGCGTTCGCGTCTCCGTCTCAGGCGCCTGACATGGCGGTCGCGGTCAGCACGACCCAAGCGACCAGTGTTCGGCGCTCGCTGCTGCTCGGCACGGTGGCGGCGGGCATGCTGCTGTTCGGTTATGGGCGTGAAGCCCGCGCGCAGGTCGTGCCGCCTGCAGCCCCTTGCAACAACGTTTCCGGCGCGACAGTGACATGCACGGGCGATGTGTCCGACGGCATCGAGATCGATCAGTACGGAGCGCCCCCCGATACCTTCGACACGCTCATCGTCAACGGCGTCACCAAGAACATCACGCCGGCGACAACCGTCGACGGAATCTATTTCGGCAGCGACGGCAATGTCACGATCAACTCGGACACGACCGACGGGCCGGGCGGTCCGTTCTCCATCATCACCACCGGCGACGGCGCAGACGGCATCGAGGCGTTCTCGTATTACGGTACTGTTACGGTCACTCATAAGGGGAGCATCCACACCGACGGCAACGACGCAAGCGGCATCTATGCGGATGGGTACGGGAAGACGATCGTTCGGCACACCGGTACGATCACGACCCTCGGTGACTATAGCTACGGCATCGATGCTAATTCTGAATACGGTTCGGTCACCGTCAAACAGACCGGAAAGATCACGACCGGCGGCTACCAGGCCATTGGAATCGCCGCCTCCGCCTATGGCTCGGCGAAAGTCACACAGACCGGCACCATCTCAACGCAAGGCGATTATGCTTACGGTATCGCCGCCGCTTCCGGCTACGGCACGGTCACTCAGACCGGCACGATCACGACGCGCGGGTACAACGCCTATGGCATCGCAGCCAGGTCCTTGTACGGCGCGAAGGTCACGCAGACCGGCAACATTTCCACGCGGGGAGACTATGCCGACGGCATCAATGCCTATACCGCTACGGGCCCTCTAACGGTCACGCAGACCGGCACCATCTCCACGCGGGGCTACGCCGCATTCGGCATATCGGCCTTCAGTTATGCCGGGAACATCAAAGTCAATCAGACCGGAAACATCTCCACTCACGGTGATTTTTCCTACGGCATCGACGCCACTTCAATCTTAGGGTCGGTCTCGATCCGGCATAAGGGCAACATCACCACGCGCGGTGCCTACGCGGACGGCATCACCGCCACCGTGTATTCCGGCAAAATCATCATTACCCAGTCGGGCGATATCACCGTCACCGGTTACGGGGCGGACGCCATCGACGTGAACAATTGCAACTGCTACGGCTACGGCTACAGCCGCGTGACGATCAAAGCCGGCAGCACCATCACCGGTGGCCCCGGGCCGGGCGACGGCATCGACTTCGACGGTTATGGGGTGAACCGGCTCGTCAACTTCGGCACCATCACCACGGTTGGCGACAATGCGATCGATGGCGAGTCGGGCGCGGAGATCATCGACAACTACGGCACCATCACCGGCAACGTTGATCTCGGCTATGGCGCGAACCGGTTCAACAACAGGTCCGGCGGTGTGTTCAATTCGGGGACCAACGTGTATCTCGGCGTCGGCAACACGCTCAACAATGCCGGCAAGCTGTCGCCGGGCGGCTCGGGAACGATCCTGACCACAGCGCTCACCGGCAAGCTGGTGCAGACAAGCGGCGGACAACTCGCCACCGATATCAATCTCGGCGCCGTCACCAACGACCGGGTGAATATCACCGGCACTGCCAAGCTCGGCGGCAAGGTCAAGGTCGCGGTGCAGAACCCCGCGCTCCTGACCCATCAATTCACCATCCTGTCCGCCGCGGGCGGCACGACGAACAACGGCCTCGGATTGCTGGCGAGCCCGGCCTTGCAGGCCCAACTGCTGTTCCCGAACGCCACCGATGTGGTGCTCAGCGTCGACGTCGATTTCGCTCCGGACGGCCTCAACCGGAACCAGACGCATATCGGTCAGAACCTCAATCAGATCCTGGGCGCCACCGGCGCGGGCGGCGGCGCGCTCGGGCCCGTCTATGCCGGTCTGTTCAATGTCTTCACGCTCAATGGGTATCGCGACGCGCTCGATCAACTGTCGCCGGAGATCTACGCCGACACCCAGATCGCCGCGCTCTACAGCAGTTTCGACTTTTCCGACAATCTGCTGAGCTGCCACGTCAACGGCACCACCACCGCCTCCATCAACTACGAGGGCCAATGTCTGTGGGTCGGCGCCAAAGGCCGCTTCATCGACGGTGCGGACACGTTCCAGGACATCGGGTTCGACGAGACAGCCGGAGAGTTCGCGGGCGGCGCGCAATTCGCGCTCAACTCCATGTGGCGCCTCGGCTTCGGGCTCGGCTACCAGGCTACCTCGCTCTCGACGAGCAGCGATGCGACCAGCGATGGCGATCAGGTGCAAGGCGGCGTGTCGCTCAAGTACAATCCTGGCGCGCTGCTCCTGGCCGGTACGGTGAGCGGCGGGCGCGGCTGGTATGACACGAAGCGTCTGATGGATTTCGGCGGCTTTAACCGCACGGCCCAAGGCGATCAGACGATCGACGTTCTTCAGGGACGTTTCCGCGCAAGCTACGTGCTCGGCGCGCCTAGCCTCTATTACAAGCCGATGCTCGATGCGGCGGTGACCGACGTCGATCTCAGCGGCGTGACGGAGACGGGGGCCGGCGGCGCGGGTCTGCACGTGCACGGCAACGACCACACGGTGTTCAGCGTCTCGCCGGCGTTGGAGTTCGGCACCGAGTGGTGGTGGTCGAACGGCACGCTGGTGCGCCCGTATGTGCGCGGCGGCCTCAGCTGGTACAGCGAGGACGACGTCACCGTGACCGCGTCCTTCCTGGGCGCGCCCGGCAGCGTGGCGCCGTTCGCCATCACCGCCAACTCCGACGACGTGCAGGCGGACGTAGCCGCCGGCGTCGAGCTGATCGACGGCGAGGACAGCAGCTTGCGCGTCTTCTATGACGGCCATTTCGGCGACCGGCTCGCGGTCAGCGCCGCCGGCTTCAAGGCCAGCATCAAGTTCTGATCTCAGGTGCGCCGTTCGGCGACGAACCGGGCGGCGTCCATCAGCATGGCGGCGCTCTCACCGAACGGTGCGAGTGCGTTCTCGGCTTCGGCGACAAGTCCGGCGAGCCGCGCCTTGGCGCCCTCGATCCCGAACAGC
>Ga0315553_10003955_pt1 | contig 11362 bp, 16 predicted proteins | sample SalMarSW160140MG_FD_203099 | JGI IMG/M metagenome (GOLD analysis project Ga0315553, IMG submission 203099) | Salt marsh sediment microbial communities from the Plum Island Ecosystem LTER, Massachusetts, United States - Salt Marsh Sediment SW1601-40 ... | reverse complement strand
GACTCAATTCCTGACATCATGAAATGAACTTCTAGTAAAATCATCCGCGGATTTAGCATCCACTGTATTTTACGGAAACATTATGAAATGGTTATATAATCCAATCCTGGGTTTCGTAAATGTTTGAGAGGAAACATTATTGGAAATTGCTATTGGTTCTACTTCCGATTATTCTTCTCAATATACCATTCCTCAATTCCGTTTATGATGATTTATTTTTCGCATTGGAAGTATCTCTAGTTTCCTGTGGGATTGGGCTCATCACTGCACTGTTTCTTGAAACATCAGGATTGAAATTTGGAGTTTGCACAAGTAGGAGCTACATGAAACTTGGTGGCTTACTACCTATACCAAGGTTCTTCTCAGGACTATTCTGGCCCATAATAATGGCATGGGATGATTTCCTATTGCTCTCTGATGATTTGACCAAGCAATGGTTCTGGGGTATGGTAATCTGTTCTTACACAGGGTGGATTATAGGAATCATCTCAGTTCGTTATCGTATTTTGAAAGAACAACCAGAAATTTCAGATGAAGAAGGAATTTCTGTGGATATCAATGAATACCGCTTAAGGCCACTAAAGAGATCTACAAAAGCCATCCTTTTGATAGGTGTGACGTGTATCGTAGTTTGGTTTGTAATATCACTTAATGTCGTTCTATCATCTGGCAACCTTTTCTGGCTCGCTGGAATCTTTGTAATCGTCCTTATCTTAGGAGCCATTGTTTTTGTTAATGAACATCCTATCGAACTCATTGAAAGAGTTCCAAAGCCACCAGATGAACCACTAGATGATATCTCTGGATAGAAAGAAGAACGTTGCAGAATGCTCCCTTCTCATCTAGTTAACTGACCTTGTCGAAACGATTAAAAGCATCTCTCAAGGTGAGAGCCAAGCAGGTTCCCACCTTAGGGGACCGACTAACATAGAATAAGGAGAATAATGCCTTGTCCAAGAAAGATAAGGAGCACCTGAACCTGGTGGTTATCGGTCACGTTGACCATGGTAAGTCCACCATGACAGGCCGACTCCTATACGAAACAGGCGCTGTTGACGAGCGTACTTTCCAACAGCATAAGGCCGAAGCAGAGAAACTTGGGCGGCCCAGCTGGGCATGGGCTTTTGCGCTGGACCGTCTGAAAGAGGAGAGAGAGCGAGGTCTCACAATTGACATCGCATTCTTCAAGTTCCTCACTGACAAATACTATTACACCATCATTGATGCTCCTGGTCATAAGGACTTCATCAAGAACATGATCACTGGTGCCTCACAGGCTGATGTTGGTCTGCTTGTTGTGTCTGCAAAACGAGGAGAGTTTGAGGCTGGTGTTGGTCCTGGTGGTCAGACCAAGGAGCATGCCTATCTTGCAATGACTCTTGGAGTACCAAGCCTAATTGTGTGTGTCAATAAGATGGATGATGATAGCGTCAAGTACAGCGAAGACAGATACAATGAGGTCAAGGAAGAAGTAGGTGGATTCCTCGCCAGCATTGGCTACAAGCAGGAGAAAGTACCATTCATCCCGACCTCAGCTTTAGACGCTGCTAACTTGAAGGAGAAGACCCCTAAGCTCACACCATGGTACAATGGTCCTTGCCTTCTCGAGGCTCTTGATGAAGTTACACTTCCACCGAAGCCAACTGACAAACCACTACGAGTACCAATCAACGATGTGTACTCAATCAAGGGTGTTGGTACAGTACCAGTCGGTCGTGTTGAAACCGGTATCATGAAGACTGGAATGAAAATAATCTTCATGCCTCCGAACAAGATTGGAGAGGTCAAGTCCATCGAGATGCACCACGAGATATTAGCTGAGGCAGGTCCCGGTGATAATATCGGTTTCAATGTGAGAGGTATTGAGAGGAAAGACCTCGGTCGTGGCGATGTTGCAGGTCCAACTGATAAACCACCCACAGTAGCTGCTGACTACACCGGTCAGGTGATGGTCATTCAGCACCCAAGTGCCATCACAGTTGGTTACACACCAGTCATTCACGCTCATACTGCGCAGGTTGCCTGCAGGTTTGATGAGATCCTTCAGAAGCTCGATCAACGCAGTGGGCAGGTCATTGAAGAGAAACCAGACTTTGTCAAGAAAGGCGAGTCCATGATTGCCAAACTAGTTCCTCTGAAGCCTATGGTCATTGAGAGCTACAAGGAGTTCCCACAACTCGGCAGATTTGCTGTTCGCGACATGGGAATGACAGTGGCTGTTGGTATTGTCCAGAAAGTCACACCGCGAGAAATCGCAAAGAAGCAAGCCCCAAAGAAGGAATAATCAAGTTTACAGAACCGGGCCCGCAAGGCCCGTGTTCCTTCTCTATTTTTATATCTGATTTTTTGTGGTTGAGATAGAAGAGGTTAGAAGGGCTCATGTTACAATCTACAACAGAGTGCACAGCATGATGAATGATGACTACGATGATCCGTATCAGCAAGAAATCGGTTCATCTATTGGGAGATGGCTAGTATTCGGATTACTTCTAATTATAGGACCAATTGGTGTGATTGGAGCAACCATGTTGATGCCACTTGAAATGATATACCTCTACATGTTCTTTTATGTCCCAATGGTGGTCTTCGGACTCTATGCTACGTATCGATGGGCACAAGGAAGGTCTATTGCTCCTACTGACATTTCAGAAGATGATCGGATTCTCGATTCTATGAAACGACACGCACTTCCAGTTCAGAAAACGGATAATTCTGATATTCTCGGATGTCCAAACTGTGGGAATCAATTCCAGTATGTGAATGCTATGCCAGTGGATGTGGATGTAATCAAGTGTCCATTCTGTGACACTCGTCTTCATCTAAAAGAATGAAGAGGAAAAGTGGCGCTGAGGACGAGATTTGAACTCGTGAGTCTTGCGACACTGGATTAGCAATCCAGCTCCATACTGCTCCGTGCGCGTCTGTTGACGAACTCGTCCAAGCTTGGATACCTCAGCTTGATTCTTTGCGGACTGGTATTTTCTCTTAAACATTACCGTAGACTACTAATCTACGAGGACCAAAAAGGAAAGGTGCAGCGGCTCCCGATGTATCGAATGTCCTTTCCACAGTGAGTTAGCTCGTTGCGTTTCTCAAGGCAGCTACCTCTGGGGCTCCACTACTCATCCTTAGGGCTGTTCCCGCCAGGGCCTGACCCGTTTCGGAAGTCTAAGACAATCACAGCAGACCTTCGAATGCTACTATGTCCGTAACAGACTCCAGAGACTGCCCATCACAGTCCCACAGCGAAACTCTCCGCAGTTGGGTTTCACCCTCCACGGGGTTACTGACGCCACTAGTGCCATGTGGTCTCGACCGCGGCAAACGGCCCGTCCTGCCCGCTGCATCAGAGCGGTTCACAAAATTGCCTAAAAACATTGTCAATGGTATTCAGACAAAAGACCCAAGAGCTCTCTTGATGGTAGTTAGCTCTTCCAGCACTTCTTGTTCTGACTGTGAAAGATCATCAAGAAACTTCTTTCTGATTGCCAAAATATGTTTGTCCGGAATATCTGTATACAAGATATCAGTGGGTTTCACTTGTCGACCAATCGTAGGTCCCCGTATTGAAACAGCTACCTCCATGCCTTCTGTAGCTTCTTCAATTGTAACACTTCTATCTTGAATTTGGAGAATCGTACCAACACGTTTTCCTTCTTCATTAATCAATCCCGTTTTTGGCCTGATGATTCCGTGGACTTTTACACCTACTACAGCTGGATTGCTATGTCTAAAGATATAATCAGGCATAATCTCCATTTTCCCAGGTCGAATAATTGAGCTAAGAGACTGGGCTTTAGCTTGTTCTTTCTTAACAATCAACCATGCATTATATTCATCATAAAGACGATAAATGACCTCATTTCGGAAGACTTCTACGCCTAGCTCTGCAGCCAAATCCTCTATATCAGGTGCGAATTTGACGTTAAATCCAAGAACTACTGCATTCAGAGGATCTGTATCACCAGACGCCTGAGCTTCGATGATATCCCGTTTCACAATAGGCCCAACATCAGCGGCTCTCACAGTTACCTTGCGGTCTTGAAGGAATTGAGTTACCGCTTCTAGTGATCCCAAAGTATCTGTCTTTAGGACAATTCCTGACTTATCTGTTTGAATCCGAATTGCTCCGACTTCATCTTGAACCTTTTTCATTATTTCTTCAAGTTGTTCCGGATCTGTGACAGCATACACAGGAGCGCCCGCTACTGCTCCCTCTATATCCGGTGCAACTATTTTAATTCCAGCTGCTGCATGGACTTGGTCAACGTGAGTAAATTTCTCCTTTGGGTCTCTAATTTCATCCAGTGGCTTTGGTTGTAATAGGGCTCTGATTTTAGCCACAATCACACCATCAAGCCCGCCAACCACTATTGTGTCCGTCTTCTTGAGGACACCCTCATAGATTATTGTGTCCAATGTTATACCAAGTCCAGTTTCTTCTCGAACCTCCAGAATGGCGCCCCTTGCAGGTCCTTTTGAAATACGCAACCTTTCCTTCATATATTGCTGAGTCAAACCCGAGAGAACCATCAGGAGTTCTGGAATTCCAACCCCTGTCTTGGCACTAGTTGGAACAATAGCCACAGTTTTTCTGAAATCTTCAACACGGTCAAACCTCTCTGATTGAATACCATTGGCTGAGAGAGCTCCCACAATTTCATAGAGTCGCCTATCAACTTCATTCTGAGTAGATTGGCCTTGTGCTTTAATGGCATTGAAAAGGGTCATCCCAGGTTTCTCTCTCCAGCCCGGAACTTTGTCAAGTTTGTTTGCCGCTATTAGAAATGGAGTCTTTCCAGACCGTAAGATTTTGAGTGATTCATAGGACTGCGTGAGAGGACCTTCATTGATGTCAACCACAAGTATTGCAATATCTGCCATAGCTCCACCACGTCGTCTGAGGTTAAGATATGCCTCGTGACCTGGTGTGTCGATAAATAACAGACCATCAATAGTTAGTTCTGTGTTGACAGATTTCAGGAGGTCTCCACAGATCGATAGAATTGTTTCGGTAGGAAAGAATGATGCACCAATGTGTTGAGTGATACCAGCAGCTTCTCTAGCCTGAACCCCTGTTCCCCGCATCTTATCAAGCAATGAGGTCTTTCCATGGTCTATATGTCCCAGGACGGTGACTATTGGTGAACGTAACTTGGTTTTGTCTGTCATAGCTGGCACCTCACAAGGAATTTGCTGTCAGACTTCGGACTACAGTTATGAAAGTGTCGCTTTTACTAAAGTATACCAAATGAAATGTATTATATCCCCCTCTTTCCCGCGAGAGTCATAGATACAGCATCTATGCATTATGAGAGCTATAGGTGAATCAATTTGGAACGCTCGTTTGTAATAATAAAGCCGGATGGCACCGCTCGACGAAGAGTCAGCACATTAGTTCTGAACGCACTGATTAATCGCGGCTATAAAATACGCGCATTTCGAGAGATGAAAGTTTCTGAGTCGCTAGCTAAGCTACATTATGCAGTCCACAAAGAGAAACCTTTCTTTCCATGGCTTGTTGACTTTATATCTTCGGCTCCAGTGTTAATCATAATCTTTGAAGCTGATAATGTAATCCAGGGAGTACGCGATGCACTTGGCGCAACCTTCGTTCAAAAGGCTGATCCGACATCACTCCGAGGTAAGTATGGTATTTGGGCCGGAATTAATATTGCACATGCATCTGACTCTTCCGAAACAGCTAAACAGGAAATCGAGCTCTGGACATCTGAAGGAGGTCTCAAAGAGTCTTCTGATGCTGAAGAGCAAGCCAAAATATACATTGAACATTATGGCTTAGGTGACGCAGACTATACAATGGAGATTCGCAATATCATCAAGAATGCGATTGAGAACCATGACACATCCGACAATGTTCTCCAATCTCTAATTCTATTTCTAGGAAAAGATTCTGAGGGAATCACTCCCGATGAAATCAGTACTCTGGGATCAGTGATATTTGATTTTGTAAAGGAAGAAGTAGAAAAAGCATAGATGAAACCTCAGGTGGTATAGACCACCTTTGGTTCCATGTTTTTGGAGGGTGTTTAGCGGGAAATTTTTCCGCCTTTTTCAAAACCTGCAGTCCACTTTGTGTCTCGAGGTTTCATACGACGTTTGATTCTGTTGACCTTGCACTTATTCGTACAGAACCAAAATACAGCTCCGTCCTTGGTTTGTACATAAGCCGAACCAGTTCCTGGTTCGATATCTTTCCCACAGAATGAGCATTTTTGGGTGCCAACCATCTCTTATCTAGCGCCTCCTCATCTTACGGGCTTCTCGTTCAGTTTCTCTTAGAATTAGGATATCTCCCATTCTAATGGGTCCTTTCACGTTGCGAGTTAGGACTCGCCCTTTGTCCCTGCCATCCAGTATTTTCACACGAACTTGTGTGATTTCACCGGTCACCCCAGTTCTCCCTAAAAGTTGAATGACTTCTGCAGGAATTACTGGAGTTACCTCTTCTTCTTTGCTCATTATCGGCCATCACCTGGATTTTACTTACGAAGTGCATTGATCTTCTCAACGAGATCATCAACGAGTTCCTTTGCCTTGCCATCAACAATGATTGCGACAGCAGCAGTAGGTCGCTCGATGCCTGCAGCGTTTCCAAGGTCTGCCTTGCTTTTCACGAAGATATAAGGGGCTTTCTTATCATCACAAAGACCAGGCAAGTACATGATTACTTCTTGCGGCTCAACGTCCTCAGCAACCACAACTAAGCGTGCTATACCACGCTCAATGCTCTTTGTCGCTTCGTTGATCCCTTTCTTGATACGTCCTGTGTCCTTGGCTATCTCTATAGCCTCAAGGGCCTTCTTTTGAAGTTCCTCAGTAGGCTCCCATTCTACAAAACTTGGCTTTGGCATTAGTTATTACCTCAGTTTAGTTCTTCATCGGTATATGTAAATTCAGCCTATTCAGAAAAGAACAGGCTCTCCTGCGCCGTCAGTGTAAGTTCTTTTAAAACTGCCGAAGTGTATCGATATTCAGTATCCAAATTCTGCCATAACTGACCTGAGGGAACCATCATCCACCTCTAGATGTTTCAAAACCGAATACCGATTTCTCTTCTCCATGATGTTCAACCCATGGTGTATACTATCAATAAATTGCTCAGGACTAATCTTCATCTCTGACAATGTTGTTGGCATTTGTCTTTCCAACATATAATTCAATATTTCTCTAGGTTTGTAATCGGTACATCCAGTTTCTCGAAGGTAATACAGACATATTGGTGTCGCAAATGCAACCTGTAAACCATGCAGTTCTGGTGAAATCCTGTTCATAGCATGGGATATCGCATGTTCAGTCCCAGAACAGGGTCGCGAACTACCGATAATACTCATTGCTCGTCCAGCTTCGATCTCGGCTCTGATTAGGGTTTCAAGACTGTCATCTATAAGAACCGAATCTAATGCTTTCTTTACAATTGAATAAACCTCATCATTAAACAGCTCATTCGTCACTTCATGAGCTAGTTTCCATTCAGCAAGACTTGAGGTTTTACAGATTATATCCCCAAGACCTGCAAGTCTTAATCTGGGAGGTGCCATTGAAATGATTGAAGTGTCAGCAATCACTGCAAGAGGCCCCTTACACTTCTCTGAGTATTTGTAGCCATTATGACTTACAGATGCCACCTCACTCGCGATTCCATCGTGAGATGCAGCTGTAGGTATAGATATCCAACTGATACCAGTATCCCGAGAGATAAGCTTAGCCACATCCAAACTACTTCCTCCACCGAATCCTACTACGATATCGACATTCCCGAGAACCGTATTAGTATTAGCTCGATAGGTAGAGGCCATTAACCATCTACAAGGTTTCCCAATCGCACGTTCTAGACGTTGGGAATATTCTGAGTAAATCAAATCATCAGTGACACAGATAGGATTAGTGTAATCCTTCATCAGCGCTCCAAGTTCACCTAGGGCCCCATCTTTAATTATAATAACCTGCGGACCCTTTAAGGACATCTCATCAGCTCGCAACAAGCAAATTCTTTTTGCCTGTTAAGCTCTTCTATCCCGCGCCTTTTGTCATTTCATATTATGACAATTCATCAGCCTTAAGTAGAGCTTCAGAGAGGGCGTTTTTCTAACAGTGAGTATTACACCCGAAATACATCATCTAATACGCTCTCTAAACGCGTTCTACTTGGAGTCTACTCTCATGACGCAATATGTCAAGGTTGCCCTAATGGGGTCCGGATATGCGGGCAAGTCCACTCTGATTAAGCTGCTCACTGACAGGGAGCCAAAGTTGGAGGCAAATTACCAACCAACTGCAGGTATGAGTTGTGGAACAATCACTATCGACAGCAGAACAAAAGTCTCTCTTATTGAGATGGGTGGTCAATCGCATTTTGAATTCCTATGGGCTGATTTCATGAGAGGTAGCAAGATGGTTGTCGTGGTTACTGAGAGTAATCCAAAAGCTGTATTAAAAACCCGGCAGCTACTTGAGAAGTTCAAGAATCAACTAAATGGTATGAGTGTCATTGCTGTTGCCAACAAGCAAGACATTCCTGGATCAATGAGACCTGAGTCAGTGCAAGATTTGCTCGGAGTTCCTACTGTGGGTATGGTTGCTATTGATCCCAAACAACGACTTACTGGTTACAAACTGATTGTGAATGGACTACGAGATATAGTTCAAGTGGCTGCATAGTCATCCAATAATCCTTTCAACTTCCTATTGTTTTCTAAATGCCTCGCCCTAGGACAAGCCTTTTATGCCTAGAGAAAGCAGGCGAAGACACCCAGGGCATGGGCGAGTGAGCCAATTGGCCTCATTTTGGTCGCATGGCGAGTCCGTCCGGGAAAGAATGTCTTTTGGGTATGGACTGAAATAACGGTCAGGTGAGTCAATGGAAATTACGATAGTCCACAAACAAAACAATATCATTCATTTTCTAGTGGAAGGAGTGGATGTTGCGTTTGCAAACGCATTACGCAGAACCATGCTTACCAGATTGCCATCGATGGCAATAGACGAAGTACTTGTTCTTGAGAATACCAGTGTCATGTACGATGAGATGCTAGCTCACAGGTTAGGCTTATTCCCTCTTGTGACAGATCTTGATAGCTACAACTTACCCGAGGATTGTGACTGCGAAGGTAAGGGATGTAGCCTTTGTCAATGTACACTCACCCTAGAAGAAGAAACAGGTGATGAAGAGAAGATAATCTACTCCCGTGACCTTACTTCACAGGACCCAAAGGTAATTCCCGCATCAGGGGATATTCCCCTGGTAAAACTGGCTCCTAACCAACGCCTGATTATCGAGGCTTATGCACGACTTGGAAAAGGTGTGGAGAACGCCAAGTTTCAGCCAGTATCAACCGTTTCATACAAGTATGTACCCATAGTCGAAGTGAATAAGAAAAAATGCAACCAGTGCGGGGATTGTGTTGATGTTTGCCCAAAGAACATTCTGTTGGTCGATGGTGATACGATATCAACGCAAAATACTCTGGACTGCAGCCTTTGTGAGGCTTGTGTAGAAGTCTGCGAGCCTGGCGCAATAACTATTGATTCCAAAAAAGACAGTTTCCTGTTTAAAGTAGAATCAACAGGTGCGCTTAGTCCCGAAGATATTGTTGAGAAAGCTTCCGAATTACTGAAAGAACGAATCAGGTTGGCTCTTGACTACGCGAATTCACTGTGAGGTGTGACAATATGGAAAAATCAGTCAAATCTGGACCAACAGACCCCAACACACGCGCACTGATTAATGCGCTAAAGAAGACATCTGTAAAACATAATGCTGGGGTATGGAAACGAGTTGCCGAGCTAATAGCCAGACCAGCTCGTCAGCGCGCTACAGTAAATATTGGAAAAATCGACCGCCATACCAGCGCTGGAGATATTATTGTAGTACCCGGAAAGGTGCTAGGATCTGGTATCCTCTCACATAAAGTGACAGTTGCGGCTCTCAATGCATCTACCTCTGCAAGGACTGTGATTGTTGGAGCTGGTGGGTCATTGATATCAATTAATGAATTACTTACTCAGATTCCCAAAGGGAAAGGAGTTACAATCATTGTATAGGTGGTTCTGATGAGTACAGAAAACGTCAAGATTTATGATGCTGAGAATATGGTTGTTGGTCGACTCGCGGCGAAGGCTGCAAAAGCGGCTATACTAGGCGACAATATAGTGATCGTCAATGTTGAGAAAGCCATAATCACAGGCAATCGCAGAACCGTAATTGAAGCCTTCAAGACAAAGTTCGACATTAGAACCTCCTACAACCCAAGCAGGGGTCCATTCCATGAACGTCGTCCTGACAAGATGGTCCGGAAGATGCTTCGGGGTATGCTTCCATGGCCCACACCTCGTGGTAAGGCAGCATACAAACGTATCAAGGTGTACATTGGAATTCCTGAGCAATATATCGAAGCAGAAAAGATAGTGCTTGAGGGTGCAAAATACAGGAGCATGAAACAAAAATTCATCACTGTGGGGGACTTGAGTCAAGAATTAGGTTGGAGAAACCCGGAGGCAATATAGCATGAGAGTTGTTGTTAGTACTGGCAAGAGGAAGACTAGTCTTGCAAAAGCCACAATAAGGGACGGTACTGGTCGAATTAGAATCAACGGAAGTCCTCTGGAGATTCAACAACCAGAGCTTGCTCGTATGCGTATCATGGAACCATTGATTCTCTTTGGAGAAGGATGGAAACGCTACGATATCAAAGTACGATGCAAAGGTGGCGGTTTCATGAGCCAAGCTGATGCTATAAGAATGGCAATAGCCACAGGTCTGATTCGAATGAGTCAGGACTTTGAGGCACGCTCAAAGATGATCGATCATGACAGAACAATGCTGGTTGGAGATCCACGAAGAACAGAATCCAAGAAGTTTGGTGGACCCTCAGCACGTTCTCGCTACCAAAAATCATACAGGTGAGGCGACAATAGAATGATTATACCAGTACGATGTTTTACTTGCGGCAAAGTAGTTGCAGACAAGTTCGAGCAGTTCAAACGTGAAGTACGACAAGGTGAAGATCCTGCCGTAGTACTAGACAATCTTGGATTAGTTCGATATTGTTGCCGAAGGATGCTACTTGCACATATTGATATTATTGACAGCTTCATGGCTTTTGCCACGACAGAATCTACGGAGGCTAAGTAGAATGAGTGAGATAGAAGTCACTGATCTAGAGTTGCTCACGCCTATGGATAAGTAGCGATTCTATTTCCTCTCAGAATTTTCATACGAATTTGTGGTAAATCATCTTTTCCGAGTTACATCATTATCTCCCTCGGGGAGAACTATAGCACAGGAATATTTGCAGGGAAAACGCCACGTCAAAACCTTTGTTTTCACAATTGGTTATAA
>Ga0315553_10003953_pt1 | contig 11364 bp, 15 predicted proteins | sample SalMarSW160140MG_FD_203099 | JGI IMG/M metagenome (GOLD analysis project Ga0315553, IMG submission 203099) | Salt marsh sediment microbial communities from the Plum Island Ecosystem LTER, Massachusetts, United States - Salt Marsh Sediment SW1601-40 ... | reverse complement strand
GGATCAGCGAGAATAATTTGCCTATTTTTCGAAAAAAGATAAATAAATTCTTTTAGCAAGATATCAGATGCGGAACTAATAATAATTGAATTTTTAGGAGAATTCGTATATTTACTTAATAAAGATAATAATTCGTCTACTTTACGTTGAGGAGTATATCGATTTAAGAATTCTATGCTTTCTTTGATAGGATCGGTAATCTCTCTTGGAAGCTTTATAGGCATTTCGTTTCTATCTAATCTAATTAACATGCTTCGTACCCTAATTGGCAAGAATCGCTCTTTTTATTCGATTATTATTTTTCAATATATTAACTATGTTAGAAATTAAATGCTTAACATTCAATTTCTATTATTAGCTCCTCCTTGTATCCGATTATCACTTTTGCAAGTCCTTTAAGCATTTCATCGGTCTTAATATCGCCAGTATCTACCATTAAACATCTTAAACCTTTAATTTTTTCTTCAGTTGAAACTATTTTAATATTCTTTTTTCCAATTTTTTTTAGAACTTTAGGAGTAAATTGCTTATTACCTCTTCCAAAAATAAAACCTTGTCCACCTATTGGTGAGACGATAATTTTTGCCTTTTTATGTTTATTCAAAAGTTCTAGGATTCCACGTTCATTTAAATCTATCCCAATAATCTTACCGTTATAAAGAGCATCTACTCCAAGTAAGCTTTTTTTTAACTTTAACTGATCAGTGATTGCTTTTACAGTTGTACCAGGCCCAAGGAAATATAATATTTCATCTACTAAATTTTCAATTACATGTTGAGCAACTTCATGTTTATTTTCTTCAATGGATCTTCCTATTTTAGAACTATCTTTTCCAGCTTGTAGAAGATTCATAACTTTAGGAACATTTAAGTATCCATATAGTCTTGAATCTAAAATTCCTTCTCGAAACGATTTTTCATTAATATCTAAAACCTCATTTTCTTGAATTTCTACTGTTTCCTTTATGAATTTGTCAACAATTTCGGCAGCAGCTCTAGGGTTAATGGCAAAAACAGAGCTGAACATTTTAACGCCAGAAGGTATTGCCACAACAGGTATAGATAAGCCAATGGCATCGTGAATATCTCTGGCTGTCCCGTCTCCGCCACAAAAAATCAATAATTCAATATTTTGTTGTTTCATCATTATAGCTATTTTTTTTGTATCTTCGGCAGTAGTTTCTTGATTAATATCACCTATTATTTCGAAATCTATGCCCGTTTCTTTCACAATATTAGCACCCATATTTCCTGGAGCAACTAATAAGTGAATTTTACCTTTGGTTTTTATATTAGAAAGAAAAGAGCGAATTCTGTCAGGAGTTATTGGCTTAGCTCCCATTTTAATAGCTTTCTTAAATATATCACCATCAGTTCCTTTAAGTCCTACGCTCCCACCCATGCCTGCAATGGGGTTAATTATTAGACCAATACTTCTTCTTTTATTATCTATTTCCAACTTTTATAATCAACTTATATATCTATCAAAATCAATCAGATAGAAATTAATGATAATAATTGAATATTATAATTTGGAAAAATTATTTAAAAATTATTTATAAAATAAAAAAATATTATATAAATATAAAGTCAATGTTACCGATTTCTACGCCTGGGTTTATTACTTTTTATCCGTCCCATTCCGCGTCTAGAACCTTTTGTGAACCCAGGGGAATCGCTATCAGCACAATCTCCTAAACCTCTACCAGTCTTACTCCCTTTTCCATCTGGTCCAGTTCTATCTCCTCTTGGCATTTTCTTCTCTTATCTCCTTTTATTTTTAAATTCTTTATTTTCTTGTATTATTAATATTAATTTACCTATTTTAATATTAAGGAATAATTATTCAAAAAAAGTAATTTGAATACTTACAAATATAAAAAAAGATTTAAATTTGCATTCTACTCATCATTTTCCTAAGTACCCTAGAAATCATTTTCCTAGTACCCTAGAAATCAAAAAATTATTAAAAAGGACAAAAATTTAAGTCTAAATTTCTAATAATATATTGAATTTATCATTTTCATTATAACCAGTTCAGTGAGGTAAATTATATGGACATAATTGTGTCTAAAGACGAGATAATTGAGTATAAAAAGCTTAAAGTTATTAGTGAAATCACTTTAACAAAGGAAAAAGTTTCTCTTTTCGAAAGGAAATACGGATGCTCTATAGATGAATTTAGAAAAAGAATGGAGAATTCGAAAGAGAGTTTTGAAGAATGGGATGATTACATCGAATGGAAGGCAAATTTTGAATTATTAAAGGATTTGGAAAACAATTTAACTGAACTGGACAATGCAAAAGACATTAAAATTGTTTAACAAGAGCGGAATAATTAAAAAACATACCATTCTTGAAATTAAATATAGTACATCAGCACAATATTTAAAAGCTAGAGTAGAACTTAAGAATGGAGACATATTACATGTAAAGGAGTACATTTCTTCAACTGAACATTTATATTCATATCATTGGCAAAAAGAAAATGGGGATTTGATAATCAGATGGGACAATTCTCCACATCATAGACATTTACTAACATTTCCACACCATAAACATAGTCCAGATTTAGAGGAATCCTATGAAACGACTTTTAAAGATGTAATTAAAGTTATCAGTAAAATTTTAAAAAAATAAGAAGAAAAAAAAATAAAGTTTTACTAAACCTTTTTGTTCATCTTCTTTCGAGCTTTCTTAAGGTCACCATCGGAGAAAATGATTTAAAAATGCTTCCACTCTTTTAGGAAAGACTGGCTTGGCTCCTAATTTAATAGCATCTTTAATAATCTCACTATCTGTTCCTTTTAGCCCTACGCTACCGCCCATCCCTGCGATTGGATTTACTATGAGTCCAATTTTCTTCATATTGATATTTTACCTTTGTAAGAGGTCGAGATAGTTTCACTTATGATTTGAATTTAAAAGTATATTTTCTTTTACAAACAATATAATTTAGGATTACTTACTTTTATAATTTTAAATTAAAAAATGAAAGGAGAAGAAAATACGCGCAATAATAAAACCTTCGGCTATTTGTTAAAAGCTTCGAAATTAATTAACTGTGAGTTAATTATCCAATTTATCATAGCAATTTTGGCAGAAAAAGATTTTCCGCCCTTTTGAAACGTCCTTAACCATATAACCTTTCTTATGCGCAGTCTCGCAACCCCAACACAGCTTAGTAATATGAGTTTCAACGATGTGATATTCTTTTTTATCAAATTTATCTTCTTTTATGAGTTCCTTATAACTTACCATTATTTCGCTCAACTTTAGTTTTTATAATTCCGAATGATTTTTCGAATAATCATTCAATATATTTTATTATTTGAATTGAATCATATGAGATATTTAAGGATTATGAATGCGTATTCAAATAGCAGTAAGAAGGTCTAGAACTATTTTATGAATCTTTTACGTAAATTATATTAATAAAAAAGAAAATCTAATCAGTTAAAGGTTTAGAAATTAAATAAATTCAAAAAAAAACAAAAAAAAAAATCGAGTATTTGATTATTCTACTTGCTATGAATTTTCATCGGGATTTTTTTTTGAAGGATTTCAACCCTCTTTTATTCTCTCTCAATTTCTAAAATCTTAATTATGTTAACTTGAATTAGTAATAAAATTAATTGCTTCATTAGCACTGAAAGCAATAAGTTCTTTACATTCTTTACAAGTAGCTCCATATTGCTGAAATTCTTTCCAGTTGTCAAATTTAGTATTAGAAATTATTGAGCATTCTAAACTACCCGCTTTATCTAAAAATTTCTCTATTATCCTTCTTCCAGCGGTAAAAACATTCTTATCATCAACTGGATTATTCTTTCTCAATTCCTTTGCTGATTTTAATAGACTCCTAATATTTTTAAGCATCCCATAATCCATATAATTTTGCCCTGAATCAACACTAATTGCCATAATCGCTGCAGATATCGCTCCACAAGCTCCCCCTTGTAACCCTATACCGCCGTCAAGCGCTACTGAGATCCTTTCTAGAAAAGGGCTTCCTACCGATGTTTTATTTCTCACTTCTTCAAGAACAGTACGAGCGCAATGGAAACTATTTGATATACCATTATACTGCATGGGATCAATTTCAGGAAGCGAATCTTTGATAGAACAGAGATATTCCGCAGCACCTCCTGTATGAGACAAACATTTTCTTAAATTTCGAGGGCGGAAAAGACCCATTACACTTTTCCATAGATTTAATCCCGTTCTTTCTCGACACAAGGTTGTTCCATATTTTTCATCAAACCAGCTAATGTAATCTTTTATAAGAGCGTGAAGTCGCAATTCATCTTCTATTTCCCAATTTGAGATTTTCGAATCAAGAACCGTGGCTAAACTCATTGCACCGCTAAAAATTACTCCACAAGACGAACCCTTTAAAAGAAGCCCGCCCGAACATCCTCCTAACGCTTTTAATATATCATCATCCTTCATATCGTAGGCATCTTGAAAAACTCTAATCTGAGTTAAAGCACAACCCATTGTCTTAAGGAGCGTTCTTTTAGCTCTTTTACCTGGTTCTATGATTTTAATCTCTTTCTTTTGATTAATTGTAATTTTTATCAACTCCTACTTTTTATGTAATTAAAATAATGTGTTTTTTTTAATATTTAAAGATTTCTTTCTTCTTCGAATAATAAATATTACATCTATATGAACTTTTTTATGATCTTATAGTAATAATATAAAACTAGGTGAATCGATTCGTATTCTATTACAGAATTATGTTTAAATCAATTGAAAATTTATTAATTGTAATTTCCTATGATTCGGACATCAATAAAACATTTAAGTTCAAATTTATTTAATTTCTTAATGATAAAGAAAATAAATATTCACAATCTAAGATATATAGATGAAATTAATAGTCAATAATTCTTAGGTGTAAATAATATGGAAAAGACACAACTAGTACCCACAATGGATGTTTCTGAATGGACTTCAGATATAAGAATTCAAATTTGGGCCCTATTAATTATCTATCATGAATTGAGTTTTTCTCAGTTGGCTCGAAAAATAGGAAAAGCAAAATCTACAATTCATCCTCATTTACAAAGACTAATTGAACTAGGGATAATTGAAATTTCAAGAAAAGAACCTGTGAGAGCTAATATAGTTGCTCATTATTATACTCTAAAACCCGGCTATCAGGAAAAATTGATAGTTATAGGAAAAGTGGATCAATTAGAGAAAAATAGAAAAGAATCTCTTCAAATAGCTGCTAGATCATTTAAATCTGGAGCTATGTTCAACAAAATGATTTTAGAGAAATATATTGAACTTCTTACAAACTTGGAAGAATCTGAAAATATTGAAGAATTGTGGAAAGATCATTTTAAAATTGATTTTAATCAATCCATTTTAGAGAGGGCATTTAACAATTATCAATTTCTAACAGAAAACCAATGGAAAAGGTTACAAAAAACAATTTTTCAACTATTTGTTGATTTTGAAAAAGAATGCATTAAGGAAAGGGATAAAAACCCTAATGAAGAAAAGGCTTTCTGTTTTTTTGCTTCAGCAATTCCTTTGTTAAATCTTTTTAGCTCTCAACTAAAAAAGAAAAAAAATTGAATTTGTTTTTTAAGAGTTTTTTTTCAGCCATTATTTCCGTTGGATGTATATGTAAATGAAAACTATCACTTGTACGATCCATATAATTGTGTTCATCCAGACAATTGGATGAGTGGGAAGACCAAAGTGGATATACAACATGGTTGCTATTTCCATTAAAATCCATATAATCTGCGTCAAAACAACCATTTTCACGCATTCCCATTCCTTTTTCCTGTATGCTAGTAAGTTAAGGGAAGCGAATCCTAGAAGAGAAGCTCCAAAAAGCCGAGGAATTCCCATATCGTCATAAGGCCAATACAACATATCTAAGAATGGTTCTAAAAGAAAAATAAATGTTAATCCAAAGAATACTTGTAAAACAAAGGAAAAAAGGAACCAATATTTTGTTAATTTCTCGATATCCATTATAATTTAACCTCTTTTTAATTAAAATTTCTTATCTTTCAAAATTCACATATTTTTGGTAAATTTGTAAAGTTTATTCAAATTGAGTTATCTAAATATATGGGACGGCTCATATTTAAATATTGCTGTTACTATGATGATCACTAGACATTCTGAAGATGAATTAAAACCCATTTCACCAACTTACCTGATAATTTATGTGCCGCCTCACAATAAATGAACTTAAATATTTGACACGCTTATTTATAAATAGAAAAAGAGATAATTGATATTTCCATTAATATTTTATAGAATTTTTGAGCTGTAAATTAGGTTGCCTGAAGAAAAATATCGAGGAATAACATCTGATAAATTAAAAGTAGACGATAAAAAGCAATATACAATAAGTTTGCCGAGTGGGGAGGAGATTAAAGTCGTTCTCAATGATAGAGAGATTTATACAGTAGAAAATTGGTTTCTTTTATTTAGCAAACATAATTTAAGATTCGATATATGGAATATATTACAAATATATGAGGAAGCTAATATAACTCAAATTAGCGCCATGGTGAAACAAAGTAAATCGACGGTAGCCAGACATCTCAAGTTGATGGAAAGGGATGGTCTTGTTTTATCAAGAAAAGGTGATACAGCTCAACAAGGAAAAATACCTCCAAAACTATTTAGAGTAAATCGTAGGTTACTTCAAGTAGTCGAGAATAGCCCCGTAAATAAATCACCCCCCGACGATCCTTCAGAATTAATTGAATTCTATAAAAAACAAATTCAAAACTATCGAGCAACTATATATAGGTTTAAACTCTTACTTGATTTACTAAATCCGTTATTGGATGATTTTGAGAATCACCTCGACGATGTTGATGCCGCTAAAGAAATTTTTAATAAATATTTCAATTTTACCAGATTAGAACCCGGGTTTGCTTATGCCTATTTTAGCGATAAATATTACGATGAATTGGTTGATGAATTTAATGAATATATGAAAAAATGGGCAGATATATTAGCAAGACAAAATAACGATCCTGAAGTTAAAGGAAGAATTTATACTCAGGTTATTGCCGATTTGCCTGTAAAAGCTTTATTGGAAATTTACCGACGAAAATTAAAAGAAGAATAAGTTCTACTTTTGTAAATTATTTTTATTAAATCAAAAAAAGCATATTTAGCAAAGAAAATTACTCTTTTTATGGAATATTGGGAAAAGCGATTCTTAGATGGAGGTAAAATTTGGGGAGACAAACCTAGTAAGACCGCATATTACGCTCTTGAACTTTTCCAAAAACATAATCTCGACAAAATTTTAGTTCCAGGTGCTGGTTATGGTCGAAATACGAAATTGTTTACAGATGCTAATTTAAAAGTCGGAGGAATTGAATTTTCTGAATCCGCTATTAATATTGCGAAAAATTTCAATCCAAAAACTCAATTTTTTCAAGGATCAGTATTAGATATGCCTTTTAATGACGAAAAATACGATGGGATCTATTGTTCTAATGTATTACATTTATTTCTAAAAGACGATCGAATTTCATTCTTGAAGAAATGTTATAAGCAATTGAGGATTAACGGTTATGTCTTTTTTGTAGTATTTTCCGATAAGGAGAGAAGTTTTGGAAAGGGAAAACGAATTGAAGAAAATACTTACGAAAGTAAGCCCTGGAGGCCAACTCATTATTTCACAGAACTTGATTTAAAAGAGCATTTTAAAGAATATTCAGTAATAGAGACGGGATTAATAGAAGATACAGAGAATCATGGAGAATTAGGGCCACATACACATATCCTAAGATATATCTTTGCAAAAAAAGAAGAAAAATAAAAATGTTAGATGGTTTTACCCATTTTCTTTCGAGCTTTTTTAAGATCACTATCGGAGAATTTATGTACGAGCTTGGGAAATAATCTCATTATTCTCCAATATAATTTGGATGATCCTGCATGAATATATAGCTTCTCTTTCAATACGCCTTTGATAATAATTTCAGCTACTTCATCGGGTTGCATAAGTCCTCCTCTTTCAGCAATGATATTTAACTCCTCCGGTCTACTTTTCGCTTCTTCATGGAGTCCAAAAGTATCAGTATCTGGAGGGTAGACTATAGAAACTTTAATATTATACGCCTTGTATTCATTTCTCAGGACCTCGCTTAGCCCAACGATCGCAAATTTAGTGGGGGTATACGCAGCATAACCCATTACACCAATGTATCCTGCAATAGAAGACATATTAACAAAATGCCCTTTTTTTCGTTCCATATAATACGGCAATAATGTTAAAATTGAATTCAATTGACCAAAAAAATTGGTATCCATATGAAATTTAAAATCCTCGATAGTCAATTTATCTGTATAATTTGGATAGGATATCCCTACAAAATTAAATGAATAATCTGGAACACCAAACTCTTCAATGTAATCTTTAAATAACCGTTGAACTTGTTCCATATTAGACATATCGCAAGAAATTACTTCCACTAGTTGATTTTCGTCTACTTTCAAGCTTTTAATCTCTTCAGCGGCAGCGTTTAATGTATCTAAAGTTCTTGCTACTATACACACATTCCCGCCTAATTGTACGAAAAATTTTGCTGTAGCTTTCCCAATCCCTTTTGAACCACCACTAATTATTGCCCATTTTCCTTTGAACGGTTGTTTTTTTATTAATTTCTCTTTAGACATTAGATTTCATCCTTGATTATAATTTTAGAAGTTTACATATCCGTAAATTAGGCTTAATATGCCCATAATCAATACAATAGAAACAATCGATATACTCATGTAAGCGTCCATATTCTTTGTTTTGAATAGACCGTTTTGGAGATTAAAGGCTAGATCGATTAAACCTAAAAACATTAAACCTCCACCAGCAACGATAGTAAAAAATATCCCGAATCGTTCCCCTATTAGAAGTCCCGTTGCGGCAACAAGCAGACATACAGTAATTAACCCTAAATCTGGAAGGGGAAAAGACCTCTCGTGTTTTAAATACCATTCTTCTTTTTCTGGATTTCTGTTTTCAACCTTGAAAAAGAATATCCAGAAACCTACTATTCCAGCCGCTAAAATTATTTGAACTATTGCTAATATAATTTCAATCATTTTATTTTTCTCACCTTGTTAAGATTAATTTTAATCTATTGTTAAATATCGATTACCCTTATTATTTAAACTTTTAATATTACAAAAAAAATTGATTTGAAAAAACAATTAATATTGCCATTCTTTAAAAGGATGTGCTGGTACTCCTACTTCAGCTATACCACCGTCTATAGGAAATATATGTCCTGTAATAAAATCACTTCTAGGAGACGCTAGAAAAATCATTAAATTTACGACATCCTCAATCGTTCCAATTCTATTAAGAGGTGTTTTTACATCAGACATCTTTAAAGATTGTATTACAGTATCTTCGCTATTTCCGTAAATTCCAGTAACGTGATAACCGGGAGCAATTGCGTTTGAAGTGATGAATGGTGCGAGAGTTTTTGCCATGAGCCGAGTTAAAGCAATAACTCCTGCCTTACTAATACTATAGGCCGAAAGCGTATCGTCAACGGCCATTCCTGCTATAGAGGTAGTGTGAATTACTTTACCTCTTAGGGGTTCCATTTTTTGCCTGTTCATCTTTCGACAAACAGTCTTATCGACCAACCATTGCCCTTTAAGGTTTACGTTCAAGGTCGTGTCCCATGCTTTTTCGCTGATTTTCATAATGTCACTTCCCGCTTGAGCTGCGGTTCCAGCGTTATTAAATAATATGTAAACATTTTCGAGTTCATTAAATGTTTGTTCTGTCATACTTTTTACTTGCTTTGAATCTGAAACATCGCAAACTATTGGAATAATTTTACATTTTGTTTCTTGCTCAATTTTCTTACTAGTTTCTCCTAATAATTCTTCGTTTATGTCAACTAAAACTAAATCTGCGCCTCTTTTCGCAAATTCATTAGCGACACCTCTTCCAAAACCGCTCGCGCCTCCGGTAATTAAAACTCCCTTCCCTTCTAAAAATTTTTCATTCATATTTTTTCATCCTTTATTCTAAATATCTTATATGTTTTATTTGTTGTTTAATCATTTAAACTTTTAATTCTAGTAATATTAATCAAAAGAAGAGGAAAATAAAAATAAAAATAAATTATTCATAGAGAGTGCCTTACTCCCTATAATTAATTCATTTCTCTATTTATACCGGAACGAGTGCATCCTGTCCATTTGTAAGCCAATCTAGATCAATTTTTATTAGAGTAAGTGATTCTCGATAGTCATACTTACCCGTTTCAAATAATATAACGATAGTATAATCGGATAATATTGTAATTGAGGAATATGCTGATGGACCTTCATATACCTGCTTTGAAACATTCCATGTCAACCCCTCATCATAGCTCATCCGGATAGTTAAGTGTCCGCGGGAAAAGAAGTTGGGATTAGAAAATAAAACACGAGATCGCGTGTGAGTAGATGTATTTGTAAAACGGTGTATTGAAGCCTGGGTGCCAGCAGCGGTAAGATCTTCTTCATAATACCAAGAATTCCACGTATCACCCCCATTATTACTCCATGCCATTATTCTATTTCCTCCTCTCTCGGATCGACAATTTATGACTAATGAACCATTCGAGCTTTCAAACACCTGTGGTTCCTCACCATTGCCGACATATCCGCCTTTAATCCATGTAAAACCATTGTCGTCACTATAAATAACACAAGCTTCTCCTATTTTGCTAGGAATAATTAATCGACCGTTCGACATCTGAATCCCATTACCTGGTCCTGTTGCACAATATAATCCTCCGGCGGCTATTTCTTCGGTTAATTCTCTAGGTTCTGACCAAGTAACACCCAAATCAGTACTGTTCATGATAAATACAGTATTATAGTCAACACAGAATGGCAACCATAAGGTTTGCGTATCGTTGTCGAATAGCGGACAAGGATTATGAACTGTATGTTCTCCTCTATCTTGTAGAACTTGAATTGCACCCCAAGTTACTCCTCCATCTGTGCTTCGTTTCATTACAATATCTATATCTCCTAAATCAGACATTGCTTCAAAACGAGATTCACAAAAAGCAAGCATAACATCACCAGGCAAATTGATTAATGCAGGAATTCGATATCCTCGACCGGGTTGTTCTCCAGTAACAAATAATTGTTGTCTTTGTACGCCATCAGTCCATTGTGGATTCCAAAAAGCTAATGTTACACCAAAAACACCAAAAACGATTAGAAACGCAATACCAGCAGCAGTTACACCACGTATTAATCTTACATCCCTTTTGTACCAGAATTTTTCCAAGAAAAATTTAAAACTGCTTACAATAAATAACCCAGCATATCCAAAAAACGGGATGGCAAGTA
>Ga0315553_10003950_pt1 | contig 11366 bp, 9 predicted proteins | sample SalMarSW160140MG_FD_203099 | JGI IMG/M metagenome (GOLD analysis project Ga0315553, IMG submission 203099) | Salt marsh sediment microbial communities from the Plum Island Ecosystem LTER, Massachusetts, United States - Salt Marsh Sediment SW1601-40 ... | reverse complement strand
GTTTCCAGCGGCGACGAGCCCGTGGCCAGACCCAGCACGCAATGGGGCTTGCGGCGGACCAGCGCGGCGACGATCTGGGCCGAGCGGACGGCCACCGCCGGGGAGTTTTTTTCGATGACAACGCGCAAGGGAGCCTCTCTCGAAACCGACCAGTCGATCGGGCACCGCACGATGCGAGGAGCACCCCGACCGTTGTTTCACCCTCAATTCTCGCACCTTTGTAGCCCAAAACCAGCCCGGAACCAACAGCCGCGCCACCGCGACACGTCCCGGATTTCGGGTCCGGGCAGCTTGATAAATGGCCCGCGATTCGTCTAGGCCGGAACGGGGCGTTGCCGCTACAATCCGCCGCGATTTCCGTTGTGCTGGCACGGCGCACGCGGTGGTGCCTGCGTATGCATGGACGAAGGACGTCTCGGACGATATGGACGATTTGGACAAGCGTTTGGCACGTCCATGTCGTCCATACCGTCCAGCATGCCTACCGCGTGCCACTACCGCGAGTGTGCACCGCGAAAAAAGCTGACGGCTGAAAACTGAGAGCTGACAGCTTCCCTGTACCGACAGCCAACCCGAACGCGCGAGAACTCCGTATGAGATCGATCGCCATCATCAATCAGAAAGGGGGCGTGGGCAAAACCACCACCGCCGTGAATCTTGGCGCGGCGCTGGCCCGCATGGGAAGCCGCGTCTGCCTGATCGACCTTGACCCGCAAGCTCACGCTTCGCTGCACTTGGGCCTGTCGCTGTCCGACGACGCACCCTCGATCTACCACGTGCTCACCGGACCGACGCGCGTGGCCGAGATCCTGCACGCGGTCGACAAGAACCTGTGGATCGTGCCGGCGCACATCGACCTGGCGGCGGCCGAGATGGAGTTGGCGGGCGAAGTCGGCCGCGAGATCATCCTCCGCGACAAGATGGCCGAGTTGCTGCGCGACAGGGCCGCCCCCGCGTTCGATTTTCTCATTATCGACTGCCCGCCGTCGCTGGGCGTGCTCACGCTCAACGCGCTGTCGGCGATGAGCGAGGTGATCCTGCCGCTGCAGCCGCACTTTCTCGCGCTGCACGGTTTGAGCAAGCTGCTGCGGACGATCGAGATCGTGGCCCAGCGGCTCAACCCGGCGCTGCGACTCACCGGCGTGGTGTTCTGCATGTACGACGCCAACACGCGGCTGGCGGGCGAAGTGTGCAGCGACGTCGACGAGTTCTTCGCGTCGGCCGCATCCGAAGGCTCGCCCTGGGCCGGCGCACGTGCGTTCAAGACACGCATCCGCCGCAACATTCGGCTGGCCGAGGCACCCAGTTACGGGCAGTCGATCTTCCAGTACGCCGCCTCGTCGCCCGGCGCGGAAGATTATCTCAGCATGGCCAAGGAAGTGGCGGCGCTGGCGCTACCGGTCTCGACCGCATCGTCCTCGCGCCGCCGCGCTGGGTAAATTCGACGCATTGCCCCGCATTAGCCGCCGGTTTTATCCGGCGCTTCTCCCCTACTTGCTTGCACCTCCCGGCGTAGCGGTCCACAATGTCGGGCGAACGCGCATTCTCCGCGCTTGCCCAGGCATTGTGGGAGCATCGCCATGTATCGCCCAAGCTCGTACTTTCTCGCCGCGCTGCTCGCGGCCCTCGTGGCAGCGACTACCTCAATTCGCATCGCCGCCGCTGATGACAGCCCCGAGGGTAGCAAGAAGCTCAACGTGTTGTTCATCGTCTCCGACGATTTGAACAACACCCTGCATTGCTATGGGAACCCTCAGGTCCAATCCCCCAACATCGACGCACTCGCCAAACGCGGCGTGCGTTTCGATCGGGCCTACTGCCAGTATCCGCTGTGCAACCCGAGCCGCGCGTCGTTTCTCACCGGCCTGCGGCCCGATCAGACGCGCGTGCAGGACAACGGCGTTCACTTTCGCACCAACGTGAAGGACGTAGTCACGCTGCCGCAGCAGTTTCGCAACCACGGCTACTACGTGGCGCGAGTCGGCAAGCTGTACCACTACGGCGTGCCGGGGCAGATCGGCACCAACGGACTGGACGACGCTTCGTCATGGGATGAAGTCGTCAACCCTCGCGGCCGCGACAAGGACGATGAGGACAAGATCTTCAGCCTGGTGCCTGGGCAGTTCGGCGGCACGCTGAGTTGGCTAGCCGCCGACGGCACCGACGAAGAGCAGACCGACGGCATCGGTGCCGCCGCCGCGATCGACCTGCTGGAAAGGCACCGCGACGAGCCGTTCTTTATCGCCATGGGCTTCTACCGGCCGCACACGCCGTACGTGGCGCCAAAGCCCTACTTCGAGTTGTACCCCACCGGCGAGATCGCCCTGGCGCCCGGACCCAAGGGACATCTCAAAAACGTTCCCCGCCCCGCGCTCGCCAGCGCCAAGGCCGAGCAGAAGGAGATGACCGACGATCGGCGCCGCGAGGCGATTCAGGCGTATCAGGCGTCGATCACGTTCATGGATGCCCAGGTCGGACACGTGGTCGACGCGCTCGACCGGCTCGGGCTTTCGAATCGCACGATCGTCGTGATGACCAGCGATCACGGCTACCACCTGGGCGAGCACGGGCTGTGGCAGAAAATGAGCCTATTCGAGCAGTCGGCCCGCGTGCCTCTAATTATCGTTCCGCCGCAGTGCAAAGCGCGGGGCCAGGCGTCGCCTCGCACCGTCGAGCTGGTCGACCTGTATCCCACGCTGGCCGATTTGTGCGGCCTGCCCGTGCCCGAAAACCTCACCGGCCAAAGCCTGCGACCATTGCTCGAAGACCCCCAGGGCGAGTGGGACAAGCCGGCAATCACCCAGGTGCGCCGCGGCAACCAGCAGCAGCGGTTCCTGGGCTACAGCCTGCGCACCGAGCGGTGGCGGTATACCGAGTGGGATGGCGGCAACCGCGGCGTGCAGCTTTACGATCACGAGAACGACCCGCTGGAGTACAACAACCTGGCCGACGATCCCGCGCACGAGGCGACCATCGCGCAGCTCCGCGATATGCTGCACGAGCGAATCGGCCGAACCGCTCCGAGCGACCAGTCGGATAAGTAGCACGCCGGCGCGACTCTTGGCGCGGAGCGTTTGCGATACCAATGACGAATGTCGAAGCACGAATGACGAAGGAATGCCCAATGACGAAGTCCAAAGCCCGAATAGTCTCGCGTATTTCATTTCCGTCCATCGCGGCGCGAAACGCAGCGATCGGCACGTTGGCAGCGATGATGCTCGCGTTTGCAATTGCGCCGCGGTGTGTTTCCGCCGGCGAGATTGCACTGCGCGGCGAAGAGCTGCCGACGAAGCTCACCGTCGGCTACGCGGTGCGGCTGCTCGACATGAACGACGACGGCCGGCTCGATATCGCCATCGTCGACAGCAAGCGCGTGCTGTGGCTCGAAAACCCCTCGTGGCGCGAGCATGTGCTCACCGAACATCCCGACAGAACCGACAACGTCTGCTTTGCTCCGTACGACATCGACGGCGACGGCAAGCTCGACCTGGCCGTGGGGGCCGACTGGACGCTCAACACGGGCGAAGGCGGCACCATCGGCTGGATCGCCCACGGCGACGCGCCCGACGACGCCTGGAAAGAACACGAAATCGGCGAGGAGCCGACCGTGCACCGCATGCGGTTCGCTGATCTCGACGGCGATGGTCGACAGGAGCTGATCGTCGCCCCGCTCTTGGGCCGCGGCACGACCCGGCCGAACTTTGCCGAGAACGGCGTTCGCCTGTTGGCGTTCAAAATCCCCAAGGACCCGGTCGCCGGCCCGTGGGTGCCCGAGGTAATCAACGACGAATTGCACGTCACGCACAACTTTTGGCCCGTCGACGTGAGCGGCAACGGCCACACCGACATTCTGGTGGTGAGCTTCGAGGGTGTGAGTCTGCTGGAGCGCGACGACGACGGTCATTGGCAGCGCCACCTCATCGGCGAGGGGAACCAGAAGACATCGCCCAACCGCGGCGCGAGCGAGATCAAGCTCGGTCGGTTGGCCAGCGGCAAGCGGTACATCGCCACGATCGAGCCATGGCACGGGCACCAGGTGGTTGTCTACACCGAGCCCGAATCCGCGGGGCCCGATTCATATCGCGAGATGTGGACTCGCCACGTTCTCGACGAAGAGCTTGCCTGGGGGCACGCCGTGTGGTGCGCGAATCTCGACGGCGACGACGACGAGGAGCTGATCATCGGCGTCCGCGACGACGCCAGCGACACGCACCGTCGCGGGCTTCGCATTTACGACCCGAGCGGCGATTCGCCCGCCGATTGGCAGCGGCAGATTGTCGATCCCGGCGCCGTGGCGATTGAAGACCTGGCGGCGGGCGACCTCAACGGCGACGGCCATCTCGACGTGGTGACCGTGGGCCGCCAGACGCACAATGTGAAGGTCTATTGGAACGAGACGAAGGATTGAACGCTTGGCGTCGGATCAGCGTCATCAAGCACGAGGCGAGGGTTTTCAGTGTTCAGTTTTCAGTTGGCGGAGGTCAGTTGTCAGTTGTCCGTGGTCGGTTGTAGCGGTGGCTTCGGATCATCGCCGCGTCCCCGCGTTTGTGCGACAGGAGTCCGCTTCCGTTTCGCGTTTTCGCCCTTTCGCGTTTTCGCGATGAAATCGGAAAGGGAGTGAAGAACGTGTCCACCGCGAATCGCCGGGACTTTTTGAAGACTGCCGCCGCCATCGCCGGAGCTGCCGCCGTCAGCGCCGCCAGCACGAGTCGCGCCGGCGATGCCCAGGGCAAAGTGCGGATGGGGTTGATCGGCTGTGGCGGCCGCGGGACAGGCGTCGCCGGCGAATTTGTGGCCGTCGAGGGCGTCGAGCTGGCGTACGCTTGCGATCCCGACTCGCGCCGCGCCGCCGAAACCGCCGCCAAGCTCGGGGGCAAGGTCGACGTGGTCGGCGACTTGCGTAAAGTGCTCGACGACAAGTCGATCGACGCCGTGATCGTCGCCACGCCCGACCATTGGCATTCCCCCGCGGCGATTCTGGCCTGCGATGCGGGCAAGCACGTGTACGTCGAAAAGCCGTGCTCGCACAACCTGCGCGAGGGGCGGCTGTTGGTCGAGGCCGCCCGTCGCAACAAGCGGCTGGTGCAGCACGGCACGCAGAGCCGCTCGATGCCGCTGCTTCGGCACGCGGTCGCACTCTTGCGCGACGGCGCCATCGGCGACGTGCTGGCCGCCAAGGCGTGGAACGTGCAGCAGCGCGGACCCATCGGCCATGCTAAGCCGAGCGATCCGCCCGCCGAGGTCGACTACGACATGTGGGTCGGGCCGGCCCCCCTGGTCCCCTTTCAGTCGAACCGCTTCCACTACACGTGGCACTGGTGGTACGACTTCGGCACCGGCGACATGGGCAACGACGGCGTGCACGAGCTCGACATCGCCCGCTGGGGCCTGGGGGTCGACGTGCAACCGACGCGCATCGCGGCGACCGGCGGCAAGCTGGCCTTCGACGACGACCAAGAATTCCCCGACTCGCAGTACGTGAGCTTCGACTACGACCACGACGTGCCCCACCGCCGCCAGCTTGTGTTCGAGATGCGGCTGTGGTCGCGGTACGGGCTCGACGGGATCGACAACGGAAACGCCTTCTACGGCACCCGCGGCTGGATGCTGGTGAGCAAGCGCGGCATTCTGAAGCTGTTCGACGCGCGGGGCAACGAGATGGCCGTGCCGGGCGAGCCGCCCGAGGGGCCGAGCCACTTCCAGAACTTTATTAACGCGATTCGCGAGGGCGAGAAGCTGGCCGCTCCCATCGAAGAGGGACACTTGTCGGCGTCGCTGTGCCACCTGGGTAACCTCGCCACGCGCCTGGGCCGCTCGCTGCGCTTCGATACTGAGACCGAAATGATCCTCGGCGACGAGGAAGCGGCCGGACTGCTGGCGCGGCACTACCGCGATGGCGGCCACTGGGCAGTTCCGGCGGGAGTGTAGCGCCGTATGTTCCTGGTTTCCAGGCTCTGCCTGGGAACGAGATGAGTTCGTAGGAGTTTCCATGTCCAAAATTCGCTGGGGCGTGCTGAGCACCGCCAAGATCGGCACGGTCAAAGTCATTCCCGCCATGCAGCGCGGCCAGTACACCGAGGTAGTGGCCATCGCCTCCCGCGACGCCGAAAAGGCCCAGGCCGCCGCCAAACAGCTCGGCATCGCGCGTTTCTACGGTTCGTACGAGGAGCTGCTGGCCGACCCCGACGTCGACGCCGTCTACAACCCGCTGCCCAATCACATGCACGTGCCGTGGTCGATTCGCGCCCTTCAGGCCGGCAAGCACGTGCTGTGCGAGAAGCCGATCGGCCTCACCTCGGCCGAGGGGCAGCAGCTTGTCGATGAGGCGGCCAAACACCCGCAGCTCAAGGTGATGGAGGCGTTCATGTACCGCCATCACCCGCAGTGGCAACGGGCCCGCGAACTGGTGCGAAGCGAGACCATCGGCGAGCTGCGGACCATTCAGTCGTTCTTCTCGTACTACAACGACGACCCCAAGAACATCCGCCACGCGCCCGAGATGGGGGGCGGTGGGCTGATGGACATCGGCTGCTACCCGATTTCGCTCTCGCGGTTCATCTTCGGCGCCGAGCCCCGCCGCGTGATGGGCAGCGTCGAGTACGATCCACGCTTCCGCGTCGACCGGCTCGCCTCGGCCATTCTCGACTTCGGCTCGGGCACGTCGGCGTTCACGTGCTCGATGCAGGTGGCGCCGTACCAGCGCGTGAACATCTTCGGCACCACGGGCCGTGTAGAAATCGAAATTCCCTTCAACGCGCCCCCCGATCGGCCCTGCCGCATGTGGCATCAACAGGGAGAGGAGATCGAGGAGATCGTGCTGCCGGTGTGCGATCAGTACACGATTCAGGGGGACCTTTTTGCGCGGGCGATTCTCGAAGACACGCCGGTCCCCACGCCGCTTACCGACGCGGTAGCCAACATGAAGGTGATCGAGGCGATCGTCCGCAGCGGCGACAGCGGCAAGTGGGAAAAGCCGTGAGGAAAAGCGGATAGCCGAAAGCGGAAAGCGGATGATTGCCAAGTGGTTGGCCGTCGGTCGTCAGTTGTCCGCTTCGCGTCCCCTTTTCGGCTGACGGCTGATAGCTGAGAGCTGACGGCTCTGCTTTGTCAGTTGTCCGTGGTCCGTTGTCAGTTGAGCTTTGGCCGACGTGCAATTATCGTGGAAAGGTGGGCACTTTACATCCGCCTTTCCAGGGAATTGCCGCCATGTCACGCACCGTTCGACAAATCCGCGTTTTGATGCCCGCCCTGCTTGTCGCCCTGATTCCCATCGGTTTCGCGGTATCGGCCGATCGGGCACGGGGCGATGAACTGCGCGATGCGGCGCTGCGCGAGGTGGAGCTGGCCCAGATTCGGATGCGGCTGTGGGAGCGGCTCGACTATCCGCTACGGCAGCGGCAGATCGATTCGGAGCTGAAGCTGGCCGAGGCGCAGATCGAATCGCTCAAGCGGCAAGTGTCGGAGTACGAGCAGTTCACCAAGTTCAAGTACTCGTCGCCGCTGTTCTACTCGCTCGAAGAGGCCCGCGTGCAATTGGTCGCGGCGCAGGCTCGTCGCGACGATCTGCGGGAAGAAGCGGCGCTGCTATTAAAGAATCGCGACGACCTGCGACGGCTGCAAGAGCTGGAAGTCGAAGCAGCGAAGTCGCGGTTACGCGTAATCGACGGGGCCGCTCGCTAGCACATAGAAGCTCGAAGCGCAACCGAGGAATACTATGCAAACCCGTCGCTTGCGCTCGCGGCTTTTATGGAGCGTACTTCGATCGTGCCCCTCGCTAACGCTTCGGGTTACTATTGCCGTTCCTTTTCCTTCTTCTTCTCTTCCAGCCGCTGCCGGTATTCGGCGAGCACGGCTTCGGGATCGTCGTTGAACAGATCGCGGCAGCCGGTGCAGCATACGTAGTACGTCTCGCCCTTGTAGGTGACCGGGATCGTCCCCTTGCCGCCGGTCACAATGCACTCGATTCCCGTCGCCGTTTTGCCGAACTCGCTCCCCTTGCGGGTGTAGCCGACCTCAGCCAGCCGCAGGTAGCGGTCCGCGCCACTCTTGCGCTCCAAGAGCACCACCAGACGATCGCCGCCCGCGACAGTGCGGATCGTGACGCGGGCCGGGAGCGCCGCATCGCCGTCGTCGGCCGCATCGGACAGAAGTACCAGGCGGCCTTCGTCGTCCAGTTTGCCCGAGTAGGCGGCTTCCTTCGGCTCCTCGCCCGGCGTGCGGCAGACGAGGCGAAACGAACCGGCTTCGTTGGCGGGCAAGAGCGTACCTTCGGCGAAGTATTTCGAGTCGGTCGAGTGGAATGCGAGAGCGGCCCCTTTGTCGGCAAAGCTCCAGGCCCAGTTGCTTTCTTCGATCCAGGCTCCGTCGTTCGATCCGCGCCGCAACTGCCCCACGCCCCGCCAAGTGCCGACGAATTCCTGTAGCGGGGTGAGCGCTTCCTGGTCGTCAGTGCGGCTGCCGGGCTGATCGTCGGCGATTGCGAGCGAGTCGATGGTCAACGCGCCGGCGAACAATAGTGCCAGAAGCGCGAGCAGCGTGGCTTGCGGGGCGCGAGAGTTCATGGCAGTTCCTCGCGAGAGATGAGCGAAATGCTACGGCTGAATTCTTGCGAATCCAGCTACGACAATTCTAACCCCGCGACGCGGCGGTTGTTACGGTGATCTCGCGACCGACGCTACGAACGTAAGTGACGCCGCACCTACTTTCCTTCAAACAGCGCCAGGCTGGCCGTGAAGCCGTGCAGGAAGTTGCGATTGCCTACCGGGCCCATTTCGCCCTGGGCGAAGAAGCCGGCGAGCGGGATTTCGCCGAGCGTTTTCTGCACCGCCTGGGCATCGTGATGGGGCTGGGGAAAGAGCCGCGTGCCTCGGCCATTGCACGTGAATAGCAGCGCGGCGGCCGGCGGTGCGGCGCTTTGGCGACCGGCTCGCTCGAGCAGCGTGTGCAATTCCTGGTCGGCCGAACGATGATCGCGGATGTGAAACTGCACCGTCTGGCCGGCACGGAAAACGTCGGCCACCGCCATGGCCCCCGAGTCGTTGTCGATGCCCACGACGTTCCGCACTAGAAAATCGCCCTGTACAAAGTGGTCCTGGTATTCACTCACGACGCGACCCACGTGCAGCCCATGCTGCATCATCGCTTGCTCACTGGTAGGAAGCTCGGCGTAGATATCCTTGAGCTGGTCGAGAGCGGGGCGGCCGCCCAGCTCGTGGATGATGTTGCGCTCGGCCTTGGTCACCACGAAGTGCCGTCCAATCGGGCGGCAACCCTGCGAAACGACCGTGCGCACGTTGACCGCGCCGGCCAGCAGCACGGCGACCGCACCTTCGTCGAAGGATTTGGAACCGAGCAACAGCCGCGACTGCCCCGGAGTTTGCGCACCGCTGGCCATGCCTCCCACGACCACCGTGCCCGGCTGATCTTCGTTCACTCGGTCGAGCAGCAGTTCGGCCGGGAAGCTGAACGGGTCGCCCAGGGCGATGAGTGCCGCAGCCGACGGCCAGGTGAGCGGCAGATCATCAGGCCAGCCCACGATGGCGCCCCCTTCGGCCGACCGCTCGAAGCCCAGGTGCATCGGCCACAGCGAAACGCCGGGAAGCCGGGCCAGCCACAGGGACATCGACGGCCGCCCTTCGACTTCGCGTCCCACGCCGACGATCGATTCGCCCGAGCAGCCGAGCAGGCGCTCCGTTCCTAGCGCGTCGCACGCCTGCCGCGCGAGCGATTCGGCCAGCGGGGCGAAATGGTGCGAGAAGAACAGGAGCGCCAGATCGGGCGAGCCGCCGAGCTCGCCCAGCGTCTTGTCGCACACCTCACGCAGCGCCTCTTCACCGTGCGATCGGGTCGACAGGGCCGAGGCGAAAGCGGGCGGCGTGGTTGCTTCGAGCGGCATGGATCGACGCGGCCCTTCGAATAAGGTGGGGCAGGCATTCTTGCCTGCCGTTGCCGAGGCAGACAGGAATGTCTGCCCCACGCATGCAATATCTGCCCCGCGCACACGAACTTCTGCGCCTATGATACAGGCTTGTTACACACGCTTCTATGGTCCAATAGATGGATCGGCGGTATCGTTTTGATAGAACTGCTCGAAGATTCGACGAGGAATGAACCTAGCAGCGAACTCCTGTCACGAACCTCATCCTGAAAGCGAAAAGGCTACCATGAAGCGGCCGGCAACCATTCTCCTGTTCGCCCTGTTTCTACTCTGTCCCGCGACAATTTCCCTCAGTGCGGAGAGCGGCGCGAAGTTCACCGACGCCGATTACCAGCGGCACGTCGAAGCGCTGAAAAAACAGCTTCCCAGCGACGAGTTTCATATCGTGCTGGCCAGGCCGTTCGTCGTCGTGGGGGACGAGTCGCCCGAAGTGGTTCGCCGCCGCGCCACCAACACGGTGCAATGGGCCGTCGAGCGGCTGAAGAAGGACTTTTTCACCAAGGACCCGGACGACATCATCGACGTGTGGCTGTTCAAGGACAAGGAAAGCTACGAGACGAACGTCGAACAGTTATTCGGCGCCAAGCCGCACACGCCGTTCGGATTCTACTCCTCGCGGCACAAGGCGCTGATCATGAACATCAGCACCGGCGGCGGCACGCTGGTGCACGAGATCGTGCACCCGTTCATGGCGGCCAAATTTCCCGAGTGCCCGTCGTGGTTCAACGAGGGGCTGGCGTCGCTGTACGAGCAGTGCGGCGACAACGAGGGGCGCATCTGGGGGCACACCAACTGGCGGCTGGCCGGGTTGCAACGGGCCATCGACAACCGCTCGGTGCCGCCGTTCCAACGGCTGTGCGGCACCACCACGCGGCAGTTTTACGACGAAGACCGCGGCACCAACTACGCCCAGGCGCGGTACCTGTGCCACTACCTGCAGGAGAAAGGGCTGCTGGTCGATTACTACCGGCAGTTCCGCCACTCGGTGGACGACGACCCGACGGGCTACAAAACGCTCACGCGGCTGTTGGGCGAAGACGACATGGCGGCGTTTCAGAAAGAATGGGAAGAGTACGTCATGAAGCTGCGGTTTCCATAAACTTGCTCGCGCCGGGAAGTCGGATAGAATGATGGTACGAATTCGGACCGTCAACCGATTTCTTGCGGCACGAAGGAGCGCCGGCCATGACGGCTCGACGAGCAGTGTGGGCGATTGCGGCGGTGTTGTTCGGTGGCACGGCCGTACAGGCCCAAACCGTGCAGTTGCCTACCTTCAACTTCTTCACGGTGCGCACGTCGGTCGTCGTGCCCGACAGCGGCGGGGCGTATTTGGGCGGCGTGAATCGAGCGGCGATGGGGCAGTCGGCGCGGGGCGTGCCGCTGATCAGCCGGTTTCCCGGCGCGGGGCGACCATTTACGAATCGCGGAA
>Ga0315553_10003949_pt1 | contig 11367 bp, 11 predicted proteins | sample SalMarSW160140MG_FD_203099 | JGI IMG/M metagenome (GOLD analysis project Ga0315553, IMG submission 203099) | Salt marsh sediment microbial communities from the Plum Island Ecosystem LTER, Massachusetts, United States - Salt Marsh Sediment SW1601-40 ... | reverse complement strand
CAGCAGACCAGCCACGCTTTCCGGACCCAGGGTAAAACCGAGTACCAGCGGTACGACTATTACCAGTATTCCCGGTATCAGCATGGATTTCAACGCCATGCCGGTGGCGATATCCACACAGGCTACGTAGTCAGGCTTGGCTTTGCCTTCCATCAGACCCTTAATTTCGCGGAACTGCCGTCTTACCTCGTTAACGATAGCATAAGCGCCGTCGCTGACTCCCCGCATGGCCAGGGCGCTAAAGACAAAGGTCATCATGCCGCCGATTAATACCCCGGCAATAACATCCACATTGGTGAGACTGGCAGTATTTATATCGGCTACCTCGAAGTAGGTAGCCAGCCAGGCCAGGGACGCCAGCGCCGCCGAGGCAATGGCGAATCCTTTACCCAGGGCCGCCGTAGTATTACCCACAGCATCGAGAGCCTCACAGCGTTCTCTCACATTCTTGCCCAGTCCGGCCATCTCGGCGATACCGGCGGAATTATCGGCGATAGGCCCGTAGCAATCCATGGCCAGCAGCATACCGAGGTTAATCAGCATGCCCATAGCGGCAATGGCTATACCCAGCAGGCCGCCGAAGATGTAGGCTAAAATGGTGGCAATGACTACCAGAATAATCGGGAATACGGTACTCAGCATACCGGTAGCTATACCTTCGATAACAACGACCGCCGAACCGCTCTGCGCCGACCTGGCGATCTTCTTAGTCGGGCCGCGTTCCGCCGATGTGTAATATTCTGTTGCCTGGGCGATGAGGAAACCGGCAATCAGACCGGATACCAGCGCCCAGAAATAACTAAACTCACCGGTAAAGCCCCAGATAATGAAGAGGCTGGCTATAATCATCAGGATATTGCTGACGTATACCCCGGTGTTCATGGCTCCGTGGGCCTGGGAAACCTGCTTCTCAAAATCGGCTTCCTTGATTTCCTTAGGCCTTACCGAAAGCGCCCCGACGATGGAAACAACAATACCGGCCGCGGCCAGGCAGAGCGGCATGAACATACCGGTGACGGTATCCAGGGCAATCACGCCCAGTACCATCGAGGCGGCGATAGCCGATACGTAAGATTCATAGAGATCTGAGCCCATGCCGGCAACGTCACCGACATTATCGCCGACATTATCGGCGATGACCGCTGGATTACGCGGGTCGTCCTCGGGAATGCCTTGTTCTACCTTCCCGACGAGGTCGGCCCCGACGTCGGCGCTCTTGGTAAAGATACCACCCCCGGCTCTCAGGAAAAGAGCCACCGAGGACGCGCCGAAGGCAAAGCCCAGCCAGACGTGGCTGTCTTTCCAGATAAACGCGACGATAGCCAGCCCTAAAAGTCCCAACCCCACCACGCAGAAGCCCATCACCGCCCCGCTGGAAAAGGCTATTTTCAGTCCTTTTGCCCAGCTGTTGATAGCAGCGTGAGCCGTCCTCACGTTAGCTTGTGTAGCGATGTTCATCCCCAGCCAGCCGGCCAGGGCTGATGTTACCGTACCGATGAGGTAAGCTACCGCTACCAGCGGTTTAGGGTCGATAAATATTGCCAGAACGATGAATATCACGACGGTAAATACCGCTAGCGTTAGAAATTCCCGGCGCAGGAAGGCCATAGCCCCCTGGCGTATCGCCTTTGATATTGACTTCATCTGGGCGTTACCCTCGCTCTCGCGGAGTATCGTGTACATCAGGTAGCCTACGAAGGCCAACCCCATCAGTCCGCCGACAATTACCAGGGTCATCAAAGCCCATTCTTCCATATGTACCTCCAAGTATTATGTCTATTACGCGTAAAAGAAAAGGAGGTTATTCACCCCCTTTTTAATATATCAATGATTATGTAAAAAGTACCTGCCGCAAAGTCTAAAGTAGTTTATCATATTCGGTATGTCCGGTCAATTTCCTTGATTATCTGTAACCGCTCTGCAATATGGCGATGATATCTTTACCGTATTTACTGGCCCGGCGTTCGCCAAAGCCTTTAATAGTAAGCAATTCCTTGGTGGTAGTCGGTTTCAGGGTAATAATCTCTTTCAGCGTCGAGTTCCGGGCAATTATATTGGGGGTAAGGTTTTCTTCGGTGGCTTTTTTCTCCCGCCAGACAACCAGTTCATTATAAATATCAACCTGGCTGTCTTCCAGCACCGGTTCTTCACCCGGAGTCTCCGGGGAGTTCTCCTCTGACAAGGCTTCCTCTAGACTGGCCGGAATATCACCGGGCAGTTTACTCAGCTTGTTCTCCAGCTCTTTCTGCCGGATGGCCAGTGTAAGGTCGCTCCGGGTCCTCTCGAGAACACCCCGCAGCATATCGGTGGTACGTCTTAAACCTCCGGTAATAGCATCCGGATAATCTATAGTGACCAGGGTACTGTAAACATCGTCCATAACAGTTAACAGCTCTTCGCCGCGAGAGAGGTCACCCCTTCTCATGCTGTCGAGCAGGTAGCGGCGGATTTCGCTGGCGGCTTCACCGAGTCCGTTAAGATAAGGGGCGGCTTCAACACCGATGGTTGCCGGCTGTGGTACGGGCTTTCCATTAACAATAGCCAGAGTGATAACCGCCTCGGATAATTCTTTCTGGGCATCACGAATGATACCGGTATTGCTCAATTCGCTGATACCGCGTACCGCCCTCTGTGCCTCGGTAAGCAGGCTCCGGGCATTTTTCAGTATTCCGGCAGCCTCTTTAAATTCCTGCCGGTGTACGGCGCGTATGGCATTACTGCTGAAGCGGATGGAGTCACGGCATAGCGGCAGCATCTTTTCCCTGGCTTCGTCTTTTTTCGTGAGGGTTTTTCTTATCTCTTCAACAACCGAATCCAGATTATCCATGTTCACCTCCCTCGATGCTTTCCACCAGTTGCCGGGCGGCCTTTTCGATATCTTCAGCCTTCAGTACGGCGCTGATGACTGCCACCGCATCGGCTCCGGCGGCGATAACTTCACCGGCATTGTCCCGGTTAATACCACCGATGGCGACCAGCGGAATATTCACCTTATCCTTAATTTCCCGCAGCCTTGCCGGGCCAACGACCTCGGCTCCTTCCTTGGTACCTGTGGCAAACATAGCCCCGACCCCCAGATAGTCCGCACCCTGTCTTTCGAGAGCTATGGCGGCGTCGACCGTCCGGGCGGAACAACCCAGGATTTTGTCCGAAGGCAGCAACTGACGGGCAACATCGGCGGGGATATCATCGTTCCCGATATGTAGTCCGTCGGCATCAACGGCCATGGCTATATCCAGACTATCGTTAACTATAAACGGGACGCCGTTATCCGAGCATAGCTTTTTCAAGCCGCGGGCCATCCCGTAAAATTTCCGTTTGTCCAGGTTCTTGGCCCGTAACTGGATAACGCCGGCACCGCCCTTAATCACCTGCGAGGCAAACTGTTGATAATCACGCCCCTCCAGGAAAGCGGCATCAATAATTGCGTAGAGTCCGGTTATCTTTTTTATCTTGTCCCGGCGGCTGATCCGGGCAACCAGTTTTTTTTCAAGAGAATACAGAGAAAACCTGGCTCGCTTGTACTTCTCCGTGTCCAGCCCCATTTCCGGCAGCCGCGCCATTTCCTCCATCACCCTCAGCGACTCCTGGGCTCTCCGGGCGTTAGCGATCACCAGTTCAGGCTTATTCCGCTCCTTATCTTCTCCCTTAACCACCATATTAGCGCCAACGTCCCCATCCGTGTCCCGGGCTTTAAGAAGCTCTTTTCGCAGAGCCGGAGTTACTCTTACGATGTCGTGGCGTAAATCCTTCAGCTGCTGAGTTACTTCGCTATCATCAAGTGAAAGACGCGCCATCTCCTCAAGGACCCTCAGTCCTTCACCGATCCGGTTGAGATTGGCATCAATAATACGCAATGTATCTTTTTCCACAGACAAGCTACCCCCGGTGACTAATTCTAACACAGCCTTTTTAGTAGGGTAAAGATGACTTAAGTATTAAAACCCGTCAACGGCATTCTCAATAAGTTCGATGCGGGATACCCGGCCGCTGCGTTCCATCTGAATCGCCAGGACGTCGATACGCCGGGAAGCCGGCAGTCCTTCGCGGTGCTGGCCATAATGCTCGGCAACCGCGGTGAGTCTCCGCTTCTTTTGGGGGGTAACCGATTCTTCCGGACTTCCCAACCCGATACTTCGCCTGGTCCGCACTTCGACGAATACCAGGACATCTTCCTGCCGGGCCACAATATCGATTTCACCCTCGGCGCACCGGTAGTTTGTTTCGACGATATCATAGCCGTTCCGTTCTAGAAAATCACCGGCTATTTTTTCGCCGAGAATCCCGACTTCTCTTCTTCTCATATTTCCTGCCCCAGCAGCGCTCTTACCGGGTGAAAAGACCGCCGGTGAACCGGTGACGGCCCCCGGCGAATTAAACAGGCCAGGTGTTCCCGGGTGCCGTATCCCTTGTGCCGGGCGAAATTATAGCCGGGATAATCGGTATCCATTGCCGCCACCAATCTATCTCGGAATACCTTGGCGATTATGGAAGCGCAGGCTATGGAAAAGCAGATACTGTCCCCGAACTTTATCCCTTTTTGCGGCAGGGTTACCTCCGGCAGTCGAAAATAATCGATAAGCAAATATTCCGGCGAAATAGTCAAGTCATCTACAGCCTGTTTCATTGCCTGCCGTGTAGCCCCGGCGATTCCTATCTTATCTATTTCCTCGTTGGAAGAAACACCCACGCCCGTAGCGATGGCTTTCTCACGGATGCAGTCATACAATTTTTCCCGGATGGAAGGACTTAGTTGCTTGCTGTCCCTGATTTGCTTTCTCCAGGCTCCCCTGGGATTCAGAGGCAGTATTACCGCCGCCGCCACCACCGGCCCCATCAAAGCCCCCCGGCCTACCTCATCCACCCCGGCGATAAAACGGTATCCCTGAGCTTTTAAAACCCTCTCTTCGGTAAAGGTTGGTTTGCGGTGATTGATTCCCGTAGGTATTTTACAACCCTCCCCCTGTATCTCCCTCCCTTGGAAAGGGAGGGAGAATAATTATAAAAAGAGGGGCTTCGCCTCTCTCAAACACCCCTTTTTCTCGGTAGCAATTTACTTACTTTTTCCCAGATAATCCCGGTAATCTCTTTCCTGGTTAGATTCCCATCGATAACGCACCAGCGTCCCGGCTCGGCTTTCGCCATAGATAGATAACCTTCTCGCACACGCTGATGAAATTCAATCGGTTCACTTTCGAATCGGTCATTATTATTCTTCTTACGTAGAAAAGCCTCATCCACGGGTATGTCCAGTAAAAAAGTCAGGTCTGGCTTCACTCCGGAGGTAGCGACATCATTAGCTTTTACTACCACATCCATATCGATTTCCCGGCCATAGCCCTGGTAAGCCACCGTGGAATCGGCAAACCTGTCGCAGACTACAATTTGCCCGTCCTGCAGGGCGGGTTTGATAATCTCGTTCACCAGTTGGGCGCGTGAAGCGTTGAAAAGTAATAATTCAGTAAGCGGAGATAGTTCCATTTCCCGGTGCCACTTGAGCCAGCGGGTTATCTTTTTACCGATAGACGTCATGCCGGGTTCGTGGGTAAGTAAGGCCGGTATGGCCAAGCGGTGCAGTCGCCGGTAGAGCCGTCGCGCCTGGGTGCTCTTACCGCTCCCCTCTCCCCCCTCGAAGGTGATGAATAGAGACATGGCCGCCTTCCTTTTACAGGCTAGACACTTCTTATTTTTGCTCTTTATAGATTCTTACCCGTCGTTCCGGGTCCTTGCCCAGGCTGTGAGAGGAGAAATCACCGCGCTGGGCGATAAGGTGTTGCAATCTGCGTATATAGGAACTCTGCGGGCTTAACTCCACCGCTTCTTCGCCCGAATCGATTAACTGGTTAACGGCTTCCTCGGCCTCATTAATGGCACTCTGGAAATATTCCGGTTTATCGGCACTATCTACAAAAATTGCGCCCAATAATTGTCTCATGTGGGGTGGGGTATTACTACGCAGGACATAGACGGGTATATTCGCATTTTCCGCGTCCCTTATCTTCTGCGGCTTCCTTTTATAATAGTTACGTGAGGTTATGAACATCCCGGCCTCACGGATGCTCTCGATGATTTCCATATCGATATTCATCTCTCGTGCAGCTTGCATCAATCTGGTTTTATTGACGCCGAAAGCATATACCTTTGATGACTGCCTGGGTGTTTTACCCGGTTTTACCGTGGCCGTCTTTTTATCATCAACGGCCGACTTATCTATTTTCACCTCGCCGTTTTCATCAAGCCAGCGCAATTCCGTGCCTGAAGGCGTACCGCGCAACAGGGCATCCACGGCCTCGCCGACGTCCGGATGAATAGCCACCTTTTCCCAATCCTGAATCTCGACAACAATATCGAAAGTGGGGGGAGATTTCCTTTCCAGTATGGATTTCCGGGTTCCCCTGCGCCGGGCTTCGTCATCACCCAGCGTTACCGACTGTATCCCGCCGATAAGGTCGGCGAGTGTCGGGTTCATCATCAAGTTATCCAGCGTGTTCCCATGGGCGGTGCCGACCAGCTGCACGCCGCGCTCGGCGATAGTGCGTGCCGCTAGAGCTTCCAGTTCGGTGCCGATTTCATCGATGATGATTACTTCCGGCATGTGGTTTTCCACCGCTTCAATCATTACCGCATGCTGCAGGCTCGGTGTGGTTACCTGCATACGCCGCGCGTGACCGATAGCCGGGTGGGGGATATCGCCATCGCCGGCTATCTCATTAGAGGTATCCACGATAATCACCCGCTTGGCCATATCGTCAGCCAGCACCCGGGCGACCTCACGTAGCATGGTCGTTTTGCCCACGCCCGGTCGTCCCAGCAGCATAACGCTTTTCCCGGACTGCACCAGGTCCTCGATAATCTTGATAGTACCGAAAATAGCCCTTCCCAGGCGGCAGGTAAGCCCGATGATTCGGCCCTGTCGGTTCCGGATGGCGGATATGCGGTGGAGGGTGCGTTCGATGCCGGCACGGTTATCGTCCCCGAAGTTTCCTACCCGAGTGACCACGTAGTCGATATCCGCTTCCTCGACTTCCTTGCTGTCCAGTAACATTTCACGCCCGGGAAAACGGGCTTCAACCGGTCGCCCCAGGTCTAGGATAACTTCCAGCAAATTATGGAGGTCTTTCTGCCGGCTTAAAGGCTGGCGGATACGCGGCGGCAGGATGTCCAGCATGGCATCCATATCATCGGTTATCATTTTCTGCCAGTTGCTTTCCGCCATCAGTAGTTATACCTTCCCCGCTACCATATCCAGAAAATACCGGTGGAAACGTGAATCATCGGTCAGCTCCGGGTGAAAGGCGGTGACCAGCATTTTATCCTGCCGGGCCGCCACGATTGTGTTATCCGGCAGTCTCGCCAATACTTCTACTCCAGCTTCACAGCTTTCAATTAAAGGCGCCCGGATGAACACCCCCGGGAATGGCTTATCGTCTAATACCGGCACCGGTATATCCGTCTCAAAGCTCTCCCGCTGCCGCCCGAAAGCGTTCCTCTTCACCCGGATATCCATCAGGCCGAGAGTTCTGGTGGTATTACCGCTGATATCCCTGGAGAGCATTATCATACCGGCGCAGGTGCCGAACATTGGTTTACCTTCCCCGGCCAGTTTCTTTATCTCATCTTCCAGCCCGTATTCGGCTATCAACCGGCTGATCGATGTGCTTTCACCGCCGGGAATAATCAGCCCGTCCGTATCGGTTAATTCGAGAGGCAAACGGACGGGTACGGCGTCGACATTCAGTTGGTTTAATACCTTGATATGTTCGGCGAAGGCTCCTTGCGAGGCAAGGACACCAATTCTCATGCAGGCCTTTCCTTTCCTTACCAGCCCCTTTTGGCGAGGAGTTCCTCGGGAGGAATCTGTTTAATATCCAGTCCGGGCATAGCTTCACCGAGGTCCTTAGATACTTCGGCGATGATGGCCGGGTCCTGGTAGTGAGTGGTCGCCCGGACGATAGCTTTAGCCCTGACTTCCGGATTATTGGACTTGAATATCCCGGAACCGACAAAAACTCCCTCGGCGCCTAACTGCATCATTAAAGCGGCGTCGGCCGGCGTAGCTATACCCCCGGCCGCGAAATTGACCACGGGTAACTTACCGAGTTCCTTAACTTCCCTGACTATATCTACTGGAACGCGGTAAGCCGCCGCCAGTTCTTTCAGCTCTTCCTCCCCGGCATTGACCACCTGCTGGATACCCTCCATTACCGCCCTCATATGCCGCACCGCCTCGACAATATTACCGGTCCCCGCTTCGCCCTTGGTACGTATCATGGCCGCCCCTTCATGGAGACGCCGCAGCGCTTCACCGAGGTCGCGGCAACCGCAGACAAAGGGTACCTTGAAATCATGCTTCCAGATATGATGTGCTTCGTCGGCCGGAGTCAATACTTCCGACTCGTCAACGTAGTCCACACCCAGAGATTCCAGCGCTTGAGCCTCGACAAAATGCCCTATCCGGCATTTTGCCATCACCGGTATGGTCACGGTTTTCATGATGGCTTCGATAATAGTAGGATCTGCCATACGGGCAACGCCACCGGCGGCGCGTATGTCCGCCGGGACTCTTTCCAGCGCCATGACGGCACAGGCACCGGCCTCTTCGGCAATCCTGGCATGCTCCGGCGTGACTACGTCCATGATAACGCCGCCCTTTAGCATCTGCGCCAGGCCTGTTTTAACCTTCCATGTCCCGGTTTCCATAGTAATCACCTTCCTCCCTGATCGATACTAATATTTTACTCTTGTTACTGGACGTTATCAAGATTCCGTGGTAAAATCATCACCATTCTATTACTCAAATATACCTGTTATTCCCAAAGTCTTGACAGGCAGTTAGAGAAACGGTTACATTTTTATTGGTACTAGCATATATAAGCAATAGCGAAACTAAATAAGAATATAAGGTAAAATTCCGTGGATTTAGCATTATTTATATTATTAATCGTTGTACTGATAGTTTTATTCGTTATGTTGATGAGATGGGAAAAGAGAATCAAGATCAGATATAAAGATAAAGCAACTGAGTTACTGGATATGGACGACCCCAATCCCAAGGATGTCCAGGATACGATCAAACACCTTCATTTGTACTCCGGGCGTATCAAAAGAGACAAAGAAGCCCTAGCGCTTATCAGTAGTCTACAGAGCAAGTACGGCCACCTTCTTTAAGAAACCGGCCGCTTGGCGGGAATGCCGGGACGGCGCGGATATTTATCGGGAGTCTCCCAAATTTTGTTGATAATAACCAGGCATCTGTTGTCAGTAAATTCTTCGATTTGCACGGGTTGTATTTCGCGTGATTCTCCGCCCAGAGCCACAATCGCTTTGTTTGCCGCCGAAATTTCTTCCCGGATATCACCCTTTTTCAGGGCAATAACCTGACCGCCGATTTTACACAACGGCATCGTTAATTCTACTAGAACCGATAGCGGCGCCAGCGCCCGCGAAAGAACGATATCAAAGCTTTCGCGGTATTGCTTATCACGAGCGAGATTCTCCGCCCGTCCGGTGATTATCTCAACGTTATCCAGACCGAGTTTATCCGTAACATGGCTTAAAAACCGCACCTTTTTCATGGTGGATTCCAGCAAGGTAAGCCGGATATCCGTTAATGCAATGCGCAAGGGAATACCGGGAAATCCCGCCCCACTACCCACATCGATTATTCTCAATGCCTTATCCGCAGTGATATTATGCAACTCCGGAATAACGGTAAGAGAATCAAGGAAATGGGTTATTAGTACATCATCGTGCCCGGTAACGCTGGTGAGGTTCATCCTCCGGTTCCATTCGACCAGTTCCTGATAATATTCCTCGAACTGCTCAAGTTGCCGTTTTGATAAATTGAGGCTTAATTTATGGGCAGCCGTCTTTAGTATATTCATGAATCATGCTTCCCGGAACGCATATGCTATGCTACGGCGATTATATAGTAAAGATAGACAACCACACCGGCAAAAACAACGCTGTCCATCCTATCCAGCAGGCCGCCGTGGCCAGGCATGAGATTACCCGATTCTTTGACGCCGTGGTAACGTTTGAACAATGATTCCAATAAATCCCCGAATTGGCCGAATATGCTGATTATTACCCCCAGCAGTACCGCCTGACCGCAATTAATCGGCAGCTGCAAAGACCAGGAGATAGTAAATACCAGGCTTATGGCAGCGGCCCCGGCAACACCGGCAATGGCGCCTTCCCAGGTCTTATTGGGGCTGATGTGCGGCGCTAATAAATGCCTGCCGAATGCCTTCCCGATAAAATAGGCCATGGTATCGGAAGCGAACGTAGCCAGTATCGCCAGGAAAACCCAGTTCCTGCCTGCTTCCAGCCGTAAATCCACCAGATAGCTCAGCAACAGGCCTACATATATTATTCCGGCTATCGTCCAGACCCAGGTGGGAAATATGGCTTTCCTGCTCCGGTAAAGCAACAGGTAAATCATGGGCAGTATTGCCATGGAAATAACCAGCAGGGGATAGTAGATATCTACATCTAAATGAGGTCTGACGATGAATAGCACCGTCCAGATACCGCCGAATACGGTTATCGGCCATATCCGGGAAATCGATACTACTTTATAAAACTCGTAGATAGCCAGCAGGCCCCAGATACCAACGAAAACAGTGAACCATGATACCGGTTCGTCGAACCAGATAACAACAATTAGAAGAGGAATGCCCCACAGTGCCGTTATGATTCTTTTTCTGAGCATGCAGCCCTTGATTTCAGACCACCGAAACGTCTCTGTCGCTGAGTGTATGTCTCCAGCGCTTCTTTCAAGGTATTTTCATTAAAATCAGGCCAGAGAACGGTCGTGAAATAATACTCACTGTAGGCGGCCTGCCATATCAGGAAATTACTGGTGCGGTATTCACCGCCGGTGCGAATCACCATATCTACTTCCGGGAAACCGGCGGTATAAAGATATTCGCTGAATAGTTCTTCGTCAATTTTCTCCGGTGGTATCCCCGCTTCAATGATGCGTTTGGTCGCCTCCAGGATTTCCGCCCGGCCCCCGTAGTTAAAAGCAACCCCGAGCGTGAGGCCAGTATTTCCGGCCGTCAGGTTTACCGCCTCGTTAATCGCCTTTTTCAGTCCCTCGGATATTCCCTGAAGACTGCCGATATGACGGATTCTTACGTTGTTTTTATGTAATTGCCGGGATTCTTCACCGATAACTTCTTCCAGCAGATGGAAAAGACCGGTAACCTCTTCATCGGGGCGATTCCAGTTTTCGGTGGAAAATGCGTAGAGTGTAACGAAATCAACACCCTTTTCGCTCAAATATCTGATGATGGGGCGTACGTTCTTTACCCCGGCTTGATGCCCTTCCTGGCGTGGCAGGCCGCGCTTCTCCGCCCATCT
>Ga0315553_10003948_pt1 | contig 11368 bp, 7 predicted proteins | sample SalMarSW160140MG_FD_203099 | JGI IMG/M metagenome (GOLD analysis project Ga0315553, IMG submission 203099) | Salt marsh sediment microbial communities from the Plum Island Ecosystem LTER, Massachusetts, United States - Salt Marsh Sediment SW1601-40 ... | reverse complement strand
ACTTCATAGACGTGATTAGCCAATTTCTCAACGGATTCTTTGGTGGTGCCCAGTTCGTGTGCAATTATTTTTTCTGCGGCTTGGCTGATAACTAGATGTGTTTCAACTTTTTTGTTACGTAATACTTCTAGCAGCCTTTTGCCGTAGATAACACCACTGGCTCCGGTTATTGCTATGGTTAGTTTCACATAGGCACCCTGCTATTATTCTCTGATTCTTGTTCACTAAAGCCTTTTGGGGAAAAAGCAGGAAGTCAAGTTTCAGCGAGCTTTTGTTCATTCAATGAGTCGGGTGTTATTTCGGGAAAGAAACAATTTTCTACACCGTGGAGACGAGTCACTCATTACTTTTTTTTGAGTAGTTACTCTTAAATGAGATTGTGTTTGAGAGTGCATCTATTGGAGAGTTTGCATGTGTCCAAGAAACCAACAAAGTCATACTTTGTCGCAAGCATAGCGATAATGTCTGCCTTGGCAATAGTCTTCGACGTATTCTCTGATGTGCTACCTTTGAGGATGCCGTGGGGAATGAAGGTAGACTTTGTTGGAACAGTTTGGGTGTTATCCTATTTTCTATATGGTTTATCCGTAGCTTCCTCCGTTTCGGTAATAACAACTCTGTTCATAACACTGTTCATGCCCACTGGCTTCGTGGGGGGAATCATGAAGTTCGTGGCGACAATACCGATGTTTCTGGTTCCTGCTCTAGTGTCACGTTTTCCCTTCTTCTCCGATCACGGCTCTAAACTCTTCAACAAAATCCCCATAATTGTGGGGGTGACATTTCTAGCAAATGCCGTGAGGCTCCTTGTAGCAACGGCGGTAAACTACTACTGGGCTATTCCACTGTGGACGGGAATACCTACTGGCGATATCTTAGCTGTAATGTTTGGAGGCTCAATTTTAGAGTTCATCATTTTTGTTGCAGGGCTGAATGTGCTTCAAGGAATAATTGATGTCGTCTTTGCATGGCTATTAGCTTTCAAATTTAGGCTTTCATCAATGTTCGGAACGTGGTAACTCAAAATCGAAAAAGTTTGAATGGTCTGTTCGTGGTTTCTTTGTGTGTGTTAAGGGTAGTTAAAGAGAAAAAACTTACCCGAAACGGCTTAACATTTTTTAGGGTAAACAAACAAATGTCCTGTTTAATGGTTATGGTAGTTAGCTACCTTTCTAAAAGTAAAGTGTGGAACAAGGTTTATGCCAGAACGTCTTGAGATACCGCTCAGTGACCTCAAAGAATGGCTAGACAAAGAAACAACTTTCCTAGTTGAGCCTCTGAGGGCGGACGCAAAAAAGCTGCTTGAAGACACCAAAAGCAAGCTTGAGGACCTCCTAGAAAGCTGCGACAAACTGTTAGATGATGCAGAAAAAGAGATGGCGAAAGGCAGCCGCAAAACGTATCGTCGAGCAAAAGCCCTCCAGAAACTCGCCGGAAAGTTCTCCGATTTAATCGAGGAAGTAACAATTCCAGAAGAAATCTCCGGAAAAAGCCTCCATCAAACTTGTGAACAAATCGAAAAAACCCTAAAAACAGTCATTAAAGAGAAAACAAAATGGTTCCGCGCTATTTCCCCTTACTTCATAATATCTCGTCGAAGATTTGAGGTTTCATTAAAGAGAGCGGACGACTCGTTTCGAGATTTAGCTGACTTTGTGTCGGAAGAGTACGCTAAGGCTGAAAGCGCTGAAGGCGTTTCTTCCAAGCTCGAAGAGCTACGTCAATCTTTAGCAGAATTAGAGAAGTATGAAAGATCTAAAGAAGCGAGGAAAAAGAAAAGAGAACTTCTTGAAAAGAATATAGCAAAAGCTCATCAGAAAGTACAGGCGATACAGACAAAAAATGAAGTGGTTGAGCTCACCCAAATAAACAAAAAAATCGAAGAACTAACTGACACGGTTAAACATGAACTGCGGCATCTCCAAAAACCGCTTCTGAAATTTCAAACATTAGTCAACAGCCCAGGTTACAGCCTTTTTCCGGAGGCAACACAGAAGCTTGACGAATACCTGATGAACCCCTTCGAGGCTTTGGCGACGGAGAAGGAAGGGTATCCTCTCCTTAGAAGTATTCTTCAAAAGATAGACGCTTCCTTAGATAACAAAAAAATGAAACTAAAGCCAAGTCGCATGAGAAAGGCGAAAGACCAGATAAGCAGCATTCTCAACAAAGCCGCCTTAGCAACTCTTCATCAGAATTGCATCGAAGCCATCAACAAAAAACGCGCGCTGTCAACATCAGGGACAATAAGCGAGGCTAGAGACGAAAAATCAAGGTTACAGAATCGCTTGAAAGAGCTGCAAACACAGAAGAGGCTCCTTGAAGCCAGAGACGCTAGGTTCGAGAAACAACATAAAGAAGCAGGCACGAAAGTTGAGGAACAAAAAAGAGCCCTGGAAAACATTGTTTCGGATCTATCCGACAAGAATGTTCAACTTCTTATAAATTAACTGGATTACATGATGTTTGTGTCCCTAAATCTCATCAACTAGGAAACTCGAAAAAATCCGTAAACTTTTATTTAGCGGGATAATTAACTTTAGCGTTCCAAAAATGACGGGCTGAAGCTATCATGTATGATGACCAAATAGATAAAATCATAGACAAGTATGGAACTGAAAAAGGGATTCTGATTCAAGTACTTCTAGATATACAACACGAGTTTAAGTGGATACCAAAAGAAGCCATAAAAAGAATCAGCGAGAGACTTAAAATTCCGTACAGCCAAATATTTAGGGTTGCAAGCTTTTACACTGCACTAAGTCTCAAGCCTATAGGCCGTCATCTTGTAAGAGTGTGCGTCGGCACTGCTTGTTATGTTCGAGGAGCACCGAGAATTCTGGATTCCGTAGAGAATAAACTGGGAATCAAATCGGGTGAGACAACAAGCGACGGCAAGTTCAGCTTAGAGACCGTCAATTGCTTGGGTTGCTGCGCCTTGGGGCCAGTTATCGAAATAGATGGAAAATATTTTGGAAAACTCAATTCAACAAAAATTGAGAAGATGCTTTCCAGCTGTAATTAACAGAAGTGAAATGCAATGAACTCTCTAAAATCTCCCTCTGATCTGGAAAAACTCAGAAAAGATATACTCGCCAAAAAAGATCCGAAGAGGCTAGCTATTGCAGCGTGCGTGAGTACAGGCTGTCAAGCTCTTGGGGTCCAAAAAGTCCTTGAAGCTTTTGATGAAGAAATCAAAAAACAGGGCTTGGAAGGTAAAGTAGAAATTAAAGAAACAGGTTGCTTGGGTTTCTGCGAAAAGGGTCCAAGAATAGTCATCTATCCTGAAGAGGTTTACTATTTCCAAGTGAAGGCGAGTGATGTACCCGAAATCGTGTCGAAGACTTTGATCAACAATGAAATTGTTGAAAGGCTGCTTTACACTGATCCAGTTACCGGCAAAAGGGCACGGTATCTGTCTGAAGTCCCATTTTACAAGTATCAAAACAGGCTTCTTCTGGAAAGCAACAGCAAAATCGACCCTAAGAATATAGAGGATTACTTAGCTATCGGCGGTTACGCAGCATTAGCAAAATCTCTATTTCAGATGACTCCGGAGGATGTGATGAAAGAAGTAAAGGACTCCAATCTTCGTGGTCGTGGTGGAGGCGGTTTCCCAACTTACCGAAAGTGGGAATCTAGCCGAAATGCACAGGGAGAACCCAAATATGTTATCGTAAACTGCGACGAAGGCGACCCAGGAGCCTTTATGAACCGGGCATTGATGGAAGGAAATCCACATTCCATTCTTGAGGGGCTCATTATTGGAGCTTATGCTATAGGCTCGCACGAGGGATTCATCTATGTGCGGCAGGAATACCCTCTCGCAATAGAGAACATGGAGACCGCCATTAAACAGGCAGAAGAACTGGGGCTGTTGGGTGAAGACATTCTCGGTTCAGGGTTCGATTTCAAGGTTAAGATCCATAAGGGAGCGGGCGCTTTTGTGTCCGGCGAGTCAAGCGCTCTGATGACTGCGATAGAAGGAAAAGTGGGCGAGCCGAGACCGAAATATGTTCACACATCCGAGAAAGGGGTCTGGGATAAGCCGAGCACACTAAATAATGTTGAGACATGGGCTAACATACCCCTTATAATCAATAAAGGTGCTAACTGGTTTGCGTCCATTGGCACCGCAAGCAGCAAAGGCACCAAAATCTTTGCTTTAGCAGGCAAAGTGAACAACACTGGTTTAGTTGAGGTCCCCTTTGGGATATCCTTGAGGGATATCATCTACAAGATAGGTGGCGGAATCCGGAACGGAAAGAAATTCAAAGGTGTCCAAACTGGCGGTCCCTCTGGCGGAGTCATTCCTAAGCAGCACTTGGATTCTCCTGTTGATTTTGACGAACTCACCAAGCTAGGTTCAATGATGGGTTCCGGCGGGATGATCGTAATGGACGAGGACACCTGCATGGTAGAATTAGCCCGCTACTTTGTAAATTTCTTATGCGATGAATCCTGCGGAAAATGTACACCCTGCCGGGAAGGTTTGAAGCAAGCCAATATAATATTGAACAGGATTGTTAGCGGTAAAGGAACAGAGGAAGACATAAAGAAGCTTGAAAAAATCGCGGAGGTAACCAGTGTCGCTTCTCTTTGCGCTCTAGGGCAGACATCCGCGAATCCCCTGCTGACCACTCTCCGTTACTTCAGCGACGAATATGAAGCGCATATAAAGGAGAAAAGATGCCCCGCATTAGCATGCAAAGAACTAGTATCTTACTATATTGACCCGGAAAAATGTCAAGCATGCATGATATGTCACCGGAACTGTCCGGCAGATGCTATAATCGGAGAAAAGATGAAAGTTCACGTAGTTGACCAGTCAAAGTGCATCAAATGCGGAACCTGTTATGATGTGTGCCCGCCCAGATTCGGGGCAGTCCAAAAACTTTCTGGTGAGCCGGTTCCCCCGCCCATTCCAGAAGAAGAGAGACTGATCAAAAGAGCAAGGAAGGAGAAACGAAGCTGAAGGGGTGACAGAAAATGGAAGGAAGCGAAAAAGAAGTCACATTGAAGATTGACGGGTTAGAGGTCAAAGCCAAGGAAGGGACATCCATTTTAGATGTTGCAGAAAAGCTTGGTGTCAAGATTCCTACATTGTGTCACCATCCAGCTCTTGAGCCGTTTGGTGCTTGCCGTGTATGTTCTGTGGAAATAACTGACAAGCGGGGAAGAAAAAAGATTGTGACTTCCTGCAATTACCCTGTTTCCGAGGGACTTGTGGTTGCCACGAAATCTGAGAAAGTGTATAGAACCCGTCAGCTGCTGCTTGAGTTGTTGCTGGCTCGTTGTCCAAATGTGAAGAGGATACAGGATTTGGCGCGGGAATATGGCGTTGAGAAGCCGAGCTTTTGGGTTGGAGACCCAGAGGAGGACTGCATCCTTTGTGGTTTATGTGTTCGTGTTTGCGAAGAGTTAGTTGGAGTTTCTGCAATCAATTTTGCGAACCGAGGGGTGAAACGGGAAGTTACTGCTCCCTATCACACAATATCCGATGATTGCGTTGGATGCGGTGCATGCGCTATCGTGTGTCCTACAGACTCAAAGAAGGTTCGGGTAAACACGTATCCAATGCTGGAAGAGGACATAAAGGCAGCAGAGGAACAGTTTCTGAAAGGAACAAAGGATGAACTGTTAGGCGTTCACACCGAAATTTTCGCGGCAAAAAGCTCTGTTGATGGACAGGACGGCGGAGTGGCTACTGCTCTGCTTCTTTCAGGCTTTGAGAGAGGTCTGTTTGATGCTGCTATCGTCGTTAAGCGAACAGTTGGGTATAAGGCGGAGGCGGTTATTGCGGAGAGCGCTGAGGATATACTGAATGCGCGAGGAACCAAATATTCGAGAGTCAAAATGATGTCGAAAGTTGGGGATCTGGTGGAAAAGGGGAAACGGAAAATTGCCATTGTTGGGACCCCCTGCGAGGTTCGGACAGCAAGGAAGATTCAGCAACAGCTACTCAGTGAGTATCCCAGCCTTGAGATTACCATAGTGGGTTTGTTCTGCTTTGAAGCCTTCGATTACGACAAGCTGAAAGAGGAGACGGCGAGGCTGCTGGGTGTTGACTTGGACAAGGCTGAGAAGACGCAGATACATAAAGGAAAATTCATAGTCACGGTTGACGGAAAGGAATACTCAGCCAAGGTGAAAAACTTCAACAATGCTATTCAAGGCGGATGCGCTTACTGCAACGACTTTGTTGGCAGACTTTCTGACGTTTCTGTTGGCTCAGTGGGAAGCGATGAAGGATATTCAACGGTGATAGTGCGGTCTGAGAAAGGAAAGAAGCTTCTGGAGAATGTTGATTTCGTTAAGGGCGACATCAACAAAGAAGAAATCATAAAACTTGCTAGCTTCAAAAAGAAAAGAGCCGAAAAGAATTTTGCTCCCATCATAGAGGGGGCACAGAAATAGAACATCATTAAGATTCCCTCGCGGCATATACGCCCGAATTTCTTCCTTTTTCCATTGTCCAAACTAGACTGTTTCTGTTTACATGTTTTGAAGTTATAGATAAACGGAATTTGGTTACTTTTATTAACAAAACGAGTATAATGTCCGTAAGTGCAAAACATAAGTTGGTAGAAACTTGAGGCGCAAAACGGCTCTGTTGGCATTAGTAATTATCGTTGTTTTGGTTTCGTCTTCTCTTTTGGTTATTTGGAGTTTTCTTCCAGACGAAAACGGTTTGGGTGCCGAATTTTTTGTTGGCGTTCAGTTGGGTTACGGTGGGGTGGATGACTGCAAAGCCTTGGTTGACAAAGTCAAGAATTACACCAATCTTTTTGTCATAAGCTCATATGATGTAACACAAAAAGACACTGATCTTAATGAAGTGTGCGACTACATCTATGATTCTGGATTATCTTTTATCGTCTATTTCCAGTACACATCTGTAAACCACCACTATGACACCAAGAACTGGGCAATACAAGCCAAAGAAACGTATGGCGACCAATACTTGGGAGAATACTTTTTAGACGAGATTGGAGGAAAACAGCTGGACATGGGCTACCCCCACATCAGTTCTCCCTACAGCTACACGGAAGCTGCCAACGAATTTGTGGAACTTGTACAAAGATACTCAGCAGATTTCAACTCTGGCGGAGAAGACTTCACCTCAGACTACGCTCTATACTGGTTCGATTACAAGGCAGGGTTCGATACGGTTCTCGCAGCGTTCGGATGGAACCAAAGCAGACAACTGCAGATTTCACAGTGCAGGGGTGCAGCTGAAGTCCAGAACAGAGACTGGGGCGCCATGCTCACTTGGACATACAATCATCCGCCATACTTGGAATCGGGAGATGAGCTTTACGAGGACCTGCTTCTTGCGTACCATAGTGGAGCAAAATATGCTGTGGTCTTCAATCATGCCGAAGATGAGCCGTACTCGGGCTATGGAATACTTGCCGAGGAGCATTTTGAGGCTCTCGAAAACTTCTGGAACTACAGAAACGACAACCCAGAGAAGCACGGTTCCTTGACTGCTGATTTGGCTTTTGTTCTTCCGCCAGATTACGGTTTTGGGTTTCGCGACCCAGACGACAGGGTGTGGAGATTTTGGAGGGATCATCACAGCGCGAATATGTGGAGTGAAGTTAACGCCCTTTTAGACGAGTACGGCAGCCGCTTAGACATTGTCTACTCTGACCCGGAGTTCAACGATAAAATTGAAGAAACCTACGACACCGTATTAAGATGGGAATTTGAAGCGGCTGAAAGTTTTCCAGTCAGGAACCTCAACACTAGTCTGGGTTACCCGACGATTCAGGCAGCAATAAACTCTGGATATACGTTGGATGGTCACGTAGTCTATGTTACGGCAGGAACATATTATGAGAATGTGGTTGTCAACAAGTCTGTGGCGCTGACAGGTGAAGACAGAAAAACAACCATAATTGATGGGGGCAATATCGGTTCAGCTGTCAACATAAAAAGAAGTGCTAACATCACTGGTTTCACGATACGAAAGGGTGATGCTCCGTCACAGGAAGATGAACAGTTCATCGATTTTGGAATTGGAATCCTTCCTTTAAATGCCCCTTCCGATTTGGGAGCGGGAATCCTTGTAGATTGGTCTAATTGCAGCATTGTCGGAAATGACATAATCGATAGCAATTATGGCGTCTGCCTCAGATCGTCTGGAAATGTTACGCTTAGTGACAACAACATAGCAGGCAACGGCGTCAACCTTATGATTGACGGCGATTCGCTTTCACACTTCATCAACCACATTGGCACATCAAACACCGTGGACGGCAAAACGGTGCAGTACCTTGTTAACGAAAAAAATCTGATTATAGATTCTTCGTTTTCGGATGTAGGGTTCCTTGCCCTCGTAAACTGCACAAACATGACTGTTCAAAACTTGAGCCTTGACAATAATGGGCAAGGCATACTGTTGGCGAACATCACAAACTCGACGGTGACAGGAAACAGCATAACGAACAATCAGGAAGGAATCAGGATGTTCTCTTCATCAAATAATGTGTTTAGAAACAACATCGTAAACAATAATACTTTCAAACTCTGGATTCAAGACGGTTCAGCAAACGATATTGACACATCAAACACCGTGGATGGTAAACCAATCATTTACTGGGTCAACCAGCAAAGCAGAACGGTCCCATCTGACGCTGGGTACGTGGCGCTCATAAACTGTACAGATATAGTGGCTCAAAACTTGAACATAAGCGGCAACAGGCAGGGTATACTGTTGGTGTCCACAACAAACTCGTCGATCATGGAAAGCAACATATCAAATAACTACTATGGAATCCTAGTTGAGGAATGCACAGACATAAACATCAGTGGAAACACTATTGAAAACAACCAAGCAATGGGTGTTTATCTCAGGCAGTCAAGCAACAGCATCATCAACAATAATGCTATAACAAAAAGTGGTGTCGGCATCCAAATAGGCGGCGTCGAAACGTATGATGATGACACTAATTCTGACAACCAAATAGTTGGGAACAACATAGCAGAAAACAGTTATGGAATCAGAATTAAAGAAGTCGACAGCGTCAACATGTTCTATCACAACAATTTAATCAACAACACAATACAGGTTTATTACACTTTACGCAGTGGTTCTGGGGATGAAGCCGCAATACTAACTTGGGACAACGGCGCCGAAGGAAACTACTGGAGCGATTACGCAGACAACGACATGAACCATGACGGCATACTAGAAACAGAATATTCAGTTGAATCGACAATAACTGCTTTCACAAGCTTTGAAAATGGCACTATTGTACCTGCTTACATCAACATCACAGACCGTTATCCCCTCAGCGGGATGTTCTCAAGTTTCACGCAGTCAGGACAAACATTCAACGTCATCTCTAACTCGACAATCGAAAACTTCCAGTACAACCAAGCAGAAAACACCCTAACACTGCAAGTAAACACTGAAGGCTTCGGCTTCTGCAGAGTCGCCATCCCCCACACAGCAATGAACATAAACAGCATCTCAGTCGTCATCAATGACGGGCAGGTCTCAGTTCTCAACCCCAACTACCAACTATACGATGACGGAAACAGCAGATGGATATACTTCGCCTACCCCGAAGGCACCCACGAAATCCAGATAACTGCAGGATCACCATAGCACGTACGCGCTGAAAACACAGTTTTTTACTAAACATTAATGATTTGGGAAACACGTAAAGTATGGTCTAAACGTTTGGTGGATCAGTTGGCTGACCAGAAAGCTGAAGCGGAGGAAGCTAAGCAGGGCAGAATCGAGTTCAATTTTCCGTTGCTGACCGTCAGGACACGGATTTTCGGTGGAGTTTTTGACAGGCTTGGAGCCCTTCGCGCCTCACGTTGGGTTTCTTGGGTTGCCCTCGTTATTGTGCCCGTTGTGGCTGGAATTGGATTGTACCTGCTCTGCAGTAGTCTTTTCATGTTGCTGTGGATCCCGCTTGCTAGGGAGGCAAGCCGTGAAATGGGTGCTGCATCGTATCTTATGTTACCCGGAATTAATCCATTTCTTCCTATAGTGTATGGGTGGCTGGCAATAGTTTGCGCAATAGTAGTTCATGAAGGCGCCCATGGAATCATAGCAAGAAACCGTGGATTAAACGTAAAGTCAAGTGGTCTACTTTTCTTTCTGGTTATTCCTATTGGCGCCTTTGTGGATGTTGATGAGGAGCAACTTGAGAAAGCGAAGCACAGGGATTCTTTGAGGGTTATGGCTGCGGGTGTTGCAGGAAATATTGCCGTAGCAGTAGTGTGCCTTCTTGCGGTTCTGCTTATTGTTAACGGCTTGACCCCAGTCGTTGACGGCATATATGTTTATGGGGTTAATGAGGGAATGCCTGCTGAGGAGGCAGGATTGTTGCCTGGTGACGTTTTTGTTTCAGTCAATAATGTGACTATCGATAATTATGATACTTTGAATGCAACGATTGCGAATAAAAACCCTGGAGATAGTATTCAGGTGACTGTAATCAGAGGAGAAAATTGGGAGGAACACTTCTCTACATCTATAACATTAACGGAGTTTGAGAACAAATCGGTTATGGGCATAACTTTATTTGATCCAAGAGAGCCGTTGACATATTATCGAACGTTGACTCCAGACTCAGTTTATGTTTACATGCTTCCACCATCCTTGTATCCGGGTCTAGTGCCTTTCTCCGATTTACTGATTCCATTCTACACGCATGGGCTGGGGGCGCAGTGGCACGTTTACGCTAACGTTTTCTTCTGGCTGTGGTTCGTAAACGTTAACGTTGCAGTGTTCAATGCTTTGCCCATTTACCCTCTGGACGGAGGACGAATACTCAACATCACCCTGAAGAGCGTTCTGGGTCAAAGGGTAAGCGAGAAGACAATATCTCGAATAACATATGCCGTGACAGCCACTCTGGTCTGGATTCTGCTGATGATTGTCTTCATTCCCTTTATCATGTACTGAACATGCTTTCTGGTGATTCACTGGTTTTCCAAAACTTCTGTTCCCTGAACTTGTGGTTAATACACAAAAACAACTTTTAGGTTGAATCACCCTCTCTTTTACTGCAGTTAAAAAATGGCGAGCGACATGGTTTCTAATGCTGAAAACGCATCCACATTAGCTGAATCGGCAACCAAATCAAGTGTTGAAGAGTTTCTTGGACTAGTCGGGAACGTCAGCAGGAGATTGGCTACTGAAAACGGAAAGGTTGGAAATTTAAACATAACTGGCAGGCTTGTTGAGGTGCCGCCCGCTGGAGAAGCAATCATTGTAGGAGATTTGCATGGGGACCTGAAAAGTCTAGTGCATATCTTGGATGACAACAACTTTCTAAGTAAGGCAAAAAGTGGCAGAGATGTTCTTCTGGTTTTTCTTGGAGATTACGGAGACCGGGGC
>Ga0315553_10003947_pt1 | contig 11372 bp, 10 predicted proteins | sample SalMarSW160140MG_FD_203099 | JGI IMG/M metagenome (GOLD analysis project Ga0315553, IMG submission 203099) | Salt marsh sediment microbial communities from the Plum Island Ecosystem LTER, Massachusetts, United States - Salt Marsh Sediment SW1601-40 ... | reverse complement strand
GGTGGCGCATTCGTCTAGGGGTTTAGGACACCTCCCTCTCAAGGAGGAGATCACCGGTTCGAATCCGGTATGCGCTACCATAGACAAAAATACCCCCTGTTTTGAAGCTAAATTCTTATAACAGGGGTCTACTTTTTACCGATTTGCTACTAATTTGCTACTAATTTCGTCTTGATTATCGTGGTTGAGCAGCTTGTCAAAACTTTCTGCAGCTGCTTGTTGAATACCAGGGGCTACATGACTGTATGTGTCGAGTGTCATTTGAATACTGGTATGTCCTAGACGCTCCTGCACTATCTTCGGATGGATTCCCTGTTTTAGCATCAGGCTCGCGTGGGTGTGCCTTGCATCATGCAGGCGAATTACTTTTACACCAGCCCGAGCGGCTATTCTCTCCCATGCATACGTTATAGTATTCGGGCGTAGGGGTTTCCCAGAGTTACTGAACACCAAATCTGATTCACTTACAGTCTGTCCCAGTAGTAGAGCTTCAGCTTCCTTTATCTTACGGTGTTCACTAAGGACGAGGAAGAGAGAAGATGATATGGCTATTGTCCGACGGCTTTTTTCTGATTTGGGCTGTGTAAATATGTAAGTGCCGTCCCTCAGCTGGTGTAGACTACGACTAACGTAAATCTGACTATAAATGAAGTCTACGTCCTGCCACCGCAAGGCCAGCAATTCCCCTCGCCGCATTCCGGTGAAGAGCGCCGTGTAGAATAGAGGGTAATAACGGCTGTCTCTCGCAACTTCCAAAAAGTGGTTTACTTCATCCTCATTCCACGTCTGCATTGTCGAGCGTTTGAAACGTGGTGGGTCTACTGCATCAGCAACATTGCGGTTAACCAATCCCCATTTTACAGCAGTCTGTAAAGCTACATGTATCAAGGCGTGATGATACCGAACCGTCCGAGCACTAAGACCTCTATTCAGTCCTGTAGTGTAGTGCCTCTGCAGGTGTTCTGGTCTTAGTTGTGTCAACTGAATACTGCCAAGCTCGGGAATCAGGTATTTGTGGATAATACCAGTGTACCTGTCATAACTCCTTGGTGAAAGGTTAGGTTTAGCGTAATCCGATAGCCACTTCTCGAGATAGTTCCTCATTACAGTCTTGTCAGGCTTCACAAACGTACCCGAGTCAAGTTCGTGGATTAGCTTTGTCATCTGTTTTTCGGCTTCACGTTTTGAGGTCCCAGCGGTTATCCACTGCTGCTTACGCTTACCAGTAGATGGGTCTAAGCCCAACTGAAGAACGATCGTATAGTTTTTACTGCCTTTTCGTTTGATTATCCTGCCTCTCATTTTATGCCTCCCGATACTGCTTTAGAATAGAGAATTGAAGTTATAATATGCATCATTCCATTTTCTTTAGCCAATGAAGACTGGTTAACGAATTCGCGTAAAGCAACGAGGCCACCGCTTTTAACGATATCGAAGCAATCATCTATCATTTTTGTCTCTTCTGAAGAAAGGGGACGTCCTTTATGCTGCTTGATATCTTCGTGAGTTATTGTTCGCTCTTCCTCGATTGCATCCAAGATGTTTTGCTGGTATTCGGGAGGGATTGCATCCCACCAGGATACTAAAGCATCGTTGCTTAAAAAGTCTTCGCTGGCGAAGTAGAGTACATCAAGGTCAGAGGTGTTAGGATATTGTTCGTTCATCTGCTCGCTTACGCGCTCTCTCTGCGCATAGTTATCTGCTATAAAGAGAAGCCATAAAAGTTTTCTGTCATCGTCAAAAGCCGATTTACTAATCAATGGTTCAACAGCCGGATACAGACGGGCGATCCACCTGGCCTCTCTTATCGTTATTTCTCCAAGTGAGCCTTCTTCATCTTCGACTGCCTTTAGTTTCTGTATCTTGATGAGTATCGGGATAATGTCAGTCGGAATATTATATTGAGCGCAGGCTCCTATACTCCAGGGCTTCTCGAGTTCGCTGGGTTGCTTGTTGCGGGCTTCTGATATCATCCTGGCCAGGGTATCTTCGGTAGGTGAAACCTCTCCCATCCTCTCGATAAGTTCCTGAAGCCGCACCGCCAGAGCTCTCCGGGGCATCGTCTTGCTGTCGTAGATGGCCTGACTAATTATTAATTGTCTTACTTCATTAGGTATTTTCGGTCCTCTACCTGTCCTTCTTCTATTCATTCCGCTTGTTCCCTCTACATTATTCTATTCATACCTTGCGTGTGCTATATATATTCCTTAATAATATTAATATTAAGGCACCGATTCATAAATGTCAATAGCTTTTTATAAATATTTTTGGAGAGATTGCCATGGTGAACAATCGGCTAAAAGAATACAGAGAAAAGGCGGGGCTTTCACAGACCGAGTTGGGATGGCGGGCAAAGATGGCTGGCCAGAATATAAGCGCCATTGAGCGTGGTACACTGGCGCCCTGGCCCAGGGCTAAGAAGGCACTCGCCAAAGCCCTGAATGTTCCCGAAACCGAGTTATTCCCTGAGGACAGTATCAATGGACAAGACCCCGGATAATCGCCTGGTTTACTCCATACCTGAAGCGGCGCATGCCCTCCACTGCAGCAAGAGCCTGGTGTATGACCTGGTTAAGGCTGACAAACTCCCGCATGTCCACCTGTCGGAAAAGCGTGTGGTCATTCCGGTAGCTGCTTTGGAACGCTACTTACAGGAACAAAGCGAGGGCTTCAATGATTAATATGATTGAGGCTGCCCTCTCATATATTGATCAGGGATTTAAGGTATTTCCTGTCAAGCCGGATAAGAAACCTCTCACTCCCCACGGCCTTAAGGATGCAACACAGACCAAAGCAGGTGTTCGTGAATTCTGGAAACGCTGGCCGGATGCCGGCATTGCTTTAGTGACGGACGATTTATTAGTGCTGGATTTTGATGCTAAAAACGGGGGCCTTAAAAGTAAGGCAGCCATAGAGGCAAGGTACGGCTCGCTTCTCCGTACCAGGACTCACCGGACAGGCGGTGGTGGTGAGCACTGGATTTACCGCAATCCCAATGGCGCCAGTGTCCGAAACGCCGTTTCATTCGCTGGATATCCGGGCGTGGACTTGAGAGCAAACGGCGGTTATATCGTAGTACCACCAAGTCAACATGAAAGCGGCAAAAGATATGAAACAATCGACAACAGTGAAATAGCGCCGGCTCCAGACTGGTTAATGGATCTGGCAACAACGAAGAGGAAAAGGTTACGGCAGACTTCGTCAAAAGGTGAGCTGATACCGGAGGGTGAAAGGAACTCAAGGCTTACCAGCATTGCGGGATCGATGCGGCGTAATGGGATGTCACAGGAGTCTATCGAAGCTGCACTTCATGACGTAAACCAGCGCCAGTGCTCACCACCTTTACCTGACAGTGAAATTTCGAGAATAGCTAAAAGCGTAACTCGCTATGCACCAGACTATTTACCAGGGCCGGATGGAGCTGCTATCAAGTATTTTAACCTTACCGATCTGGGTAATGCAGAAAGATTGGTTAACCGGTATGGTGACGTACTGCGCTATTGTTACGAGCGCAAACGCTGGCTGGTCTGGAATGGCAAGGTATGGGAATGGGATGCCGGAAACAAGGTGGCAGCTCTGGCAAAACTCGCTGTAAGGAACATCTATCACGAGGCTGGGGATGAACTGGATGAAAAGAAAAGGAAAGACATAGCCAGTCATGCCTCTAAATCAGAGTCTGACCCCAGACTTACCGGGATGATAAACCTGGCTCAATCAGAACCTGGTATTCCCATCAAACTAACAGACCTCGATACCAACCACTGGGTATTCAACTGCCTTAACGGAACAATTGACCTTCAATCCGGGAAGCTCCTACCTCACCGAAAAGAAGACCTGATAACTATCTTAGTCCACATAGAATACGATCCTAATGCCAGCTGCAATTTATGGATGCGATTCCTGGACAGAGTTACCGGGGGCAACATCGAGTTGGTCAGCTACCTGCAACGGGTGGTTGGTTACAGCCTTACCGGAGATACTAGAAGCCAGACTATGTTCTTTCTCTATGGGCTTGGCAGCAATGGTAAATCCACATTCATTACCACTATTCGAAAACTTACCGGCGGCTACGGTACCAAAGCCAATACCAGCCTTTTTATGGCAAAGGATAGAAACTCCGGTGGCCCCAGTGAGGATCTGGCCAACCTGCAGGGAAAGCGGTTTGTCATGGCCAGTGAGATAGAAGATGGGCGACGACTGGCGGTTGTCTTGATTAAAGAAATGACTGGTGGTGAAGCCATCCGTGCCGACCGAAAGTACGAGCATGAAATTGAATTCCAGCCGGTGCATAAAATCTGGTTGATAGGCAACCACAAGCCGGTAATAACCGATACCACGCTTTCTATCTGGAGAAGGGTAAAGCTCATTCCCTTCACCGTAACTATTCCCGGTAAGGAAATGGATCCGGATTTACCTGCCAAACTGGAATCTGAACTGCCCGGAATACTGGCCTGGGCTGTTAAGGGTTGCCTGGAGTGGCAGAAGTACGGACTCGCAGAACCTAAAGCGGTAACTAATGCTACTTCGGATTACCGCCACGAACAGGATATCCTGGGTGATTTCATCGATGATTGCTGTTGCCTTCTACCTACTGCCGCGGTATCCAAGCATGAGCTGAAAACGGCCTACGAAACTTGGTGTAACAGCACCGGCAGCCAGCCGGCATCGCAGAAGACATTCAGAGCCAGGCTGATAGAAAGAGGGGTTACCGAGGGGAAAAGCGGAGGTACTCGGTACTGGAAGGGTATAGCCTTATCTGACTCGGAGGGACAACAGGGGCAATTGGGACAAGAGGGACACAAGTGACAGGTTTTTCCAGTAAGTTTACACGCGAAGGAAAATATAGAAAAAGTTCTATAAAAAACCTGTCCCAACCTGTCCAGTTGTCCCAAAGGACCGTCTGAAAATGGAAGAGGAGTAATGATAGTTAAATGTCCTCACTGCGGCAAGGAAGTTTCGGTTAATGGATTAGGACGGAAACCGCTGAACATCCCGCTCAAAAACGTTCTTGAGTCCTTACAGGTACATCATAGTGTTACCGCAGCAGCTCAAGAACTCGGATGTAGCCCTTCATATTTATTCGGTGTCTTGAAAGCGAACGGATTAAAGCTCAGGGAAGTAATCAAGAAAGGCAAGTGATTGGTCGGCTCGGCGGCCGATGCCATCCGGATAATAGCACCGGGGGTGACCCCCTTTCTAACTATCGGAGGGTTTATTCACCAAACGCACAGCTAACGGGTGCACATTGACAGATATGTATACCAGTTATGCGAACCAATGAATGGTATAAGTAAAACGGACCGCAATAGCTATGTCACGAGGTGAGTGGTGTCTGGTATACTAATATGGCATTCAACCAGGAATGAAGCATAGTATCAATAGATCCAGTGGGTAACCCTCCTGTACCCTCTCTAACCACATTCAAAAAAGACCAGGTCGTATTTGCTTGGTCGTATCTGCTGATCTGATTAGTCTAGTAAACGAACCGACTTTTACCCTTCCTGCTACAAGTAACTCCTACAAGTAATTACAGCAAGTAGCTACAGCAAGTACATACGGCAGCAGTAGATACGGCAACTTGTTTTTCCACAGTCTCATTGGATCTAGGAGGGGGTAACCCCGGTGGAGATGGATTTAGCTACGATTTAGGGGTTTTCGAGTGGTTGTAAACCAACCATTTAGCCTCGGGTGGTCTGCCAATGTCAAACCAATTCAGGCGTGGCGGTTTGGCCAGTGGTTAGCCACCTTAGCCTTAATGGTTGGAAGGAAAGACAGATGGTGACCGGTTCACACGTTTGGCTAACCCAAAAAAGAGGAGAATGTATCACAGCAGAAGCGCCCGTAGTTTGTATCTTGTCCTGTAACTTGTACTACTATCCATTTCTACTAAGGTACCAATATACTTGAATGTGACCTTCGATGCTAGAAGAGACTTGGGAGATGGAAATTCAATTGCTTGTTAATAGTGATGAATGAGTATCAATAGCAGAAACTTCGCCTGTAGTATTATTTTTGCACCATCGCAACCAGAGAACTACTGCGGATATCGCCACTGCCAAGACTGCAATGTAGATCTCCACCTGAACGGAGGTTAGCAGCCCTTTCTGCAAAAGTATCACAGAGTAGTTTGTAAGACCATGCAGTAACGAGACAATAAGATAGAACTGCCAGCCCAAACGCCTGGCTAGTCCATAACCGGCCAATGCTGAAACGGATATATGAAAACCAACGCTAAAGAACCTTTCCCAGAAGCCCAGCAGAGCCAGGAAACCACCCGTCTCGACTGTTTGCCAGCTCCAACCGGCGGCGAACATAGTGTTATGAACCCAGACCGCCTCGAATACCCCAAACCCTGCTCCAGATACTGCTCCGGCAATCAATCCGAATTTAGGAGTGAAATTCCTGTGATTTCGCCACCAGTAGAATACTATAGGCACCAGTTTCGCTCCCTCTTGAACAAGACCACTGAGCAGAATCGACGGGATGCCGGCAAGCAGAAGCCATCGCAAAAGTGTGAATTGGCCCCAGAAATGGCCCAGGGCTTGCCCGGTCCAGGCCTGAAGGGGAATTTGAATGAAAGCGATGGCAGTCCAAGCAAAAAGTGCGCTTACGATACCCACTACCCAAAGCCCTAGCTTTTTAGCCAGCGGCGGCCAGTATGCTGCCAGCCAGATGGCGCCAAAAGCGACACCTATAGCTACAGCCACCAGAACCATCGTCCAGCTAAGGCCGGGAAAGCTGAACGCTGATGTGAAGAATTCCGTCATCTGTTGCAGCATATCAGATTACTCAAAAAACTGACCGGCAACGAGGTGATCATCGTCAAAAACCATCCGGACTCCAACTTCACCTTTAGCATATTTCGCCTTGTAATGAACGATGATGTAACCCTGTTGCTCTTCGGTCCTTAAGAACTCTTTTGATTTATAAGCGCCAAGTTCGCTGTTTACCTGGTCAGCAACCTGAGTCAGTAGTTCCTGGGTTACTGCGGCTTTGAATTGGGTGTTACCATACTGGGTGTATTTGGCCAGATTGTTCTCACTCAAACCCTGTAAGGTAGTCTCTGTCGCGGGATCGGCATAATCCAGAATTGCCTCCTCTTCCGGAGTTAGCGATGTTCCCGAGTTGCAGGCGGCTACACTGATGCTTAAGGTAAGCAGAATGACCAGTGTTAGGCTCATATAAGCTAACTTTCTCATATCTTAAAACCCTTTCATCATTTGGTATTGCCGTGTATTTACATATTATCACGAATGAGCAGAATCATCACATTGACAAACTCCGGAATACTGCTCGTTGTAATTCACTCAAGGAATGCTGTCACATTACGAGTGTTGGGATAACTAAATATGTGAAATTGGCCTTGACTTATTCCCTATTATTTCTTATTATGCCATTATCGAGACAATTAAGGAATTATAGGGAGCAACTATGATGGTGGAGAAATATTATTCGGTCGATCAGATTGCAGGAATGATTGATATGCACCCGAAGACAATCCAGAGATATATTCGCGAAGGACGGCTTAAAGCTCAGAAAATCGGCAAAGCCTGGCGCGTGACAGGTCATGATCTGAGCACTTTTGTTGAGGGGACGGACGGAGTCCTGATGAGCGACACTTCGCCAGGGCTTCAGGCAATTCTTGGAGCGGCGGAGAAAACAATCAAGGTTTCTTCCATCATCGACATACCGGTAAAAAATAGTTCGGAGGCTGTTCAGGTCATGAACTGGATTACCGCTTCGATGAACTCCCAGTCCTTCGAGTACGGGTATACATCGATGAATTCACAGTTTATCGAACCGGAACATATCATACGGATTATGCTCTGGGGAAGTCCGTCCTTCATGAAAGTCGTTATGGGTTATTTGGGTGAACTTGGAGAATAATAGCGAGGTAGATAAAGTGAGTACCAATTCAGGAACAACGACTAGCCCCGTCTCGGTTTTTAAATCGAAGGAGGGGCGACAGCGTATTTTGGATCAGTATGATAAGCTGTTATCAGCGTTCGATTTTGAGTATCGGGAACAATATGTCAATACCTCATACGGTTTAACTTATGTATTGGAATCCGGACCGAATGACCTGCGGCCGCTTCTTCTCTTCCACGGGTCAACCAGCAACGGCGCGGCATGGTTTACTGACATTGAACGATTGACGCAGCATTATCATGTTCTTGCGGTTGACCTGATCGGGGATGCTGGCCATAGCGCAGAAACCAGGCTGGATATGAAGTCCGACGGGTACGCGATGTGGATCCGGGAACTTTTCGAGAGATTCGGCATCAAGAAAGCATCGCTCATGGGCAATTCCTTGGGAGCGTGGATGTGCCTGAAGTTCGCATCCGTTTTCCCTGAAAAAGTGGAAAGGATTGTACTGCTTGCAGCTTCCGGTATCGCTCCTGTCAGGCTTTCGTTTGTTTTTCGTGTAATTCTTTACAGTTTGAGAGGGGGAAAAGGTGGCGAGGCAATCACCCAAATGGTATATGGCAAAGACCAGATCCCTCAGGAGGTTATCGATTACATAAATATCATTTCAGAAAATTACTCGCCTTATACAGGCAAAATACCGGTCCTTCCGGATTCGGATATGACCCGGCTTGTCATGCCGGTGATGTATATCGCCGGAGAGGATGATAAACTCACGAACGTACCAAAGAGCGCCAGAAGGCTCAAAAAACTTCTCCCACGGCCGACTGTATATGTCCTGAAAAACACCGGGCACGTCATCTATAACGTCCTGGATAAGGTCATACCGTTCCTGCAGGGGAAAGTTTGATACTCCTTTCACACTGCCATTCTCGGTTTGAAAACTCGAAGCCCTTCTTTCGAATAGTCGAATACAGTCATGAATTACGGATTAGAGTTGTTCAAGAATTGGAGTATGGAGAAACGACTTCAGGAACAGCATAGAAGTTTTCTTTACCACAAGAAGTTGTGTGTCGCTGGTATGGGAATTATCCTCGATGAGGGATTTATGGCCTATTCGGTACAGGCCAAAATATGCAGCTGAATTTAGCTGTATGCTATTGGATTCTGTGACAGCATGAATTATCCAATCTATATGCATCGGCATAGCTGGGAATCTCTAATGAAGGTTTATTTAAAAATTGATAGCTGTTAACAGCTTCTTTCAGAGTCACATTATGAGTAAAAGTGACTAAATAGGTGTTGCTATTTGGATCTCTGGTCACTTCCTACTTAAAGGTAAAATCTAAGTCCAACGCCTTCAAATGAACATCGGAAATATATCTAGCAATGGACACTAGTAGGTGATACCCTTCAGCTATGCGCTAGTATATAATAATCAACATCATGCTAGACTCAGGCTGAATATCAACGGCTGGCATCCGGATTTTGAAATAGATATATTGCCCATCCGACAGTATCACGACCCCATTGAAGATAAGTCGCTTTTTCACGATCAATTTGTTTAACAATTTCGGTAACATCAGGATCGTCTGTGTTCTCTTCGGCAAACTTTGCAGTAGAGTACCATCGTAAAGCAGAATATCGGTCCCAATCATCCTGGTTACTAACTAAAGAATACAGTAGAATAAGGTCTTCTTCCGTGCCTGCTTGAACGTTTTCATAATGAGTGCCGAAATCATCTCTAGTTTCACCTGCAGCAGTTAAATAGGCCTCTTCTGGCTCCTTGAGCCAAAATGGTTCACCAACAAGAATGAGGCCACTTGGTTTTGTCATAGACTTCAAGGCACGAAGAGTCTCCTGGTGCCCCTTGTAAATCCACGACGCCCCAATGCACATGGATAAATCGAATAGTCGATCAGGCTTGTAGTCTGCCCCGTCCATATTTAGGATCTCAATTCGAGAGTTTGGAACTCGTTGCTTTAGATTCTGTTTCGCATCTGCCACGAAGAAAGGTGATATATCCACACCAACTCCAGATATCGTGTAGCGTTCAGCAATCCGGGTGAGAATCTCCCCCTTACCGCAGGCAATATCTAATATCTCTGCTTGGGATTTGAGATTCAGTAACTCGATCAGTTCATCTATCTTTATGGTGCTCATGGGATTCAAGACCGTGTGAAATTGATGAGTCGCGTAAAAGAACTTCCAAATATCCAATTTAGGTTCTGTCATTAACAATTCCTTTTTAAATTATTGCCTGTACTGTAGACATTATATACCAAGTTAATAAAGTGAAGTATGAAAATAAAATAAAGCACCTTGGCACATTTTGCTGCGACTATGGAGCCATAGTTACAAATCGTTTTTTATCTCGTTTGCAGATAATCTGAACTACATCGCGACCTGAAATAGCGACTGCGGGAAGGCCGCCACCAACCTCAACCCACTGCCCGGCCCATGTAGAAATTCTTCAGTCCGGGCAGGTTTTTCGCCATACGCATACCCATAGTCTTTGGAGTAATTAACCAGCCTTGATAGCTACCCTGCCAGTTCCCTGTATATCGTTCATAGGTTAGAGGAGTAGCCACATCACACATTTCCACTTGACCAGCAAGTCCCGGGAAGCGGTTATCGAGTGCAGCAATTATTTCGTTTGCTCTCCGAACCGGAGGGGCATGATAAACGTGCTAGTTCTTGAAATTTTACCTTATGACTAATTGTTAAATAATGAAGCTGAAAACATATTTTTTCAGCACTTTAACAACTGAATAAACGAAGCTCTGACCTGAACGCTTGCCCTTGTGAAAGGGGGTAAGTATGAGTTCAAGCGTAGTCGCACCACCAGCACCAGACGGCGATAACGGCAAGCCTCAAGGTCATTGTAGCCGATGTCATCGGGTCTGGACTCTAAATGAGAGGCAGGGCGTTTGTTCGTGGTGTCATAAGCCGGCAAGCTGTGTAATCGCCACGTCAAAGCCCCGCCCAATGAAGTCTAGGTCAAACCACCGGATAAAACAAGCGGTAAACGGCAACGGATACGACCAGCTCACCGGCGAATACCTTACCTATTATCAGATAGCTTCAAGGTTTAGCGGTAAGGTAAAGGAACAGGATAAAAATGACGTGCTCCACGATATAATAGTAACCCTTGCCGATGTGGAACGAAATAACGGACACAAGCCCTTCACCGAAGCCGGAATGTATCGCATCGCCAGCCGGACAGTCGCCCTTTACTGGCGAAGCCATTACAAGTATACCAACGGCTTGACGTGCGGGAACTGTAGCAAGGCACAACGCCGAGCCTGTAAAGAGAACTATCTATATGGCAGTTGCCCCAAAGCTATCAGTCTGGAGAGCCTTGACAAGCCAGTGATAGACGCAGACGGCAACACAACCGACCTGGGCAACCTGATTGCAGATGACAAAGCCCTGGATTTGGAAGCCTGGGCGGATGCCAGAACGTTCCTGCTAGGGTGTCCCGACAGGCTGATTACCATAGCCGG
>Ga0315553_10003946_pt1 | contig 11373 bp, 14 predicted proteins | sample SalMarSW160140MG_FD_203099 | JGI IMG/M metagenome (GOLD analysis project Ga0315553, IMG submission 203099) | Salt marsh sediment microbial communities from the Plum Island Ecosystem LTER, Massachusetts, United States - Salt Marsh Sediment SW1601-40 ... | reverse complement strand
ATTAGAACGGAGCGAGAGACTTCGGCTAAATCCGTTTATACAGCCCTCTCTGTATTGGCGGCATTGAAAACTGTGTTCTACCCGGTCCTCCCCTTCAGCTCCGAAAGACTTCATTCTTTCCTGGGATTTGATGATAGCGTGAGAGAAGGAGGCTGGAAAATTCAAATTTTGCCTCCGGGGCAGTTACTTCGCCAGCCCCAGCCACTATTTGTCAAACTCGACGAAGATATCGTGGTTGAGGAAAGTAGTCGCCTCAGCTCTGTGAAAGAAAGCCAAAAGGAATGAATCTATAATTCTGCCTGTGCTTCTTAGTTTAGCCGGGAGTTGGCTGTGGTGCTAAGCCTTCAAATATCTTGTCAAGCTCAGGTTCATCCAGAGTCTCATGAGTCATAAGTTCTTGCGCCAGCTGGTTGAGTTTTTCTTTATTTGTGGTCAGAACTTTCGTAGCAGTATTGTAGGCGCGCTGGATAATCCCATGTACTTCCTCGTCAATTTCTTGCGCTATCTTATCGCTGTAGTCTCTTTGTTCGCTGATCTCACGACCCAGAAAGACGAGTTCTTGTCTTTGACCAAAAGTCCGCGGGCCCAATTTTTCGCTCATGCCATACTCGGTAACCATCTGCCTAGCCAGCTTAGTTGCTTGCTCTAAGTCGTTTTGAGCACCGGTAGTCATTTCCCCGAAGGTGATCTCCTCGGCAACACGTCCGCCCAAGCTCACTGCCAATCTATCATTAAACTGAGACTTAGTCCACAAATGACGGTCTTCCGCCGGCAAGAAACGTGTCCAGCCCCCCAGTATCCCTCGAGCGATAATAGAAACCTTATGCACAGGGTCAGCATTGGGCAACAGCTTGGCGGTCAAGGCATGACCACTTTCGTGGTAGGCGATTATTTCTTTCTCCTTAGGGCTTATTACGCGGCTCTTCTTTTCCGGTCCAGCTAGAACACGGTCAGCCGCCTCTTCAAGTTCCCTTAACGTGATATCTTTGCGATCGCGTCGGGCAGCCAGAAGGGCTGCTTCATTAATTACGTTAGCAAGATCGGCGCCGCTGAAACCCGGGGTTCCCTTAGCTATAGTCTCAAAGTCGACTTCTTTAGCTAGCGGCTTTCCTTTGGCGTGTACCTCGAGGATAGCCTTGCGACCCTTTATGTCGGGTAAGTCAATGACGATATGTCGGTCAAAGCGACCGGGGCGGAGGAGGGCTGGGTCAAGAATATCGGGGCGATTGGTGGCAGCCACGACGATAACGTTGGCATTGGTATCGAAGCCGTCCATCTCGGCCAGAATTTGGTTGAGGGTCTGTTCTCTTTCATCATGCCCACCACCTAGGCCAGCACCACGGTGTCGACCTACAGCATCAATTTCATCAATAAATATAAGGCATGGTGAGCTGCGCTTGGCTTGCTCAAAGAGGTCTCTGACCCTGGAAGCACCCACACCCACAAACATCTCCACAAATTCGCTGCCACTAATGGAGTAGAAGGGTACTCTCGCCTCTCCAGCTATGGCTTTGGCCAGTAAGGTCTTGCCTGTTCCCGGCGGCCCTACCAGAAGGACTCCCCGAGGTATGCGTCCCCCCAGTGTCTGAAATTTCTGGGGTGACTTGAGGAATTCCACTATCTCTTGGACCTCTTCCTTAGCTTCTTCTGCTCCCGCGACATCGGCGAAGGTCACATCAGGTCTTTTGTCAAGAGTTAATCGAGCGCGGCTTTTGCCAAAGTTGAAAGCTTGTGTGCCGGCGCCACGGGCAGCCCGAAAGAACAAGAAGTAAAATAGCGCTCCCAGCAGCACAATGGGTAGAATGACTGTTAATCCTATTGCTCCCCAATCAATACCACCCACTACGGGAGCAACGATGCCAGGGTCTACCCCTTCGCTTTCGAGCAATTGCCGCAGCTCCTCAGTGCTGCCGATGAAGCCAGTTTTGTACTTAGCCTCATCGCCTTTTAACGCAATGAGGGTGTCACCGTCCTGCTGTATCGTGTCAATTTCGTTGGTCGGATTCTTGACCTGTGTGACAAAGTCTCCAATCTTGTCTATGGGCTCAGGCCCCGCTCCCGACATAACACTGGTAAGTATCAGGGCGCCCACTACTATCAAAAGCAGCATGTAGAAAAAACCACTACGCCACCATTTCGTTTGCATGCCTTTACCTTCGCTCCAATTATATCAAATATGTTGCAGGCCGAGAAATCTTATTCTCAAATTCACAGAGAAGGTAGCCTTGCAACGGGATTCCAAATTTCCAGAATATACACGGAAAGGCAGCCTTAGTCAAATATTGCTATAAGTGGTATAATCATCTGGGGAGGTTAGCGCCTTACTGGAAGCTGAGAAAATAGCACGGTTAGCCACTGAACTTGCTTCTGAGAAGCAAGCGAAGGATGTTGCCATGCTGGACGTTAGAGCTTTGTGCTCTTTCGCAGATTATTTTGTCATTTGTACAGGAGATACCAAGCGGCATATTGAGGCTATCTGGCAAAGTATTGATGAGGTATTGAGAGCCAAAGACGTTGTACCGCATCATAACGAAGGGACGCCTGACTCAGGTTGGTTGCTTGCTGACTTTGGGTCGGTTATCGTTCATATTTTCGGCCCGCTAGAACGGGATTACTATCAACTGGAAAGACTATGGGATAAGGCAATCCCTGTAGTTAGAATTCAATAGACCCAGCTATCTAGCTCTCTGTCGTAGTCGAAGGTTTCCTCTGCTGAGAAAAATAGGTCTATTTCCCTGTAGGCATTCTGCGGTGAATCGGAGCCGTGTACTAAGTTATGTCCAACATCAATTCCAAAATCACCCCTAATAGTGCCACTAGGCGCTTTGGCAGGGTCAGTCTCTCCCATCATTTGTCGTATTATTTGTACGGCATTTTCGCCTTCGAAGACGATGGCGATGAGCGGGCTAGAGGTAATGAAACCTACCAAATCGTCAAAGAAAGCCTTCCCTTTATGGATGGCATAGTGGCGTCGAGCCAAATCTTTGTCCATATGCAACATCTTCATCGCTACGATTTTAAGCCCCTTCCTTTCCAAGCGAGAAATGATTTGGCCGGCCAATGCCCGTTGTATGGCATCAGGTTTAATAAGCACTAGACTTCTCTCCATGATCCTAATCTCCTTCTTTTTTATCCTGGGTTTTTTCTAGACTCTCATGAGCAGCGTAATCAAGTCTACGTTCTGTAGGGAATCAACTACCGTATCAGCCTCCCGGAGATTCTCTCGGTGATGTGTGGTGGTTACAGCCAGGCACTTCATCCCGGCAGTCTTGGCAGCTTTCACTCCTAGGGGAGAATCTTCGATTACAACACAATCGTTAGGTGTTGCTTGCAGTCTCTCGGAGGCCAGAAGATATATTTGGGGGTTGGGTTTGCTTTCCGATACTTCCTGACCGAAAACAATACAATTGAAAATTCCTGCCAAATTAAGCTCACTGAGGGCCAAATCGACACTTTCCCTGGGCGCTGAAGAGACCAAGCCTACTCTAAAATTTCCCCTCTTGAGGGCGTTGAGCAGCCTTACCACCCCGGGAAACGGCTTGATGCGTCCTGTTGCCTTTCGTCGAAAAGCTTCTTCCTTTTCCTGTACCATGATCTTGACATCTCTTTCAGGCAGCTTCTTGTTCATAATGCTGCCGATTATGAAGTCATTTCTGGTGCCGAAGAGATGGGTGAAATCTTCTTTGGTGAATTCTATACCCCGCTTGGCGAAGGTTTCCTGCCAGGCACCAAAGTGGAAGGAATAGGAATCGGAAATCACTCCGTCCATATCCCAGAGAATTGTCTTCTTCGATTGCCGCAAGACGTAGAATAGGAAACTACCATCGACTATGACTGTATTATCCTTAAGGCTGACCACTCCCTTAGCTTCTACGAGCCGTTTCGTCAATTTGGTGACCCAGGCAGATGCTTGGATGGGCTGATTGATGGGTGCCAACTGTTTGAATCTTATCTCGCTCTTGGCAGTAACGCCAAGCTCAATTCCATGGCAAAGCATGGCGTAAGCGGTGACTTCATCGAGGAGGGTATAGAGAATGCCGCCGTGAATGATGTTGTCCCAGCCTTGATGGAACTTCCCGGCCGTGAACTCGGCAGTTACTTTTTCTCCATCCTGAACAGGTTTCAGCTTCAACCCTATTGGGTTCTCCTGGCTACAGGCAAAACAAAATTGTGCGGTACATTCAACATCTAGTCTGGGAATTTCCATTTCTTTGTTTCCGTTGCTCCATTCGTGGCGATAAGAAAGGTGTTCTCTCTTTAGGCTTGGTTATATGAGGAGGGCGAAGGTATATTGGCTGCAGAGTGAGCAGGTCGTCGTGTTGTCCTTTGCTCAATTTTCGCCAACCTAACCTAGCTAAAGAACTAGCTCGGGACAGACTACTATTTTGGCAAATTATAGCTCGCCTGCCTAAATTTTGTTGTATTTGCCCTGCTATATCGGCGGAAATTTCACCGCAAAAGAGCGTTTTTTGCCTGGTGCGACGCCACAGAGTTTCAACTGAGGCCAGATTTTCTACCTCTAGGCATTGCCATTCATCATCTTTTTGACGATAAAGGGCAGTGGCTATTTCTTGGCGACCAGCCTTTTGCATGGCGCGCAGGGGCAGTCCAGTAAAAGCAAAGGGATAGGCTTCAGCTTCCAATGTGTTCACCCCAAGCAAAGGAATATCTAGAGTGAAAGCCAGTCCTTTAGCAGTGCTTATGCCGACTCTAAGTCCGTTAAAAGTCCCTGGACCTTTAGCTACAACGATTGCTTCTATAGAGTCTAGCTCCACCCTGGCCTGCTGTAACAGACAAACTAAATTCGGCAATAGTTCTATTGTGTGGTTCTGTTTTGTCTGCCAGGTTAGCAGAGTCAGTATCTCACCTTTGTGAGATAGAGCAATGCTGAGGACATTGGATGAAGTATCTATAGCCAATTCCATGTCAGAAATCCAAATGTGAGAAGCAGGAACAAGAGTGCGAAATGAGAGAGCGAAAGTGAAGAAGTCTTACATTTTGAATTCTCATTTTGACCTTTGCTTTTCAAATTCTGGCCTGTTTAGCACTTCGCATTTTGAGCCAAAATTCGCTCTCTTTTTTGAGTTGTTTTATCAGTTCATTATAGCGCTCGCCTTGAGGTTTCAGGTGGATGGACCTTCCTGTCTGGGAGACAGGCACATAGTGTATTGAGATGAGGAGATTATTCTGTGGCACCACCTGCAGCCCCTTTCCCGCCCATTCAATCACAGAGACTCCATCGCCATAGAAGTAATCCTCTAGCCCGAGGTCAGCAATTTCCTCAATACAATCGAGACGATAAAAATCAATATGGTATAGGGGAAGCCGGCCGTGATATTGTCTAAGTATTATGAAAGAGGGACTGAAAGCATATTCTTTGACGTTCAGGCCGCGAGCGATGCCCTGGACTAGACAAGTCTTGCCTGTCCCCAACTCGCCTGTGAGCAGGAAAACATCAGCCTTTCGAGCTAGTTTGCCCAAGTAGCTTCCCAGAAGCTGGGTTTGTTCAGGACTACGTGAATTCAACGTGAGAGACTGCATTCTTGAAGTGATTCCACCCCCTTTTTTTGTAAGGAATGATAGTTCCGCTGCTATCGAGTACAAGTACTCGTGTTGGCAACTCTTCTTTTGTTATATCGCCTATTACGGTCACTGGACATCTAAGGGCTCGCTTAGCTCGGGCGACGGTGGCCCTATCGGCGGTAAAAAGAAGCTCATAATCCTCTCCACCAGATAAAGCCAGCTCCTGACTGTTTGGGAAATGTGCCGTGACTACGGGGTGTACCGGGACTTGTTCTATATTGATCTTAGCGTTGACTTTGCTAGATTCGCATATATGGTCGAGGTCAGCAACGAGTCCATCGCTTATATCTATAGCAGTCCTGACTCCTTGTTCGATCAGGATTTGTCCTTCTTTTACTCTGGGCATGGGCTTGAAGTGGGCTTGTCTCAGGATATTTCTTGCATCGGCGTCTGAGATGGTTTTCCCCTTGATCATTTCGAGGCCAGCAGCTGATGATCCGACGTATCCTGTGACAGCTATTTGCTCGCCAGGGGAAGCTGTTGACCGCTGAAGCATGGTTTTGCCTTTTGAGTAGCCTATGATTGTCACTGTGATGAGCGTATTGGGAGCGGTAGCAACATTACCCCCAACTATCGCTACTCCAAATTCCGAGGCCATATGCATGAAGCTGTTGATAAACTCGGAGACGTCTTTCACCTTCAGTTGAGCGGGTAATGCCAGAGAGAGCAAGGAGTAGTTGGGAATACCGCCCATGGCAGCTACGTCGCTTAGATTTACAGCCAGTGCCTTCCAGCCCAATTCTTCCCAGGTAATAGCGCCCAGGTCGAAGTGAACACTCTGAACGAGAGTATCTGTAGTGACTAACTGGATGCGATTACCACTTTGCCAGGCAGCGGCGTCATCACCGATGCCCAGCAATATTTCTCGCCACGGAGTACGCCCAGGATTTTCGTATCTGGCACTGGCAGTGCGTATGAGGTTAATTAGACCAAACTCTCCTAACTCGGATAGTCTCATCGCTGGAATTATAGCATTGGCCTGATTTGACATTCTAGCACTGAGACATGGTATGTGCTTGGGCCACAAGCCTTGTTGCCATTTTGTTGCCTGTGGTATAAAATCTAGGGATGCGTGACTACGAACTAGTAGCTATAATTAGTCCCGAGCTTGATGAAGATGAAGTGTCCAAGATTGTGGACAGGGTGACTGAGTCGATCAATAGCCGCGGTGGGGCGGTGGAAGAGACAAAGAATTGGGGAAAGAGAAAGCTAGCTTACCCTGTCAAGAAATTCATGGAAGGTGATTATATTCTAGCTCGCTTCAAGTTAATGCCAAAATCAGTCAGAGAACTCGAAAGTGAAATTGGGACTGTCGGCGATATTCTACGATATCTTGTGGTAAAGGTAGGTGATTGATATAGCAAGCTTAAGCAAGGTGATACTGGTTGGCAATCTGGGCTCTGATCCGGAGATGAGGTACACACCTAACGGAAAGGCAGTTACATCTTTCAACATAGCTACCAATCGTCGTTACACTACTTCTGCCGGGGAGAGCAGGGAAGAAACGGACTGGTTTAGAGTCAGCGTTTGGGGCAAACAAGCTGAACAGTGTAATCAATCCCTAAGCAAGGGGAAGCAAGTTTACGTTGAGGGAAGATTGCACGCTCGCAGTTGGGAAGGGCAAGATGGGCAGATGCGTACTAGCCTTGAGGTGAGTGCAGAACGTGTACTTTTCCTTGGTAAGCGAGGTGCGGTGTCGCTTCCTGAGGGAGAGGAGATTGACCCTGAAGATTTGCCCTTTGAGTAATAATAAAGGAGAGAAAGTTTGGCTTACATTAGAAGAGTAAGAAGTACAAGGAACTTCGTCACCAGACCGGCAATCTGCCCATTTTGTAAAGGGAAGATGAAAATTGACTATAAAGATGTTTCTATGTTGTCTCGCTACATTTCCGGTCAGGGCAAGATTGTTTCACGGCGAAGAAGTAGAACATGTGCCAAGCATCAAAGAGGCTTGGCGGAAGCCATAAAAAGAGCTCGTTATCTTGCGATGTTACCTTACGCACCAAGCCATATATGGAAAACAGGAGGCGTCGGCCTGTCTCGTTCGACAGTTTGAAGAATGCCAAAGCGGACTTATCAACCAAAGAAGATACCCCGAAGGCGCAGCTTAGGTTTTCGTGCCAGGATGGCGACTCGAGGTGGGAGACGCGTGCTTAGGGCAAGGCGTCTTAAGGGAAGGTATCGGCTGACTCCGGTTTAGCTCTGTCCTGTGAAGGGGCCTCATTTTCTAACTAATAGAGCACAATATACTTTGGTTTATCGACAAGGTAAGGTCTGGGCAGGTAGCTTGCTAGTAATGAAGGCGATGCCCAACGGCTCAAGTCTAAGCCGGTATGGTTTTTCCGTGACCAAAAAAGTAGGTAAAGCGGTGCAGCGTAACCGCCTGAAACGATTGTTGAGGGAAGTAATGAGGCTGCAGTCGCTAAAGCCGGGATGGGACATGGTGTTCATGGCTCGATCTGCAGCAGTTGATGCTGATTATCATCAGCTGGGAAGCGCGATAACCAAGCTTCTAGCTCGGGCGCAGCTATTGGAGAGCAACGAGTGAGTCGGATAGCTTTAGGGTTAATTAAGTTGTACCAGAATACAGTGTCGAGGGTTCTGCCTCATGTTTGTCGTTTCCAGCCTACGTGCTCACATTATGCACTCGCAGCGATTAAGAAATATGGTCTCGCTCGAGGTAGCTGGCTGGCCACCAAAAGGATTGTTCGCTGTAATCCGTTCTCCGAGGGTGGATACGATCCCGTACCTTAGCTATAGAATGAAACAACCAAAGGCCTTGATCCTCGCAGTAATCGCTTTTTTGCCCTTAGTGTTGGTCTCTTGCATCGGCGCGACGCAGCCGGCAGGTGGATGGGCGGGGGCCGTAGTCCATGACGGCATCATTTATGCGGGCACCAAGGATGGGAGGGTGGTTGCAATAAATTCGTCAACTAGAAATCTAGAATGGTCTTATTCTACCACCCCGGTTAGCGCACCCTCCAGCGGCTTATCATGTGGCCAGACATCTATTCCCACTGCTATATATGGTACACCGGTTGTAGATAGAGATATGGTTTACATTGGCACCTATAGCGGTCAGGTTCTGGCATTGAACATGTTGGCTAGAAGCCAGAATTCGACCTTTCCTCAACAAAGGTATGGTGAATGGGAGTGGGATTGTCCCATAGATAGTGCAAAAAGCAATGCCATAGTAGCTGGCCTGTTAGTGGGCGAGGATGCCATATACGTAGGTAGTTCCAATGGCCGGGTGTATTCTCTGGACAAAGAATTCGGTGATTTGAATTGGCAATCAAAGGTCTTAGATGAAACGCATAGAAAGCTATGGACCTCCCCGGTAATTCAAGGTAATACTCTTTATGTCAGTACCTACGATGGTCATGTCTATGCTTTGGGGTTAGAAACGGGGCAGCTATTGGACTGGTCTTTTGAATCAGAGGCAGGGTTTGTTTCTTCACCGGTGGTTTATGAAGACCACATCTACGTTGGCTCGTTTGACCTTTATCTCTATGCCATAGAAATAGGCAGCAACGTATCAATATGGAAGTTTCCTCAAGAGAAGCCGGCCGGTAAGTGGTTCTGGGCGTCTCCTATAGTGAACGAAGGCATTGTTTATGCCGGCTGTCTCGATGGCAGGCTTTATGCTATTGAAGCAGGAACCGGGGAAAAACTGTGGGAATTTCCCGGTGCAAGCCCCATAGTTTCCTCACCTGTTTTGATGGATAATCTCCTGATAATAATTGATGAATCAGGAACCGTGTATGTTTTTGACGTCAACACCGAATTTGGAGATGAGGCAGTGCCGTTGAGAACTATCTCAATTGGCGCTTCCGTTAGAAGTTCCTTCTGCGCCCAGGATGATCTAATTTATATTAGGGGCGAAGATAACTCGATATATGTTGTGGATATTGGGAGAGGGGAAATAGTGGAAGGTTGGCCTCTTTCCTTGACCATTGAAGACTAATGGTTGTAGCCGATGGAAGCATGGAATCTTATTATAGGTAACCCGGTACTTAATGTGCTGATTGCCCTGAGCCACATTTTGGGTGGTAGCTTTGGCTTGGCAATCATTGCCCTTACGATAATGGTACGTCTAGCCACCTGGCCTCTTAACAAGCGCCAGCTCAATTCCACCAAGGCTTTGCAGGAGATGCAGCCTAAGATTCAAGAACTGCAGAAGAAATACGGCAAGAATCAACAAAAGCTCCAGCAAGAAATGATGAAGCTTTATAAGGAAGCCGGGGTAAACCCCCTGGGTTGCTTATGGCCCATGTTGGTTCAGTTCCCTATCTGGATTGCTCTCTATCAAGCTATTATGAGAGCCCTAGCTACGACGCCGGAGAACTTGCTTGATCTGGCCGGACGTCTATATTCCTGGGCCACAGTGAATCAGGCAATTCCCTTAAATAGCCATTTTTTGTGGCTTGACTTAGGAGGCCGAGGTGATATCGTTTTGGCCATCATAGTTGGTGGCACAATGTGGGTACAGCAGAAGATGACCCAGGCGCCAACTGTTGACCCTAGGCAGCAGTCCACAAGCAGGATAATGTTGCTGATGATGCCCCTCATGTTTGGCTTACTAAGCTTGAGCTTTCCTGCAGGTTTGGGTCTCTACTGGGCTGTCTCCAATATAATTGGTATCGTAACTCAATATTTCTTCACTGGGGGCTGGGGTTACCTTAACCTGCGTTCCCCACTGCAACCGACACCGGCAAAGGGGAAATGAACTGCCATTGTAGAGGCGATCGTAGATTCTGTTAGTAAGGAAACGAATTGTCAAAGGGGAATCGGACTATGGAAGTGATTGAGATAACAGCTGGAACAGTAGAGCAGGCCATAGAGAAAGCAGAGTTGCAGCTGGGGCTAAGTCGTGACCAATTCAAAGTGGAGATTATAAGGGAGGGAAGGTCGGGGATTTTGGGAGTGGGGGGCAGAGAAGCTGTGATTAGAGTGAGCTCAACAAGTCTGCCTGAAGAGGATGTGGTCAGCCGCGTCACGGAGATCTTAGATACGTTGCTTGGATTAATGGGCGTGCAAGGCAAGATTGAAGTGCTGTCAGATGAGTTGCCTTTAGCGTTGAATATCAAAGGTGATGATCTCGGCATTTTGATTGGGCGGCGAGGTCAGACTCTGGTTGCCCTGGAGTACGTTACGAAGCTAATAGCAGTCCAACGGCTGAAGGCTTGGCTACCATTGACAATTGACGTTGGGGGCTACAAGAAACACCGTTGTGATTCATTACAGAAATTGGCCTTGTATTTAGCTGAACAGGTAAAATCGAGGCGCCGTGCGATGCCTATGGAACCGATGCCTGCGAACGAACGTCGTGTTATTCACTTGGCTTTGGCTGATCATCCTGATGTAACGACTCAGAGCATAGGTGAGGGTGAGAATAGGAAGGTAGTTATCTTACCAAGGGAAGGTTAGCCATGTTTCGAGAGGTCAGCAGCAAGGTCAACTTTGTTCAACTGGAAGAGGACATCCTTCGTTTCTGGAGAGAACAGGGTATTTTTGACAAGAGTATTGTGATAAGAGAAAAGGGACCGCATTATGTTTTTTACGAAGGTCCGCCTACAGCCAATGGCAGCCCGGGAGTTCATCATGTGCTATCTCGTCTATATAAGGACGCTGTTTGTCGGTACAAGACAATGAAGGGTTATCACGTGCCCCGAAAGGCAGGGTGGGATACCCATGGCTTGCCCGTTGAGTTAGAGGTGGAGAACTCTCTTGCCCTCACCAGTAAGACTCAAATTGAGGAATATGGGGTCGCTCGCTTCAATGAGCATTGTC
>Ga0315553_10003945_pt1 | contig 11373 bp, 9 predicted proteins | sample SalMarSW160140MG_FD_203099 | JGI IMG/M metagenome (GOLD analysis project Ga0315553, IMG submission 203099) | Salt marsh sediment microbial communities from the Plum Island Ecosystem LTER, Massachusetts, United States - Salt Marsh Sediment SW1601-40 ... | reverse complement strand
TGTTAATGCATAATCATCTTCCTTTGCCCATGATTTAAATTCAACGGTCCGTTGCCATGTTGGTCTGACAATTGTCATTGTCATCACACTGTATCCCGTCATTTCTCCCCTGAATTTTTCATCAGCCTTTCTTATAATATCTGTAGCTGACAATGATTGTGCCTTCAGACAGGGTCCTGCTGCCGATAAAATAATCAGGGATAAAACCTTTAGTGTTATTCTTTTCATGGTTTGTTTATTTATATAGCTCAATAATTTTATTGACTGTGCTATCATAATCAACTTCCTCATAATCTTCTGCATAGATTGTTGTTAATGCAAAACCTTTTATCGTTATCAGGAACATCTGAATATCCAGCACTGGATCATAATCATACTCTTTTATGAGTTTCTTTCTCATGAAATAGTCAGTTATTATTTTCATTATCCTGGCAGCAAAAAGGTCTTTTCTCGGACTGAAACCTGATTTTATCAGTGAATCAGATCCCAGAAATGAATCCAGGAACTGTTTTCTTACATCACTCTGCATGAGAATCTGGATAAATAGCCGCCAGAATGATTTTCTCTCTCGTAAAATAACTGATATTCTTCTTATAAAATATTCGAATTCCTCCTCTGAAAGATATCCGTCGCGGTTGACATCAAAATCTTTATAAATCTCCATTATAGATCTTTCAATAATTGCTTTTAGAAGAGTTTCTTTGCTTCTAAAATAATTATAAATCAGTCCTTTCGAAATACCGGCCTGCTGAGCAATTTGATTGATTGTTGTGGCATGATAACCTTCATTTGCAAAATGTTCAAGAGCGGCATCCATTATCAGGTTCCTTTTCTCCACCCTGATCTCCTCAAGCTGCTGTGGCGTTTTTGGTGACATGGTTTTGACTAAACGTTCATTCAACAATAATTCCTAATAAAAACCGTTTTGATTGAACGGTTAGTCAAAGATAAATTAATATTTTAATTATTTCCAAATTTTTTTCATATTTTTTTCTGATGAATTAACAAAATGTTACTCCTGCTCCATAAAAAGCATCATTTACTTTATATCTTAACAACAAAAAACTTATCATATCGTTATTCCGGAAATCTATTATTTAAAATACCTGTTTTAATAATTAAGAAAAGATTTTCTATCTTTATCAATTGTACTTTAAATAGTTTTACGATGGCAAGTCTAAAGTTTCTCCTGGGATTGATCCCCTCAACGGCTAAAATTGAGCAGGCCGAAAAGGATCTCATAGCTGAATTTGAAAAGCTAAAAGTCTTTTCTGGTTCCGAAACCCTTAAAAAATATACAGAGCTGAAAGAGTTGGTCACTTCTTCCGATTTTATTCAGAAAAAGAAAGAGATAGAATCGCTCAGCTTTAAAAATTCTGAGGAATATGCAAAGGAAAAAGAGTTTCTTTCTCTTCAGAAAGCAAAGGATATAAAGCTATATTTCAAAACTATAGCAGGATCCGAACTCAAGAAATTCCAGGAGTTGGATGGTTCTGACAAGATAACCGGATATGAATCGCTGGAAAAACTTGTCGAATCTCTTGAATTCAGGGAAAAAATGAAAACAAAAGAATTCAAAGGATCGAATGATGAAAAAGAGCTGCAGGAATACAAGCGTCTCAAAGCAAGTTCTGAGATCAAAGAATATTATGCATTCAAGAAATCAAAAGAACATGCCAATTTCCTGAATACTGACGGGTCTACAAAGCTTGCAAGATATAATGAGCTTAAAGATTATGTGGCGTCCGATGAATTCAAGAATAAGAAAGAATATCTGCTTGATAAGAAAAGATTTGAAAAAACCGGGATGTTCAAAGAATTGCAGGAGTATGATAAACTGGCAAAGGACGAAGATATACTCTGGTATTTCAAGGTAAAGGATTCCAATAAATTTGATGTACTGAAAAACAGGGAACTTATTTTCAGTGATGAATTCGAAAGGGAAAATCTCGATACAAATAAATGGCTTACAAACTATTTCTGGGGCGACAAACTACTTAAAGATAATTATACAGTAGGCAATGACCTCCAGGCATACACTGAAAATGAGAATTTTGAAGTGAGTAATAGTATTCTTAAGATCATTACCAGGCCTCAGCAAAAAGAGGGAAAGGTGTGGAGTGCTGATGGTTTTAAAACAAAGAAATTTGACTTTACATCAGGAATAATAAACACCGGTAAGAGCTTCCGGCAGCAATATGGAACCTTCTCCGCTAAGATCAAACTCGGAAATCCGGCTGCAAAAAGCGCCTTCTGGATGCTTGCCGATAAAATAACACCTCACATTAACGTTTGCCGCACTGCAAAAGGGAAAGTGCAGTTTGATTACTTTGCTGAAGCTGAAAAAAAGGCAAAAGGCTCAGTCGGATCAAAATATGCCAAAGATTTCTTCATTTATACACTGGAATGGACTCCGGACAAGCTGGTCTGGAAAGTAAATGACGTTGAGGCATTTGTACAAACAACAAATGTTCCGCAGGATCCTATGTATATCCTGTTTTCAGGAGGCCTTGACAAACCCATCAGCAGTATGACTGCAATGGAAATTGACTGGGTGAGGGTATATCGGCCGAAGAAATAACCCCTACATGATATATCAAAAAATTGTAGAGCCGTTGCATGCAACGGTTCTACTAATCATTTGTAACATTTTACTGAGAAATCCGTCTTTGCATTGTAACCCGGTTTATGACAGTAGAAGAATATAACAGATCTGTTTCAGAATTCGCTGATTTGGTGTACCGGTTCATCCGTGCAGATATAAAGGATGAAGACCGGGCAAATGATATTGTCCAGGAGAGTTATGAAAAACTCTGGAGGCATGTGGCTGAAATAGAATATGTTGTAGTAAAATCATGGCTATTCTCCACAGCTTACCATACTATGATTGATATTATCCGGAAAGAAAAGAGAATGATAACGGTTGAAGAATACGGGGAATCAGATCTTTCATACGAATCACAATATACCGATCTGAATGAAATACTTCACTCTGCACTTGAACGTCTGCCGGAACAGCAGCGAAGTGTGATACTGCTGCGTGATTATGAAGGTTACAGTTATAAAGAGATCGGAGAGATAACAGGATTAACCGAACCACAGGTAAAAATTTACATTTACCGTGGCAGGGTCGCTTTAAAGAATTACATAGGTAAAATAGAAACTGTGTTATAACCATGAAGCCTGACAGATCAAATTATGAAATATGGCTTATTGACTGGCTCGACGGTAACCTTGACGGGGAACAGGCTGAACTGCTTATGGCCTTCCTTGAAGAGAATCCTGATCTTAAAGAAGAGGCTGATTCACTGGTTGCAACCCGGCTTTCACCGAAAAAGGACAAGCCTTTCCAAGAAGATCTGCTTAAAAAAACCTTAACGGATCTTTCCTCCTCACAGATTGAATATCTGTCAGCTGCTTACCTCGAAAATGATCTTTCATCCTCTCAGATAAAAGAACTTGAAGAGAATCTGTCGCAAAATTCAGAAAACAGAAAAGTTTTTGATGCAATTCAGAGAACCAGGCTGAAGCCTCCTGCGGTTTACTACAAACATAAGAACCTGTTAATGAAGGAGACCCGTGGAAAGAGGATCTTACGTTTCACACTGACAGGCTTAAGTGCAGCAGCTGCAGTTATCATACTGATTATCAGCTTTATTGCACTGCCCCGTTTTTTGACTTCTGAAAATGAAGAGTTAGCCCTGAACTCAATAACCGACACTATTTTTCTGCAGCAGGCGAAAATTTTTATACCACCTGAAAATATTGTTCCCGGCAAAAAGCAACAGTCAATTGAGGTTGACAAGCCTATCTATTCAGAAATCCCTGTACCTGAATCCCACGAAATAAATATTGCGCCAGTAACTCTGGTATCAGTTGATTCTGTCATTTTACCGGTAAGAACCATGGAATACATGACAGCGATAGTTCCGGATATTTCCGGTGTTGAGATAACCAGGGAACTATCGGCCGTTATACTTGTTGCTTCAAATATTGTTATCAGTGAATCTTTTGATTATGATTATGGAGGTGGCAGGATAAGCAGGTTTATTGCCAGTACCTTTCGTGAAAAAATACTTAAAACCAATAAATTTAATGACTCTCCGCTTAAAACACATGAAATTGCCGAGGCAGGGATTGACGGTTTAAACAAATTACTTGGCTGGGATATGGCGCTGGTAAAAACAACCGATGAAGATGGAGAGCTGAAATCATTCTATTTCAGTTCAAGGGTGCTGAAATTTAATGCTCCTGTCAAAAAACCGGAACCCACACTGTAACTTTCTCAGTATTCTTTACGTCACAGCATCAGAAACATTTAAAAAACAGTCATGAAAAGAATAGGTATAATATTATTGCTTGGTGCATTCCTAAACCAGGGATTCAGCCAGGAAGAAGATGTTGTAACCAGGGAACCGGTACCCCAAAAAGCTCTTTCAGATACAAACGATATGACGAGGGTCATCATTGGCAAGGAGCTGATAGTCGTTGAAGATGACGAAGAGGCCACCAATATAAAGGTAGGGAACCGGGGTGTTACGATACTGGAATCTCTTGAAGAGGGAGAATCAAAGGTTAATTTTGAAAAATATGAAAAAGAGGAGGAGGGTACAATTGAGGAGAGTTCCGGGGGGTTTGAATATTACAGGGATCAGGATGAAGACAAAGAGTATGAGAAGGCCCGCCGGAGAAGTCATTTCAGGGGCCACTGGTCAGCTTTTGAAGTAGGTCTGAATAATTATCTTACAGCAGATAACAGTCTGACTCTGCCAGAAGAGATCGATTATATGAATCTCCACTCATCAAAATCAATGAATTTCAACTTTAATTTTTCGCAAATGAGTATTGGCTTTACCAGGCATCTCGGTATAGTAACCGGACTTGGTTTCAGATGGAATAACTACAGATTTGACGGAAATAACAATATTCATAAAGGAGTGGACGGAATAATAGAAATACTCGATCCTGGTGATATACTTAAGAAATCAAAGTTATCAACAGTATATCTCAGTCTTCCTTTATTGCTTGAACTTCAGATACCCGCCGATTATCATCGTCTTAACATTGCTTTCGGGCCGATTGGTGCGGTGAAGATTTTTTCAAGATCAAAAATGATCTATGAAGATGGCGATAAAGTCACCTCCGACAGTGACTTCAGTCTGAATATGCTTCGTTATGGCGCCACAGCCCGTGTGGGATTTGAGAACTTCCATCTTTACGGGACCTATTATATGACTCCCCTTTTCAAACCCGGCAAGAGCCCCGGAGGAGTCGAACTCTTTCCATTTGAGGTAGGCATCGCATTCACTGTTAACTGACAATCATTTCATTCCCTCTCGATATACGGGTAGAAAAACAATCATTGTGTTTCTACCCGTTATTTTGTTAACATGATTGCACATCATATATTTGCAGTAAAATCATTTAAGATGAAATTACTGTTAATAAGCAATTCTACCAATCCCGGAGAACCATATCTCGATTATCCTAAGAATAATATTCGTGAATTTCTCGGTGATAAACCTGTCAATGTGCTGTTTATCCCTTATGCTGCCGTGACTTTTTCTTATGACGTCTATGAACAAAAGGTCTCAGAGAGATTCAATGAGGTTGGCCACAATATAAAATCAATTCACAGTTTCAATGACCCGGTCGAAGCCGTAAAAAATGCATCCGCGATTGCAGTAGGCGGAGGCAACACATGGAAGCTCCTGAAAACAATCCGGGAGAACAATCTTATTACTGCAGTAAGGAAAAAGGTTTTTGGCGGGACACCATATATAGGATGGAGCGCCGGATCGAATGTTGCATGTCCCACTATCATGACAACCAACGATATGCCGGTTACTGAACCGGATTCATTTGAATCGTTCAGACTGATTCCTTTCCAGATAAATCCTCATTATCTTGATGCAAATCCCGAGGGACATGCAGGAGAAACCAGGGAGCAGCGCATAGAGGAGTTCCTGGAGATCAATCCTGATATTTATGTTGCAGGATTGCGTGAAGGAACCATGCTGCTTATTGAAAAAGGCAAAGTTCATCTTATTGGTGCCCGTAATGCCAGAATATTCAAAAAAGGGTCTCCCCCGGCAGAATTCCGGCCGGGTGAAGATTTATCTTTCCTTCTTTAACAGAAGGACTCATATTCATTCAAATAAATTACCTTTGTTTGCTGGTTTTTAACTGCTGTAAGGCAGATTTAATGGTTGGAATATGAGATTATTCTTTAAAATACTGAAAATAACTGCAGTCTTAATCATCATATTTATTCTTGGCCTCTTTACTACATCAATCCTGATGCAGGATAAGGTTGCCGGATATATTCTCAAATCCCTGAACAAAAGCATATCAACAAAATATGAATTTGAATCAGTAAGTCTTTCTTTACTGAGACAATTTCCAAAAGCCTCTCTTGACCTTAAAAATGTTATCATTCACTCCTCTCCCGGTTTTGATAAAACAGGTTTTGCCGGACTGAATATTGATACGCTGCTTGCGGCAAAAGTGGTATTTATTGAATTCAGTATTACTGATATTTACAGAGGTATTTACAATATTGACAAAATCGGAATTAAGGATGGTATTCTAAACCTGCTAACGGACCATGAAGGACTGGTAAATTATGATATCTCCGTTAAAACTGAAGAGGTGCCGGAGAGTGATTTTACAATTGATCTCAGAAGGATCTCCCTTACTGATCTGGAGACAAAGTATAACAACCTTGCAACACAACTTATTATCGAAGGATTGATAGAAACCGGACAACTTAAAAGCCGGATCACAGGGGACAAGATTGATTTCACAGCTCAATCTGCTATGCAGATCACGAGTTTTCGTTTATACAACACTGTTCTGGCAGCTCCTTTTTTGGCCGATATTGATATCAGCCTCAGCAGATCGGACAGCGGGATTTTGTTCAATAAAAGCTTTCTTGATATCGATAATTATCATTTTGGATTGTCCGGTTCATTATCAGCAGATAAAATGCTGGATCTCTCTCTTACAGGTGAAGATCTTGATATTGAAGATATTAAGAAATATTTTCCCGCAGAAATACTCAGGACTATTTCTGACTATAATCCTTCTGGGTTTTTACAGGTTGATGGCAATATAAGAGGTCAGCTTACACGTACTTCTTATCCCGGTATCGATATTAACTTTCTTCTTAGTAACGGTTCGGTAACTCTTGGAAACAGGGAATTCAACCTGAATGATCTCTCTTTTAACGGTAGTTTTTCCAATGGAGAAAAGAGAGTTCCCGAATCCAGTATGATTGCTATAGATAATATCAGGGGAACTTTAGGTTCGGAACAATATACAGGATCACTAAATGTCTGTAATTTTGACTCATTATATGGAACATTTCAACTTAAAGGAAAGGTAATCTTTTCTGAAATTAAAGATTTTTTCAGGCTCAGGGTAATATCATCATCTGAAGGATTTATTGATCTTGACCTCCATATGGAGGGTGCCCTGCCGAAAAAAGGAAAATACGCTTTTCCGGATATAATGGACCTTATTACCGGAGCAAACCTCACCTTTAATAACTTCTCGATCGGCATTAAAGACGACAAAATCTCTTTTGACAATATAAGAGGGAAGGTTGTTATTGCAGATTCTATCCTGGCCGAAAATCTTGATATCCGTTTTAAAGATCATACGTTCAGGGTGAACGGTATTTTTAAGAACCTGCCCGAATGGCTGGCCGGCAGACCTGAGATAATGATTGCATCCGCCGGTATGTGGTGCGACCATATGGTTCCTGAATTACTCTTTCCTTCACTTAATAAGTCCGATACTGCTTTCAAAAGGGACAGAGCTTATGCTCTCCCCGGGGATATTATACTTGATCTGGATTTTATTATTGATACTTTCAGGCTAAGGAAATTCAAGGCGGAAAAGATCGATGGAAGCCTCAGTTATAAACCGGGACTTGTAAATTTTAAAACCCTGAACTTAACCTCCATGGGGGGTCTGATCTCCGGTAATGGTTTTATTATTCAGAATACTGATGATAAATCTTTTAATACCCGGGGTAATTTTGATCTTAATGAAATAAATATCAAATCAGCATTTGTTTCATTCAATGATTTCGGACAGGATTTTTTGAAAGCGGAAAACATAAACGGGGATCTCTCCGGCAATATGTCAATTATTATCCCCTTTGATTCTCTTCTCGGGATTGATGTCAAATCTATTACGGCTGAAGGGAAATACCGTATTATCGATGGGTCTCTTATAGATTTTGCCCCCGTAAAACAGCTCTCTTCATTCATAGAGCTGTCAGAACTTGAAAACATACGTTTTGAGAAACTTGAAAATGACTTTTTCATAAGAAACAATGCCCTGTATATTCCGCTGATGGATGTAAACTCTTCTGCAGCAGACCTCTCAGTGAACGGCAAGCATGGTTTTGATAATGACTATGAATACCACGTCAGGATCCTCCTCTCTGAGATCCTCAGCAAGAAACTAAAAAAGCCCAGACCCAACACCACTGAATTTGGAGCTGTTGAAGATGACGGACTGGGACGCACCTCTGTACTTGTGAAAATTGAAGACAAAGGCGAAGAGGTAAAGGTTGGATATGATGTTGAGGCTGCAAGGAATATTGTCAGGGATGATATCAAAGCAGAAAAACAAACTCTCAGGACAATCCTGAACGAGGAATACGGCTGGTTTAAGAATGACACACCTGTCGTCGAAAAACCTGCAACAGGAACACCCCGCTTCAAAATATTATGGGAAGAGACGGATACGGTACGCGTTGAAAATGAGGAACTGCCTGTAGAAGAAAAAGAGAACCTTTTAAAAAATTTATTTAAAAAGAAAAGATAAAAGATAAAACATTGATAAGGTTACGTTATAAAACTCCCTGGATGCTCCTCCTTTTCCTGTTTGCAATACTGACAGGAATGGGTTCTCTTATTTATACCCGTTATCTTGTCGGTATTCTTAAAACAGAGGAAAGAAAAAAGGTCGAACAATGGGCGGAGGCCACAAGGCTGATAACCCGGGCTGACTCAAGCCAGGATATCGAATTCCTCTATTCTATTATAGAGACTAATACCACCATACCGGTTATACTTACCGACGAGAATGACAGCATAATAAGTTCAGGTAATTTTGATGAAATACGGCTGCGTGATCCCCTGTACCTGAGATCACAGCTTGAGAAAATACGGAATAAAAACGAACCTATTGTCATTGATCTGGGAGGAAGCCATGCAAGCCTGATCTATTATAAAGACAGCATTATTCTTACTCAGCTGAATTATTATCCTTATATCCAGATGGGTATTATTGTCCTGTTTATTCTGGTCGCATACCTTGCCTTCAGCTCATCACGAAAAGCGGAAGATAACCAGGTTTGGGTCAGTATGTCGAGGGAAACGGCTCATCAGCTTGGTACACCTACTTCCTCACTATCAGGATGGGTTGAAATACTTCAGAGTAAATATCCTGATATCTCGCTTACAAAAGAGATAGCTCTCGATGTTGAACGGCTTGAAAAGATAACGGAACGGTTTTCGCGAATTGGTGCAAAGACCATTCTCAATAATGAAAATATAACTGCAATTATTTCACGTACAGTTGATTATATTAAATCCCGAACATCAACTAAAATCAGGTTCCACTCCGGTTATGATGAATCAAAAGAGATCTTCATGCCTGTCAATGCTGCTCTTTTTGAATGGGTAATAGAAAATGTGTGCAAAAATGCAATTGATGCCATGGAGGGCAGCGGTGACATAAAGATCCGGGTAGCAGAAACAGAAAGAAATGTGTTTATCGACATTTCCGATACCGGGAGGGGAATCCCTAAAAGTGCTTTTAAGAAAATTTTCAATCCCGGATATACTACCAAGCAAAGAGGATGGGGTCTTGGTCTTTCCCTCGCCAGAAGGATCATCGAAGAATTTCACCAGGGAAAGATATATGTGCGAAATTCAGAAGTTGCAAAAGGATCATGCATAAGGATAGTCATGAATAAACAGCCCGGCAATGGAGAGGAAAGATCTTGAGATAACGGCGCCGGCAGGATCTTATGAATCGCTCACAGCTGCAATTCAGGGTGGAGCTGATTCAGTCTATTTCGGGGTAGAGCAGCTCAATATGAGAGCCGGATCAGCAAATAATTTTACACTTGCCGATCTGAAGAAGATTGCCCGGATCTGCAGAAAGAACGGATTAAAAAGTTATCTCACCGTCAATGTCGTGGTGTTTGACGACGAGATAAGGCAGATGCAGAAGATAATCGATACTGCGGTATCTGCAGGAATATCTGCAATAATTGCTTCCGATCTTTCGGTGATCACTTATGCTTTCAGGTCAGGTATCGAAGTGCATCTTTCAACCCAGCTGAATATTTCAAATGCCGAAGCATTGAAGTTTTATTCACAATGGGCAGACGTTGTGGTTCTTGCCAGGGAGCTTAATCTTGACCAGGTTAAAAATATTTCTGATACCATCAGCAAACAGGATATAAGGGGCCCGAAGGGGGATCCGGTAAGGATCGAAATGTTCGTCCATGGTGCCCTCTGTATGGCTGTCTCCGGGAAATGCTACCTCAGTCTCCACGAAAATAACAGGTCTGCCAACCGGGGCAACTGCTATCAGACCTGCCGTAAATCCTATATTGTAACTGAGAAGGAATCGGGGTATCAGCTTGAAATAGACAATGAAAACATAATGTCGCCTAAAGACCTTTGCACAATAGGTTTTATTGACAAAATAATCAATGCCGGTGCAACAGTATTCAAGATAGAGGGACGGGCTCGTTCTGCAGAATATGTAAAGGCAGTTACGTCATGCTATGGTGAAGCAGTAAGAGCAGTCTTTGAGGGAACATATAATGAAGAAAAAATAAATGTCTGGAATGAGAGACTCTCATCAGTATTTAACAGGGGATTTTGGGATGGTTATTATCTCGGGCAAAAACTTGGAGAATGGAATTCGAGGTACGGGTCAGCGGCTACAAGGAGAAAGATCTACATTGGTAAAGTCACCAATTATTTTACAATATTGAAGGTGGCCGAGATAAAAGTGGAATCCGGCGATTTGAATAAGGGAGATACTATCCTGATAACAGGTCCCACAACCGGGGTTATTGAACATATAGTCAGTGAAATACGTGTTGATCTTAAAGAGACCGGGAAAGCACTGAAAGGAGAGCTCTGCTCAGTTAAAATACCTGATTACCTGAGGAGATCCGATAAGATATACAAATGGATCAAAAGAGAAGATCCCGGGAAATAGTAAATAATATCATCTACCAGGCAATCTTTGTTGCAGCATTAAGTACCAGGCCGGCATTAATTTTAACATCATCTGTATCGGTTATAACAGAAATCAGGTTTTTTCTGTTTT
>Ga0315553_10003944_pt1 | contig 11375 bp, 9 predicted proteins | sample SalMarSW160140MG_FD_203099 | JGI IMG/M metagenome (GOLD analysis project Ga0315553, IMG submission 203099) | Salt marsh sediment microbial communities from the Plum Island Ecosystem LTER, Massachusetts, United States - Salt Marsh Sediment SW1601-40 ... | reverse complement strand
TTTTTTACCGAGAAGTTGATTCCATCCACCGCTTTTACTACGATGTACTTTTTCTTGAAAATACCGGATAAATTGATCGGGAAGTATTTAATTAAATTTTTGGCTACAAGTATATTGTTGTTTGTGTGTGTAACATCAGGCATTTCTTCTGTTCTCCTGTCCATTCTGGTATAGGTAGCATGCCACCTGGTGTCCATCATCTACATCAATAAGAGGCGGCATCGCTTTGGTGCAGGGTGCGAATGCATACTGACATCGAGGTGCGAAGCGACAGCCGGGAGGAGGATTACGATAATCCGGGATACGTCCGGGAATTCCCTCTGCAAAACCGCCACCGCTAAGACGTGGCACCGAAGCCAGCAACCCTTGGGTATAAGGGTGAAAAGGCTTTTTAAATAACAAGGAAGTAGCAGCCATCTCTATCATGTTGCCAGCATACATGACGTATACACGTTCTGTTGTCTCGCGAACCAATCCCAATGAATGAGTAATTAAAATGAGTGAGGCTCCCTTTTTTTCAACCAAGTCTCTGATCAAGCGTAGAACTTGATCTTGAATAGTCATATCAAGGTTAGTTGTGGGCTCATCGGCAATAAGAAGGTCGCGGGCAGTGGCAATAGCAAATGCAATGCACACTCTCTGGCGCATACCTCCGCTGAGTTGAATTGGGTAACTATCCAGCATACGTTCTGGGTCAGGCAAACGCGCTTCATGTAATGCGCTTAGAGCAATATTTTTCTTATTTGCCACTTTCTGTCCAGAAGAACCGGCTGAATATTTAATGATATCATCCAATTGCTGCCCTATGGTGAAAACAGGATTGAGGGCAGAGGTAGGGTCTTGAAAAATCATGGATAAGCCTCTCCCTCTCAAATCTGCCAGCTCCCTGGAGTTCAGTTTAAGAATATTTTTACCACGAACAAAGATATCGCCCTCCGGAATCAATGCCAGATTAGGCAGAACCCGCAGCAATGCCTTCATAGTCGTCGTTTTACCACATCCAGCTTCGCCAACCAATCCAACCTTTTCGCCGAATTTTACATTAAAATTGACACCATTCAACACCTTTAGCACACCACCATAGACTTTGAACCACACATGCAGATTTTTAATGTCTAACAACCTTTCAGACATAACGACTATGCCTCCTCAGGACTGAGAGCATCACGGATGCCATCACCAAACAGATTGAAGCCCAATACTACGAACATGATAGCCAAAGCCGGAAACAGAGCTATCCACCACTGAGTCGGCATCCGTTCAACACCTTCTGCGATCATAGTCCCTAAAGCTGGCTTAGGAGGTTGTTCACCCAAGCCAACGAAACTTAGAGCAGCACCAACTAATGTTACCCACCCTACATCCAATGCCATTTTCGTGAGGAGTGAAGAGGAGCAGTTCGGTAGAATTTCACGAAATAGGATATATATCTTACTCGCACCGGTGAGCTCAGCAGCCTGCACGTAATACTCGTTTTTTATCGACGAGGCCAAGGAATAGGTTATTCGTGTATACCATGGCCACCAACTCACAGTCACGGCAATCATGGAGTTCATGAGTGTTGGTTTCAACATCGCAGCTATAGAGAGAGCCAGGATAATAGGGGGAAGGCTAATAAACACATCGGTCACTCTCATAATCACAGTTTCGACCCATGTACCCGAATAATAACCAGCGGTTAATCCTGTTAACGTACCAAAAGGAACGCTGATAGCTAATACCACGATAGCCATGAGTAAGGCATTTCTAAAAGCGAAGATAATCCTCGACAGGATATCTCGCCCAATGGTGTCAGTGCCCATCAAGTGTTGCCAGCTTGGTGGTTGGTTCTTGCTCTTGAAATCGACAAACTTTCCCGAATGTTGTGGGTAAGGAGCCACATAGGGCGCAAACACCGCGAGGAAAAAAATTGTAACTACCATAACCAGGCCTAACACAGATAACCAGTTCCTGGAAAACTTGTACCAGGTTTTTTTCAATGAATCCAGCGTCCTGGCCCATGGGTTTTCAAGAGAACTGGCAGTAAGTATTCCTTTGGTCGTCATTTAGACATTCCTCCCCAATAAACGAATGCGTGGATCCAAGTAGGCGACAATGATGTCTACCACGATATTCAGGGTAATAAACACGACACCAAGCACCATTACAACTCCAACAATCGCATTTACATCTTTATTGAGCATGACTTGTATGCCATATCGCGCCAATCCCGGAAAGCCAAAAATTTTCTCCACCATAAACGCATAGCCAAAGGTCGCAGCGATATCCAACGCCATCACTGTAATGGGTGAGATCAAAGATGGTTTGAGCAGATACTTCCCGGTCACAACCCTATTCGGGACGCCATAAGCAATCATTGAAGCGATGCAGTCTTTGTTCTGGTTATCCGCCATACTCGAACGTGTGATACGCGCTGCCTGCGACATAGGTGGCAAAGCTAGCGCAATAGCAGGTAAGATGAGATGCATAAACGCATCCCAAAAAAGATCAAATCGTCCGTTCAAAAGACTATCTATCGTAAACATTCCGGTAATAGTAGCAGGAGGTATGACTCCTTCAGTTAACCGCCCATAGGTTGGGAAGATATGCCAAACAAAGCCGAACAACAACATCAAGATAACAGCCCAGGCAAAAGCTGGGGTTACGATACCTAAATAAGAAAAAAGGCGGACTACGTTGTCAAACCACGTATTAGCATATCTTGCGGATATGACTCCCAGAGAAATACCGGCTACTACGATAAAAATTGCTGTTAATCCGACCAATTCCAAAGTAGCCGGAAAGAATTCCCGGATGTCCTGCTTGACCGGACGTCGAGTAACAAGAGAATCTCCGAGGTTTCCATGCGCAACTTCCCATAGCCACAAACCATATTGTTGGAGCAAAGGCCTGTCTAGGTGCATTTGCTGTCTGAGTCTTTCGACTACATCTACCGGTGCTCTGGGGCCCAGGGCCATACGAGCCGGATCACCAGGAACGATGCGCGCAATTAAAAATATCAATATGGATAGACCAAATAGAACAAATATTGAAATGGCCAACCTGCGCAGTACAAAAGGACCTAATCTCATTGAGCCTTCCTTTCTTCCAAACGCTATCAATTTAAAGGGGTGAGGTAGCAATATTCTTTACCTAAACTACCTCACCCCTTTAAGTGAAGTGTCAAATCGTCTTCCTATTTTTTGAGCAGTTCTGCCTTCTTCTCAGGTAAGACCTTCATATCGCGCACGTAAAAACTATAACCCATCGGTGGAGCAGAGGGTTCTCCAGCTTTAACTCGTTCTGCTAACGGCCAAACGAGATAGTCTGCCTGATAACCAAACTCCAGAGCCTGATCGGCCAACCAAATCGTGGGAGCTAGATCCACAAGTGTATGCTGAATCTCGGCATACTTCTTGAAACGCTCATCCTCATCCACTGTCGCCAGCGCAACTTCAATAGCAGTATCGATATTGGGTGAACCGAGCCACTCACATTGCTCCCAAGTGCCCTGAGACTTGGAGTGATACCGTGTATCCAGCATCGAGCCAGCCTCATTGTAGTGGGCAGCCACGTAAACGACGGAGCCGTTCGGGGTGGTCTTCACGGTTTGTGCGTCGTCGATCATTAAACCAAAAGGTTTCTTAAAGATCTCGACATCGATACCGATCTCAGCCGCATTGACCTGGAACAATAGTGCCACTTTTTCCTCATCGGGTACTTCAGCGCACCAGGATAGGGTAAACGGAATATTCTCCTGGCCAGCATATGCTGACTTGGCCATTTCCTCCTTAGCTTTCTCTAAGTTGTAACTGTATTGTAAGACATCCTTGCTATGGCCGGGCAGTGTCTGAGGGACCGGACCCATCGATTGGACATAGTACGGCCAGATATCGTTAACTACTACATCATAGTTCATCGCCCATGATAGTGCCTTTCTGACATGGATATCATCTGTTGGCGGGACCTTAGTATTAAGCATAATCTGAAGGTTATGTGTCGCTAAATAGGCAATAGTCTCAACCCCTGAGATTTCACGGAGAGCGGCATACGCTTCCATTGGCAGAGTCTCAGAGGTAATTTCCAATTCTCGATTCTTCATCAGCGTACGGATAGCTACCTCGCCGGGGAAGGCAAATTCTTTGAAGAAATCAGGAGAGCCCTCTTCCCAGCCATCCCAGTAGTCGTCAAACTTTTCGCCCAGCAGGGATTCTTCCATCTTCATTTCTTTGACTTTGTATGGACCGCTGCCAGCGTCGTTAGTTAGAAGCCACTTCTTACCATAATCGCCCATCTCCCCGTACATCGCGTTAGATTTGTCAATGTTCTTCATGACCTGAGATTTATTGAGGATGTAAAGACGCACCAATGCAGGAACAAATGGGCCAAACGGCCTTGCCAGTTTGAACTCGACCGTGTAATCATCGATAGCTTTGACCGATTCAATACCAGCAATAATTTTACCTTGAGCATCTTTGGTCCGCAATATGTATGCAAAACCCTCACCGATATCGAACAAGCGCTCGGTACTGAAAACGACGTCTTCTGCGGTTAGTTCGTCACCGTTGTGAAACTTCACTCCTTTCCTAAGGTAAAAAGTATAGGTAAGGAAATCATCAGAGATGTCCCACTTCTCGGCCAGGTGAGGTCTTACTGACCCATCCAGATTCGGGAATATCAACGTGTCGTATAACTGGACCAGTGCCATGGTATCAGAAAAATCTGTTCCCACAGCAGGGTCGATGTATGTCGGCCAGTCCTCACACCAACGCACAATACTTTCCGAGTTATGTTCTGCTGCAACTCCAAATACAGGGATAGCAAACAAAGCTATCAAAAACATCAAGTAAAGCAATAACTTAAGATTTTTCATATTATTACCTCCTAATCTAATAATATTATTCATCCAAGATTTTTGCTTGTAACGGTAAATTAACGCCGGTAAATATATTTTGCCAGCTTAAGATAACGCATTACAATAACTCAACTTTTTTCGATTTAACACCTCCTTTTTGATTTTTCCATGCCTATCGTCTAATGTTCCCCACAGATACAACGTTCGCCAAGGCGAATGTCTTACGAGACAATCAAAGCACAGTATATATGCTGTGTTATCTGATGTACCCGCAATCCTATACTACCAACTGTTTTCTGTATTAGTGTCATATTCATATATGGATATTTTAAGTTACCTCTCATCCTTCAAATAGGAAAAATATTTCTTGTTACCAGAATTAACTGGGAATCTAAAAAGGATTATATCTCAAATACTTGCTTGGAGGTTATTTCAACTCATTTGAGAAAATAGCAATATAAATCTATACAATAATTTTAACAAGTATAATGCAGTAAGTGATTTGTTTTTTCTTCATTATTTCAATATTAGAAAAGATTAAGAAACCATTAGGACGCTAGAACGATTGTAAGGAATATTATTTAAAATATTATTAATGTGAGAGTAAGAACATTTAATGGGAGTTAGTCTTATTCATTATTTATAAGAATTGTACTTTGTATTTAGTGGACTAACCTCCCTAAAATTTTTAGTTTTTTCTGCCTTCTTTATACACCCAATTAATATACGTGTCAAATATTATTTTTATTACAATGATGGATTTTCAGTACTCCGGCTCCCTGCATTTCTCCCTTTTTCAGGATTAACAAAGCCTGATTGGCCTCATCCAGCCGAAATTCAGTTACCTTGGGAATAATCGGTATTTTTGCTGCCAGGGGCAAAAATTCCTCTGCATCCTGCCTGGTGACATTGGCCACGCTTTTTATCTCTTTCTCTTGCCATAACTGAGTCGTATAATCAAGTGGCGGAATGGCCTCCTCTTTTCGAATGGCATTAATCACCAACCGACCTCCTTTTCCCAAGATTTTTAATGCTTCACCCACCGGGGTACCTACCGGGGTGAAGTCAATGGCACAATGTAAGGGTTCAGGAGGTATCTCTCCGGTAGCACCAACCCACGCCGCACCTAATTTTCTAGCCATGCCTTGGTGTTCAACTTGACCGGGACGCGTAAAGACAAAGATTCTGCTTTTCGGGTACTGATAGCGAGCCATCTGGATGACTAAATGAGCAGAGGCACCAAAACCAAATAGACCTAACACTTCATTATCCCCCATGCCGGTTAAGCGCAGTGCTCGATATCCGATCACCCCGGCACAGAGCAAAGGAGCGGCCTGTATGCTGGAAAATTGTTCGGGAATCGGATAGGCAAAATTTTCATCCACTACCGTATATTGAGCATAACCACCATTGGCAGTATATCCGGTCCATTTTGCCTGCCTACATAAATTTTCATTTCCCTTTTTACAAAAATAACACTTTCCACAAGCCCAATAAATCCAGGCAATGCCTACTCGATCTCCCTTTTGATAACGCCCCGCAGCTGGTCCCATTTTTTCAACCTGACCGACAATTTCATGTCCCAAAATAATTGGAAGCTTCGGAGGCAGTAGCCGACCCTCAATTTCATCCAACTCCGTATGGCAAACACCGCAGGCCATCACTTTAACCAGAATTTCGCCTTTCCCCGGAACAGGCACAGGGACATCCATTAAAGTAAGCGAATGTTCATTAACCGGTGCGATTTTATTTAATACCATTGCTTTCATAATTAATCACCTTTATTCCTCTTTATATAATCAATAGGAACTTATGGGCTTCAGATTCACAACTTCATATTTCTACATTTTAGATTTTATGAATTTGTGAAATCTTGGTTTAATCTACTCTAATCCATCACTCAGATCCCATAGGTTTTCCGCCGCTAAAAGCTACTAAAATATTAAGATAGTATAACCATCTCTTTCAAGTAGTATTAGTTATTTTTCAGCTGCTCTAAAAGCATTTTAATCTGGTCATCTTCTTTTATTTCAATTGGCGGTAATTCCTCTTCTATTTTTTCCGATATTTCCGGAAATTGAGCAAGTATTTCTTTAATTAATTCTTTACCATATTTCTCTAAATTTGATTTTTGAGTGGATTTAATCCCCTGTCCCTGCCAAATTAATTCTGGTTCATACTGTAAATTTCCTATGCAACTGATCCCTATAAACGGATAATAAATCCCTTTGACCACAGTTTTTATCCCCCAGCTACCTGGGGCATAGACAAGGCTAAGGCCATGATGGTGACCATCATGATGGGAACCATCTAACAAATGGGAAAGATTTATTTTTATGCCAGGTTTATAGACAGGAACATCGATTGAAGATTTTTCATATAGGTTGCTGGAATAAAGAATCATTACAAAATTAGCTTCTTTCGTATCTTTAACGTAAATGTAATTTTTTTCTTCAAGTAATTCAATGACTGCTGACTGAAAGCTTTTATTCTGTAAATAATCCATAGAAAGTTTGTCCGTAGAAAAGGTAAAGTTTCTATAGAAATTATAATCGATATCAGGATTATCATAGGTTTCTATATTTTTACTACTTTTAAATAAACAATATCCATGAAGAGAAAATAATAGTAAAAAGCATACCAGAGCAAATACAAGAGATATATTTTTTATCCTCATTACCTTTCACCTCTTCAAATATTTAATATTTTTTAATTAATTCATCCTCGAATTCAAATCATAACCTTTAATGCCAAAAAATCTTTCCGGCTTTATCTTAATGAACTCATAGAAAATACCATTAATTTCTCTACTAAAGCTTCTTTGGTTTTTATTCCATATATTCACTTCTCTTGATATTGGAACGGGTTGTGTTGTAGTAATATATACTCTTTGCGGTATCTTACCTATCATACCATGAAAATGCAGAACAGACCAGTGGCTTATAGTACTAGGAGGTTCTCCAATGACTCATATCATTGATCCATTATTGTAGATATAGTCCTGCCTATCATATATAGGAGAATGTTGAATTATCTCTATAATATATCTATCAATAAGGAAGTAAAGAGAATAACAGTGGTTTTTTACTTATATTGTGAGAACCTGAAAGCTCTGTAAAATAAGGGTTTCAAGAGCAGGTTGCGTATTTTTGATTTTAAGCGCCAATTTTGCCTCAACTGACAGTTATACCCTTAAAAAAAGGGTGTTTTTTTGGTCTATTTTCGCTCGATCAAAATCTAAAAGTGTCTATTTATAAGGGTCACATGGTTTCGGAGAGGGTGAAAAAAGCTAAAAAAAGGGCCGTAATTCCTCTTTTTTCGAAAATTAAGGCGCGTTTAAAGGCACTCTACGTGCGTTTTTAGGGCATGCCTGAAGGTAGCTTGAAAGCCTTATAAATAAAGGGTTTTATGGGGATAAGTTTTTAGTTAAAACTTACCGAATTATTGAGCTAGTCCCTGTGACATTTATTCACTAGTTTCATTTTCAATTTCCACTTGAATGCATTCATTCTCTTCCATAACTTCTTGAAAGAGCTTGATGATCAATCTGCCATAAGGGCCTAAATTTTCTATGATCGTTTCCGGTTTATGAATGATGATTTTTTTCTGTGAGAAATCAGTTGAAAGACAATCCCACAAGGCATCTAAATTTTCGCCATAATAGTCCGGTAAAGTTAATTTTCGCTTCAAATAAGCATGAGCTGTGGCCTTATCTACCATTTTAGCTCCGTTTAACCGAATTTTTTTCATCTGATTCCCTCTTAATATAATTTCTCGAAGGTTTTATAATGATCATCCGTATAGAAAATAAGCCCGTCGTTGGAATAGACTATACGCTCATCCCCACGATATCCTCCAGTATAGTTGATGTCACATTCATAATATTTGCGTGTATCTGCTTCCGGTAAAAGACCTTCTCGGTTACCAAAACGATCGCCGCCTATAGACTTTTTATTGGTTACCTGCCAAAGATTCCCTTTCGAATTATCCCAACCTAAATCTTGTGCTTCTTTCTTGGTTATATAGTTCGGCGGCAGCTCAAGGAATTCATGAATATATGCTGCCACTTCATCCTTAGTTGAATAACTTAATCCCTTCTCTACCCGTACTATAGTAATGCCTGTTTCATTGGTTGGCTGGTCCTTTTGAACTCGATTAGCATCAGTATCCTCAATAGAGATACTCGTACTGGAGGAATCAACTGGAGCTTTCGTCTCAGTTGACTTACATCCTGCTAAGATTATTAAAAGAAAAATAGTTAACAGGCAAACTAACCATTTATTCCATTTTTTTATTTTATACATGCACCTTTCTCTCCTAGATGATTTGCTTAGTTCTTACCATATCACATTTTGCCTTATCTTTCGACTCTTTTCATCACTTTTATATTCCTCTGGTTTTAGTTCTAACTCTGGCATAAAGAAAGTAACTTGACTATCCTAATTGATTAGATTATGCTATTAGTAAGTATCATTTTTAATTATAGGCCTCTTTAGGCTCGCCTAAAAAGATGTAATAATCAGCAGTCATACAAGGGTTATCCTAATGAGAATGCCCATGTGGATTCATTCTTAAAAACTATCAAAGAATAGCACCTATGTTATGGCAATATGAAAATATTGTTAATTTAATTGAAAAGACTTTTTTTATTTTGTTGAAAATGTGTATAATAAAAAGAGGTAGCATTCCTCTTTGGCTATTAGCTTCCCGAAGAATATAAAAGACTTCTGGTTGAAGATAGTATTCAATGATTCGAAATAGCTAGGATCTAAATATCTTTTTTGAGAAAATGAACTAAACATAACTAAATTATGTATAAAAAAATTAAATTATTATTTTTCACCCTTATACTTTTTTTCATGATTTACAACACTTGTTTTTCTAAAGAAAGCCTCTATACATCTTATTCCCCTTTACTTTTTCAAGAAATTAACAATCACTATGAAGATTTTATTAATAACCATGTCGATATAAATTATTTTTCATTTAAGAAACAAATACCAGATGCTTATTATGATGATTTAACCGGAGAATTTTATTATTGTTTAAATACTAATGACAAAGGAGAAATTGAGAGTCAGTTCATGGTGGACTATAGTTATTACAAAGAGTGGACAGATTATTTATATTATGAGACAAATGGCTTTATAAATTTTGCTAAAAAAGAAGAGAAACCATTGTTTTTAATTCCTAGAGAAGCATTTATAGGTTTATATATTTTAGATTATCATTTAGATTTAAAGGCAGGCATAATCAATATCCCAAAGATCGAAAATTTTAATAGATTTTTTAATTTATATTCCAGTCCTTTAGAGAATCATTTTTGTCATGAAATTGGATTTAGTGGCATTAATTTAAAACATTTTTTCGATGAAAATTGGTCTGCTGAAATATATTTTTCAGTTCCGTCATTCTATACATTTAGTAATTCTATTTTATGGGATAATTATTTCCGCGACTTTTTGAATATATCGTTCAATGAAGAAGACATTGCTTATCAAAAAGAAAATCCAAAGAATGTTAATTATATGTACGGTTTTGAATATAAAAAGAATGAAAATATTTTTAGTATAAGTTATTTCAATGGAAACTATCATGTCCCTTTACCCTTTTATATTGAATATGTTAATCAATTACCGATTATTGCATTAAAGTATCCTGAGTATAAATGGTTAGAGTTAAGTTGGCAGCTTAGCTTTTTAAATGAAAGATTGAAATTAAAAAATAACTTGGCTTATATTGAACCTGGAGATTGGTGTTTTCAAGGAAATAAATATTGGGGGGAGCCTTTTTTCAGTTATTTTACAAGTATAGATTACAAAATTAATTCATCGACTTTTATTCAGCTAGCATATATATCAGACCATAGAATAAAAGAATGGGAAGAATCATCTCCATTATTAAAATTTGAAGCTAAAAAGTCTTACCATAATTTGGATTTATATTACAGTTTAGGATACGATTTTAATTATCGTAAATTGAACCATGGCATTGGGATTAAATATCAATTAAAGAAAGATATAAATTTTGAAGGAGGATATTTCTTTAATGATAGGGGGTTTTCCCAAATTAGTTTTACATTTTAGACTTTTTAGGATATTATTGATAGCCCTTCTATTTTTTCAATTTTTCAATCAAAACACTTCTGCTGGCAATTCAGTATTGATTATTACACCACATCCTGATGATGAAGTACTTAGCACTGGTGGGCATATTGCAAGATTTGTAAAACAAGGTGACCAAGTGTATGTAGTAGCTTTAACTGCTGGGGAAGGTTTTACTTTTGATATATATTTGAAAAAAAAGACCATTACTCCAAACTTCAATGATTTTATTAAATATGGAGAGAATAGGATTAATGAATTAATTCAATCTCTTGAAATACTTGGCATAAAAAAGGATAATGTGTTCGTATTAGGATTTCCTGATGGCGGTTTAGATTTTTTATGGCTTGCTCATTGGGAAGAGACCTTTAAATCACAAATTACTAGTAAAACCTATACTTTTTATGAAAATTCATTTCTACCAAATACTCCATTTA
>Ga0315553_10003943_pt1 | contig 11375 bp, 12 predicted proteins | sample SalMarSW160140MG_FD_203099 | JGI IMG/M metagenome (GOLD analysis project Ga0315553, IMG submission 203099) | Salt marsh sediment microbial communities from the Plum Island Ecosystem LTER, Massachusetts, United States - Salt Marsh Sediment SW1601-40 ... | reverse complement strand
AGATTTGTCGCACGGTCGGGCGGCCGAATCCATCGGCTGGCGGTGTCCTCGATTCCACGGGGAGGGCGGCGCGTTGCCGGTCGCCTCTGGAGTTTCGGGGTGTCCTCGGATAGTTACGGCCACGACGCGTCGACAACGTCCCCGATCCGACGGGAAGTCATCCCAAACCGCCACCCGCAATCGCGTGAGGGACGGAACGCCCCGGAATGCTCCAGGTTCTCATCGATAGCGCCATCCGGTCGGCGGAACTGTCCTTCCTCGCGGTCGGTCTGACCATGGTCTACAGCGTCCTCAGGTTCGCAAACTTCGCCCACGTCGAGTTCGCCACGGTCGGGGCGTACCTGGCGCTGGGTCTGTCGACCACGGTGGGGCTGCCGCTGTGGCTGGCGGCGGCGCTGGCGATCCTCATCGCCGGTGGTCTCGGGGTGGGGATCGACCGGGTGATCTTCTCGCGGTTGCGCACCGCATCGCCGATTATGCTGATGATCGCCAGCTTCGCCCTCGGCATCGCTATGCGCGAGGCGGTGCGCGCCATCTGGGGCCCGTCGCCGTTCTTCTACAATCTCGGCATCCTGCCGCCGTGGCGATTCCTCGGGGCCTTCGTCACGCCGACCCAGGTGGCGGTCATCGCCGCGGCCGTCGTGGCGATGCTCGCCTTCCACTTCCTGCTCAGCCGCACGACGCTCGGCATCGCGATGCGGGCGACGGCGGACAACGCCACGCTTTCGCAGGCGTCCGGAATCGCGACCGACCGGGTCATCCGATCCGTGTGGTTCATCGGCGCCGGCTTCGCCGCGCTCGGCGGCGTGTTGGTCGGCCTCAACACGCAGATCAAGCCGGACATGGGCTTCGGCCTCATCATCGAGGTGTTCAGCGCCGCCATCGTTGGCGGCATCGGCTCGCCTTATGGGGCCATCCTCGGCGCTATCCTGGTGGGCTTTGCGGAGAACGTCGGGCTCGCCATCGACTGGTCGCCGGTGCTCAACGCCATCGGCTTCGACGTCGGCCCGTTTACCTACATCCCGACCGGGTACAAGGCGGCGGTAGCCTTCAGCCTGCTCATCCTCACGCTGCTCATCCGCCCCCGCGGCCTTCTGGGGGCGCGGACGTGACGGAATTCCTGGTCTACCTGATCACCATCGCGGCTATCTGGGGCATCCTCAGTCTCAGCCTGAACCTGCAATTCGGCATCGCCGGCCTGGTCAACCTCGGGCACGTCGCCTTCTTCATGCTCGGCGCCTACACCTCGACCATTCTCGTCGTGATCGCCGGATGGCCGATTGTCGTCGGCGTCGTCGCCGGAGCGATCGCGGCGGCGCTCTTCGGTATGCTTCTGGCGCTGCCTGCCGCCAACCTCAAGGAAGACTACTGGGCGATCAGCACGCTTGCCGCCGCCGAGATCGTGCGCATCATCTTCCTCAATACGCGGCTCGGCGGCCCGTACGTCGGCGAGGCGTTCGGCGTGAGCGGCATCCCGCGGCCGCTGCGCGACTGGTTCGACGCCAACGGCTACAGCCTCGCCGACTACAACCTGTTCTACATGGTGCTGGTGCTCGTCGTCCTCGCGGCGTGCTTCGCCCTCGTCAGGTACCTGGCGGCGACCCCGTTCGGCCGCTCGCTGAAGGCGTTGCGCGAGGGCGACGAGGTGCCGTTGGCGCTCGGCAAGTCGGTGGGCGGGCTGCGCATCCGGGTGATGGCGGTGGGCGGCGCTCTCGCCGGCCTCGCCGGCGCCCTGTTCGCTCACTACAACGCCTTCATCTCGCCGGAATACTTCTTGCCGTTGGAGACGTTCATCGTGTGGGCGATGATCATCCTCGGCGGGCCGGGAAACTTCCTGGGCGCGCTCGTCGGCACCGTGATCATTCAGGCGCTGTACAATTCCACACGGTTCATCGCGCCGCTGTTGAACATCGACGCGCAGGTCCTCGGCCCGCTGAGGATGATCACCATTTCCGTGGCGATCATCCTGGTCATCATGTACATGCCCCGCGGCATCGTACCGGAAAGGCGGCGCCGTTATGGACGCTGAACCACTGCTCAGCGTGCGCGAGGTCTACAAGCGCTTCGGCGGCGTCACTGCGCTCGACGGCGTCAGCGTCACGGTGCCGGCGGGCCTGATCTACGGTTTGATCGGTCCGAACGGATCGGGCAAGACGACGCTCTTCAACGTCGTCACCGGATTCACCGCCGCGGACGCCGGCAATGTAAGCTTCGCGGGGCAGCCGCTCGACCGGCTGGCGCCATACCGGGTGGCGCGGCTTGGGCTTATCCGCACGTTCCAGGCAACGCTTTGTCCGCTACGGATGACGGTGATGGAGAACATGCTGCTGGCGCCGCAGCAGCAACTCGGCGACAGCGTCGCCAACGCCTTCCTGCGCGCCGCCGAGGTGCGGCGCCAGGAGCGGGAACACCTGGAGCGGGCGCGCGCCTTGCTCGAGACCGTCAACCTCGCCGACAAGGCAGACGACTATGCCGGCAGCCTCTCCGGCGGCCAGCGGAAGCTCCTCGCGTTGGCCCAGGCGCTCATGGCGGGACCGCGGCTCGTGCTCCTCGACGAACCGGTTGCCGGGGTCAATCCGAGGCTGATCGAGGAGATCGCCGCGGTCATCCGGCGGCTGCGCAACGACGGGCAGAACTTCCTGATCGTCGAGCACAACATGCATTTCATCCGCACGATCTGCGACCAGGTGTCGGTGCTCGACGCCGGGCGGGTGATCGCCGAAGGCGCGGCCGAGGATGTGCTCGCCCGCGAGGACGTGCTCAGGGCCTATCTTGGACGCCGCCGCGGCGGCGCGGGGAAGGCCGCGGTTCGATGAGCGCCGGCGCCGCAGCGGAGCAGGCGGTTACCGGCGATCCGCTGATTGCGGTCGACAACGTCTTCGCCGGGTACGACGGAACCGAGGTGCTGCACGGCGTCAGTCTCACGGTTCACGAAAACGAAGTCGTGACCATCATCGGGCCGAACGGTGCCGGCAAGAGCACGTTGCTCAAGGCAATCATGGGATACCTGGTGCCACACGCCGGCGCGGTCAGGCTGCGCGGGCAGCCGGTCACGAGTCTGCCGCCAGACCAGCGCGTGCGGCGGGGCATCGCGTACGTGCCGCAGCTCGACAACGTGTTCCCGTCGCTGACCGTTCGCGAGAACCTCAGGATGGGAGCGTACTTACTTCCACGGAACGAGGTCGGGGCACGGATCGACCGCATCTATTCCGAGTTCCCGCTCCTGGCCGAGCGGCGCTGGCAGCGCGTGCGCACCCTCAGCGGCGGTCAGCGCCAGTTGCTGGCGATCGCGCGGGCGCTGATGACCGACCCGGAGGCGGTGCTGCTCGACGAGCCGTCGGCGGCCCTGTCGCCGGTCATGGCGGACGAGGTGTTCGACAAAGTTGCGGACATTCGGGACCGCGGCAAGGCGGTGCTCATCGTCGAACAGGAAGCGGAGCGGGCGCTGGAAATCTCGCACCGCGGCTACCTGCTGGTCGATGGACGCAACGCCTTCGAGGACAGGGCGCAGGCGATCCTCGACAATGCCAAGATCCGCGGCGCATTTCTTGGGGCCGCCATCAGGGACTGACACCAGCGCGCTTCGCGCCCGCAGCCAAAGTCGCCCTCGGCCGGGCACCATCCTGACGCATTTGTGTGCCACCGATTCCTCGCCTTTTCGGCGCCGGCTATAGTAAGATCGCCCAACGAAGGCGTGCGCTCAAACCAACCAAAAGGGGGACGTTTTCATGTCGTTCAGCAGGTATCTGTCACTCTCAGCTTTCGGGGCACTGACCGCGGTCGCCGTCGCCTTTGGCGCACCGACGGCCGAGGCCCAGGTGAAACTCGGCATGATCACGCCGCTCACCGGGGCCAGCTCGGTCGTCGGCCTCGACATGCAGCGCGGCGCCGAGCTGGCGCTGCAACGGATCAACTTCGGCTACGCGGTGCCGCAGACACTCGGTGACCCGCCGCGCACCATCGGACCGGGGCTGCTCGGCGGCGACGTGGAGCTCATCGTCGAAGACGACGAGTCGCGGCCCGCCGCCGCCATGGACGCGGTGCGCAAGCTGGTCAATACCGACCAAGTGCCGGTGGTGATCGGCGAGTACTCCAGCGGCAGGACGCTGCCGACCGGCCAGTTTACCAACGAGAACGGCGTCATCCAGATTTCGACCGGGGCGAACTCGCCGACGCTCCGCGATATCGGACCGTACTTCGTCAGCGCCATTGGTCTCGCCACCGCCCAGGGACCAGTGCTCGTCGACCTCGCTCAGAAGGTCATCGGCGCCAAGACGATCGCCACGCTGTTCCCGAACAATCCCTATGGCGTCGGCGTCGAGATCGCCACCTGCGAGGCGGCGGCGGCAATGGGCGCGGAATGCGTCGCCAAGGTTCGCTACGAGGAGCAGAAGACCGACTACCGGCCGGAGCTCAGGCAGCTCACCGCACCCGATCCCGATGCGGTAATCTTCTTCGCCTATGGAGCGGACGCCACGCTCATCTTCCGCCAGGCCTACGAGCTCGGGCTCAACGCCGGCGAGAAGTGGATCGGCACCGAGGTGTCGAACTGGGAGGCCGACGTGGCCGATGCGCCGCAGACCGCAGAGGGCGTGCGCGGCATCGAACACGCGGTTGGCGGGGACTTCTACGACTCCGAGTACGCCTCGGCGTACGAGGTGAAGTACGGCGAGCCGCCGCTGTCGGCGTTCGGCGCGTTCGCCTACGATGCGACCATCCTGACGGCGCTGGCGATCGACGCGGCCGGTTCGGCCGAGCCGGACGCGATCCGCCCGGCCATCCTCGAAGCTTCCAAGACCTACAGGGCCCTGACCGGCGACATGAGCATGGACGAGGACGGCATGCGCACCAGCCAGGAATACGGCTATTTCATCTACGAGGACGGCAAGCTGCAGCCGTTCACGCCGTAGACACGCGAGGGGGCGCGCCAGCGACGGCCGACGCGCTCACGACCGCCTTCTCCGAAAACCGTTGATCGCCGTCGCCGGCGCACTACCATCGGCGGTGAAATCGGACTCGATTGGACCTTGGAGAGCCCGTGCATGCGCGCCACCGGGGCGGTGATGGCATTGTCGGTCGCCGCCTGGATCGCGGCGGCAGCACCGGCGGCTGCCGAGGTCGAGGTCGACCTGGAGCTGGTGCTTGCCGTCGATGTGTCCCGCTCGATGGACTACGACGAGCGATTGTTGCAGCGGGACGGGTACGTCGCGGCCTTCCGCCACCCGGAGGTCATCGCCGCGATCAGCTCGGGTCTCACCGGGCGCATCGCGGTGACGTACCTGGAGTGGGCAGGAGCGGAACAACAGTCGGTAGTTGTTCCGTGGCGGCTGATCGCCGGGCGCGACGATGCCGAGGCGTTTGCCGATGAACTGGCCGTAGCGCCGATCACGCCGCAGCGCGGGACGTCGATCTCCGGCGGGCTGTTGTTCTCGGCGCGCCAACTCGCCGCCAACGACTTCAACGGCCCGCGGCGGGCCATCGATGTCTCCGGCGACGGCCCTAACAACATTGGGGCTCCGGTCGCGCCGATGCGTGACCAGCTGGTCGAGGATGGCATTACCATCAACGGGCTGCCGATTGTACTCAGGCCGAGCCACGTGATCGGCCCGTACGGCATTCCCAACCTCGACGTCTACTACGAGGATTGCGTGATTGGCGGGCCGGGTGCGTTCCTGATCACCGTCGATGACGCCTCACGGTTCGGAGTCGCCATTCGGCGCAAGCTGGTGCTGGAGATCGCGGGTCTGCCACCGCGCATCATGCCAGCCGCCGACGGAAGCATGCCCAGGCCGCGCATCGATTGCCTTATCGGAGAAAAACTGCGGCGGCAGTGGGTCGATCCGTTCATCAAGTAGCCTGACGGGTCAGCGCTTTCGCGGACCGCGTGGCGAGAAGACGCGCCGCCTCGATCCGGCGCAGGCGTTGAGGTGACCGTCTTGCAGACAGAAACGCGGCGCGGACAGCGCCGGTCAACGGCCGGCCCCGGCGTGTTGCAAGGCGCGGAGGCGTTCGGCGAGCGACAGGCCGCGGCTCGCTTGCCGGGGCTGCTCGTCGGTGTCGGGCGTTGCGCCGGATTGCGCGGGGGGATGTTCTGGGGCCGGCTGCGGCTCAGGAGGCGTGCCGTTGCCCGTGCCCGCCGGGCTCGACGCCGCCGAGGGGTTCGCCGCCGTCTTGGTCAGCTGAACGACGTTGGCGGCAATCTCGTTCAGCCGGTCGCGGAGCGCTTGGTTCTCGCGGCGCTGGCTTTCCCACTCCGGGCCGGCCATCCGGCGCAGCTCGGCATTCTCGGCGCGGAGCGCGGCGTGTTCCTGTTCGAGCGCCGCGAGCCTGGCGGCCAGCGCCTCCTTCTCGGCCTCGGTGGCGGCGATCGCCTTGCGGAGGTTGTCGCCCTCGGCGATGGGCTCGCCGCCGAGAGATGCGATCTGAGATTGGGCCGCCTCCAGGGTCGCCTCTGCCCCGGCCAGCACTTTCTCGAGTTCCTCCTGCCGGCGGACGTTGGCGGACAGTTTGGCGTCGAGCGCCACCGCTTCTTCGCCCCGGCGGTCGAGTTCGGCGCGCAGCCGGTCGCGGTCGGCTGTGAGGGCCGCGATCTCGCCGGCAGCAGCTTGGCGTTCCTGACGCGTCGCGGCGATTTCGCTTTCGAGCCTCTTCACCTCCTCAGCCCGGCGCTCCAGCTCGCTCAGCCGTTCGGCTCGCTCGGCCCGCATGGCGGCGAGCCCGGCCTCCAGCCCGCCAGCGCGTTTGCGCTCGGCGGCGAGGTCGGCGTCGAGCTTGTCGCGCGCGGCAACGGCGGCAGCCTCGGCGGCGGTCAGCGCCGCGATACGGTCCTCCAGGTTGCCGATATTGGTTTCACGCGCGACCAGCTCGACACGCTGCTCTTCGCTCATCTGTTGGCCCAGGCCAAGCTTGGCCTGGGCGGTGGCGAGCTCGGCGGCGCGCTCGGCGATGATCTGGTCGCGGCGCGCGACCTCGGCGTTGGCGCTGGTGAGCTTCTCCTCGTTGGCGGCGAGCGCGCCGCCAAGTTCGGAAATGCGCGTCTCAAGACCGTCGATGGTCTCGGCGAGCGCGGCCTTCTCGCGACCGAGGGCGGCGATCTCGTTGCGCTTGCTGGCGACCCCAATGCGCTCCCGGGCGAGCTTGTCGTTGAGGCGCTCGGCGTCGATCTCCAGACGCCGGTTGGCGACTGCGAAGCGGGCTCGCAGGTGATCCTTGCCGGCGGCGATCTCGCCGCGGGTCATCGGCAACGTCGCCTCGATCCGCGCTCGGGTGAGACGCATGGCGCGGCGCCAGATCGCCGGGGCCACCAGAAACGCGATCAGCCCCGCGGTCAGCAGGCCGAGCGCGAAATACATAACCGCCTCGATCAATCCCAGCCTCCCTGCTGCGCGGCCAAACGCGCAGGACCCTTCGCCCAGTCTATCAGTGCGAACATGCTACCGACCGATTAATTGCCATTCGGCGGCACGGTAGGCAACCGGCGAAAAACCACAAGAAACCGGGGGTTTCGGCTCAGAAAGGGTTCCAGGTCGGCCGGTCGGTAAACTTGAGATAGCCGAAATTCATGCCGATTCTGGCCCCAACGCCGGAAATGATGGGAACCACGTACACGTCGTCTCGGGCCAGGACCGTCATGCCGAATCCGGCAACGAAATGGGCCGAGCCGGCGACGCCCGGGAATCGCTGGTAGATCGCGGTGACCGCGGGCAGGTTGTAGACCAGCATCATGACCCGGTCGCCGGTGCCGCCGAAGTCGGGGCCGATGCTCGGCCCCTGCCAGTACACCGGGTGCTGGCCGGCGTTCTTGGTGTAGAGGGTGCCTTCGCCGTAGCGGACGCCGCCGATCACGGCGAAGCTGCCCTCCTGGCCGAGGATGTAGCCGTTGGGTAGGCCATAGTCGGCAACGGCGCGCTCGACGACGCTGGCAAGGCCCTCCGACACGGTGCCGAAAAAGGCGTGGCCCCGGGCGATGAGCTCGTCGCTCGTGTAGCGATCGGCCGGCTGCTGCGCGGCGGACGGGCCCGACCCGACGGCAAGCGCGAACGACAAGGCGGCAATGACGACGCGAAGCGTCGCGACCATGACTGCTCCCTTCGGTTACATGCGAATCGTGGCGGGCCGAGTCTACGTCAAAAATGGGCAGCGCCGTGGCCGCGTGGCTACCTGTAGTTGGCACCGGCGTCAGGGCGGTGTATCGGGAATCGCCGTGATCCTGGCACGCGATTCGCCGGCCTCTGGCTGGCGCTTTCTGACCGGAGGCACCATGACGGAACGGGTCGAAATGGGGGCTCTCGACCTTGCCGCGCTCCTGTGCAGCCGGGTCTGTCACGACATCATCTCGCCGGTTGGCGCGATCATCAACGGGCTGGAGGTCCTCGAGGAGGATAACAGCGAGGACATGCGGACGTTCGCCTTCGGCCTGATCGAGCGCAGCGCCCGGCAGGCCTCGGCAAAGCTGCAGTTCGCACGCCTCGCCTTCGGGGCGGCCGGCTCGGCCGGGGCGGAGATCGACCTGGCCGACGCCGAGAAGGTGGCCAAAGGCTACATGGACGGCGAAAAGGCCGACTTCTCGTGGGAGTCGCCGCGGGTGCTGATGCCGAAGAACCTGGTCAAGTTGCTGCTTAACCTGATCCTGCTCGGCAACGCCGCGGTGCCGCGCGGCGGCACCGTCAAGGTGACCGTCGACGGCTCGAACCCGCCGCGGTTCAAGCTGAGGTCGTCGGGACCGAGCGCCCGGGTGCCGCCGGCATTCGACAAGCTGGTGCCGGGGCTGGTCGACGGTGTCGAAGTCGATGCTCAACTGGTCCAGGCATACTACACCGGGGCGCTGGCGCGTGAGACGGGCATGACCGTCGAGGCGCGGCTCGACGACGCCGATGTCGTGATCGAGGCCGGGCCGGTGGGCTGAGGCCGCTGGAGCCGGGCGAAGCCTTCAACGATCGTTAACGATTCGTGTCCTAGCCTCGTGCGGCCAAACCGGCCCCCGTTGTGGCCGGACCCACGACCCCGAGTTGCCGACCCGGCCGGAGACAACATGCGGCATTGTCTGGTTGTCGATGATTCCACCGTGATCAGGAAGGTGGCGCGGCGCATCCTCGAGGATTTCGATTTCACCGTCGCGGAGGCCGAGGACGGCGGTGCCGGCATCGACTGCTGTCGGCGGTCGATGCCCGACGTGATCCTGCTCGACTGGCACTTGCCGGTAATGGACGGAATCGAGTTCCTGGCGAATCTCCGCCGCATGGACGGCGGCAAGCGGCCGAAGGTGGTGTTCTGCGCCTCCGAGGCCGACGTTGCCCAGATAGCCCGGGCGCTGAGGGCAGGGGCCGACGAATACATGCTAAAGCCGTTCGACCGCACGGCGGTGGAAGCCAAGCTGCACGAAGTGGGCATGCTCTGAGGGACGAAACCGCAAACGGCGGATCCCGACGGGGTCTGCCCCGTGCCCATGCTCGCTGCTTCCGGAAGAAAAGCCCCGCTGTTGGCGGGGCTTTCCTCGTTTTCCGCGTCGTGGGAGGAAGACCGACGCGAAAAGGCGTCAGGCGCTTTCGCGGATCTCGCCGTTTTCGGGCTCGCGCAGCACGTAGCCGCGGCCCCATACGGTCTCGATGTAGTTCTGGCCGCCGGTGGCGGCGGCGAGCTTCTTGCGAAGTTTGCAGATGAACACGTCGATGATCTTCAGCTCGGGCTCGTCCATGCCGCCGTAGAGATGGTTGAGGAACATTTCCTTGGTCAGCGTCGTGCCCTTGCGGAGCGAAAGCAGCTCCAGCATCTGGTATTCCTTGCCGGTCAGGTGAACGCGCTGGGCGTTGACCTCGACGGTCTTGGTGTCGAGGTTGACGGTGAGATCGCCGGTGGTGATGACCGACTGGGCGTGACCCTTGGAGCGGCGGACGATGGCGTGGATGCGGGCGACCAGCTCGTCCTTGTGGAACGGCTTGGTCATGTAGTCGTCGGCGCCGAAGCCGAGACCGCGGACCTTGTCCTCGATGCCGGCGAGGCCGGATAGGATGAGGATCGGTGTCTTGATCTTGGAGAGCCTCAGGGTGCGCAACACCTCGTAGCCGGACATGTCCGGCAGATTGAGGTCGAGCAGAATGATGTCGTAGTCGTAGAGCTTGCCGAGATCGACACCTTCTTCGCCGAGGTCCGTGGTGTAAACGTTGAAGTTTTCGGACTTGAGCATCAACTCGATGCTCTGCGCCGTGGCGCTGTCATCCTCGATCAGAAGAACTCGCATGCCAATCCCCCTGGCCCTTCCCGGCTCGACGCGCCGCGCACAACCGGCACCAAGAAACGGTCAACCCCGATTCGCCACGCTATCAGCCGATGGTTAACAAACCCTCATTCCGCCGCACAAGGAAATTAATCAAAAGTCTAGACTGACCTTCACACTTCGTTGAGATATCGAGCAATTTTGCCACGTAACTCTTTGTTAACCTACTTGAAGAATCGCGACTAAGCGATTCAAAGGACTCAGCGATCAGCGGCCCGGCTCGATGTCTGGGTTTACTCCGAATTAAGCGCTGCTCGGCCATGATTAATGCGAGATGTAAATGAAACGTTATCGGCCAGAAACGGAGCGTCGGCAGCGGAGGCGCCATCCGGATCGACACGGCGGTGGCGGTCGCAGGGTAAAGCGTGTTGGGAGTCCCAGTCATGAAGTCGCGTGAGGGAGTCATTCGTCTGAAACGCTTCCACGTCGAGGAAAAGCGTCGCCGCGTTGCCCAGATCGAGTTGATGATTGCCGAATTCGAACGCATGGCAAAGGATCTGGACGACCAGATCCTCGCCGAGCAACAGAAGAGCGGCATTCACGACACCGGTCACTTCGCCTATCCGACGTTCGCCAAGGCCGCCGCGCAGAGACGCGACAATCTCGCGGCGTCGGCAAGCGAACTGAAAGAGCAGCTCACCGTCGCCCGGGCCGACTGCGACGAGGCGGTCGAGGACCTCAAAAAGCACGAGGCGCTCGCAGAGCGCGACCAGGCCGACAGGCAGGCGGCGCAGAAGTCTACACTGGTGCACGCCACGGTCCGCTGAGCAGCGGGACGTTCAGACGGACCGACTGCCGGCCACCGAGGCCGCGTTCGGGCGGATCAGGGGAACGTGCGGCGCAGCGGTGGGCGGAAGAATCCCCTGGAGCCGCGGATCGTCAATGACCTCGATCGCGTACTTGTAGGCGCGGAAGCCGTGCCGCAGGTAGAAGGGCACCGCTGCAGGGTGATCGAACGTGCAGGTGTGCAGCCACACCCGCGAGACACCCGGCCGGAACGCGGCGGCAAGCGCCGCCCGCATCAGGACCGACGCGGCGCCGGTGCCGACGGCCTCGGGGATGACGCCGAAGACGACAATTTCTACCTCGGCCGGCGCGGAGA
>Ga0315553_10003942_pt1 | contig 11375 bp, 8 predicted proteins | sample SalMarSW160140MG_FD_203099 | JGI IMG/M metagenome (GOLD analysis project Ga0315553, IMG submission 203099) | Salt marsh sediment microbial communities from the Plum Island Ecosystem LTER, Massachusetts, United States - Salt Marsh Sediment SW1601-40 ... | reverse complement strand
ATCGAGGAGCCCTCGGACTTCAATTCGCCCGTCGTGTAATAGCTATAGAGTGCCGCGCCCATCGGATCGGCGAGCCCGATGACGACATCGCCGCGCTTCGCCTTCAGCCCCATGGACACCCCGCCCAGCGTCCCGCCGGTTCCGACCGCGCAGATGAAGCCGTCGAGCTTGCCGTCGGTCTGCGCCCAGATTTCCTCCGCCGTCGTTCTGACATGGCCGTCCCGATTGGCGACATTGTCGAACTGATTGGCCCAGATCGCGCCGGCCGGCTCGGTCTCGGCGAGCGTTTCCGCAAGGCGCTGGGAATATTTGACGTAATTGTTGGGATTCTTATAAGGCACCGCCGGCACCTCGACGAGCTGAGCGCCGAGCAGCCGCAGCGTGTCCTTTTTCTCCTGCGACTGCGTTTCTGGTATGACAATGACCGTGCGATAGCCGAGCGCATTGGCAACGACGGTAAGCCCGATTCCGGTATTGCCCGCCGTTCCCTCAACGACCACGCCGCCGGGGCGAAGCTGCCCTTTTGCGACCGCATCTTCGATAATGAACAGCCCGGCGCGATCCTTGACGGACTGACCGGGATTCATGAACTCGGCCTTGCCCAGGATTTCACAGCCGGTTTCCTCGGAGGCGCCTTTCAGCCGGATCAGAGGGGTGTTGCCGATGACCTCGATGACAGACCGTGCTAGTTCCACTTCGATACCGCTCCTTCATCTTCCAAGCTTCGCATTGCGGCCCGGGCGTACGAAGCTTAATTAAAACATTAATTCTGTAGCCGCAGCGAAAAACGCTGTGTTATAGACCGGGGCCAATTCGATGGCGCGGTCCTTTTTGCGGGCGTGGCGGAACTGGTAGACGCGCTGGATTTAGGTTCCAGTGACGAAAGTCGTGGGGGTTCAAGTCCCTCCGCCCGCACCATTTGCGCCAGCACCGACTCGAAAGAAGCGTACGCCAGTTAAACAAAATTTCGGAAGCAAGAATTCTCATGGAAGTCACGGAAACACTATCTGAAGGCCTTAAGCGCGAGCTGAAAATCACGGTCGGCGCGGATGAGCTCAATGCCCGTTTGGATGCGAAACTCGACTCGATCAAAGACAAGGTGAAGCTGAGCGGCTTCCGTCCGGGAAAGGTTCCGGTCAGCCATCTGAAGAAAGTCTATGGCCGCTCGATCATGGCGGAGGTCGTTGAGGAGACGGTCTCGGAGACGACATCGAAGGCCATTTCGGACCGTAATGAGCGCCCGGCCTTTCAGCCCGACATCAAGCTCCCCGAGGATGCAGGCACCGTCGACAAGGTCGTCGAGGGTAGCCATGACCTCGAATTCATCATGTCGTTCGAAGTGCTGCCGCAGATCGAGCTTGCCGATCTGAAGGAGCTCAAGATCGAACGCCCCGTTGCCGAGGTCAGCGAAGAGGAAGTCGATCAGGCGGTCGAGCGGCTGCGGGAGAATAATGTCAGCTACGAGGCCAAGGACGGCGCCGCGGAGGATGGCGACCGCGTAACGATCGATTTTGTCGGAAAGATCGACGGCGAGCCGTTCGAAGGCGGGTCCGCGGAGGGTGCGCCGCTGGTGATCAGCCGCGGCGGATTCATTCCCGGCTTCGAGGAAGGCCTTGTCGGCGCGAAAGCGGGCGAGGAGCGGACCGTGAAAGCCTCCTTCCCGGAGGAGTATCAGGCGAAACACTTGGCCGGCAAGGACGCCGAGTTCGATGTCAAGGTTAATGAGGTGGCCGCGCCGCGTGTCCCCGATGCCGATGACGAATTCGCAAAAGGACTTGGCCTTGAGTCCTTAAGCAAGCTCAAGGACGCGATCCGCGAGCAGATCGCAAAGGATTATGGCCGGGCCTCGCGCGAAAGAGCCAAGCGCGCTCTTCTGGACGCGCTGGACGAGGCGCATCGTTTCGAGCTGCCGCCTTCCCTTGTCGACAGCGAATTCGACGCTATATGGCACGAGGTGACGCATCAGCTTGAGCATGCGAAGAAAAGCTTCGAGGATGAGGGGACCACTGAAGACGAGGCGCGCGCGAAATATCGCGAGATGGCCGAGCGCCGTGTTCGGCTCGGGCTCGTCTTGGCGGAGATCGGCCAGCGTAATGAGGTGACGGTGACCGATGAGGAGGTCCGCCGCGCCATCATGCAGCGCGCCCAGCAATTCCCCGGACAAGAGCGTCAGGTTCTCGACTATTACAAGAACAATCCGAATGCCATGCTCGAGCTGCGGATGCCGATCTTTGAGGACAAGGTCGTCGATTTCGCTCTTGAGCTCGCCGATGTGACGGAGAAGACCGTCTCGCCGGAGGAGTTGTTCCGCCCGGACCCGGACGAGCTCGGGCACGATCATGACCATGATCATGATCATGATCATGGCCACGACCACGATCACGGTTGATATGGCGCTTGGGGATAAAGCCGTCATTTTTCGGCGTGGCGGGCGGAGGGCATAAAATTTGCCTTTTCGCGCCCACATATGTACAGGGACGGACTTCTCGAGAACGGAAGACCGCCCGGCTAGGATTGATTAACGCGAATCACCGAGCTTGGGCCGCAAACAGCAGTCAAAGCCGCTATCAGAATTCGGAGTGAAACGATGCGGGACCCTGTCGATTATTACATGTCAACGCTCGTGCCCATGGTGGTCGAACAGACCAATCGCGGCGAGCGCGCCTATGACATTTTTTCGCGCCTTCTCAAGGAGCGCATCATCTTCGTGACGGGCCCCATCGAGGACAATATGGCGTCCCTGATCGTGGCTCAGCTTCTGTTCGCCGAGGCGGAAAATCCGAAAAAAGAAATCTCGATGTATATCAACTCGCCGGGCGGCGTCGTGACCTCCGGCCTGGCGATTTACGATACGATGCAGTTCATCCGGCCGCCGGTTGCGACGCTTTGTGTCGGCCAGGCAGCTTCGATGGGCTCACTGCTTCTGTGCGCCGGTGAGCCGGGCATGCGCTATGCCTTGCCACATTCGCGCATCATGGTGCACCAGCCCTCCGGCGGTTTCCAGGGCCAAGCGAGCGACATCGAGCGCCATGCAAAGGAAATTCTGGCGATCCGTCAAAGGCTTCACGAGGTTTATGCAAAGCATACGGGGCAACCCGTACAAGTCATTGAGGATGCGCTGGATCGTGACACATTCCTGACCTCCGATGGTGCAAAGGAGTTCGGACTGATCGACGAGGTGCTATCCAAACGGACCGTGAGCGAGGAAGGCGGGAACAACAAGGGGTGAGGACGGCTTGACTAATCGGGCGAATGGTGCGGAGAATAGTGAGAGGTAAGCAGTAACCAGGCCATGTTTTGAATCTTTTTGCGGGCCAAAGACTCTCTTATCTATCGGAGGTTGTGCCAGCTACTGGGAATACGGGTTCGCGTCGGGAGTGCATGTTGTCTCTTACGTGTTTTAATGAAGTATCTCCGTCCCCGCCTTGCCGAAATCGGCCAAGAGTTCGGCAATCGTCCGCAATTAGAAAAATCTTGATGATTCCGCGAATAGCATACATCCCAGGTCGTCTCACGCCTGCCGGCGAGCGGCTGACCAGGAGAAGCGATGAGCGTGGCAGGAGGCCCTTGTGAACCCGGCAGTATCCACCGGAAAGACTGAGGTAGGCGAATGAGCAAAGTGAGCGGCAGCGACACGAAAAACACACTCTACTGCTCCTTCTGCGGAAAGAGCCAGCATGAAGTGCGCAAGCTCATCGCAGGGCCGACCGTGTTCATCTGCGATGAATGCGTCGAGCTTTGCATGGACATCATTCGCGAGGAAAACAAGAATTCCTACGTCAAGTCGCGGGACGGCGTGCCGACGCCTGCCGAAATCTGCGAAATTCTGAGTGATTATGTGATCGGCCAGGATCACGCCAAGAAGGTGCTCTCGGTCGCCGTTCACAACCACTACAAGCGCATCAATCATGCCGGCAAGAACAACGATGTGGAGCTGGCCAAGTCGAATATCCTGCTGATCGGCCCGACCGGCTGCGGCAAGACGCTTCTGGCGCAGACGCTGGCGCGCATCCTTGACGTTCCGTTCACCATGGCCGACGCCACGACGCTGACCGAGGCCGGTTATGTCGGCGAAGATGTCGAGAACATCATTCTGAAGCTGCTGCAATCGGCCGACTACAATGTCGAACGTGCCCAGCGCGGCATCGTCTATATCGACGAGGTCGATAAGATCAGCCGCAAGTCCGACAATCCCTCCATCACGCGGGACGTCTCCGGCGAGGGCGTGCAGCAGGCGCTGCTCAAGATCATGGAAGGCACGGTCGCCAGCGTTCCGCCCCAGGGCGGCCGCAAGCATCCGCAGCAGGAATTCCTGCAGGTCGATACGACCAATATCCTGTTCATTTGCGGCGGCGCCTTCTCGGGCCTCGAGAAGATCATTTCGCAGCGCGGCCGGACGACGGCGATCGGCTTCGGCGCCGACGTCCAGTCGTCGGACGACCGGCGCATGGGCGATGTGCTGCGTCAGGTCGAGCCGGAAGATCTGCTGAAATTCGGTCTTATCCCCGAATTCATCGGCCGTATGCCCGTTCTCGCGACGCTTGAGGATCTGGATGAGCCCGCTTTGGTGCAGATCCTTCGCGAGCCGAAAAATGCGCTTCTGAAGCAATTCCAGCGCCTCTTCGACATGGAGGACGTGCGGTTGACCTTCTCCGACGATGCGCTGGTCGGCATCGCAAAAAAGGCGATTGACCGGAAGACCGGCGCGCGCGGCCTGCGCTCGATCATGGAGGCCATTCTTCTCGACAGCATGTACGAGCTGCCAAGCCTTAAGGGCGTCGAGGAAATCGTGATAAGTCCCGAGGTCGTCGAGGGCAAGGCAAAGCCATTGCGCATCTATTCGGAGCGCGCCGGAGAGTCCAGCGCCTGATCGCGCAGTTTTGCTAAGCCTGTGCTATCGCGGCGACATAAGGGATCGGCATAGGTTGATATTCGATGCGTGGGTTGCCACTTAACCGCTTAGATCATCAAGCAGCTGCCGGCCGAATCCAACTTAGCTTCGGTGCAGAACCGAGCCGAAGCTCACACCTAAAAACTGGCTGTTCATCTGCCAGACAGGCGCAAGCTTCTAATTTGCGCGGTGGAACCATTCTTGGGAGACCCAGATGACGGAAAACGAAACACAAGCCGTTGAAGATCTTGGCAGACCTGAGGTCTTTCCCGTTCTGCCGCTACGCGATATCGTGGTTTTCCCCTATATGATCGTGCCGCTTTTCGTCGGACGCGAAAAGTCGATCAATGCGCTTGACGAGGTCATGCGCACCGACAAGCAGATTCTGCTCGTCGCTCAGAAAAACGCCGCGGATGACGAACCCGAGGCCGACGCGATCTACAAGATGGGTGCGCTCGCCTCCGTGCTGCAGCTTCTCAAACTCCCGGACGGCACGGTCAAGGTGCTCGTGGAAGGCACCTCGCGCGCCAACATCAAACAGTTCACCGCGAACGAGGCCTTTTTCGAGGCGGAGATCGAGCGCGTCGAAGACACGCTCGGCGCCCAGGATGAGATCGAGGCGCTGGCGCGCTCGACCGTTGCGCAGTTCGAAAGCTATGTGAAGCTCAATAAGAAGATCTCGCCCGAGGTTCTGGGCACGATCTCGCAGATCGACGACTATTCGAAGCTCGCCGACACCATCGCCTCGCATCTGGCGATCAAGATTTCGGAAAAGCAGGAGATCCTCGAGATCACGACGGTCTCGGAGCGGCTCGAGCGCGTCTATATGCAGATGGAAAGCGAGATTTCCGTCCTGCAGGTCGAAAAGAAGATCCGCAGCCGCGTCAAGCGCCAGATGGAGAAGACCCAGCGCGAGTACTATCTGAATGAGCAGATGAAGGCCATTCAGAAGGAGCTGGGTGACGGCGACGACCGCGACGACATTTCCGAGTTCGAAGACAAGATCGAAAAGACCAAGCTCTCGAAGGAAGCCCGCGAGAAGGCGCTCGCCGAGCTGAAGAAGCTGCGGCAGATGAGCCCCATGTCCGCCGAGGCCACGGTCGTCCGGAATTATCTCGACTGGATCCTGTCGATCCCGTGGGGCGTCAAGGGCAAGGTGAAGACGGACCTCCGCGAAGCGCAGGAGATCCTGGACGCCGACCACTATGGGCTGGAAAAGGTCAAGGAGCGGATTGTCGAATATCTCGCGGTCCAGAAGCGGACCAACGCGCTGAAAAGCCCGATTCTGTGCCTCGTCGGCCCGCCTGGCGTCGGCAAGACCTCGCTCGGCAAGTCCATCGCACGGGCGACGGGCCGGGAATTCGTGCGTATGTCGCTGGGCGGCGTGCGCGACGAGGCGGAAATCCGCGGTCACCGGCGCACCTATATCGGCTCGATGCCGGGCAAGGTCATCCAGTCGATGCGGAAAGCCAAGAAGATCAACCCGCTATTCCTGTTCGACGAGGTCGACAAGATGGGCGCCGACTTCCGCGGCGATCCGGCCTCGGCCCTGCTTGAAGTGCTCGATCCCGAGCAGAATTGCGAGTTCAACGATCACTATCTGGAAGTCGATTACGACCTGTCCAGCGTGATGTTCGTGACCACGGCGAATACGCTCGATATTCCGCCGGCCCTGATGGACCGCATGGAAATCATCCGCATCGCCGGCTATACCGAGCCGGAGAAGCTTGAGATCGCCAAGCGCCACCTGATGCCGCACCAGCGCGAAAATCATGGGCTGCAGCCGGAGGAATGGTCCGTCAGCGATGACGCTCTGATCGAGCTTATCCGGCGCTACACGCGCGAGGCCGGCGTCCGCAATCTCGAACGCGAAATCGCCAAGCTGGCGCGGAAGGCCGTGAAGGCGATCGAGGGCGGCGATCAGACCCGCGTCGACATCACGCCCGCCAACCTTACCGACTATCTCGGCGTGCCGAGATACCGTTACGGCCAGGTGGAGCAGGAGGACCATGTCGGCGTCGTGACCGGGCTTGCCTGGACCGAGGTCGGCGGCGAGTTGCTGACAGTCGAAGGCGTGATGATGCCCGGCAAGGGCAAGATGTCGGTGACGGGCAATCTCCGCGACGTCATGAAGGAATCGATCCAGGCCGCCAACGCCTATGTACGCTCGCGGGCGATCGACTTCGGCATCGCCCCGCCCCTGTTCGAGCGCAAGGACATTCACGTTCACGTGCCCGAAGGCGCGACGCCCAAGGACGGGCCGTCAGCGGGTGTGGCCATGGTGACGGCGATCGTGTCCGTGATGACCGGCATCCCGGTTCGCAAGGATGTCGCCATGACCGGAGAGATCACGCTGCGCGGCCGGGTCCTGCCTATCGGCGGCCTGAAGGAGAAGCTTCTGGCGGCGCTGCGCGGCGGGATCGATACGGTGATCATTCCGGAGGAGAACGCCAAGGATCTGGCCGAGATCCCGGACAGCGTCAAGAATCAGCTGAGCATCACCCCCGTTTCACGCATGGAACAGGTACTCGAAATCGCCCTCAGCCGGAAACCCGAAGCCATCGAATGGGAGGAGACACCGATCGTTCAGGAACAGCCGGCGATTCAGCAGCCAATACAACCGGATATGGGCGTAACTGCGCATTAATCCGGATATGGCGGCCAATTGTGCCGCCATATCACGATTTCTTGTGAGTCACCCTGGGTTTTTCGGCCTTGGTGCTGGAAAATAGCATCTTCAAAAGTCCATATATCTCGCTAAGGTAATGCCCCGTCTGCCTAGTCCTCCCTCAGGGGCGGGCTGGCCGACCCGAAAGCCCAACGAGGCATTCGGCTGCAATTGCCACTCGGCTTCATGCGGGGCAGCCTCTGTAAGTGGGCGTTTGTCGCCGGCTTGGGGTGGCAGCGGACTTTGAGTGAGAATCAAGAAAAGGGATAACCATGAATAAAACGGATTTGGTCGCGGCGGTAGCCGACGATGCGCAGCTCACCAAGGATAAGGCGGCTGCGGCGGTTGAGTCTGTCATCAAGCACATTCAGACGGCGTTGATGGGCGGCCAGGAAGTTCGTATTCCCGGCTTCGGCAACTTCAAGGTGGCCGACCGCAAGGCGACCACGGCCCGCAATCCGCGCACCGGAGAAACCGTGAAGGTTCCCGCGAGCAGGGTGGCGAAATTCGCCCCGGCCAAGGGTCTGAAAGAAGCCCTGAACGGCTAAGCTTCGCGAGAACACCGGCGGGGCATCCCCCGCAAGGTACGACTTCGACAGCGCCCTCTCCCCCAAGGAGCGGGCGCTTTGCTTTTTGGGCCCGGGCAAGATCGGGCGGCCGGCTTATCGCAACCGGACGCCGGCACGGCGGGCTGACCATCATCCGCCGCGCAAGCCGGCGCGTCGACGGCTGCGCAAAACCCAAATCTGATTCGCTCGTTGTCATTCATGGCAGAGAATCATCTGCGAAGAACCGAATATATTTCCACCGCGAACACTATCCATGATTGATCGAAGCATAATTCGACCACTTTAAGTAGTATTCATGCCGCAAATCAGCCACAGTTGTCATAATTCCGGAGCGACCTCTTTCGCATCTGCTTGCGTTTATCATGAGCAAGCCCTCTGATGCTGCCTGGGGCCAGGCATGGCCTAAGAAGAAGCCATGCACAGCAAGTCTTAGGCACTATTGGGGGATTTTCATGCGCAAAATCGCGGCACTACCGGTTGTTCTCGCGTCTGTCCTCGGCATACAGAGCGCGTCTGCTGCCGATCTGACATCCTATAAAGACACTTATGTGGCGCCACTCGCCCCGATCTGGGCAGGCTTCTATGTCGGCGGCCATATCGGCGGTGTTTGGAATGATAACGGCGACAATCGCGCTCGCAAGCGGCATTGTTATGATAAAAAGACATTAGAATTCAGTGCGGTTGCATTAGAGGAGCCAAAGGAGCCTCGCGAAGTGGTTTGCCCAGATCCCGGGCCGTGGGAGGACATGAAGCGGGTCGAATTTAACGACGATGACGACGATGTCGGCCTCCTGGGCGGTGTCCATGTCGGCTATAACTGGCAGGAAGGCGCGAAGGTCATCGGCGTTGAGGGAGACATCAGCTTCGGCGACAAGATCGACTACCTGGCGTCCCTCCGCGGACGGCTCGGCTATGCCATGGATAGCTTGCTGGTCTATGCCACGGCTGGTGTTGCATTCGTTGGATTTGAGGACAAGACGATTCAGGCCGACTTCGGTTGGGGTGAAAAATCCTTCGACATTTCCGGCGACAATGATGTCGGTCTTGTTGTCGGCGGTGGTGCTGAAGTGAAGCTCGACCCGAATTGGAGCCTTGGCGTTGAAGGCCTCTATTACTTCTTCGGCGACAGTGAGGACACCCTCTCCTGGAATTGGTACTGCTACGAAAAGCAACTGGTCCACGAGAACGACAATGATCTGTTCGTGGTTCGTGCTCGCCTGACCTATCACTTCCAGGAAGAGGAAGCCTACACGCCGCTGAAATAGGCGAACGAGGCTTCAGAAGCCACAGATCAAAGTAAGAACGGGGCCCGCGAGGCCCCGTTTCCCATTGCTGCGCACCGTCAATGGCCGCCCGTCCGGCCTCTCAATGCAGCCGGCTGATGCAGAATTCGACCGCGTCCAGCAGCGCCGCTTTCGCCGGCCCTTCGGGGAAATTCGCCAGGGCCGCGCAGGCCATGGCGCCATAGTGCCGGGCACGCTCGATCGTGTCGTCGATCGCGCGCGACGTCTCGACATAGGCAATGGCAACTTCAAGATCGCTGTCGCGGCGCTCTCCTTGCTGCAAGGTTCGCTGCCAGAACGCGCGCTCCTCCTCCGCGCCGCGCCGGTAGGACAAGACGATGGGCAGCGTGATCTTGCCCTCGCGGAAATCGTCGCCGACGCTCTTGCCGAGCTTGGCCTGTTCGCCGGAATAATCGAGCGCGTCGTCGATGAGTTGAAACGCCAGGCCAAGATTCTTGCCGTAAGAGCGCAGCGCCGTCTGCTCGGGAACAGGGCGCTCGGCGATGATGCCGCCGACCTCCGCCGCCGCGGCGAACAAAGCGGCGGTCTTGGCTTCGATCACGGCCATATAGTCCTCTTCCGTGGCGGCGGTGTTCTTGGCGATCGAGAGCTGCATGACCTCGCCCTCGGCAATGACGACGGCTGCATTCGACAGCACCCGCAGTGCGCCCATCGAGCCGACCTCGACCATCATTTTGAAGGCCTGCCCCAGAAGGAAGTCGCCCACCAGCACGCTCGCCTCGTTTCCCCATAGGATCCGGGCCGCCGCCTTGCCGCGCCGGAGGTCGCTCTCATCGACGACATCGTCATGAAGGAGGGTTGCGGTGTGCATGAATTCGACGCTTGCGGCCAGCTTGATATGCCCGCCGCCCTCATAGCCGCAGAGCTTGGCCGCCGCGATGGTCAGCATCGGCCGCATCCGCTTGCCGCCGGAATCGATCAGATGGCGCGCCAGCTCCGGTATGAGGTCAACATCGGAGCGCGCCTTGTCGAGAATGATACGATTGACCATCGCCATATCGTCGGCGACGAGGTCCATCAGCGGCTTCAGCTTGTCGAGCAGCTCTCGCTGCTCCTCCGGTGGGACGACCAGACCCGATTGCGACACCATTTTAAAATGCTCCTTGACGCTGAAGTATTAGCCTCAGGCCTAAAGCCCGGGTCAAGCGTCTCGCGCGGGGTTACCTGTTGAACGATAGTCGCTTTCCTGATCGCAGCTCTCGAATTACAACCTTTAGGATCGGAATGGTAACCAAGCGTTACAATAGGCGTTAGCGTCGCGGGATGGGGCGCATTGTCCTTTGTCGGAGACAAAATGAAAGAGCTGATCAGAACGAATGACGCCGTCCTCCTGTCCTTTATCGAGGTGCTCCTCAACGACGCTCGTATCCCGCATCAGGTAGCGGACACGCATATGAGCATCCTCGACGGATCGATCGGCATTCTCCCGCGGCGTGTGCTCGTCAGCGATGAGGACTATTCAGCCGCGCGGCGGGTCGCCAGCGCTGCGGATATCGAGCTTCCAGATGATGACGGCGATTGACGCGGGCGAGGGGCCGGACGGGCTGGAAACCACGGAAGACGCCTTTCTCGGGGGCCGGCTGACCATCGCGCAGACCCGGAAGGGATCGCGCGCCGGTGTCGATGCGGTCTTTCTGGCCGCCGCCTGTCCGGCGGAAGCGGGAGAGCATGTGCTCGATCTGGGTTCGGGAAGCGGGGTCGTCGCCCTCGCCATCGCCTGCCGGGTCAAAGGTGTCCGCGTAACGGGTATCGAGATCGACGCCGATCTTTGCACCCTTGCCCGCGCCAACGCGGCGCGTAACACATTACAGGACCGGGCAAACTTTCTCTGCGGTGACGTGACGGGGCCCGTGCGCCAGCTCGTCGAAGCCGGACTTCCGCCCGACAGCTTCGATCATGCTGTCGCCAATCCGCCTTTCCTGTCCGCGGGGGAAGCCCGTCTG
>Ga0315553_10003941_pt1 | contig 11377 bp, 10 predicted proteins | sample SalMarSW160140MG_FD_203099 | JGI IMG/M metagenome (GOLD analysis project Ga0315553, IMG submission 203099) | Salt marsh sediment microbial communities from the Plum Island Ecosystem LTER, Massachusetts, United States - Salt Marsh Sediment SW1601-40 ... | reverse complement strand
CTTCGATCGTTCTTTCCCTCCCGGCCCGCTGGCATCTGCAGATCCTGTTTCTTCTTACCGTATCTATGGCGATTTCTTCGCTGATACCCTTCCTGAAGAAGATTTCTCTGGTATGGGGGATGCTCAGTATTCGTGGCTTGATCCTCCTCATCGCCGGTATGCCGATGGGAGAGAATATGATGCTGGAGTTCGCCCTACTGACATCCCTGATCCTGGAAGCTACAACCTACACCCCTCTTTGGGCAAATGCTGTCTTTGCCACCCTGATGTTTGTGGTCATCGTGCTATTCCAGAGACCGATCTCCGTGCTGGGTTCAATCCTGGCTTCAGCATCAAATTTCGACCTTCTATCTTTTTGTCTGTACTGTGTTATATCGATTACCATCTGCGTCCTGATGCGCTTGTTCTGGGACCGGTACAAAGCAAGCAGAGAGTTTCAGAAGATGCTCGACGAGGCTACCTTACAGCTCGTGCAGACCAATATGGAATTGCAGGAGTACGCGGCCCAATCGGAACAAAAGGCAACTGAAAGCGAGCGAAAGCGCCTTGCCCGAGAGGTTCATGACGCGCTGGGCTACACACTGACGAACCTGGTCATGATGATGGACGCTGCAATGGCTTTGGCGGGAAAAACAAACAGTGAGCTGTCCACACACTTGGAAAGGGCACGGGATCAAGCGCAAGAGGGTCTAGCGGAAGTGCGTAGGACGCTCCAGGCGATCCGCAAAGTCGAGACACCGACAGTGACTGGATTGAAAGCGATTCACCGCCTGGTCAAATCCTTCGATAAGGCAACTCCCATTAAAATCAAGCTCAACCTGGGTGATGCTCCATGGAGCATGGGTGCGCAGAAGGACAAGATTTTGTACCGCCTCGTCCAGGAAGGGATATCCAATGCCCTGCGTCATGGGAATGCAACTGAAATATCCATATCCTTCACCTGCGAAAATGGCGGGGTTTCCCTCACGATCGTTGACAACGGCATCGGGTTTAAGGAAATTACAGAAGGATATGGGCTCCTCGGGATGCGCGAGCGAGTCGCGCAGGTCGGTGGGACCACAGAAATTCAAAGCAAACCGAGGGAAGGGACACGGCTTACTGCGTGGCTCCCCCTAACTCCGGAGGTATAAAAGGTGGATAAAATACGTCTTCTTCTAGTCGACGATCAGGTGCTGTTTGTTGAGAGCCTGCAAACGGTTATTAAAACGACGACCGACGATCTGGAGGTCGTGGGAATTGCGGCAGACGGCAATACAGCCATCAAGCTTGCTTTGGAAATGAAGCCCGACATAATACTAATGGACGTGCGTATGCCGGACTTGAGCGGCGTGGAGTGCACCAGAATAATCAAGGAAAGCCTTCCAGGCGTTCATATCATGATGCTCACGACCTTTGATGACGATGAGTACGTGCTGCAGGCTCTGTCTCTCGGTGCTGTGGGATACATTTTGAAGGACGTGCATACCAGCTACCTGATCAATGCGATCCGATCGGTGCACAAGGGCGGCGTGCTGATAGCACCGAAGGTAGCGCGAAAGCTTGTTGCCAAACTAAATCCCCCCGGCGATGGAGAAGCGATGTCAACCAGACAAACAATCCTCGAATCTCTCAGCAAACGGGAACAGGAAGTACTCCAGCAGATTGCAAAGGGGTACTCCAACAAAGAGATCGCCCAGAACCTTTTCATTGCTGAGCAGACAGTAAAAAACTATGTGAGCGTCATATATTCAAAGCTCGGTATACATGACCGTACACAAGCTCTACGTCTGGCAATCGAAGCGGGTTTTAGTATCCAGAAAAAAGCATGACGGTCTAGTGATCTAAAGTACACCTACGAGCCTCCGGAGACCTCAACCGGTTCCACGCCGGGTTCAAGAACCCTCAGGTTTTTCACTGAACTCCCCCCGAAACCGAGGCAGACTTTCGGGGAACTCCCTCTGGATGAAATCTATCAGCTTCTCCCTCACCCGGCAGCGTAGGTTCCAGAGACGGGAAGCATCGCTTGCGCTCATCAAAGCCCGGACGGCCATGGTTTTTTCCGTGGTGTCGGTCACCTGAACAACACTAACCTCCCCATCCCAGTCCTCGGACTGCTCCAGTATGCGCTTCAGCTCTTCCCGAACCGCCTGCACGGGAACGCTGTAGTCGCAGTACAGGTATACCGTGCCCAACAGGTCGGCGGAGACCCGGGTCCAATTCTGAAAGGGTTTTTCGACGAAATAGGAGATGGGAACCACCAGTCGGCGCTTGTCCCAGATGCGGACCACCACGTAGGTCAGTGTGATCTCCTCGATTCTTCCCCATTCGTTTTCAACGATCACAACATCGTCTATACGGATCGGCTGGGTCAAGGCGATTTGAAAACCGGCAAACAACAGGGCGATCGAGCGCTGGGAGGCGAATCCGAGAACGATGCCCACGATACCGGCGGAGGCCAGAATTGTCGTGCCCAACTGTCTGACCTTCTCGAAGTTCATCAGGATCAAGGCCAGGGCGATAACACCGACGATGACGGCGAATACCCGTTTCAGATAGCGCATCTGAGTGTGGATCTTGCGGGCCTTGAGGTTATCCTCAGCATCGATTCTGTACTTGTCTAAAAGATAGTCCTGCAGCACGGAGGCGGAGCGGACAACGAGCCAGGCGACTGTCATGATCGTAAGAATGCTGATACTGTGCCGCAGCAGATCGAGCAGATGCTCCGGCAGTGAGACAAAGGGAAGTACCACGACCACTGCCAGGAGAGGCAGGCCCAAACGCAAGGGACCTCTGACGTGTCGTATCACCGAGCGCAAAATCAGGCTGCCTTTCTCCGCATGCCTGCGAAACCATATTCGGGTGATGAGAGAGAGGATCAGATGCAGCAGTAGGGCCACGGCGACCGCACCGACGAGGAGACCCCCGCTGAGAAGCAGCTCGCGCCATTTGCTCAAGATGTTCTGCCAACTCATATCGTTCAGTGTAGACAATTTCTAAAGAAAGGAAAACAGAGGGTTCCCGGACAACCGGTACAGCGGGGCGCTTCCGGGTCTATCCCAGCTCGATCTGGCGGGCCCGCTCTTTGAGCAAACGGCTGAAGGAAATCTTTGGAGCCGCCTCTTCCGGCCGAGCCTGGATGGTCATTTTCTTGCCCGTCGCCGGGTTTACCATCACCCGAGCTTTTCGGGGCGGACGCTTTTTCAAGTACAATCTTCCGATCTTTCCTAGGGGTACCCGTTCACCGAGCAAAATTCCCGATTCGATCATTGTCAGGTAGTCCGTCATTATCTGGTGAGCCTGTTTCTGAGTCAGCCCGTTCTTCCTGGCCAGGTAGGCGACGATCGCCTTGCTGTTGAACTGATCGGGCAGGCTCCGGCCCGGTGACAATACAGTCCTGTTGATCTTGACGAACCCATTGGTCAGGAAAATCGTGGCCTCCCGGATGCGCTTCTCCTGCTCCTCCGCACCGACCTCCGCCGGACACACGGCGATCTTCAACAGGCTGGAGGTGCTGCGGATCTTGCCGCTGGAGAACTGAGCCTCTTCGTCGATCCGTATGTCTGCGTCCAGTCCGCTTCTCTCCGTGATCACCAGGTGGGGCACATCGGCGCGCAGAGAGATACTAGCGTACTCCACCCGTCTGCCGCCCCCGGAAAGCCTACCCAGGCTGATCAGGGAACCGGAGTAGGACAGCAGCAGCGCTCCTCGCGGATCCTCCCGGGTAAAAAATTCGATCTCCTCCATGTCCAGCGCCCGGATCTGCTCTTCGAACAGCCTTCTCTTTTCCAGCCATACGGAAGCCATCTTCTGGAAGGACTCTTCGGTATCGGGGAGTCCCGAGCTGCCGGTGATCTTTTTCAGATGGGAGCGTACCGTCGCAGAGAGCTCGCGAATCTCATCACTCATCGCTTTCCTCCTCGGGAGCCGGTGTGTCGCTGTCCGCCTCGTCGATCCCTTGATCGGCCAGCCAGGCCTTGGCATCCGCCCAGAGGAAGCGCAGCTGGGTCTTTCCGACGTTCAGGAGGTAGCCGTGCTTCAGGTTTTTCTGGATGTACTCCTTTTCCTTGACCCGAGTCTTGTTCAGGCTGCCCAGATCCACCACTGTGAAGTGGTCGCCCCGGAATACGACCTGGCAGTGCTTTCGGGAGATGTAGGGATCGGGAAGATGGAGATCGCACTGCGGATCCCGGCCGATGGTTACTGTCTTGCGGGTGATGGGGAAGATCTCTCCCTCCCTGTCACCGCTTAAGATCTCAAGATAAACCTCCGGCGGAAGGTTGTCAGGCTCCATAAGGAATCCTCCTTGTACAATTAGTGTACTCCATACCTGCAAAGAAACAAGGGAAAATATATTTAATACGCTGTCCTTTCTCCTCTGGTGGGCTATACTAGAAAGAGAAAACCCACGACGAGGAGGAACCCATGGGTGAGTATCTAGATCAAGTTCCAGCAGAAGTGCAAGATCACATTCGGCAGATCACCAAATCTTCGGGCCTGCCCGACACCGATGAATCGGTGGAGATGATCGCCCAAGGCTGGTTGGAGAAAAAAGAACTGTTCGAAAATCAGCTGGCGGAGATGAATATGGAGGAGGTCGAGGAGCTCGATCAATTCGACGAGCAGGCCTGCCTGGCCATGACCTATTCCGGATCTCTTCTGAACATCGGCCCGGTCCGGGAGGAAGGGCGTACCGTTCAGTACGCCAGCATCGGCCTGCGCCAGGACGTGCCGGAAACGGCGAGCAAAGACAACTCCCAACTAACGAGTGATGTGCGTGTTGGAGAGACGGTGAGCTTCTCCGTCGGACCTATCCAGAGCTCTTCACCGATCTTCAAGATCGCCGTTACCACGGGAGATCTGGAGGCCGAAGAGCAGGAGGAACAGATCACCAAGGCGACTATGATCCTTGCCGAAGGATTCGTCGAGGTAAACAAAAACCTGGATTTGGAGTAGACTCAAACTGGAACCCGGAAGTACAGCCGAGCTCAAGAACAGGTTGAAGCTGATCTTCGGTCGGGATCGACCTCCGGAGCCGAAGGAGCTTCTCGAAGAAACTCTGGCAACCGCAGCGGTATTGGACGACGAGCCGGAAGAGATCCGCCCCCGGGATAGGGGAGGTCTGCCCGGAGGGCTCCTCCGGCTCTACCCTGAGATCCCGACCATACTGGTGCCGGATCTGCATGCCCGGATGGAGCTGGTCTTGAGCGTTCTCGCCTTAAAAGACGAGCAAGGCAGCCCGGCGGTAGACAGAATGGCCGCCGGCGGGCTGCAGATCCTCTGCCTCGGGGATGGTTTTCACGCCGAAGGCAGAGCAGTCCTGCGCTGGCAAGCTGCACTGGAGGAGTTCAAGGGAGGATACCGCAAACACAGCCATATGGATGATGAGATGAGGGAGAGTCTCGGGGTCATGGAGATGGTCATGGCCCTGAAGAGGGAGTTCCCGAATCATTTTCACTTCCTCAAAGGCAATCACGAGAACGTTGCCAACGAACAGGGAGAGGGTAACTTTCCCTTTCTCAAGTTTGCCAACGAAGGGCTCATGGTCAAGATCTACATGGATCACTTCTACGGGGAGGAGATCCTCAAGGCCTACGCCGAGCTGGAAAAGAAGTTTCCCCTTCTGGCTGTGGGCAGCAACTTCCTGGCCTCCCACGCCGAGCCGGCTTGGTTTATGCAGGAACAAGAGGTTGTCGAATACCACAGGCTGCCTCAGGTGGTGTACGGTCTGACCTGGACGGACAACGACGAAGCGGAACCGGGAAGCGTTCAACAGATGCTGGATCACTATCTGGAGCCGGAGGCTGCCGACACGGCGTACCACTTCGGCGGGCACCGCCTCGTGCGGGAAGGCTACAACCTGCGATCCGGCGGCCGTTACGTGCAGATTCACGATCCGGACCGCTTTGTGGTAGCCGTACTGCCCGCAACCGGGGCGATCGACTTGGATCGAGACATCCATGAATTGGATAGGGAGGCGTTTCGAGAATTGATCGATGATGAAGAAACCAGATAGACCAACCAGAAAAGTAGGCAAGTACACGATTGTCTCAAAAATCGCCCAGGGCGGGATGGGGGCGGTGTACAAGGCCAAACACCCCACCCTGAACCGGTTTGTCCTGCTCAAGAAGCTCACCTTGAGGGGGGGGCCTCAGTTCATTGAACGCTTCAGGCGGGAAGCCCGCATCATGATGGACTTCAAGCACGATCACATCGTGCAGGTCTACGACCACTTCAAGGACGGCTCCTCCTACTACATCGCAGAGGAGTTCGTCGACGGGATGTCCCTCGAGCAGCTGATCAAGCGGGAGCGCTACCTCTCCAACGAAGCGGCGGCCCTGATCTTTTACGAGGTGTGCAAAGCTCTCAAGCACGCCCACGATAAAGGGGTGATCCATCGGGACATGAAACCCGGCAACATCCTGATTTCCAATCAGGGAGAAGTCAAGCTGGTGGACTTCGGCATCGCCACCTCGTTGGAGGACAGCGAAGAGGGTCTGACCCGGGACGGCATGACCCTGGGAACACCCTCCTACATCCCTCCGGAGCAGATCGACAACGCCAAGAGCGTGGACAGGCGAGCTGACATCTACTCTCTGGGGGTCGTGCTCTACGAGATGCTCACCGGCAAGACTCCCTTTCCCGGCAGCTTCACCGCCGAAACCATCGCCCTGATCCACAAGGGCAGATACACCCCGCCCAAAAGAATAAACCCGAAAATCGCCCCGGCCCTGGGCAAGATCATCGCCAAGGCCATGAAGCCTAACCGGGGACGCCGCTTCCAGGACCTGCGCCAGATCATCCGCCGGGACCCAGCTTCCGTCAAACGGGCGCTCAAGCGGGTGATCCAGGGCAGGGAGATCGGCGACATCTACAAGCCCAGACGCACCTGGTTGTTCTGGGTTTTTGCAGCACTGATCCTGGGGGCAGCCGTTGCCGCAGGGGGGTACTACCTGTACCTGAAGGGGTACCACTACGAGATCCTTCAACCCGACCGATACGGGTCCCTCGTTACCTCCGCTCGAATCCCAGCTTCTTATAAGGACCCGGAGGACATCTACATAGCCGCGGTGCTGTACCGGGAAGTAGGGGGAGAACTGGTACGCATCGACAATACGGACTTCCGCTTCCGGGCCAAACAGAACGCGCAGAAGGAGGACAGCTATCTACTGGAGTCGGAACGGCTGTACCTGGAGACGGGCCGGTACAGGCTGAAGGTGAATCTGGAGGGCCAGCTGCACTGGGAGTCCTTTTTCCTCGGTTCCCGTTCTCTCCAGAAACAGCATCTCGATACTTCCTCGGGACAACATATCGAGATCCAGCTGGAGCAGACTCCGTCCCTGCCCCTTGAAGTCCGCTATACCGTATCGGATATCCGCAGCGGTGAAGATTTGAGCGACTCCACATCCTTTTTCATTTTCATGAATGAAAGTTGGATCCGGTGGAATCGTAGAATCGCCACCTCTCTGACCACCGGTGCCAGCTACCGTTTCAAATTCGAACGAGCGGGCTACTACCCCCAGACTTTCAACTTGGGGATAAAGCCTTACCAGCCGCTGCTGCAGCTCCAAGTCCAGCTGATCCCCTACCCCGGCAAGCTCACCGTCAATTCGGATGCTGACGGGTTGCAGATCCTGCTGGATGACTCCCAGGCTTACCTGAGCGGCGGCAGGGACAGGATCTACCGGGCCTTGGAACCGCTGGAGGCGGGAACCCTGGAGCTGTTCCTCGATCCGGGGGAGTATCTGTTGACGGTGAAGCGTGACGACCGGCTGTCCCGCAGCCTTCCCGTCACCGTGCTTTCCGATAAAACCGTGCAGATAAACGTACGCTATGACAAATCCGCCAAGAATCTTGATGTCACTATCGAATAACAGGAGGTGCCTATGAGCACAGGCTTGCGGAGACTTATCCTACTCTGTCTTGGTATACTCGGCGGGGTGGCGGCCTGGCCGCTGACCGAGTTGATCGTGGCCGGTCAGGCCCGTTTTCCTTCCTACCTGCTGTTCGTCGCCGTGCTCGGCGCCGCGGTGGGAATCCTGATGGGTGCCTTCTTTGGAGCCGCCGCAGGGATCTTCGCCCGAGTCCAATCGAGGATCCTGGTCGGGATGTTCGTCGGGGCGATCATCGGCCTGATCGGCGGGATCATCGGTCTGCTGATCGGTCAGGCGGCGCTGTTCCTGATAGGCGGCCGATTCTTGAGCTCCTACCGCGGCTTCCAAAGGGTAGGGCTGCCGATATCCCGGGCGATCGGCTGGGCTTTCCTCGGTATCTTCGTGGGCTTGGCCGAAGGTTTCCGTGCGGGTTCTGCAAAAAAAATGGGCATCGGTGTGCTCGGCGGCCTTCTCGGCGGTCTGATCGGTGGATTTGCCCTGGAGTACTCTCGGTTGTATCTGCCCCGAGCGTTTCCTTCCCGTTTGATCGGCTTGGTCGTTCTGGGGCTGGCCATCGGCCTGTTTTACGGGATCATCGAGCGCAGCATGGCCTTCGGGATTCTGAGAGTGTTGAACGGCCGCTTGAAGGGCAAGGAGTTCATACTCAACGAGAGCCGGATTCGAATCGGCCGGGCCAAGCGCAACCAGATCACCCTGGAACCCTACGAGAACCTGGCGGATCGCCAGGTTCAGATCCGCTTCCGCAGGGGCGAAGCGCTGTTGACCAACCTCGAGCCGAAGCACCCTGTATTGGTAAACGACCAACCCGTAACCGAGCACCGTCTCAAGTATGAGGATGTTCTCAAAATCGGCTCGGCCAAACTTTTTTACAGATACGACTAAAGGAGGCGCTGCGATGAAAAAAACGATTGTTATCCTGGCACTGTTCCTGATCTGCACCGCCGCCTTCGGCTACAACCTGCGACTGTCCCAGATCGACGCCTCCCGGCTTCTCCTCACTCAGACGGTCCGGCTGTACGTGAGCGTTACCGACGATCTGGGGGTACCGGTGAAAGGTTTCGGTCCTGAAAGTTTCACGATCTTCGAATCCCCGGACGGGCAGGCTTTCGAGAGAATCGAGGGTCTCACCGAGTTCAAACCTCAGGCGGCTTCCGCCGAGGGTATCAATTTTCTGCTTTTGATAGACAACTCGGGGAGCATGTACGACACCCCGGAGGGCCGCCCAACGGAGGACGCGGCTCGCATGCGCATAACCCACGCCAAAACCGCGGTCCGCACCTTCCTCGGCAGCATGACCAGCCCCGAGGATACCGTCGGGCTGGTGGCGTACAACACCTCCTACACCCTCCTGGCCTCGCCTTCCGGTGACAAGGGCCAGGTTGCCGGTTTCCTAGACGGAATCCAAAAACCGGGTTCGGAGCAAGCCTACACCGAGCTGTACGCCGCCCTTACCCTGGCGGTCCGGGACTTTCAAGGACTGGGCGGCCGCAAGGCGATCGTGATTCTTTCCGACGGGGAGAACTATCCCTATTTTCAGCATTCGGGGAATCCACATCCCGAGTTCGGAAATAAGATCTACGCTTATACCGAGCCGATCCAGGCTTGTGTGGAGGAGGGAATCTCGGTCTACGCCGTCAACTTCGCCGCTGAAAAGGACGCCAACCTCGAGGCCATTGCCCTGGAAACGGGAGGCACGGTGTTCGACGCCCGCAGTCAGGAGGAGCTGGCCCAGGTGTATCGGCGCATCCACGAGCAGGTGGCCGGGGAGTACCTGATCGGCTATCGGGCGACCATGGCTCCCGCGGAGAAGAAGTATGTCCGTGTTCAGGTTCAGGAGAACGGACAGTCCCAGCAGGCCGCCCGCTTCTACTTCTCCAGCACAGTGTTCGGATTGCCCTATGGCAAGGTCGGGGTGCTGCTCATCATCCCCTTTGTTCTGGCCTTTTTGGCGCTCTGGCTGATCTCCCTATTCAAATTCGAAAAGAAGAGGGGACCGGCGACCCTCGAGGTCCTGAAAACAAGGGTGGGACGGGCCCAAACCCGAATGATGCCTCTTGGTACCAAGAAAACGGTGATCGGAGGCAGCCGCAATGCTGATCTTACGATCGTCGGCAATCCCGGCATCAAGGAGCAACATGCCACGGTTCTCTACGACGCCAAGAAGAAAGCCTACACCGTTGTCGGCACCGGCGATCTTACCGTGAACAACCGGCCGGTCAAGACCAAGGTGCTCGAGCCGGGTGACGTGATCGACGTGGGCGGCGCCACCATCGTGTTCGACGACGGGGAGGTTTGACTCGTAGCGGCGGCCGCGGGGTAGGCTCCCTCTATATTTTTTCTATAACGATGAAAGGAACCCGGCTCAATGGATACAGTGAACGCGGTCCCCTCCGGGCCACAACCTGGCCCAAGAATCCTCACCACAACGGTGGGCTCCTACCCCTACCCGGCCTGGCTGGCCGCCATGCCCACCGAACAGTCCCTCCTCGATGCCACCCGGGTAGTGGTGGACATCCAGAGACAGGCGGGGATCGATCTTCCCACCGACGGAGAGCTGTACCGCTTCGACGTCAACCATCCCGAAACCAACGGGATGATCGAGTACTTCATCACGCCCCTGGCCGGAGTCCGTACGGCGATCGGTCACCGCGACTCCCTCGAGTTTCAGCGCAAACAGGGGATGGGCTTCCGCCGCAAGCCCGCCGGTGTGGTCGAGGCGCCTCTGGGTGAGGGAGCATTGAACCTCCCTGCGGACTGTGAGCGCTCCGTATCCGTTGCCGGCAGCAACCTGAAGTTTACCGTCACCAGCCCCTACATGTTGGCCAGTACCCTCCTGGACAAACACTACGGGAATTTCGAAGCCCTGCTGATGGACCTGTCTAGGGTTCTGGCGGCCCAGGTCGCCGACCTGGAGTGCGCCTGTGTCCAGGTAGACGAGGCGAACCTGCCCGGCAATCCCGAGGAGGGACCGCTGGCCGCACGGGCCGTCAATCTGCTCTTGGATGCGGTAGGCCGCGCATCAGGCGCTGATTCCGCCCGAACCGGCGGCCGACCCCAGAGGGCGGTGCACCTCTGCTTCGGCAACTACGGCGGCCAGACCATACAGAGAGGCACCTGGAAGAGCCTGATCGCCTTTCTCAACGAGCTGCACGCGGATCACCTGGTTCTGGAGCTGGCCCGCCGCCCCGAGAGCGATCTGGAAGCGCTGAGGCATGTCCGACCGGAGATCAGCCTGGGTCTTGGGGTCGTCGACATCAAGATCAATCAGGTGGAAACCCCCGACGAGGTAGCCCGGCGCATCGAGAAAGCCGAAAAGACCCTGGGAGAAGGCCGTGTCGGCTGGGTGCACCCGGACTGCGGTTTCTGGATGCTCCACCGTTCGGTGGCCGAGCGCAAGATCGCCGCTCTTGTTCAGGGTCGGGATCTGTACCTGGGTTTATAATATCCGTACAACCACGGCCGGTTTTTTGTTTTGCACGATGTTCGAGGGATTTATCGCTTCTGTG
>Ga0315553_10003940_pt1 | contig 11377 bp, 7 predicted proteins | sample SalMarSW160140MG_FD_203099 | JGI IMG/M metagenome (GOLD analysis project Ga0315553, IMG submission 203099) | Salt marsh sediment microbial communities from the Plum Island Ecosystem LTER, Massachusetts, United States - Salt Marsh Sediment SW1601-40 ... | reverse complement strand
GCGCGCTCCAGCGAGCCGAAGCCCTCGGCCGAAAGACGGGGACGGCCTATCATTCCGGCCGGCTTTGTCGCTTCGCGGAGCCCTGACGCGACGCAGTCCGCGCCGGATGGCAGCGATTTCGCGCCCACGGCGGCGGTGTCCACCGATGCGCCTGCCGAAGACTCGAAGGACGCAAAGAAGGGGACCGGCGAACGTGTTGTGGAGGCGAAGCCGGAGGACAAAGAGCCGGGGCTCAACAACGTTCAGGAATCGAGCAAGGGGGACATGCTCGTTCCGAACCGGTGAGCTCGAAGCATAATCGGCCGGTTTGAAAGTGACGGCTTCCCCGGATCTCCGCTCCGCTTTGTCCCGCGCGACGCCAAGTGAAAAGACTTCTCAGTAATTTGCGCGAGACGGCCGCACATTCCCGCGGTGGAATCCAGCCAGGATTTGATTGATCACGCGAGGAAAGGGCGGAAGAATGCGGCCGTCATGCTGAGGCGCCTGCTCATTGTCCTGCTCATTCTCGCCGCCGCGCTCGGCATTGCCTTCATGGCCTATCCGCAGCCCTGGTACCGATCTCTCGATCGCGTATGGATGGCGACCCGGCATCTGAATCAGCGGGTTCACTACGGTCTCGGCTATCAGCTCCCCGGCACGCCGGACCTTGCCCGGCTGGATGCACGGCTCGCCGCCGCCGGTCTCCGCCGCGGCAGTCCGATTTTCGTGCGGATCGTCAAGAGCGAGCTGATGCTGGAACTCTGGATGAAGCGCGGCGAACGCTTCGTGCATTTCGCCAGCTATCCGATCTGCTACTGGTCGGGACGGCTCGGACCGAAGCTGAAAATCGGCGATCACCAGGCGCCGGAGGGCTTTTACACCGTGTCGAGGGCGCAGCTCAATCCGAACAGCCGCTGGCACCGCTCCTTCAATCTCGGCTTTCCCAATCTCTACGACCGCGCGCATGGGCGCACCGGCGCCTATCTGATGGTCCATGGCGGCTGCTCATCCATCGGGTGCTATGCGATGACGAACGGCGTCATTGATGAATTATGGGATCTGCTGACGGCGGCGCTCGACGGCGGGCAGGCGCGGTTCGCCGTGCAGGTCTTTCCGTTCCGCCTGACCAAGGCGCGGCTGCGGGCCTATGCGGACCATCGATGGGCGGCATTCTGGCGGGAGCTCCAGCCGGGATACGCGCTCTTCGAGCGGACGCATATTCCACCCGAGATCAGCTTATGCGAGGGAAAATACGCCGCGCGCCCCGGCGATCCGGCCGCGGCAAGCGCGCCTCCCTTGCGCCGCTTCTGCCCCGCATCCGAGCCGCCGGCCCAGAGTTAGCGCACGATCGGTTTCATCGGAGACAACAGCTTCGAAATGCCCGCGAAGCTTGTCCCCGTGGAGGCGGGGAGCGGGCATCCGGTATAGAGCTGTCTCTGCAGAGTACTGGATCCCCGTTTTCACGGGGATTTCGGCTGAATTTGGGGGAACCGTTTCCGTTCAAATTGATCCCGCATCAGCGTCAGGAACTGGCCGCGACGCCCCGGAACCTGCCGATCAAGCTACAAGCGCGCCGTGGCAATGCTTGAACTTCTTGCCCGACCCGCAGGGGCACGGCGCGTTGCGCGGGACTTTGCCCCAGGTGCTTTGGTCGTTCGGATCGACCGCCGCGGCCTTGCTGCGCGTGCGGATCGGCGCCGGTCCGCCGCCACGGCCCGGCTTGCCCGGGAGCGGCCCGTCCGTGCCCGTCGCTGCCTCGAAAAATTCCAGCTCATCATCGCCGGTCATCGGATCGACATGCGAGGCGTGCATCTCCGGCAGCTCTTCCGGCTCCACGTCGAATTGCTGGTCCGGGGCGAGCTCGATATGCATGAGCTGCTCCGTCACCGCCATGCGCAGGCGCAGCAGCATATTCTCGAACAGCGCAAAGGCCTCGCTCTTATATTCATTGAGCGGATCGCGCTGCGCATAGCCACGCAGCCCAACGGCCTGCCGCAAATGTTCGAGCATGATCAGATGCTCGCGCCAGAGATGGTCGAGCGTTTGCAGCAGCACGCCCTTTTCGACCTGCCGCATCAGATCGCGGCCAAGCTCGACGGTCTTGCGCGCCGCGGCGGCGTCCGCCTTCTCGATCAGACGCTCGCGGATCTCCTGGTCGGCAATGCCTTCTTCCTTCGACCACTCCACGATCGGCAGGTCGAGATTGAAAACGCCGTTGATGCCTTCCTGAAGGCCGGCGGCGTCCCATTGCTCGGCATAGGCATTCGGCGGGATGTGCTCGGCCACGATCCGCGCGACCGTTTCACGTCGCATATCGACGACCGTCTCGCTGACGTCGTCATTATGCATCAGCTCGATGCGCTGCTCGAATATGACCTTGCGCTGGTCATTCATCACATCGTCATATTTGAGGATGTTCTTGCGCATGTCGAAATTGCGCGCTTCGACCTTCTGCTGCGCCTTTTCCAGAGCCCGGTTGATCCAGGGATGGATGATCGCCTCGCCTTCCTCAAGGCCGAGCTTGCGCAGCACGCCATCCATGCGGTCGGAGCCGAAAATGCGCATCAGATCGTCTTCGAGGGACAGGAAGAATTTGCTGTCGCCGGGATCGCCCTGACGGCCCGAGCGGCCACGAAGCTGATTGTCGATCCGGCGGGATTCATGCCGCTCCGTGCCGACCACGTAAAGGCCGCCCGCCTTGAGCGCCTGGGCCTTCTTCTCCTCGATGTCCTCGCGCACGGCCGTGACCTGCGCCGTGATTTCGGCTTCATCCGGCGTGTGGCCCTTTTCGCGCTTTTCGGCGAGCCAGGTCTGCATCCGCATGTCGGGGTTGCCGCCAAGCTGAATGTCGGTGCCGCGGCCTGCCATGTTGGTCGCGATGGTCACGGCGCCGGGCACGCCGGCCTGCGCGATAATATGGGCTTCCTGCTCGTGATAACGCGCATTCAGCACCTGGTGCGGGATCTTCAGCCTCTTAAGCTCCGCCGCGAGCGTTTCGGACTTTTCGATGGAGGTCGTGCCGACGAGGACCGGCTGGCTCCGTTCGCGGCAGTCCTTGATCAGATCGATGATCGCGACATATTTCTCCGCCGCCGTCCGGTAGACCTCATCGTGATGATCCGCGCGGATCATCGGCCGGTTGGTCGGAACCTCGATGACCTCCAGCCCGTAAATGTCGCCGAATTCGCCGGCCTCCGTCAGCGCGGTGCCGGTCATGCCGGCAAGCTTGTCGTAGAGCCGGAAATAGTTCTGGAAGGTGATCGAGGCGAGCGTCTGGTTTTCCGGCTGGATCTGGACCTCTTCCTTGGCTTCGAGCGCCTGGTGCAGGCCTTCCGAATAGCGGCGGCCCTCCATCATCCGGCCGGTGAACTCGTCGATGATGACGACCTTGTCGTGGCGCACGATGTAATCGCGGTCGCGCAGGAAGAGCTTGTGGGCCTTCAGCGCCGAATTGACGTGATGGACGTAGGAGACGTTCTCGATGTCGTAGAGCGAGGACTTCTCTTCCAGCACGCCGCGTTCATGCAGCAACTGCTCGACGCGCTCATTGCCCGATTCCGTCAGCGTGACGGTGCGCATCTTCTCGTCGAGCTCAAAGTCTTGGTCCTGAAGCTGAGGGATGATCGAGTCGACGGCGTTGTAGAGCTCGGTGCGGTCCTCGACCGGGCCGGAAATGATGAGCGGCGTGCGCGCCTCGTCGATGAGAATGGAGTCGACCTCGTCGACGATCGCATAGGCATGGCCCGCAAGCCCGGGATCGCGACCGCCGAACTGCACCATTTCGGCGGTGGAGTATTTCATATTGTCGCGGAGATAATCGAAGCCGAATTCATTGTTGGTGCCGTAGGCGATGTCGCAGGCATAGGCTTGCCGGCGCTGCTCGTCATCGAGCTCATGCAGAATGACGCCGACCGTCATCCCGAGAAACTTATAGATGGCGCCCATCCATTCGGCGTCGCGGCGGGCCAGGTAATCGTTGACGGTGACGACGTGAACGCCGCGTCCGGCGAGCGCATTCAGATAGACCGCCAGCGTGGCGACGAGCGTTTTACCCTCGCCGGTTTTCATTTCGGCGATCCTGCCTTCGTGAAGCACCATGCCGCCGACGAGCTGAACGTCGTAATGGCGCTGGCCCAGCGCTCGCTTGGCGGCCTCGCGCACGGTGGCGAAGGCGGGAACAAGAACATCGTCGAGCGACTTGCCCTGGCGCAGCTCTTCCCGGAAGGCGTCCGTTCTGGCGCGCAGCGCATCGTCGGAAAGCGCCTCGACCTCGGGTTCCAGGGCATTGATTGCCGCGACCCGCCCGTCATAAGCCTTGAGCTTACGTTCGTTCGAGGTGCCGAAGATTTTGCTGGCGAGCGTCGCTATAGATACCATTGCAATGCCTCAAAGACGCCAGACCCAACCGAGCAGGCTGACGGACAGGAATCGGATACCGGCTTTCGTATCGCTAGGTAGCGCCCACATGACCCACATTTCTCGCGTCCGGGAATTCCTACACGATTGTTTAAATATGGGGGCAAAGCGGTCAGTTGAAGGCCGACAATTTCGCAAAAGCAGAGATAAGAGGGGCGTCAATCCTTGTCAACGCGCGCATTCCGGCTGGAAATGCCCTCCTGTGTCTTCTCGGACGCCCGAATGAATCTTTGCGCTTGCTCCTGCATGACGATAAAGAGTGACCAGGTCAGTTGCCGCAAGTTAGGCAGAATTTGCGATTAACGCTTTTTTGAGCGCTGCAACCATCTTCGTATCGAGAGGACAGACGTGAAAAAAACCCTATTCGCCGCTATCTTCGTCGCGGCGGCAAGCTCCGCCGTACCGTCCTGGGCCGCGCCCGAGACGGTGGTCGGCATCGTCAATGGCCAGGAGATCAGCGAGGCCGAGCTCAAGTTTGCCGAGGCCGAGATCGGCTCGGAGCTTGCAGGCGTGCCCGAGGAGAGCCGGCGCCGGGTGCTCTTCGAATATCTCGTCGAAGCCCATTTGATGGCGGAAGCCGCGGAAAAGGCCAAGCTGGCGGAAGGCAAGGCCTTCGAGGATCGCATGGCGTATTACCGGCTGCGGGCGCTGCGCGATGCCTATTTCGAGAAGCAGGTCCGCGATGCCGTGCCCGAAGACGAGGCGAAAGCGCTTTATGACGAGCGCATCAAAAATCTTCCCGCCGAGGAAGAAATTCGCGCGAGCCATATTCTGGTGAAAACCGAGGAAGAGGCGAAGAAAGTCGCCGAGGAACTGAAAGGCGGCGGGGACTTTGCCGAGCTGGCCACGAAATATTCGCAGGATCGCGGTGGCGCGGCCGGTGGCGATCTTGGCTATTTCACGCGCGGTCAGATGGTGAAGCCTTTCGAGGATGTCGCCTTCTCGCTGGAGAAGGACAAGATCTCCGAGCCGGTGGAAACGCAGTTCGGCTGGCACATCATCAAGGTAGAGGACAAGCGCAACCGTCAGCCGCCGAGCTTTGACGAGGTCAAGGATCAGATCAAGGCATCGCTCATTCAGACCAAGCTCCGCGGCGCCGTTCAGAAATTGCGGGACGAGGCTAAGATCGAGATCGTCGATCCCGAGTTGAAGAAGAAGGCGGAAGCCGACGCGCCTGCGGAAAGCCAGGTGGAAGCGGCGCCGGAGGGCGGCGACAAAAACCAATAGCCAGCCTTGGAGCAGTCGCCGTGAAGCCATCGCCATTTGCGCCGGAGCGTCTTGCGCAGCTTCCCGCTTTGCCGGGCGTCAGGCTGGCTTCGGCGGAGGCGGGCATTCGCTACAAGAACCGCAAGGACGTGCTTCTGGTGATGCTGCCGGAGGGAACGCAGGCGGCGGGGGTGCTGACGCGCTCCAAAACGGCGTCCGCGCCGGTCGAGTGGTGCCGCAAGCAGCTTGAGCATGGGCGTGCAGGGGCGCTCGTCGTCAATTCCGGCAATGCTAATGCATTCACCGGGATGCGCGGCCAGGAGATCGTCGAGACGACCGTGGCGCTTGCGGCGGATGCGGCGGGCTGCGAGCGCGAGGAGGTCTTTCTCGCCTCGACCGGCGTCATCGGCGAGCCGATCCCGCCGGGCCGTTTCGAGGCGGTGATGGGCAAGCTGGCCGAGGGCGCCGTCGAAGATGGCTTCACCGACGCCGCGCGCACGATCATGACGACGGACACCTTCCCCAAGCTTGCCTCCCGCACCGCCGATCTCGCCGGTGTGCTGGTTACGCTCAACGGGATCACGAAAGGCTCCGGCATGATCGCGCCCGATATGGCCACCATGCTCGCCTTCATCTTCACCGACGCCGCCGTCACCACGCCCGCCCTGCAGGCGCTGATCAGCCGCCATGTCGAGACAACGTTCAATTCGGTGACGGTGGACAGCGACACCTCGACCAGTGATACGCTGCTCGTCTTTGCGACGGGCACGGCGGCGAAGGGCGGTCCCTGGATCGAGAGCGCGGATGACCCGGCCCTTGCCGGCTTCTCAAGAGCGCTGCATGCGCTGATGCAGGATCTTGCCCTGCAGATCGTCAAGGACGGCGAAGGCATCTCCAAGCTGATCACGGTCCATGTCGTGGGCGCGGAGGACGATGCCGCCGCCAAGCGCATCGCGCTCTCCATCGCGAACTCGCCGCTCGTGAAAACGGCGGTGGCCGGCGCCGACCCCAATTGGGGCCGTGTCGTGATGGCCGTCGGCAAGGCCGGCGAGGCGGCCGATCGCGATAAGCTGTCGATCTGGTTCGGCGACATGCTGCTGGCGACCGAGGGCATGCGCAGCCCGGACTACAGCGAGGAGGCCGCCAGCGCCTATATGAAGAACCGCGAGATCGCCATCCGCGCCGATGTCGGCACCGGCGGACACGGCCGCGCGACCGTCTGGGGCTGCGACCTGACGCATGGCTATATCGACATCAACGGCAGCTATCGCAGCTGAAACTCCGCTTCGAAACGACCGCTGAAATGCGCAATTCTTCGCCCCACCTTCAGCCGGCGCTACCCACCGCCCTCTCCCCAAAGACGAACGTTTGTCGTTCACCACAAAGGTTCATGACTGGGAGAGGGCTGAGCACCGAGATCGCTGCGAGCCCGCCCGCATCGGACCGAAAGACATGGAAGAACACGTGCCGGTCTCCAAACCTTTGAAATTGATTTTGGTCGTGGCGGTCGCGCTTATCGATGAGGACGACCGTGTGCTGCTGACCCAGCGGCCGGAAGGGAAATCGATGGCCGGTCTTTGGGAGTTTCCCGGCGGCAAGGTCGAGCCCGGCGAGACACCGGAAACCGCGCTGATCCGTGAGATTCGCGAGGAACTGGGCATCGAGCTGCGCGCGCCCTGCATCGCGCCGCTGACCTTCGTCAGCCACAGCTACGAGACGTTCCATCTCTTGATGCCGCTCTTCATCTGCCGCCGCTGGGACGGCGAAATCACGCCGCATGAGGGCCAGGCGCTCGCCTGGGTGCGCGCGAACCGCCTGCGCGACTATCCCATGCCGCCCGCCGATCTGCCGTTGATCCCGATCCTTCAGGATTGGCTCTAGCGCAACACGCGTCCAAGCATGTCCCCGCGAAGGCGGGGATGGACGCGGGAAAGTTGCGCTAACCGACGCCGCTCATTGGCTGGCGCCCGTATATTGCTGGACCAGCGTCTCCGACCGCGCAGCCGTGGCCTGAAGAGCCGGCAGAAGCGTCGTTTCGGCGAATTTGACCTTGGCGTCGAACCGCTCCGTAAGGACTTTGCGATCATGGACGTTGGACGTGGTCAGCCTGCGAAACATCTCCTGAATGGACGCATCGCTCAGCATCTGACCGATCTCTTCATAGAAGGCCTGCATGTCGGCGAGCGTTTGCGGAGGCGTGGCGAAGACGGTCGGATTCTCCGCCGACGCTCGCCAGATGAAGAGATGCAGCTTTGGCCAGTCACCGTAGATCGCATGGCCTTCCTGCGTCTTTTCCATCAGCGGCACGAACGCGCGCAGCCGGGCCGTATTGTGCCGCAATTCCGCCCGGAGCGACTGGATCAGGTTCGTCTGCTCCTGCGCCTTGACGAAGCGGTCATACTCCAGCGTCCGCTGAAAGCCGACATAGCCGGCGAGATAGACGCCGAGGACGGTCGCAAGGATCGTGAAAAACTGGGCGACGATGAATTGCGGACCGCCGATTGACGACAGGAAGCCCATTCTCCTGGGTCCGCGCGCGGCTTGGTCCAAGCTCGCCCGGTCGATGCTGGCCATACCCCATACTCCCCTCATTGACACGCATCTCGGGGGAGGTCGTAGCCTTGCAAACCGGGAAACTCAAGCGCGAAGCGAAGCCGGCGCCCGCCTGCATGGTCGATTTCCGTGCCATTCGGGGAGTTACGGCAAATTCTGACGGTCGATGCGCTTCGCCGAGCCGCATCGCGGGGCACCGGATTTCGGACCGGCGCTTGAGATTGTTCCCTCCCGATTACATTTATTCTAAAAACACGGGGCCCGAGCGCCGCTGCCCGCGCCCCCAAAAATTTGAGAGACCAGCCCTTGCGATATCGCAGTCGAAGTGAACGGCCATCCTTCTTCCCGGATGCGCAGAAGAGCAGCGTGGGTCCGATCTCGGTCTTCGTGAAGCTCTTGCCTTTCGTCTGGCCGGATGACCGCCCGGATCTGAAACGGCGCGTTGTGCTCGCCGGATTCGTGCTGATTGCCGCGAAGATCATCACCGTCTCGACGCCCCTGGCGTACAAAGCCGCCGTCGACTGGTTCACCGGGGCCGAAAGCGGCTCGGGCGCCGTGACGCCGGCGACGGCTCTCACCATCGTTCCGATCGCGCTGGTCATCGCCTATGGGATGGGCCGCGTCCTGATGATGGCCTTCAATCAGGTTCGCGACGTCTTGTTCACCAAGGTCGGGCAGAACGCCGTCCGCAATCTCTCCAACCAGACATTCGAGCATCTGCACCGGCTCTCGCTCCGCTTCCATCTGGAACGCAAGACGGGCGGGCTCAGCCGGGTCGTCGAGCGCGGACGCGAAGCCGTCGAGCTGATCATCCGCATGGGCATGCTGAATTCCATCCCGACGGTCTTGGAGCTGATCTTCGTGCTCGGGCTCACGGCCTATCTATTCGGCTGGCTGTTCTCTTTGATCATCGCGCTGACGCTTGTCGTCTATGTCCTGTTCACCTTCAAGGCGAGCGAGTGGCGCATCGCCATTCGCCGCGAGATGAATGAGAGTGACACAACGGCGAACACGAAGGCCGTAGACAGCCTCCTCAATTACGAGACGGTCAAATATTTCGGCAATGAAGGCTGGGAGGCGCAGCGATTCGACCATTCGATGGTGCGCTATGAGAGCGCGGCGGTGCGCGCCTATACCTCGCTCGCGCTGCTGAATACCGGCCAGACCTTCATCTACACCATCGGCCTGACGATCTGCATGCTGCTGGCGGGGCGCGGCGTCGTGAACGGCACGCACACGGTCGGCGATTTCGTCATGATCAATGCCATGCTGATCCAGCTTTACATGCCGCTCAATCTGCTCGGCATGATTTACCGCGAGCTGCGGCAGGGCCTCGTCGATATCGAGGCGATGTTCGAGCTGATGGCCGAGGCGCCGGAGGTCAAGGATAAGCCGGGAGCGAAGCCGCTGGCCGTGACCGAGGGCAAGATCCGGTTCGACCACGTCTCATTTTCCTATGATCCGGCCCGGCCGATCCTGAAGGATGTCGATTTCGAGGTGCCGCCCGGCAAGATGGTTGCGCTGGTCGGGCCGTCCGGCGCCGGCAAATCGACCATTTCGCGCCTGCTCTTCCGCTTTTATGAGACCACTTCGGGAGGCGTGCTGATCGACGGACAGGACATCAGGGATGTGACGCAGACCTCCCTGCGCGCCGCGCTCGGGATGGTGCCGCAGGACACCGTGCTGTTCAACGACACGATCGCTTATAACATTCGCTATGGCCGGCCCGATGCGAGCGACGAGGAGGTGCGCGAAGCGGCCCGGATGGCGCAGATCGACGAATTCATCCAAATGCTTCCCGACGGCTATCAGGCCATGGTCGGTGAGCGCGGCCTCAAGCTGTCGGGCGGCGAAAAGCAGCGCGTCGCCATTGCCCGGACGATCCTCAAAGGGCCGCCGATCCTCATCCTCGACGAGGCGACCTCCGCACTCGACAGCTTCACCGAGAAGCAGATCCAGGCCGCCCTCGACCGCGTGGCGAGGGATCGCACGACGCTGGTCATCGCGCATCGCCTGTCCACGATCATCCACGCCGATCAGATCCTGGTGCTCGAAGCCGGCAGGATCGTCGAGCGCGGTACCCATGCGCAGCTTCTGCAACAGGCGGGCCTCTATGCCGGGATGTGGGAGCGTCAGCAGGAGGCCGAGGAGGCGCAAAGGCGGGCACGCGAGTTGACGGGCGATCCCTATGTCGACGGCAAGGCGGCGAGATCGACCCTGGCGGCGGAATGATGTGCGTAGCGTGCGGATCTTTTGGTCGTGTCGGTTACCGTGAAGGATTTCGGATGCCGGCTCGTGCCGGGGTGGCCACGAGCGCCGGGGCCGGCGTCGGAAAGCGTTCACGTAAGACGAAATCGCCCATCTGGTCCGCTATTGCCGCTATGCCACCCATAGCCGAAATTCAAAGTGAGACCCTGCGGATTTTTTCACAAAAACGCTCATCTTTTTCCGCCTTTGCATGCTATGAGGCAGGCTTGAGCGCCATCGCGAACGGCATAAGGCATGCGAAGGCGCTCTCGTCCTTTTTTCCGCAGAACCTTTCGCAGGGCTCAGCACCCGACCCTTGCGATCGAACACGCTGATATCGGGGACGGTAGGGGGACCGACATGAATGACCGCCACGCTCTGCTCGACACGATCCGCGGCGGGCTTGTGCCCATTCACTGGGACGGGCACAAATTCGTCGGCGCCGGGGTCGTCGTCACCATTCTGCTCTTTCTGCTCTGGGCGCCGCTCGGCTGGCTCGCACTGCTTCTGACGATCTACATCGGCTATTTCTTCCGCGATCCGGCCCGCATCACGCCGGTGCGGGAGGGGCTGATTATCGCGCCCGCCGACGGCACGATCACCTCCGTTCACCTCGACACGCCGCGCAGCGAGCTGGGCCTGCCGGACGTGCCGCATACCTGCATTTCGATTTTCCTGTCGATTTTCGACGTTCATATCAACAGGGCGCCGGTCGATGGCCAGATCGTCCGGCGGATCTACGTTCCGGGCCTCTATCTCAACGCCGCGATGGACAAGGCGAGCGAGAATAATGAACGCGAGGTCATGGTGTTCAAGACGGCCTCGGATATGGAGATCGGCGTCGTCCGTATCGCCGGGCTGATCGCCCGCCGGATCATCACCTTCGTACGAGAGGGGCAACGGGTCGAGGCGGGCAGCCGCATCGGGCTGATCCGGTTCGGCAGCCGTGTCGATATCTACATCCCCAGCGCCAAAG
>Ga0315553_10003939_pt1 | contig 11378 bp, 10 predicted proteins | sample SalMarSW160140MG_FD_203099 | JGI IMG/M metagenome (GOLD analysis project Ga0315553, IMG submission 203099) | Salt marsh sediment microbial communities from the Plum Island Ecosystem LTER, Massachusetts, United States - Salt Marsh Sediment SW1601-40 ... | reverse complement strand
GAATTGGAGATGAGGGGATAACGCGACGCGGTGGCGTACAACTCCACAGCCCGTTCTGGTTGGCCTTGTTCAGCCAGGAGCAGAGCCATTGCTGCCACCGCAGTCACAGAGGACCCAAAACGCCCAATAGTCGTATCCAGGTGCAGCACCTCGCACAGGCGTTGCCGCGCCACAGAGACCTGCCCCAACCTGAGAGCCACAATCCCGGAGAAAACGAGGGCAAAGCCAGTTGAGTCCTGCTGCCCGGCCTCCTGGTAGACGGAGAGGCTCTCCTGAATGAAGCGCCAGGCCTCTGTGTACGCATTCTCAACCAGGGCGCTGACGCCCAGCAACATCAAGGACCAGCCCATTGCCCAGGAATGACCGATCTCCCTAGCCAGGGCAAGACACTTGGACGCCAGGGCGCGAGACTGTTCGTATTTCCCTATGAGCCCCACCGTGGTGCCCAGGTGGGCCTGCGCATAGACCAACCCAACCCGGAACCCCAGGTCGGTGCAGATCGCTGCACTTTTTTCCAGAAGCGCCTGGGCCTCGGCGAACCGGCCGGACCACTGAAGCAGTAGACTCAAGTTGCCGAGCCCCTTCACAATACCGGCCTGGTCACCGATCTCTTCCGAAAGCGCGATGCCCTCTCGCGCTAGACGCTCGCCTTGCTCAATCTCTCCGAGGGATAGGGAGACACGACTAAGCCCCTGGAGCGAGTTTGCAATGCCCCACTGGTCGCCCAACGCCCGCCGGATCGCCAGACTTTCTTCGTACGATCGTTTTGCCCCGCCGTAGTCGCCCAGATTCAGCGCCGCTGACCCCAGGGCGCGCAGTACATACGCCGTTCTCCAGCGGTCACCTGATACCCGGCACAGCTCCAGGCTCTCTTCGAACAACCCCTGGGCTTCCCTGTAGTCGGAGGCATAGGCTATCTCTCCCAGGTGCAGCAGGATGGCTGCCTTTTCCGCTCGTGTGTCCTGGCCAGACAACTCCAATTCCTCGACAAGGTCTAGGCTCTGCTGCAGCAGGTTGCTGGAAAGCTCGACGCGTCCCAACTCCTGTTCGAAAGCACTTTGCCATACCAAAGTCTTGGCCCGCACTCTCAGGGCAATGGCACGTGTTACCGTCTGCAGGCTCTCTGCGGCCGCGCGACAAAGAGCTGCTCCCTCCTGATAGCGGCTGCGCCGCGTGTGGAACAGACACAGGCCATCCATCGCCCGATCTAGTTGCTTCATCTGTCCTTGTACCACTGCCCAATCCCAGGCAACACGTGCGTTCTCAATCTCGACATCCATCTCTGCCAGTGCTTGTTGCTGCTGGAATCCTTTCAGGTCCGCCGCCCACTGCTGCAGGGCGGATGTGTAGTAGGCAGAGTGTTGGTCGTACGCTGCCTGGCTGGCCGAGGGAGTTTGGGCGAGCTTTTCCGCTGCGTATTGCCGCACGAGTTCGTGCATTTCAAACCTGTCCATAGGTGCGCGGTGCAGCCAGGACTTGTCCACCAGCGCCCTCAACCCCTGGAGTGAGACGCTGGCAACCTGTTGCGCCGCTTTCCAGGTGAAGCCGCTGCGAAAGATGGATAGCGTCTGCATCACCGCTCGCTCGCGCACGTCGAGCAGTTTCCACGAATGGTCAAAGACAGCCCGCATACTGCGGTGCCGTTCAGGCAGGTCCCGCAGATCGGTTTCCAGGAAGTCGATGCTGCGGCTGATCTGGGCAACGATCTCTGCCGGAGACAGCATCTGCACCCAGGCTGCCGCCAGCAGGATCGCCAACGGCATCCCTCCCACAAGGTCACAGATACGAATCACGTCTGCCAGGTTGTCCGTCGTCAGCCCAAAGTCCGGTCGCACGCGGCGCGCGCTGGTGACGAACAGCTCAGCGGCGGTGTCCGGGAGATCCATTCCGGTCACAGGCAACAGGTGCTCACTCTGTAGGTTGAGCCTGGTGCGGGAGGTAGCGAGGACTCTAGCGCCGGGGGTAACGTTGAGGATGTCGGTGACCAGTGCTACCCCATCGAGCAGGTGCTCAAAGTTGTCCAGAATGAGCAGCATCTGCTTCCGGCGCAGGTAGTCCAGCAGTTGCTGTCGAGGCTCGACCTCCATCTCACCTTCGGTCGTTCCGCGGAAAGAGAGTCCGACCGCTTGAGCCACGGTGGGCAGGATTGCCTCCACCGACTGAAGCGGGGCTAAGGGGACGAAGAAAATGCCGTGCACGAACTCATCCAACAGAGCTCCGGCAGCCTCCAGGGCCAACCGGGTCTTGCCGCAGCCCCCTGGCCCGACCAGGGTCAACAGCCGGCAATCAGGGTTCTGCAGGTGTTTCTTGATCCCTGTCAGTAACTTCCGCCGGCCGATGAATCGCGTCGATTGGACTGGCAGGTTGTGCCAACGTGAGGCAATTGGGATAGGCGTCTCTTCACCGCCTACCTGCCCGCTTCGGATCTTCTCATAGAGGGATGCAGTATCCTCTGAGGGAGAAAGCCCCAGCTCTTCCTTGAGGATGCGCGCGCACTCCCGGTACTGGCGCAGTGCGGCAGCGCGCTGACCGGCCTGGGCGTGCAGGACCATCAGCCAGCGATGCACCGGCTCGTGCAAGGGGTCGAGGGCCAGCCAGCGCAGGGCAAACCGGATAGCTGGCTCGTACGCCCCCAGAGCATTGTGACCGCGCACCAGTCGCTCCAGGGTCGAGGCGAGTTCGCGGCGCAAACTATCGGTCTGGAAGAACTGCCATTCGTCAAAGCCTGCGCTATCGGAGAGGCTAAAGCCCGCCAGGAAGTCATCCCGATACAGACTGACGGCTTTGGCCAGAGCGGTCAGGCAGTCGGCACAGACATCGGTCTCTGGGTGACCGTGGTCTTGCCAGGCGGATAGTAGTCTGCGAAACTGATCTACGTCCAGCCAGAGATCGGCGTCAGGATCGGTGCCAACGTGCTCCCGGTCTACGACCAACCACTCACCATCCAAGGTCTTGTTGAGCAGCGAGAGATTGCGACGCAGGCCAGCACGGGCCCGGCTCGGTTCGAGCTCGGGCCAGAGCAGGGTGACCAGCGTCTCACGTGTGTGGTGTTGACGTGTCACCGCCAGGTAGGCGACGAGGGCAATGTTTTTCCTACGTGTGTGCAAGTCGAGCGGCACGCCATCCCGTTCGAGGCAGGGTGAACCGAGCAGAAACAGTTTCAGGCTGGACATGGAGACTCCCCTGCCGACAATTATACTGGCAACACGGATAATAACCAATCGAATCAGTTACGCAATCCGCTTTGGAGCGGTTCTGGGAACGCTCTCGGAACGGTTGTGGGGTATACTATAGGCGAAACAGAACCGATCTAGCAAAAGATGAAGGAGGCAAAATAACATGAGCGTGAAACTCGTGGTATTATATCCGTATCCAGAGGACGTTGAGGCTTTTGAGAGAGCCTATATGGACGAGCACGTGCCCCTGGTGGCCGAAAAGGTACCGAATGTGGTCAAGTATGTGGTATCGAGAGCAATCGGAGCGCCGGAAGGAACGCCGCCTTTCTATATGATAGCGGAGCTCTATTTCCCCTCGGTGGAGGCCTTGCAGGAGGGCTTTCCCCCACAGGTCGCGCAGGAATTGGGGGCGCATGCGGTATCCATCTCCACGGGCGGTGCGCCCATCTCATTCATCTGTACCGAGGAGACGGTCACTTAGTCGCCAGGAGGGATTATGGCTAACCGCATCGAAGAGCAACTCGAAGACATCGACCAGATGACGCTGACGCCGTTCGTCCAACAGGTGCTGGACCGCGCTGACGTCGAGGTCGACGGATGGCGTTGCGAACCGGTCGTCGGGGGGATCGATATGTCCTCCGGCGTGTACCGCTTCTCCGGGAACGGGCCGGCAAATGGCGAGGCGCTACCCTGGACGCTGATTCTCAAGGTGGCCCGGGAAACGCCGGATAGCCGAGCGACTCCCCATCATTGGCGGCACTGGAAGCGGGAGATGCTGGCCTACCAATCGGGGCTGCTGGACAACCTGCCGGGCGGGTTGGTGCCCCCGCGCTGTTATGGGGCGGGTGAACACCGGGACGGCACAACCTGGATCTGGATGGAGGAGGTGAGGGACGAGGTCCACGAACGGTGGCCCCTGGAGTACTACGGCAGCGTCGCCCGCTGCCTGGGACAGTTCAACGGCACCTACCTGACAGGAAAGCCGTTGCCGGACGATCACTGGTTGACCAGGAAGCATCTGCGCCAGTACCTGGAAAGCGCCGCCCCCGCCGTGGAGCTACTGCTCAACTCTATGGATCACCCGCTGATCCAGCGTGCCTTGCCTGGCATCAGCGCCGAGTTTATCCAGGAGATCTGGGAAGAACGACACGATATCCTGGAGACGATCGAGCATCTTCCGCAGACCCTGTGCCACCTCGACGCCTTCCGCCGCAACCTTTTCTCACGGCGCGCCGCTGATGGGAGCGACCAGGTGGTGGCAGTGGATTGGTCTTTTCTCGGGATCGCGGCGGTGGGAGAGGAGATCGCACCGCTGGTTAACGGCAGCGTCGCCTTTGGCGCCGTCAGCCCCACAGAGGAGCTTGAACTCGAGAGGATCGTGCTCGAGGGCTACCTGGAGGGGTTGCACGATGCTGGCTGGCGGGGCAATCCTGACCTGGTGCGGTTCGGTTATGCGGCGACGCTATACTGGCGTTACGCCGTCGGCGGATTCGTCGGAGAGATGATCCCCTGGATGCTGGACGAGGGGCATCACGCGGCCGTCGAAGAGGCGATGGGGCACTCGATGGAAGAAGACGCCGAACAACTGGCCTTCTTTCAGTATGAATACGAGCAGGTGCACAGACTGAAGGCTGTGCTTGACGGATCCTTTTGAGAGACGGTGTGTGAAGAGACCCGGGTTGTTGTCGCCTCTGCGACGGGGGCGATTTCGACTGCTGTGGACGGGGATGGGAGCCTCCTACGCAGGCGACCGCCTGCAGGAGCTGGCGCAGGCCTGGCTGGTGGCGACCATGACGGGTTCCTCGGCTCTGGCAGTAGGGGGTATCTCGATCCTGTCGTCATTGCCTCAGTTGCTCATGCCGGCGGGGGGAGCCATAGCAGATCATGTGGACCGGCGGCGGCTGCTCATCATCGGACAACTGGTGGGGGCGGCCGCCGCCGCGGCCGTCGCCGCACTGGTGCAGACCGAGCGCATCGCTCCCTGGCACATCTACGCCTGGGCGCTGACCAGTGGGACGATCTGGACGCTCTCACGCCCGGCGTACAAGGTGGTGCTCACCCAAGCGGTTCCAGCCGACGAGGTGCGCTCCGCGGTCGCACTCAACTCGATGACCGAGACCACGGCTATGATGGTGGTAAACGCGGCCGGAAGCGCGCTATTGGGACTGGTTGGGCTGCCGATCGCCTTTCTGCTCAACGGGCTTAGCTACTCGGTCGCGGCGGGCAGCCTGTGGTTTCTGCCTCGGTCAGAGCCGGGGACGGGGGACAGGCCTGAGAGACTAGCGGCGCGACGATTGTTCCTGGATGTGAGGGATGGGATCGTCTACCAGGCCCGCCAGCCCGGGCTGCTCCATCCGCTCCTGTTGACCTTGGTCACCGTAATAGCCGCCACGCCAGCCATTGGTCTGCTGGCTGCCATCGTGCACCGACGTGGCGGGTCGATCGTCAGCCTGGGCCTGCTGGCAGCATCAGCCAGCCTGGGGGCGCTCCTGGGCGCAGTCTATGCCGGCTCGCACGGCGAAGGCGATACCCCCATCCGCCGCTATGCGTCGTACGGCCTTGCCGTCGCAGCGGCGCTGGTGCTGTTTGCGATCGTGCCGGTGAGCTTGATCGCGGCGCTGCCGCTGGCGACTATTGGTTTCGCCGTATTCGCGGAGGTGGTCTGGAACACGAGCCGCGTGCGGCTTCAGGCGGAGCCGATCTTTCAGGCCCGTCTTCAGTCCATCACTTCGACGGTGTTCGCCCTGGGTGGCGTCATCGGGCAATTATGGGGGGGCATTGCATTGGACCGATTCGGGCCGGCGAGCCTGGCAGGCGGGGCCGCTGTGCTCGGAGCGCTCTCGATCGGGGTGCTACTTAGAGCAGACCGGCCGGTTGCCCAACCGGCAGAGCAGAGCTGAAAGGCAGTCTCCTAACCCCTCTCAGATGGCGGCCTTCAGCATCATCGCTGCGCCTCGTTTCAGTCTTGGCCGGAGAGCAGTTTTACCACCCGCAACGCATCCAGCGTCAGCCATTTGCTGGGCTGGCCTGGTGAACCTACGGCGAAAGGCGGGCGGTATACACTTTGATCCTGTGGCCAGGCGCCATTGGGTAGCTGCCGGCTCAGCAGATACTCGACCGCGGCGGCAACATTGGGCTGCCCAGGTGTGTAGCCAAGTCGTGCCAGGGCATCAAGGGCGGGGATGACGCCGAGGCCGAAGTGAGGGTAGTCCAGGGCCTCCCACGTACCCCAGGTGGGTCCGACGTGATAGCGACTCATACGCGGCTCCATCAGTAGATCACAGACGACGGTGGCGGCCTGGGCGATTCCCTCGTGGGCAGCGGTCGATGGGTCTAGGATCGCAACACGCAGCACGTCGAGCGTGGCTCGGATGCAGCCACGGCGCTCCACGCTGCCGCAGAATCACATCCCATCGTCCCGTTGGGTGGCTATGAGCCAATCGATGGCCTTGCGCACGCGAGGATCATCGCTGTAGCCGAACTGAATGAGGAAGCGCACGATGCGCGCGTGGGTGCAGGGTTCAGGATGCTCTTGCCAGACCGTTCCTTGGCCCGAAATCCGGCGGCGGCGACAAAACGGACCGTTCTCACATTGGACCGTGAACATATACTCGCAGCCCCGCTGCACGTGCTCCTCGTCGGCCTTCAATCCCAGGTCGCCCAGGACAGTCAACGTCCAGAGGGTGCCCTGGTGTCTGGGGAGGTAATAGTCGCGCTTGATCCAGTAGCCATCCGGGTGCTGGGCGTCTAGGAGGGCGGGGACCGGGCCGGTGCGCATCATCTGTGCACAAGCAGCAACGACCTCTGGGTCGTCAGCGGACCGGTCGAGGAGATCGCGCAGGGCCAGGTAGCGCACGGCCGGGTTGGCCTCGTCTGGCTCCAGAAGCCAGGGGAGAGGATCGGCTTTGAGTTGGGCTTGCCAATTGCTCATTCGGCTCACGCCTGCACCTTTCTCAGGGTCTTGACCGCACTCTCGACGGAGCGGCGGTCCCTGGCGCTCAACGTTGGATCGGCGGCCCATTGCTCGTAGCGAGGGAGCAGCGTCGTGAGTTCTGGCAGCAGTGTTTTGCCCATACTGCGGATGACGTCGCAGAGCACCCAGGTAGCGGCTGCGTCTTGGGGTGGGATGTGGCGAGCCAATAAGTCGCGCACAGCGGCGGCATCTCCGCGGGCGGTGAGGCGGATGGCAAAACTGACGGCCCGCTTGACGTCAACCTCTTCGTCGAGCAGCAATCGCTCGGCCAGTTCCAGGCAGCGGGGGGAGAGGGCGGGCCGCTTCATCGCCAGGCGACCGATGACGGTGATACCAGCTCTGCGCACCCACTTGTTCTCATCGCGCAACCAGGGTTCCACGGCCGGGAGCCACGTCTCTGGCTCCCGACGTATGATCGGTTCCAGGGCGTACATGGCGAATTGATCGGCGTCCTCCCAGGTCAGGCAGGTGCGACACATGTCGATCAGCAGGGGCACGATGGTCTCGGGATCGGCGAGTTCCATAGGCCCGAGAAAGTGCACCGCCACAACGCGGCCCTCGCGACCGTACTCATCCCACAGCAGGCGCGCCAAGGCAAAAAAGTCCTCCACGCGCTTTCGGGCGACCTTGCCGACCGCCTTACCAATCGATTTGAGCACGGGGACGGGGATACCGACCGTCTCTTGCTGCTCCCGCTGCTCAGCCTTGATCGCCTCGATGCTCTTGGGCTCGAACTGGAGCCACAGCTCGCGCAGCGCGTCGGCGGCAGGATGTAGTGCGGTTGGATCGTAGGCCATCAGTATAACGCTCACCTGTGTCGGGATGTCGGTCTTGGTCATCGGTCGTCTCCTTCCAGATCCACCCTTGTCTCCTGCAACCATTCCCCGATCTGCCTAGCAAGGCTCTTGCCGACGCCGGGGAGTTCCCGCAGGCCCGCCTCGCCCCGGGCCCCGAACAGATCGGCGATGCTTTCCGGCCATTCATCCACTGCCCAGGCCGCCTTGCGGTAGGCCCACAGACGATACGGTTTGGCCTGCTCAAGCTCCAGGTCGTAGGTCTTGAGGAACAGCCGCTCGGCGATACGCTTGTTTATTGCCAGCGGGCCGGGTTTGACGTAGCGTGGCATTCGGTCCAGTATCCCGTGCCGGGCGCATAGCTCACGGATCAACAGACCCAGCCGGGCGTTGTAGGGCGAGGGTGTACTGTAGTTCGGTTTACCTTCCACCTCCCAATCGTACAGCTTGCGCCAGCGCTCCTCCTGTGCCGGATCGTAGCGGCAGGCAGCCGCCAGCGTCCGTTTGGCCTGGACGCCGTCCATCGTCAGCCCGCCGCCCAGCACAAACGATCCCCCATGATCCTTGATGGCGCGTATGGTATCCTCCAGGTGTTTTTCGTCGTCACCCACGAACGGGAGCACGGGCATCATAGAGGCGCCAACCAGGATACCGCCGTCCGCCAGCTCCCGCATTGCCTGAAGGCGGCTCTTTAGCCCTGGACTGTGAGGCTCGAAAGCCTGCTTCAGGGCCGGATCGACGCTGCTGATACTAAAGGCCACCCCCACCCAGGCCTTCCGATTGATCTCCATCAACAGGTCCAGGTCGCGGGTGACCAGCGGCGAGCGTTCGTTGATATACAGGGGAAAACCCAGGTCGAGCACCATTTCCAGCATGCCACGGGACAGCCGATAGCGATCCTCGGCCGGGCGCTGCCAATCGCCGCACGAGATCACCTCGTGCGTCAGTTGGGAGAGCTCCTTCCGCAGCAACTCGACGGCGTTGACCTTGACCTGGATCAAGGTGTCGAACGTGTCGGGATCGCGCCGCCCCAGATAGCGGCTGCCCCGGACGTAGCAAAACTCGCAGCCGCTGCGGCATCCGACGTAGGGATGGGCCGTGTACTTGCCCCAGAACCAGGGACCGTCCACGTGTTTGTGGACGTTGACGATCTTGTGGGCGCGGTACTCTTGGAATTCCAGTTCCATTTGAGGCCCCTCTGGACCCCCATCACCCGTTGTGCCCGGTGACGCAGGCGCGCTGCTCGTCCGAGAGGTACGTGAGCGCCTTGCGCAACATCAAGGCCCGAAAACGCCGCTCACTGGGAACGACCTGTTCGGCCAGCCACTCTGTCACCAGTTCGGGATACAACCGACCCATCGTCTTTAGACCCCAGCCCACGCCCTTGACGGCGATCATATCCCATTCTTCGAACATCGGCTCCAGGAAGGCCAGGAGTACCTCTGCCTGGGGAATGTGCTCTATTGCACCGCGTGAGCGCTTGGCCCAAAAGTGGATGCTGGTGCCGACGGCCCGACGTACCCAGGGGTTGGGGTCCTCCCGCCAGGGTGTGAGCAGATCCAGCGTCGGCTGCAACTGTGTCACCAGGGCCTGGCCAACGACCCCTTCGCCAAACGTGTCCGCCGCGTACCAGATGTCGGCAGCGATGATAAAATCTCGGCAGCGGGCAAGTGCGCCTGGCAGGTCTCGGTCCAGCGTTTGCTCTAGTGCCTTGGCGATCACCACCCAGCCTCCCTCAGTCCTGTCATTCGCAATGAGGTCCAGGAAGGCATCCACGTGCTCACGCGGGCCTGCGCCAATGGGCTCGCCGATCCGCCTGAGCATATCGAACTTACAGCGCTCGGCGAGAACCGGAGCTAACCGCTCGTAGGCCTCGACGATTCTGCTTGCCTGGACGAGCGTGGCAATCTCCTTCCCTAGTTCTCTGGCCTCTTTGGTCTTCACGTCTCTAAACAATCCTCCACTCGCAGCTCCAGGACAATCCGCCCCCAGCCGCCGCAGAGCAAACCTACGTCGAAGCAACCGGCCCTCTGCTCCATTATACACCCTCTAGCAAGGGGAGAGTCAAGACCCAACAGGGGGATTTTTCCCATTCTATGGGCGAGAGTCCACCATGTCAAGCGACTGTCCACCGATCATTGTCATAGACAACGTTGGGAAAAGCGAAAGGGGACGCCAGTTCACCCCAGTCGCCTCAGGTGGCGAGAGGCCAGGGCCGCGCCTGCCGCCAGGCCTACGAGGGCAAACGCCGCCAGCTTGAGCAACGTCAGGCCCCAGTCGGTTGGCCAGGCCTGGAACAGCACCAGGTCGCGCACAGGGTCCACAGCGTGGGTGTTTGGGAAGAGCCAGGCAAGCCAGAGCACTTTGTCCGGGTAGTAGCGCACGGGTGCCATCCCACCACCGATGAAAAAGACGATAGCGCTACCTACGACCGCAGCGATGGCCCCGGCCATATAGTGCCGCGAGCGCAGCCCGAGGATCAGGGCGACGGCGATCCAGAAGAGCGCTACCAGGCCGGAGAGCAGCCACACAGCCCACAGGAGATGCCCAGGCCACACGCCGACCCATAGATAGAGCACAAACATCAGCGCCGTGCCTGTCGCCAAACCCATAACCAGCGCCAGGAGCACCTTTGGAAGCAAGACCCACATCAGCGAGCGAGGGGCCAGCCCGAACTCTAGCGTGATCCTTGTTACCTGTTCCTTATACGTCAGCAAAAAGATGTTAAACATCCCGCCTAGGCTCACACCGAACAGCATCAGCCCCACGCCGATCAAGGGGAACCAGTCGACCATCTCTGGGCGCGGGTATACTTCGGCCAGGGCCAGCGGTGGGCCAGGCTGTCCGACCTTCTCGTAGAAGCGCCACAGGATCTCTGCCGCATAGATACGATGGTTCTTGGCCCGGTCGTCGTTATAGTTGTCAAAGTACATCTCAACGGTAGGGTTCTGCCCAGCCTCCAACCGCGCTGAGAAATCCGGTGGGATGACCCATATACCATCGATGCGGTGAGCTTGATAGGTCTGCCAGGCATCGTCCTCTGAGAGGTCGGGAACGTCATAGTAGGGTGTGCCGAACGGCGACATCACCTCGCCGACCGTCTCGCGCAGGACAGCACCCCACGGGCCGGTATCGTGATTCAGCACGGCGACGTGGAAGCTAAGGTTCCCGCCGAACAGCAACCCGAAGGCGATCAACAGAGCCGTAGGGGCGATGAACCCGCCCGCGACAGAAATCGGGTCGTGGCGCCAGGCCTTGATCTCGGTGAGAAGCAGAATCCAGAAGCGTCTCATTTTCCTCACTCCGTCATTCTTGACGCAGTACCCGCCAGCGGTAGGCAAGGGAGGCGAGGGCTAGCGTACACACGCTGAATAGCACAAGCACACAGGCCGAGACCTCGGAATCGCCGATTGGGGTTCCGTAATAGCGGGGGAA
>Ga0315553_10003938_pt1 | contig 11379 bp, 12 predicted proteins | sample SalMarSW160140MG_FD_203099 | JGI IMG/M metagenome (GOLD analysis project Ga0315553, IMG submission 203099) | Salt marsh sediment microbial communities from the Plum Island Ecosystem LTER, Massachusetts, United States - Salt Marsh Sediment SW1601-40 ... | reverse complement strand
GCGAAGCGCGCTCAGGTGGTGCTGGCGCGCCTCTGGGCCGAGGAGCTGCGCGAGGCGGGGGTGGTGGTGAACGCGATGCATCCCGGCTGGGCCGACACCGCCGGGGTTCGCGAGGCGCTGCCGTCGTTCCACCGCATCACGCGGGCGATCCTGCGCACACCCGCCGAGGGCGCCGACACGATCGTCTGGCTCGCGGCGTCGCGCGCCGGAGCTCGGCAGAGCGGGCAGTTCTTCTTCGATCGCGCGCCGCGCGGCACCGCCTGGCTGCCCTTCACGCGCGAGAGCGAGGTCGAGCGGCGCGACCTGTGGCGGCGCGTGGAGGACTGGAGCCGGGCCGAGGCGGCCGAGGGCGCGCCTCGGCGCGCGGGCTAGATTGGTCGCGTTCCTCGCCTCGGGAGTCCCGCCGTGCGCCGCCCGTTCACCCTCGTCGGACCGTCGATCCTGCTCGCCGCGCTGCTCGCCGGCCCGGTGCCGGCCGAGGACGCCCGCCCCGCGTCCTTTCTCGACCTCGAGGCGCGCCGCCTCGCGGGGGAGGTCGAGCCGCTCGCCGACTACCGCGGCCAGGTGCTGCTCGTGGTGAACACCGCTTCGAAGTGCGGCTTCACGCCGCAGTACGAGGCTCTCGAGGCCCTGTACGAGCGCTATCGGGAGCGGGGCTTCAGCGTGCTGGGCTTCCCGTCGAACGACTTCCGGGAGCAGGAGCCGGGCGACGACGCCGAGATCGGCGCCTTCTGCAAGGAGAACTACGGAGTCGAGTTCCCGATGTTCTCGAAGGTGCACGTGCGCGGGGACGACGTGCACCCCGTCTATTTCTACCTGACCTCGCTGCCCGAGCCCGTGGGCGGACCGGTGCAGTGGAACTTCCAGAAGTACCTCGTCGACCGGAGCGGTCGCGTGGTGCAGCGCTTCTCGCCCCCGGTCTGGCCCGACTCGGAGGAGCTGGTCGCGGCGATCGAGCGTCTGCTCGAGGAGCCCGCTCCAGCGCCGCCGTCCGCACGGCTGCCTTGACTCGCGCTCTGCACTGGTTCCGCAACGATCTGCGGCTGCGCGACAACACGGCCCTCGGCGCCCTGGCCGCACGCGCCGATCGCTGGCTTCCCGTCTTCGTGCTCGACCCGCGCCTGGCGAACGCGCGCTCCCAGCCGCGCACCCGGTTCCTGCTCGACGCGCTCGCGAGGCTCGCCGCCGAGCTGCGCCGGCGCGGCATCCCGCTCCTGGTGCGCCGGGGCCGTCCGGAGCTGGTGCTGCCGCGACTGCTCGACGAGACAGGCGCCGAATGGCTCTCCTTCAACGCCGGGACCTCGCCCTTCGCCCGCCGCCGCGACACCACCGTGCGACGCGCCGCCGAGAAGCGGGGGGTCCGGGTGATCGAGGCCGACGACCACGTCGTCTTCCGCTCCGGGGAGGTGCGCACGCGCAACGGGGGACCCTACGCGGTGTACACGCCGTACCGCAATGCCTGGTGGAAGCGCTGGCGCGAGGACCCGCGCCATCCGGTGCGGATGCGCCCGCTGCCCGGGCCGATCCCCGGCTACCAGGCCGACCCCGTGCCCGAGGCGGCGTCCCTGTTCGCGCTCGACGGAGAGCTCGGGCTGCCGACCGCGGGGGAAGAGGCCGCGCAGCGCCGCCTGCGCGGCTTCCTGGGCGGGGCGGCCGAGCGCTACCACGTCGATCGCGACCGACCCGATCGCGACGGCACCTCGCGCCTGTCGCCCCACCTGCGCTTCGGCACGCTCTCGATCCGCCAGTGCCTCGCCGCGGGCGAGGAGGCGGCCGCCGCCGAGCCCGCGCTGCGCCGCGGCGTCGGCAAGTGGCTCGACGAGCTGGTGTGGCGCGAGTTCTACGCCGCCATCCTCGAGGAGCATCCGCGCGTGCTCGGCGGGAGCTACCGCCGCGAGTACGATGCGCTGGCCTGGAACGACGACGCCGAGGGCTTCGCCGCCTGGTGCGACGGGCGGACCGGGTACCCGATCGTCGACGCCGGCATGCGTCAGCTGCTCGCGACCGGCTGGATGCACAACCGCGTGCGGATGGTCGTCGCCAGCTTCCTGACCAAGGATCTGCTGATCGACTGGCGCACTGGCGAAGCCTGGTTCTTCGCTCGGCTGGTGGACGGCGACCCCGCCTCGAACAACGGCGGCTGGCAGTGGTGCGCCTCCACGGGCACCGACGCTCAGCCCTGGTTCCGGATCTTCAATCCGATCTCCCAGGGGCTTCGCTGGGATCCGGAGGGGGACTACGTGCGGCGCTGGGTGCCCGAGCTGCGCGGACTGCCCGGCGCGCGCGTGCACGAGCCCGGGGACGAGCTGTTCCGCGGTGACTATCCCCGCCCGATCATCGATCACGGTGAGCGCCGCGAGGAGGCGCTCGAGCGCTACCGGAGCGTGCGCGAGGGAGCAGCGCCGTGAGCGGCTCCGCCCCCGGCGAGCGCCCGATCCGGCTCGGCGTGTCCTCGTGCCTGCTCGGGCAGGCGGTGCGCTACGACGGCGGACACAAGCGCGACCGCTTCGCGACCGACGTGCTCGGCGGTTTCGTCGAGTGGGTGCCGGTGTGCCCGGAGCTGGAGGCCGGCCTGGGCGTGCCGCGGCCGCCGATGCGCCTGGTGCGCGACGCCGGCGGCGTGCGTCTGGTGGAGATCGCCAGCGGGCGCGATCACACGCGCGCGCTCTCGCGCTTCGCCGCCCATCGGTTGCGCGGGCTGCGCGCCCTGGAGCTGTGCGGCTACGTGCTGAAGAAGGACTCTCCGAGCTGCGGCATGACGCGGGTGAAGGTCTACGACGCCCACACCGTGCCGAAGCGCGACGGCGCGGGCATCTACGCGCGGGCCCTGCGCGAAGCGTTCCCCCATCTTCCGGTGGAGGAGGAGGGTCGGCTCCACGACCCGGTCCTGCGCGAGAATTTCATCGAGCGGGTGTTCGCCTACGCGCGGCTCCGCGAGCTGTTCCACGGTCGCTGGAGCCGGTCGCGGGTCGTGGCCTTCCACACCGCTCACAAGCTCCAGCTGATGGCGCACTCCCCCGACGCCTATCGCGCGCTCGGCCGCCGGGTGGCGGCCGTCGCCCAGACGTCGCGCGCGTCGTTTCGCGAGCACTACACCGCCGAGTTCATGGCGGCACTGGCCCGGACCGCGACGCGCGGCCGCAACGCGAACGTGCTCCAGCACTGTGCGGGCTACTTCAAGCGCGACCTCGACACGGCGTCGCGCGCGGAGCTCTCGGGCGTGATCGACGACTACCGGCGCGGCCTGGTGCCGCTGGTGGTGCCGGTGACGCTGATCCGCCATCACACGCGAGGCCTGGCCGTGGGCTACCTCGCCGGGCAGACCTACCTCGAGCCCCATCCCAAGGAGCTGATGCTGCGCAACCACTGCTGAGCGCAGCGCGGGTCAGTCGGCGGCCTGCGGCGTCGGGAAGCGCCAGAACAGGATCGCCATGCCGAGGGCGCCCGCCACCAGGGACGCCGCGAGCACGCCCGTCTTTGCCGCGTCGAGCTGCGCCGCGTCGAGGGCGAGGCCGGCGATGAACAGCGACATCGTGAAGCCGATTCCCGAAAGCACACCGCCGCCCAGCAGCGCGGCCCAGTCCACGCCCTCGGGAAGCCTAGCGAGCCCCGTGCGCACCGCGAGCCAGCTCATGCCCAGGATCCCGATCGGCTTGCCGATCACCAGGCCGATGCCGATCGCCAGGGCGACCGGCTCGGTCAGCAGGGAGCCGCGGATCGCCACCCCCGCGTTCGCCAGGGCGAAGATCGGCATCACCACGAACGCCGACCAGGGGTGGAGCGCGCGCTCGATCCGCACCAGCGGTGCCACCGATTCGCGCGCGGCCTCCGCCACCGAGGCGCGCTCGGCGGGCGAGGGCGAGGACTCGTCGCCGAACCAGAGGTCGCTGGCGCGGCGGACGATGTCGGCGGCCAGCGCCTCGGGGACCCGCGGACGGGTCGGCGTGAGCAGCCCGAGCAGCACGCCGGCAATCGTCGCGTGGACGCCGGACTCGTGGAACGCCACCCACACGACGATACCTACGACGGTGTAGACCGCGATCGAGCGCACCCCCGCGAAGCGCAGGCCGACGACCGCGGCCAGGCCGACGGCAGCGACGGCGAGCGCGCCCAGCGAGAGGTGGGCCGTGTAGCCGATCGCGATCACCAGGATCGCGCCGATGTCGTCGACGATCGCGACCGAGAGCAGCATCACGCGCAGTCCGGAGGGGATGCGCGAGCCGAGCACGGCCAGGCAGCCGACCACGAAGGCGATGTCCGTGGCCATCGGAATTCCCCAGCCGCGGGACGCGTCGCCTTCGATCTGGGCCAGGTAGAGCGCCGCCGGGACGACCATTCCGCCGATCGCGGCGGCGACGGGGAGGACCGCCTGGCGGGGCTCGCGCAGCTCGCCGAGCGCGATCTCGCGCTTCACCTCGAGACCGACGACGAAGAAGAAGACCGCCATCAGGCCGTCGCTGACCCAGTGTCGCAGGGAGTGGTCGAGCACCCAGTCGCCCAGCCCCACCACCAGGTGGGTCTTCCACAGGGCCTCGAAGCCGTCTGCCCAGGGCGAGTTGGCGATCGCGAGCGCCGCGGCGGCCGCCGCGAGCAGAACCACGCCGCTGGCGGCCGGTACGTGCAGGAAACGTCCGATCGGGCCGACCAGGCGGTCGATCGGGGCGTCGGGCAGCTCGAGGTCGGAACGCTTCACGCGGCGAGCCTAGCCGTCTGGCACGCCGCCGGCCCCGGGGGCGGTCGCGCTCACCTCCAGCGCGCGGTTCGCCGATCCATTCGAGAGGGGACTGCTGCTGCCCCTGGGAGCGACGCCAATGGCCTCGCGAAAGAGCATCCTCGGGCTCGGACTGTTCGTGACCCTCGCCTACGCGGGACACCATTGGCTCGAGCGAAACGTCGAGGTCGTGACCCTGCACACCCAGGCGACCGCCGCCTCCTTCGACCACTTCGCCCGGGTGTTGATCGTCGACGATCCGCCGAGCGCGTGGATCCGCGCCGAGAAGCCCGACCGGCTCTGGCTCGGTGCGCTGCGCGAGAATCCCGAGGTGCTCATCCACCGCGACGGCCGCGACCAGCGCTACGAGGCCGAGATCTGGGACGGCGGCGCGCACGGGCGCGTCGACCGCCTGTTCCGCGAGAAGTATGGCCTCCTCGACCGCGTGCTCGGCTGGCTGTGGCGCCGCGATCCGGTGATGATCCGACTCGATCCGGAGTGACGCGGGGCGCGCCGCTTGCACGGGGGCCGACGCTCACCTACGTTCCGGCCCCGAGAGGCCCATACGGATGGACCGTGAGGTCCCCCAAACCGCCTCTCCTGCTCGATCCACGAGGGACCGAGCGAACGCGAAGCCCCCGGGTGCATGGACTCGGATCGACCGAGACCGCAACCCGACGGGGCAAGAGAGCCCGCTCTCCCTAGAGACCCGGGCAACAGGACGAACGAGTGAGCAAGAAGCTGTATGTAGGAAACCTCCCCTTTTCGAGCACCGAGGAAGAGCTCCAGGAGGCCTTCGGTCGCTATGGCACCGTCGACTCGGTGGCGGTGATCACGGACCGGGAGACCGGTCGCCCGCGAGGCTTCGCCTTCGTGGAGATGAGCGAGGCGAGCGCCGCCGACGAGGCGATCCGCGGTCTCGACGGCAGCGACCTCGGCGGTCGCAGCATCCGCGTGAACGAGGCGCAGAGCCGGCGCTAGCGGTCTCTCGAGTCGGGGCGGCGATCGCCGCCCCGGCCGAAGGATCGCGCGCGAAGATCGCTCTCAGCGCCGGCGCAGCACCACGCTGCCGATCGAGTAGCCGGCGCCGAAGGAGCACAGCACGCCCAGGTCGCCCGGCGCCAGGTCGCCCTGGTGGCGATGGAAGGCGATCACCGAGCCGGCCGAGCTCGTGTTCGCGAACTCGTCCAGGATCACGGGCGCCTCGTCGGGTCCGGCGGGTCGTCCGAGCACCGTCTTCGCGATCAGCTGGTTCATCGCGAGATTCGCCTGGTGCAGCCACATCCGCTTGAGCTGCGACGGCTCGAGGCCGAGCTCGCGCAGGTGGTCGGTGATCAGCTCCGCCACCATCGGACACACCTCGCGGAACACCTTGCGGCCGTTCTGGCGGAACAGGAGCTCGTGGGGCTCGCGCGGCTCGTCCTCGCAGCGGTTGAGGAAGCCGAAGTCGTTGCGGATGTTGTTCGAGAAGCGCGTCGCGAGGCGCGTGCCGAGCACCTCGAAGGCGCCCTCCACCGCGCACGTCGCCGCCGGCTCGATCACGACGGCGGTGCACGCATCGCCGAAGATGAAGTGGTAGTCGCGGAGCTCGAAGTTGGTGTGGCCCGAGGTGAGCTCCGGGTTCACGACCACTGCGCAGCGCGCGTGGCCACGGGCGACCGCATCCACCGCGGCCTGGATCCCGAAGGTGGCCGAGGAGCACGCGACGTTGAGGTCGTAGGCCCAGCCCGAGGCGCCCAGCGCGTCCTGCACCTCGATCGCGACCGCCGGGTAGGCGCGCTGCAGGTTGGAGCAGGCCACCAGCACGGCGTCCACCTCCTCGGGCCGGCGTCCGGCCCGGTCGAGGGCGCCGCGGATCGCGGCGACCGAGATCTCGCACTGGATCCCGGGCTCGTCTTCGCCGCGCGTGCGCAGGTGGGGACGGAGCCGCTCCGGGTCGAGGACGCCGCGGCGGTCGATCACGTAGCGGCTCTCGACGCCCGAGGCCTTGACGATGAAGCGCTCGCTCGGGAGGTCGCGGGGCTCGCGAACGCCGGCCTCGATCTCGGCCTTGTGCTCGAGGTTCCAGCGCTCGGTGGCGGCCGTCAGGGAGGCCACCAGCTCGGCGTTCGAGATCCGGTCGTTGGGAACCCACAGCCCGGTTCCCGAAATGACGCAATCCTGCACCGCGGTCCTCCTGTCTCGATGGCGCGCTGGGCGGCGAGCGAGGGTAGCGGCTCCGCCGGGTCGCCCGCCCCGCGCCGCCGGACCCCTCACGGGCGCGCAGAAACTGGGACGAAGGCGCCGATTCCGCTCAAGGATCGGGCCGGGCGCGCCGAACCGGTCTCCATGGGCCGCGCCGATGCGGCCTCCAGAGGAGATCCGGAATGGCCGTTCGACCCTTCGCCTTCGGCGCCCGCCTGCGCCACCAGACCCGCACCGTGCGCGTGCGCACCCACGAGCGCGACACGCGCCGCTACGTGATCGAGGATTCGGACACGGGCCGGGCGACGCGCCGGCGCGACCACGCGTCGCTCTCGGGCGCCCTGGCCGATCTCGCGCGCACCTGGCGCGGACGCCTCAACTAGGAGGCCCTCGCCTCAGCGCTTCGCTCCCGCGCGCGACGGCAGCCCCCCGCAGCAGCTCTCGGTCAGGTAGCCCAGCAGCGACTGCATGGCGGCGAAGTCGGGGCGGTAGATGCGGCTGCGCCCCGCGCGCTCGCATGCGACCAGCCCTGCGCTGCGCAGCTCCTTCAGATGGAAGGAGAGCGTGGCGGACGGGATGTCCAACGCCTCCGCGATCTCGCCAGCGGCGAGGCCCTCGGGCCCCGCGCGCACGAGCAGCCGGAACACGTCGAGACGGGTCTCCTGGGCCAGCGCCGCCAGGGCAGACACGACGTCCTGCTTCTCCATATTTCCATTTTCATGGAGATATCGTCCGCCGTCAACCGGCGCGGTAGCGTAGGACGCACCCGGTCCCCGACGGGCCGGCGCGGCCGGGAGGCGAGGGTGCGACACATTCTGGGCTACGAGGGAACGCGCTGCGTCGTGGTCGGCGCGGCCACCGGGATGGGAGAGGCCTGCGCGCGAACTCTGGTCGAGATGGACGCCGAGGTGATCGCGCTCGACGTCGCGGAGATCGCGGTTCCGGTGAAGCAGGCGATCGCGGTCGATCTCGCCGACCCCGATTCGATCCGAGACGCGGTGAGCCGGATCGACGGCGAGATCCCGAAGCTGTTCGTGTGCGCGGGCGTGCCCGGACCGCCGCGCTTCGACGCGCTGGCGACGATGACGGTCAACTTCGTCGGCGTGCGCCAGATCATCGAGGCGCTGCTCCCCCAGGTACCGAAGGGCGGCGCGGTGGCGCTGATCAGCTCGGTGGCGGGCGTGGGGTACGCGAAGAACCTGGATCGCCTGCGCGAGCTGTGCGCGACCCCCGGCTTCGAGGAGGCGGTGGCCTGGTGCCGGGCGAACCCGGACGTCGCCAACGGCTATCTGGGGTCGAAGCAGGCGCTGATCGTCTACACGAAGCTGCGGGCGTCGCAGCTGGTGGCGCGCGAGATCCGCATGAACTGTCTGCTTCCGTCGCCCACCGACACGCCGATGCTCCCGACCTTCCACGCCCAGGTGGGTGGCAAGGAGAACCTCGAGCAGTTCTTCCTGGCGCCGATCGGACGCAACGCGACGGCCGCCGAGATGGCGGAGCCGCTGATCCTGCTGAACAGCGATGCCGCCCGCTTCGTGAGCGGCCACGACCTCAAGGTCGACTACGGCTACTGCGGAGAGGTCGACGTCGGCCTGCGCAAGGGACTGCTCTAGCCGCCAGAGGAGACGGGATGAAGATCGAACAGACGGTCCGCGATTGGCACCGCCACCTCGCCGGTGAGCTTCCCGGCGGGCTCGACGCGCTGCTCCACGACGACGTCGTCTTCCACTCGCCGGTCGTGTTCACGCCGCAGGAGGGGAAGGCGATCACCAAGCTCTACCTGCAGGCCGCCCAGCAGACCTTTCCCGGCGACCACGGCGGGAGCGGCGAAGAGAGCGGAGGTGGGGCCTCCTTCCGCTACGTGCGCGAGGTGCTCGCCGGCCATCACGCGGTGCTCGAGTTCGAGACGCGCATGGGTGGCATCGTCGTGAACGGTGCGGACTTCATCACCTGTGACGACGACGGCAGGATCGTCGAGTTCAAGGTGATGATCCGGCCGCTCAAGGCCGTGAACGCCGTTCACGAGCGGATGCGGGCGATGCTGGAGGCGATGACGAAGAGCGCCGCGGGCCGCGAGGGAGCGACGGGCTCGCGCTGACGGCGGCACTCGACCGGCGCACTCAGGGCGCTTCGCCGAGCTCGTTCAGGAACGTCTGGAGCCGGCTGGCCTGCTCCTCGTTGTGCGCGGCGACGAGCAGCCGGCGCGCGATGTGCTGCGCGTCCTCCTGCCGGCCGAGGGCCGCGTAGGCGCGCATCAGCTGGGACAGGACGATTCCGTCGCGGGGCAGGATCGCGACGGCCTGCTCGAGGGGTGCGAGCGCCAGGGAGGGGTCCTCGCCGGGTTCCAGATGGCTCGCGCCCAGCACCGTCAGCGCCTCCACCTGCGAGGGATCCCGCTCGAGCACGACCTCGAAGTCGGACCGCGCCCGCGTCAGCCAGTCGGCGCGCTGGTTCGGATCCGCCGCCTGGGACGCGCGCAACAGCCAGAACTCGCCGTGGTCCAGACGGGTCGGCGCGTCCTCCGGCGCCAGGGCCAGGGCCCGATCGATCAGCGCTTGCGCTCGATCCCATTCCTCTTCGGCTGCGAAGGTGTCGCTCAGCCCCGCCAGCGCGCGGTAGGCGTCGGGATCGCGCTCCAGGGCCAGGGCGAAATAGCTGCGGGCGACGGCGGACTTCCCGCTGTGCAGCGCCAGCTCGCCGATTCGCGTGGCGGCGTCCTCCACGGCGAGGGGCGTCGAGGCGACCTCGCGCTCGAAGTCGAGCCGCTCGATCGGCAGGGCCCCCCGAGCCACGCCGTCCCGGAGCAGCCCCTGGAGGCGTCGCTCGAGCTCCGCCGTGTCGAAGCCCCAGGCGATCTCGAAGGCCTCCGGCTCGCTGCGCCCGCTCTCGAGCTCGTGGATGTAGCGCTCCATGTGAAAGATGAACCGGTCGCCCGGCGGGTACTCGAGGTCCATCGACAGGTAGTGCACGAGCAGCCACGACCAGGCGTAGAAGCGCGCGAACGCGGAGTCGTCGAGCTGCTCGAAGCCCGAGGAGTCCAGCAGATCCTCGATCGGGAGCGGCGGCGCGTGGATCAGCCAGGGAGCCCAGTGCGGGGGTGTGCTCCCCACGACCAGCTGCGATCCATCCTGCTCGACGGTGCTCAGGAACTCGGCGAAGCCCTCGTCGTACCACGCGGGATAGAGCAGCGTCGGCTGGTTGCGCACCAGGAAGTGCACGTACTCGTGGTAGAGGGTCGGGCGGTATCCGTTACGAGCGCCGCCGGCGAAGGCGATGTCGTAGCCGCGCGGGTTCGCGAGGACGAAGCCCGCCGCGCGGCGGGTGGGCCGGATGCGTCCGTACGTACCCTGTCGCGAGAAGGCGAAGATGTGGATCGGGATCGGCGAGTCGAGACGCTCGACGTTCGTGAAGTGCAGCACCGCGGCGCGGAAGATCTCCAGATCGACCGCGAGCTCCCGGGCGGGCTCGCCCTCGAGGTCGGTGTAGATCACGAAGTTCTGCGAGCGCACCTCGAGCCAGCCGCGCGGCTCGCTGACCAGGGCGGAAGCGCAGGCGGTCGCGCCCGCCAGCGCCAGGAGCGCGGCCGAGCGGGCGGCCCGGCGAAGCCTCGCTCGCGAGCGCCCCGGCCTCATCGACCCGCGAGCACCGTCGGCCCCGTCGGCGCGGGTCCTCCGCCCGCGGGCTCGATCGTCACGGTCACCGCGACCGGCGCATCGAGGCCGACCAGATTCGTCGCCTCGTGCCGGGCCACGCCGTCGGCCGAGGGCGCGAGCAGGCCGGCGGGTAGCGGGGGACCGTCCGGGACCACCCAGGCCTGGTACACCCGATCCTCGGGCAGCGGGGGCAGGCCGTAGGCGTACAGGACCAGCGTGCCGGTCTCCGGGCTCACGTAGGCGCGGGCGCGGGCGGAGCCGTTCGGGTCCTGGTCTTCGAGCTCGAGCGCGCGCGTGGCGGGGGCGGTCAGCACGCGGAAGGTGTCCTCGTAGCGCTCGACCTCGGCTGCGAGCTGCGCGCGCGCCTCGTTCGCCGTCGCGAGCTGCGCGCGCGCATCCGTCAGCGCCGCCTGCTCCGAGGCGAGAACGGCCTCCAGCGCCCGAGCGCTCTCTCGCGCGTGCTGCAGCTCGTCGACCATCCGGATCCCCAGGGCGCCGAGCGCCACCGCCGCCACCGCAGCCCACACCGGAAGGCGTCGCCTCCGGTGCGAGGGGCTCGCCGCCGGGGGCTCCACGATGCCCCGCCCCCAGCGCAGCACCCGCACGCGCAGCTCCGGGCTCGGCTCGAGGGGAGCGACCGCTTCGGCGAGGGCGTCGATCGCGGGCCGCAGCGCCGCCAGCTCCCCCTCGCAGATCCGGCAGCCGCCGGCCAGGTGCGCCTCGAAGGCCGCGGCCTCGTCCTCCTCGAGCGCGCCCAGGAGGTGGAGCGCTGCCTGCTCGCGGAAGAGCTCGTGATCGCTCACGGCGCGGCTTCCGACTCCGCGAGAGCAT
>Ga0315553_10003937_pt1 | contig 11380 bp, 9 predicted proteins | sample SalMarSW160140MG_FD_203099 | JGI IMG/M metagenome (GOLD analysis project Ga0315553, IMG submission 203099) | Salt marsh sediment microbial communities from the Plum Island Ecosystem LTER, Massachusetts, United States - Salt Marsh Sediment SW1601-40 ... | reverse complement strand
AGGCCGCGCTCGTGGCCGGGTGTGTGCAGCACCTCGAACGTCAGGTTCGCGTGCTCGACCGCATCGCCCTCCCGGAGCAGACGGTCGACGCGCACCGGGCCGCGGACGCGTTCGCCGCTCCACGCCTCTGGCGCGATCGGGATCCTACGAGCTTGGCGGCGCGGCGCGAGCTGGATACAATAGAGACGCCGGTTGAACCACACGTGAAAGGACCGAGCAATGAAACATGTTGTCCCGCTGCTCCTGGTGGCGAGCCTCTTGCTTGCTTCGGCGTACTCAGCGGCGGGCACCGTGCCGTCGATCGCCGAGCAGACGCCGAACACCTGGGTCAAGCGCAGCCCACTTCCCGGCGGACCGCCCTCCCCTCGGCTTGGGTATGAGTCGAGCTGGGCCTACGATCCCACGCACGGCAAGATGATCCGCTGGGGGGCGCACGACCCGGGCGGCGGCGGGCCGCAGCTCTCCGAGACCTGGACGTTCGATATCCAGACGTGCAAGTGGGAATTCCATCGCACCAACAACAACCCGCCCGGCAACTGCTGCTGCCGAGAAAACGTCTTCGACACCCGCCGCGGCCTGTTCGTCCGCTTCAGCTACCCGGCGTTCGGGCACGGCTGGTACTGGGACCGCGGCCGCTTCCTGCGCGAAGACTCGGTCTGGACCTACGGCCTGGGCAGGAACAAGTGGACCAACATGCGCCCCGGCAAGGAGCCGGCCCTCAACGTCGGCAAGCCCGGGTTCTACGATCCCAAGCGCGACATCATCTGGGTCTACGACACCAAGCTGCGCTGCTACGACCCCCACACCAACACCTGGCGCTCGGTCAACCAGAGCCCCCAGATCAGAAAGCGCACCTACGCCGGGATGGCGCTGGACACGGTGCACGACAAGATCGTGCTCTTCGGCGACCACTACCAGAGCGACGAGCGGACGTGGGTTTACGACATCGCCAAGGACAAATGGATCGACATGAAGCCGAAGGTCAGCCCGCCGGGGATTCGCAGTTGCCCGACGATGGTCTACGACTCGCTGACCCGCAAGATGATCCTGGTCACCCTCGCCGGCCGCTACGATACCAAGGACGAGTCGAAGCGGCGGATGGAGACGTGGACCTACGACCTCGGCAACAACCAATGGACCAGGATGAACCCGCCGCAGGAGCCGGACTACAGCGGGACGCGCGGGCGACTGATGCGCTACCTGCCCGACCGCAACATCGTAATTCTCGAGGGCCGCACGCGCAAAGAACAGCAGATCTGGACGTATCGATTGGGTGCGCAGAAAATCCTCATGGCGCTCAGGTGGCTCAGGAACAAGCAGCCGCGGATGCATCCAACCGAGTTGACCGCGGAGACCCAACCGGGCGGCAAAGTGAAGCTTGCGTGGAAGGGTGTTGGCGGCGCGGTCGGGTATCACGTCTACCGTTCGCACACCAGAGAGCCCTGGCAGGTGGCGTTCGGCAAGCTCTCCAAGGAGCCGGTCAAGGGGACGACGTTCGTCGATACCGAACTCGGCTCAGGCGAGGTCTACACGTACCGTGTGACGGCGGCGGTCCGCGTGGGCCCCGCAGTATACGTCGGCCCGGGGCCAATCCCGCTGAAGCTAGTCGAATCAGAGCCGAGCCGCGCCGTTCGCACGCAGCCCCACCTCATCATCAACTCCCGGGTCGACGTGCTGGCGAAGGACAAGGTGGTCTTCTCGTGGGAGAAGTCGAAGGACCCGGACGTCGTCGGTTATGTCGTCGAACGCGCGGTGCTGCGGCCGATCTCGGCGGCGCAGAAAATCCAGACGGTCAAGCAGTACGCCGCGGGCATCGACCTCGGCGCGATGGTGGAGAAGGCGGCGCTGGGCCAGTTCGTCCGCCTCACCCCCAAGCCGGTCAAAGCGACGTCGTTCACCGACACGGTCGACCTGTCAAAGCCGGTTACGATCAAAAAGATCTCGTGGCAGCCGTGGTTCGGCAGAGGGGGCCTCGAAGGCGCGACCAGGACGTACGACATGAAGAAGCCCGGCTGCCCGTTCACCCTCTACGCGTACCGCGTCCGCGCGGTGAGCCAGCTCGGCGTCGAGGGCGGCGACAGCCCGTACCAGATGACCGTGCCCAACGAGGTCGAGAACCTGTGGAGCAAGGAGGAGGGGGCCGGCGTGCGGCTGCGCTGGTCACCGAGCCCGCACAAAGAGATCCGGGGCTACCTCGTCTATCGCCTCAACGACCGGTTCCTCACGCCCGGTTGCCTTGTTCAGCTGACGCCCAAGCCGATCACCGAGACGACCTTCCTCGACAAGACAGCGGGCAGCCGGTCGCGGCGGTACTACGTCGTGGTGGTCGACGCGCTCGGCCAGCAGGGCCTCCCGTCACACGCCGCGTGGGGGTTCCGTCCGTGGCGCGGTCACTACGCGCCGTGGCTGCCGAAGGATGGATGGCACCAGTAGATGCTCAGAGCCGCTCCGCCCGCCTGCGGCCGGCCGGTGGTCTGCCCGTCAATACACGCATTCCTTGGCAGCGTCGGCGAAGGCGCGGACGTTGGCCGGGTCGCCGGTGAAGAAGTGGTCGGACGGCGCGATGATGTAGCCGGCCTGGTCCTTCGTCGCCTCGAAGCACTCGTGGACCAGGCGGCGGGCGTCTTCGGGCGTGCCGTTCTCGAAGCCGGCGTTCTGGTCGAACCCGCCGATGAAGAACAGCCGGTCGCCGACGCGCCGCGACGCTTCCGCGAGGTCGCAGTCTCCGCCCATCGACGGCGGCGTCATCGTCTCCATCCCGTCGCAGCCGTTCTGCGCGACCAGATCGAGGAGCGGCATCAGGCCGCCGCAGAGGTGATAGACGACCTTGAGCCCGACGGCGTGGAGCGCTTCGTGCTCGCGCCGGTCGTACGGCAGGCAGAACTCCTCGTGGAGTTTCGGGCTGATGACGGTGCTGGAGCCGGCTCCGCCGCCGGTCTCGATCATGTCGGCGGGGATGCCCTGCCACATCTCGATGACGCGGAGGATTTTCTTGAGCATTTCTTCCAGCGCGTGGTGGACGAAGTCCGGCCGGTCCATCGCGAGGATGATGGCGGGCACGGAGTCGAACAGGATGCACAAGCTCTGCCACGGGCTGCCCTGGCCGAAGGCGTAGGGATGGACGCGGATGATGCCGCGGTCGCCGAGCCGCTCCCGCGCGGCCTGCAGCGTGTGGAATTCCATCTTGGCGGGCACGGGCACGAACTCGTTCCAGATGGCGAAGTCCTGCTCGGTCTTGAGCAGCGGCTCGGTGCGCCAGTTGGTGATCTTGTTCGAGGCGCCGGCGCTGTGGAGCGTCCCCTTGGGCGTGGTGATCGTCTCCTCCCAGCGGTTGTTGCCGTCCGCATCCGTGCCCAGATCGACACGATCGACGGCCCAGTTCGCGAGGGCGCCGTCGTCGAACACGTAGTCGGGGCCGACGTAGATGGCGAAGTCCATGCCGGACCATTCGTAGGCATCCCACTGGTCGCCGCCGTCGCGATACAGGTCGAGCCAGTTGCGCATCCAGCCGTGGGACTGGCAGGGCAGGCGGTCGGGCCGGCCGTTCTGTAGAGCGATCATCATTCGTTCGCGCGAGGTCATCTTCGATGCTCCGCATCGCCAGTGATCAGTAATCAGCCACCAGTCATCAGTAACCGCGTGCCAGCCGTCCACTGATCACCGCCCACTGGTCACTGGTCACGGGTCACTGGTCACTGCCCTTCTCCAGCCAGGTGAGCTCTTCAGGCGTGAGCTCGATGTTCAGCGCCGCGAGGTTCTCCTGGAACTCCTCGGGTGTGCAGGCGCCGACCAGGGCGAAGATGTTCAGCGGGTAGTCCAGCACATACGCGAGGGCGACCTGTGCGACGGTCAAGCCCTTCTGCGCGGCCAGCTCAAATGCCCGCTCCAGCCGGTCGAAATTGTCCGGATAGCAGAATCCCTGCCGGCTGCATTCCTCGAGGATCGAATCGTCATCGCGCGTGACCTTGCCGGAGAAGAAGCCGCGGGCGATGCTGGACCAGGTGATCAGCGGCAGGTTGACCTCTGCGTACCAGGCGCGGGCGTCGGCGCCGTCCGGTCCCGAGATGCCCAGGCAGTCGGTCCACACCGGCTTGACCTGGACGGCGAGGCTGAAGTGCGGGCTGCTGGCGGCGATCGGGGTCAGGCCGTTCGCTTCGGCGTACTCGTTCGCCTCGCGGACCCGTTCGTGGGTCCAGTTCGAGCCGCCGAAGGCGTGGATTCTCCCGGCGTTCTTGTGCTCGTTCAGCAGGTCGATCACCTCGCCCACGGGGAGTTGCGGATCGCGGTGGAGGATGTAGAGGTCGATGTAGTCGAAGCCAAGCCGCTCCAGCGACTCGTCCAGTTCGCGGGTGATCTGCTCGGGCGGCACCACGGTCTGACCGCCGGTGGGGTGTCCGCCCTTGGCGAGCATCACGATCTGGTCGCGGATGCCCCGGTCGTTGACCCACTTGCCAACGCCCCTCTCGTTGCCGCCGCCGCCGTAGATGTAGGCGGTGTCGTAGAGGGTGACGCCGCCCTCGAACGTCGCGTCGAGCAGCGGCAGGCACTCGTCAAGGGAGTCCACGTGCACCATGATGGTGCCCTGCGCGAGTCGCGACACCGGCTTGCCGATTCCCGGGATTTCTCCGTACTTCATTTCGGCCATCTTCTGCGGCTCCTATTCCATCGGGTATTTGAGGCCCCATTGTTCGCGAATCTTGTCTAACGTCTGCATGATGGTGAGGGTTTCGTCGAGCGGCATCACGTCGCTTTCGCGCTTCCCGGCGCGGAGGCACTCCATGACTTCAGCCGCCTCGTAGTTGTAGCCGTTGCCTTCGAAGGGCGCCTCGATGCGCTGTTCCTCGCCGCCGGCGATGAGCATGGCCTCCTGCGGGTGCCAGAATTGCGGGATGGTGATGCTGCCCCCGGTGCCCATGATGCGCGCCTGGTGCGCGGTTTGCGTGCGGATGGCCGTGTAGAGCACGGCCAGCTCGCCGTTCTCGTGGCCGAGGATGAACGCCGACTGTTCGTCGACGCCCGTCTCGCCCAGAGTGGCCAGCGTGGCGATCTCCGCTGGCGGCGCCCCGAAGACCATGGACGCCAGCGACACACAGTAGACGCCCACGTCCAGCAGCGCCCCACCGCCCAGCTCGGGGTTGAACAGCCGCCCCTTCGGGCTGACGCCGGCGCGGAACCCGAAGTCGGCGGCGAGCATCCGCGGCTCGCCGATGGCGCCCTCGGCCAGCAACTCGCGGACCTTGCACATCACCGGAGAGAACCGCGTCCACATCGCCTCCATCAGGAAGACGCCGCGATCGCGGGCGACGCCAATCAGCTCCTCGGCCTCGGCGGCGTTGATGGTGAACGGCTTCTCGCAGAGCGCCGCCTTTCCGGCCTCGAGGCAGAGGATGCTGTTCGCCTTGTGGAAAGTGTGCGGCGTGGCGACATAGATCGCGTCCACGTCCGGGTCGTTCGCCAGCGCCTCGTAGCTGGCGTGGCGGGTCGGCACGTCGAACTCATCGGCGAATGCGTCGGCAGTCTCCTGCTTCCGCGAGCCGACCGCTACCAGCTTTGCGTCGTCCAAAACCGTCAGGCCCGTTGCGAACTTCTTCGCAATCGAGCCCGTGCCCAAGATGCCCCAGTTGATTGGGTCCTGCATGCTTCACACTCCGCTGTTATGTCGCCCCTTCAGGGCTCCCGTGGTTCTATGCCCGGTTTCCCAGGGCTTCGCCCTGGGCTAGTGAATGTCGCCCCTTCGGGGCTGAAGTCAAGCTGACCGGCAATACCGGCTCGGCTCTCAGTGCTCACTGGTCGCTACTTACTGCTCGCTATTCACTTTCCATGGCTCACTGCTCACTGGTTCCTCAGCGAGCACCGTTCGATCGGCACGCTGGCCACGCACGCTACGTGGTCCGCTGCGCCATAATACACCAAGTACCGGCCGTCTTTCTCGACGGCGCCGCACGCGTAGCAGCAATACGGATACAGCCCGCCGCTGGTCTCGTACTCCGCCTCCGGCTCGAGGATCGGCTCTTCCTGCACGCGGAGAATCTTCGACGGGTCCTCCAGGTCGAGCCACATCACGCCGAGGCGGTACTTGTTCGGAGCGCGGTCGTCGCGTCCGTGCCAGAAAAGCAGCCACGCATCGTCCTGGCGGATGGGCGTACAGCTCATCCCGAGCTTCATCCCATACCACGAGTGCAGCTTGGTCTCGAACATCAGCTTGGTCGAGTGCCACGTCTTGAAGTCGGGCGTGTAGCTGATCCACATGTTGGGCGCATAGCGGAGAAGGAAGCAATAGTCGTCGCCGAACTTCTGTGGGAACATCCCGGCCGTCCTCATCTCGTGCTCGGGCTGGATGAAGCCGACGCGGTGGAACGTCTCGAAGTCCGTCGTCTTGTGCAGAATCAGCCGGTCGCCCCAGCGGCTGACTGTCGCCGACGTCAGGTAGTAGGTGTCGCCAATCTTTGCGATCCGGGCATCCTGGATGCCGTGCTCGCTGAAGCCGTCGCGCGGCTCGGGGCCGAGAACCGGCTGCGCGCGGCGCTGGTCAATGTGGAATCCGTCGCTCGAGACGGCGAGGCCGAGATACGTGACCGGGTACTCCTTGGTCGTTTCCCACCGCTTCTGGTCGCTGCCGGCGCGGTAGAGGATGTAGACCTTGTCGTTGTAGATCGTCGCGCCCGGGTTGGACGTGTTCGTCGCCTCGAACGAATGCTCGGGGATCGGCTCCAGGATTGGGTTGCCTTCGTACCGCGTGAGCTTGACCATGGCGACGCCCTCGGGCAAATGGCGAACGTCTCGTCGGAGGACGATAGCGCCGGCCCGCTGCGGCGTCAAGGGACAACGACAGATGAGGCGGGCCGACGTGCGAGTCGAATGCTTAGAGACCATCTTAGGAGGCTGTTTGTGCTCGTGGCACGGGCGTCTCGCCCGTGAGAATCACGGCCAAGATGGCCGTGCCACGGTTTTGAGATAGCTTCTTAGTGCCAGCATACGCAGGAGGACGATGCCGGTTCGGCGGGAGCGCCAGTCGAGGCGGCCCGCACAGACTCTTCGCTATTCCTTTCCGCCGTGCTGACGGAGAAGGTCGGCCATCTCCTTGCGGCCGTCCATGATCGCCAGCGCCAGCGGCGTGAAGCCTTTCTTGGTCCTGGCGTTTACGTCGGCCCCGCGGGCCAGCAAGACGCGGGCCACGTTTCCACTGTCATGCTTCACCGCGACATGCAGGGGCGTCATCCCCTCCGTGTCTCTCGCGTTGGTGTCGGCGTTGCGGGCGAGAAGGAGTCCTGCGATCTCCCGCTCACCTTTTGCCGCGGCGAGGTGCAGTGGTCTCCAGCGCCGCTCCTTGACATGCGGCACCCGGCTCCACTTGCTGGCCGCATTGGACAGGTGGGGGTAGTTTTGCAGCGCGATCCTGGCCGCAGCGATGTCGCCGCGATGGATCGCCCAGAACAGCAGCATTGCGATCTCCTCGTCTTCCGTGATGGGCTTCGGGCCCTTGATATCGTCCTCGCCGATGTCGAGGCCGAACCATCCGAGGAGGAAGTCGACTCCTTCCCCCGGGCTGAGTCCCACCCTGGCGCCGATGACGATGAGCGCCACCCCGATGTCCACGTCGAAGGCGTTCATCCAGGGCGCGCGGGGGTTCACGATGTGAATCCTCGGGCGGCCCTCAGCCTTGAACTCGTCGCCCAGCAGGGAGCGGATGGCGGTCGGATAGATGAGGGAGCCTCGCCTCTCGCCGTCGTGTTCGCCCGGTGGCCGGGCGGGCGGGTGCTGGTCATACAGGACCATTCTTCCGAGGAGCAGCGCCGCGCCGAACTCGTTCCACGTTTTGAACTCCCGCCTCGTCAGGCCGGATTTCGCCATTCGGTACACGCCGAGGCCGGATTGTGAGAAGGCGGTGAGCTGCATGTCGACTCCGACGCCCAGGCCGTAGCCGACGTCCGCCCACACGACGTCGAGGAAATCGTTGCCGCGGTTCTTGAGGTACGTGCATCCGGTGCACAAGGCAAGTCCGAGCAGGCAAGCCAGGCTGATGCCAACAGAACGCCACCGGACGTCGCGCGTCATCGGATCCCTCCCAGTCTCACGGGGCTACGTCCCGCATTGCTCATTATACTGCGCTTCGATCGTTGTGACGGATTGTTTCCAGCCCGCGGGGTCGATGAAGGGATTGGGTTTCTCGCCGTTCTTCAGGCGCTCGTATTTCTCAAACGTCCCGTTCTGACCGGGGTGCGCGCCGAGCCAGACGGCGACGTCCAACGTCTTGAGGTACTCGAGGCTGCGCGCGAAGTCCTCTCGGTTGCCCGGATAGCCGTTCTTCTCGCGGTGCTCGTCCAGCATCGTCCACAGCCCCGGCCCGCCGAACATGCCGGCCGTCATCCGCTCGCCCTCGAGCTGCGTCTCGAACGTATAGGTCATCACGCCCGCCGTGTGGCCCGGGGTGTGGTGACAGGTGATGACCGTGTCGCCGAGGTCGATCTGGTCCATGTGGCCGAGCGGCCGGTCGACGGTGAACGTCTCGAAGCGGTCCATCCCGTACCACGCCTCCGCGCAGGTGAGCCAGGTACCGTTCTCGACGGCCTCTACGTCCTGCTCGCTGAGGGCGGCCGCCGCTCCGGTCAGCTCCCTCATGCGGCGTGTCGCGCCGCAGTGGTCCACGTGGCCGTGGGTGTGGGTGATGATGTCGATGTCGGCAGGGTCGACGCCAACCGACCGGATGCTTTCCGTGAGGAGGTACGCGGTCTCGGCGAAGGCCGTGTCGATGAGGCAGATGCCGCCGCTGGCCACGATCAGATGGCACGAGACATCCGTGTTGCCGACGTAGTACAGCCCGCTCGCGATTTCGAAGGCCGGCGCCCGGAGATTCCACGGCCGCTGCCATACTTTGGTCTCATCAGGCATGTCCAACTCCTGGTCTTGCTCCCCGAAGACGAACTTTCGGAGTGCAGCGGCACGGTGCCGCGCTTGATTTCCGATTCTACTTGGTCAGCAACCCGCGAGTCTTGAAATGGAGGGCGGTGGCCAGCCACTTGCCCTTCTTGAACTCGTGCATCGTGATGCGTACGGAATAGACGGCGCTGTAATCGTTCGCGTACCAGACCAAGTCGGCGGTGTGGCCGAACGGCGAGACGGCCGCCCGGCGCCAGCGCATTTTCCCGCCCGACTCACGAAGGGAACGCGCGGCAACCGACAGGAAATCCTTCTTCGGGATCTGCCCGCCCGCCGGTGGGCCGTGCCACCCTTCGCCGCCGCCCCTCGACGCCCAGCACACTGTCCTCGCCGTGGCGCACGCGTCGAGGAGCTTCATCGATTCCTCCCTGATCGCCTGCTCAACGGCTGTTACGAGAGAACGTTGTTCGGCGGCCAGCGCCCGGTAGGCGGTCGTGTCCGGACCTTGCTCCGGCGGGCGCTTCGGCATTTCAGCGGCGCCGGCGCTCCCCTGCAACATCAGCGCCAGACCCAGCCACGCCCATCCCCGGACCAACCTGAATCCTTCGCAGTACCGCATCGTCGCCTCCTTCTCACCCGCTCTCGATCTCGTCCAGCGAAAGGCCCACCTCAAGAACGCTACGCCTGCTCCGCCCCCAACAGCGGCGCGATTGCCGCTTCAACATCGTCATCGGTATCGCCGAGCGTTACGTCTTTGAAGAGTTGCCAGCGCTCGGCGTGGTCGGCGGACTCGCCGGGCTCAAGATAGAACACGGGGCCGAGCGTCTCGACTTCGACGAAGCTGCCGGCGGTGTAGGTCTCGCAGTTGCAGCCGCAGTCGGGGTAGGCAACTCCGTCGGAGAACGCGAACCGCTTGACGAACAGCGTCCGCCTGCGGGCATAGGCGGCCCATCCCTGCTTGTTGGCGATGCCGACCTTCTGCGGCTCGGTCAATGCGTCATCAACGGCAAGGCGGATGTACTTCTTGCCGAAGGTCCAGCGCGGGTCGCTCAGGTCCGTGTAGTGCCAGAGCACCATCGGCCGCGCCGGCAGCAGGTAATCGTCGTGGGAACGATACGGCTCCTGCGGGAGGATGACCGTCCCTCCGCCGGTGCCGTTCATTATGGTCAGCCCCCACGGCGCCAGGTCGACGTGCCACAGGTTGCGATTGGTGATCGTGTGCTCGATGGTCAGCCGCGTGCCGGTCTGATCCAGTGTGAGGGTCATCTCCTTCTGGATGCCGGTCTCCTTCTCGACCGGCTGGATGAGCCGCACCGCGCGGTCACCGAGTTCTTCATGTTCGATGGGCGAGTTGTCTGGCACGTAGGTGCGCGGGATGGACTCGGGGGCGGCCCACAGGCGGTGACCACCCCACGGCTTCCAGTCGCCAAGCTCGGTCGTGACCTTCTCGTCAGGCACTTCGCCGAGCATGTTCTCTTCGTCGGCGAACGCGTAGCGAATGATCCTCGGCCCGATGTCGGTGGTGACGATGACCTCGGCCGTCCCATTTGAGAGCTTGAGACAGTGGGGCTGACCGAGGAACTCGACGGTCTCCATCGCTGGCTCCTCCTCAGTCTTCGACCACCGGCGTGTTGGTCCGGAAATGGAACAGGCCGCCGACGTCGCGCTGGTAGAACGCGTGCTCGCCGGGATGCTCGGCGTCGATCTTGTCCCGGTGTCCGCCGCCGGTCAGGGGGAACCGCGCCCCATCCATCTGCGGCACGACGTAGCGCTCGAACCACTGGTGCAGCCGCCTGCGGAGTTCGTGGAGCGTGTCTTTGTGCTCGTCGTTCCCGAACAGGTTGGTCCGCTCGTCGGGATCGTTGACCATGTCGTACAGCTCGTGCGGTCCGTACGGATACCGATGCACATACTTCCATTCCTTCGTGCGGATCATCCGGACCGGGCCGTACTCGTCGTAGACCACCACGTCCTCCCGGGCCTCGTCCGCGGCGCCGACGAGCACCGGCGCGAAGCTGACGCCGGGCAGCGTCTCATCCTGGACCGGTGGTAAGCCGAGGTAGTCGAGCAGCGTCGGCATGAAGTCGTACTGGCTCATCATGGCCTCGGTGACACGGCCGGCCGGGATGCGGCCGGGATGGCGAACGAGAAACGGTACCTTGACCGAGTTCTCGTACATGTTGAGCGGGAACGTTCCGTTGCCCTTGCCCCAGAAGCCGTGATGCCCGCACGAGAAGCCGTTGTCGCTGGTGAAGACGACGAGCGTGTTCTCGCTCAGGCCGAGCGTATCGAGCCGATCGAGGATACGGCCGACGTTGAGGTCCATCGCCGTCACCGCGGCGAAATAGCCCTTGAGCATCTCGCGGTTGCCCAGGCACCGCCGCCCGAGCGGGCCGATCCACGGGTGAGCCATCTCCTGCGGACACGACTTGAACGCGCAGTCGTCGTAGCTGTCGACGATGTCCTGCGGGTGGCCGGTCCACGGCGAGTGCGGCGCGGTGTA
>Ga0315553_10003935_pt1 | contig 11383 bp, 10 predicted proteins | sample SalMarSW160140MG_FD_203099 | JGI IMG/M metagenome (GOLD analysis project Ga0315553, IMG submission 203099) | Salt marsh sediment microbial communities from the Plum Island Ecosystem LTER, Massachusetts, United States - Salt Marsh Sediment SW1601-40 ... | reverse complement strand
CCTCTCCCTCACCCACGGCAACGCTCACTGCTACTCCAACCGGAGGGGTTCCACCCGCGCCGCCTCAGGCGCCCACACCGACAGTCACGCCCACTAGGCCTCCACCGCCAGGAGGCCAGGGCAACCTGGAATGGGTCGTTTTATCCGCTTCGCTGCTCGGGTTCTTCGCCCTGACTGCCGGGATCGGTCTGTACGGTCTGTTGGAGCGCAAACGAGACCCGCGTCCATGAGCGGATACCGGACTCCCGCGTGGAGGCCATCGAGATTTGACGCGCCGGATTGGAAATTAAGCCTCCTGCTGCTGGGAGCCTGGATGATCGGCGGGGTCATGGTCGCCGGGATACTCCCTGGAAAATCCAACCCCAACCGCCGCACAGCCTCCCGCGCTCTGCCCCCTCCGGCCACTGTGCTGCGGGATGCGGATCGTGCCGCGCCCCTTCAGCCGTCCCGTTTGACGCCCACCCAACCACCGTATCTGTACTTCCCTCTGACTTTACGTACGCACGCCGATCCGCCCCCCACCCCTGCAGCAGGAACCACCGCCATTTTGAAGTTTTACAAGATCGATTTCGAGGATCAGCGGGAGCGCGTCTCCATCCGCATTCAGCCAGCCGGCACGGAGGTCAACCGGGGAAATCCGATCTCGATTGAGTTCTACCCTGGGTCGCACTGCGCTTTCGGTGACGGCTATGCCTGCGCTAACGTCTACCTGGCCGGCAATGGGGAGCAAGTGACCTTCCTGACGGTGCATTCCGGAATCGGCGGAGAAGGCGAGCCCTTCCGCAGAGCTGTAGAAGGCGCCTGGATCAACCAGGCGCTTTACCCCCTGCCCCAGGTGCAAGCCAACCTGGAGGCCTTGACCGGCGCAAAAGTAAGCCTCTCCCAGGGAGGTAAATCCCAGGATGGATTTAGATTGGCCGCGCTCGTGCGCGTGCCCGCAGAAGGGGTGGGGGCATACTTCCGGTCCCCGGTCAGCGCTGCGCTGCGCCTGGCGGCCCGCTCCAACCCAGGGCTGAAAAGCTACCTCGAACCCAACCAGCCTTTGCTGGTCTTCGAGACCTGCGGGTGGAAAATGCCGGGCGAGCCCTGGGCGGATGGCGTGACCAGCACCAGCGGATCGGTTTATCTGGGCGTAATCGTCAAGGGGAAATAATAAAGGGCCAGCCGTAGATGATCGTGAGATGATGTAGGCTGGCCCTGGCAAGACACTCGCACAGAGTGTCAATATGTTAAACGTCTTGAGGTGGCGCGGGTTACCCGGCTATCAAAACCGTCAATCGCTACCCGATGCACACGCTAACCTTGACCTGCAGGGGCAGGCGTGCGGAGTTGCCGAAAGCGTCCTGGGCGTCGATGAAGATCTGGAGCGTTCCAGTCGAGGTCGCCGGGCCGACTTGCGCCCACCACTGCGACTCTCCTTCCGGGGTCATCTGGACCTCACCGCTGCTCTCCCCGTTGACCCAGCTGGCGGTCACGGATGCAACCTCGCTCTCGTCCTGGACGACCACGCCCACCGAGACAGTGTCCGGCGCGCCGGGACATTCAAACCCGATGGCCAGCGACTCGGGATCAATCACGATCAAATCGATCGCCGGCGGCGTGTTATCCGTTTGCGCCTCGATGATCTTCCAGGCTTCATCGATCACCGCTAGCGGCGATTGGTATTCGCGAGCCAGCGCGTTGAAATCCCGCATGCTGAAAGGGATAGGTTGTTCGGGCCCTGGCACGCCGGCGGGTGGGACCTCCAGGAAGAACCCTGAGGAGAGCTGCGTGCTGACTCCGCTGGCGGCCACTTCCACGCTGCCGCCAAAATTCCCCACCGTAGCGACATCTGTCCCCGGGTTGTAAACCACGAAGAACTCCGTTCCCAGGATGGTGATTTCTGCACCGTTGGGGGTATCGAAAGTAGCCACGGCCCCATCCTGCACCACCTCTCCGGTAAAGCCCCCGGATTCCAGGAAAAGGCGCACGTCCAAAGGCGCCCCCGGGGCGCTGGAAGCGACGATCTGCCTCAGGCTGGTGTCATTGAACAGGCGCAGCTGCATCAGATCGCCGAAATCCAGCAGGCCTTCGCCGCCCCGCGTGATGCTCAGCGCGTCGCCGGCGTGGAGCGGGTTGGTTCCAAGGACCTGATTGAGAGAATTCTTGTCCGGGCCTTGCTCCACAACTTCCAGCTCTTGCGTGATCGTGCCGATCGATTCAGGGATGGGCGTGAGCTGTACTTCCGTAACCGTGGGAGGGTTGTTATCCGGCGGGGTTCCACCTCCAGAACTGCATAGGCAAGCCGCAGCCGCTAAAGACAGCGCGGCAAGGATCAACCAAAATTTTCGCTTCATCGCCAGCCTCCTCTATGTTGCATACATTTTCAGCGTTGGGGGTATCAAAACTTTCATCCACCCCTATAAACGCACGCAGTCCAAAAAATCCGGCATTAATCCTGCGGATGGCGTTCCTCCACACCCACCAGCGCGGCGAGCAGGACGAAGGCAGTCATGATCGCACCCGCTATGACCACCAGGAAGATAATGCCTGGCGGCGCCTGGCCGAGGCGCAGGCGTTGAAAAGCCCGGCCGAAGGTCTCGCCAAACCCCAACGCCAACCCACCGGCAAGCGCGGCGATCGGAACGGTCAACCAGGCCGGTCGGCGCGACTCGAGCGCCCAGATCGCCCCCAGGCCAGAGAGCAATCCCCAACCAAGGCCCTGGGCAACGACCAGGACCATCGACAGCAGATCTCCGGGGACGTCAAGCAGCTTGTGAAAGGCCAGCGCCAGCGCGAAGGAGCCAGCACCCCCGAGGCCTGCAACCAGCCAGCGCATCCACCGGCGGGGCCCATGGTAGCTGGCCACAGCCAGGTCCACGCTCAGCACCAGCAGCACCCCGGCGATGGCGCCGGGCAGGCTGCGGTAGATGGTAAGCAGGGTTAACAGCGTCGGGTCATTTACCTGGGGATAGTAAGTGATCAGGTAAGCCAGGGCGAACCCCAGACCGCCGCCCAACAGGCCTCGCAGCGCGCTGCGGCGAACGCTCGCCACCTGGCGCTGCGCTTCTTCCCTAGCCTGCACCGCGGCCGCACGCCGGGCCGCCCATTCGCGGATGGGCTCTACCAGCCCTTCCCCGGACAGAATGTAGCGCTCATCCACGGTGCGAACCAGCCGGTTGTCCTCCAGGATATCGAGCAGCCGGTTCGTCTCCGCCCGAGCCAAACCGTAAGCCTGCATGGACTCGGCCAGCTCAGCAGACGTTCCACCCTCAGGCTGGCGCCCGGCGAGCACGACAAGCAGCTGCCAGGCCGCTTCCCGGTCTTGGGATCTCAGGTGGCGGGACACTACCAGCTCCAGGTGATCGCGCAGTACACCCGGTACCTGGCCTGCACGCTCGTAAGCCGCTTTGCTTAATTGCCTCTCTCCGGGGGCCAGCCCCTCCACCAGCGTATGGCAAACCAGCTGCAGCCGGGCCGGATCGACGGCCTCGTCTCCCAGGTCATGCAGCAAAGCCGCCAGCAGGTCTGCATCCACCTCGATGCCGCGCAATTGGGCCGGTTCCAAGATGGCCTGGCGGGCTTCTCTCGCCGTCAAGGGCGGCAGCGCGATCTGGTTGCTCAGATAGGGTGTGGGAATGGCGGGCTCGAAAGGGGCCAGATACCCCAGCCAGGCTGAACGCAGGCTGATCAGCCAGTGAGCGCCCAACTGCCGGTCGAACAGGCAGTTCGCCAGCTCGCTCAGGAATTCCCGGCGAGCATCAGGGGGCTGTTTGAGGATAAGTTCGAAGCGGTCCAGCAGCACGTAGGCCTGTTTACCCGGGGGCAGCCTGCCGGTCACCTGGCGCAGGAAGGCCCCCAGCGGCGCGTTTTTCAGCATGGGGGTGCGATCCAGGTCCGGCAGCAAGCTGTGCTTGATTGTAGCTGCCAAAGGCTCATCCCCCACCCGCACCAGCAAGGGCAGGTGTTGAGCGGCGATCAGCGCCGGCGCGATGCCGGCCTGCAGCAGGCTGGTCTTGCCCATGCCGATATCCCCGTGCAAAACCGCCAGGCGGCAGCGCGAATCGCTGCAGGTCAGGTTCTCGAGCGTCTGGGCCAGGGCGCGGTCGCGCCCGAAGAAGCGCGCCACATCGGCCAGCTCGTAAGGCAGCAGGTATTTATACGGGCTGCCCGACTCTGGCGGCGGCGTGTTTGCCTGATCGGATAGGTTTTTGGCTAGATTGGCGACCGCCTGGGCCAGCTTCTCCCCCTCGTAATCTTCCTGATCGCGGGCTTCATCGGCGCCGGAGAGCGCCTGGTGATAGACCACCGAAGCGCCGTCCCCGATCGCCGCAACGCTGCGGTTCAGGTTCTGGACGACATAGCTATCCCCGGAGACCTGTTGGGGAACTGATCGATCTGCTCCTTCACTTTTCTCGGGACTGCTCGCTTTGTCCACCCCTAATCTCCTGAGCGCTCGAAACCAGGCTTGATCTTTCTCAAGAAGCGCCGCCTTCTTGCTTGGCGCGTTCGGCTACCTTGCGCACCACTGCGGCGATGCCAGCCGCCGGGCTGGTGAGCGTGGCCACGGTCACGTCCAGGATATCCGGCGCCATCACCGCCAGGGACTTGAGCCAGCGCTCAACCTTGTTGGGGTTGGCGCCCTCGCCTTTGACCACCTCCGTCTCGATCTTCTCCACGGTCTGGGCAATCTCTTTCTTCTCCACGTCGGGGTCCGGAGGGCGCGCTTCGATGCGCTGGTAGACGGAGGCGAATGCCTGGGCCAGTTCTTCCGCCTCCAAGCCGCGGTTGATCGTAACTTGCGCTCCCCGGCCGACTGCCAGCGTGCTCTGATTGATATCCCGGACCTCGAAGCGGTCACCGGCGCCGGGCCCGGACTCGGGCTGCTCCTCATCGCCCAGGGCAGGCAAGGCATCCTCGGGGATCAACCAGGCCCCCTTGCCTGGTTCTTTGAATGCGCCGGCCAGCCGCCCTTCCTGGCAGAACTCGCGGATTTTCTCCTGGCTCAGGCCTAATTTGGCGGCGGCTTCCGCGGTGGTCAGATAGATAGGCATGTGAAGCTCCTGATTATACGGAGAAGATGGGTGGGGTTTTTGGCGGGCTATGCCCGCCAAAAACCCCAGTTAGCTTAAGTATTACAGAACTGCTCTGTTTTGTCAAAAATTTTAACGAGAACCGCTTAGGCTTTCAATCAAGCCGCGGTAGTAGCGGTAGTTCTCGTAAGGCACCCCCTCCCGCACCCGCCCATCCGCCAGGGGAACATAGCCGCCCTGTGCCAGTAAAATTGGCGCTTTGCGCATCACTTCACAGCGGATGGCCTCTTGATCCTGGCGCAGCGCTGCCACGTTGAGCCCGCCGATCAGGCGCAGCTGGCGGCCGAAAGCCTGGCGCAGTTCCAGGTAATCCATCACCTCCGCCCTCGCCTCCACCGCCCAAAGGCAGTTGACACCGCGTTCCAGCGCGGCGGGCAGCAACACGCGGGTGTTGGCATAGGTGCGCAGGATGATCGTCTCCACGCCGTGACGGGCGAGCGTCTCGAAGATCGGTTGGTACGCGGGGAGCACCAGTTTGGCGTAAGCCCTGGGCGAGATCAGCGGCCCGTGATTGCCGCCGATGGGTTCGCTGAACACGGCCGCGTCCACAGGCGCCTCGCCCAGCACCTGCCCCACGACCCGGGCGGTGAACTCCCCGTGGATGCGCATTGCCTGGCGAACGAATTCCGGATCGTCGGCCACCAGGTAGTTCACCTCGCTGAAGCGACGCCAGCCGTAGACACCCATGGTAAGGAAAAAGCCTTCGTGCACCCGCAGCATAACCACGCGGCCGCGTTGGCGCCAGGCGCGCACTTGAGCCTTCCAGCGCGCCGGCAGGCGGGCCGGATCGGCCGGATCGAGGCGCCTACGCAGCTCAGACAGCTCACCGATGGTGGACGGCCATGTTTCGAAAGCCGGGCGCGGGTCCAGATCCGGGGCGAGCTCCTCACGCCGGTCAAAGCAAAACAGGTCGTCCAGGGAGGCTCGGCGCGGCATGCCCTGGGCGCGCCACTCGTCCAGCACGGGTTGGCGAACGCCTTCCTCGAATAAAGGCGCGCGGTCGGGCGCGCCAAAGCGCATGGTTTCGATAAACCTCGTGCGGCTGTTCATCACGCCTCGGCCAAGGCGATCAGCTGGCGGATGTCCAGCGGTATGCTCTTACCCGGCTCGCGCGCCAGGGACAAGGCCCCCTGCTCGCACTTGTCCACGCATACCCCGCAGCCCATGCAGGCCTCCGCATCGACCACGGCCAGGTATTCCAGCATGAAGAGCGCCTCGAACTGGCAGTACTCGACGCACTCCCCGCAGCCGATGCACAGGCCTTCATCCACCCGGGAAAGGTAGCCGGAGCTAGCCAACATGGGCGTGCCGCCGCGCTGGGCCTGCATGGCGCCGCAGCAGCACGAACAGCAGTTGCAGATGGCGTAAAACCGGCCGAACATGGCGTCCTTGAAGAAGGCGTGGTGCACGTGCCCGCGGGCATCCTCGGCGCGCAGGATCTCGACCGCCTCGTCCGGGTTGATCCAGCGCGTGCGCTCGGGGTGGTGGGCGCGCACGAAGCCAGCGAAGGGCTCGCCGACGATCAGGCACACGTCCAGCGGCAGGCAGGGGTTCGCCCGGGAGACCCGGCAGGGGCAGTCCAGAGCAATAATGTGGTCCGGGTTTTGCAAGATGATGTCCCGGGCGCGCGAGTAGGGGATGACCTGTTCCAGGTCGCCGAGATCGACCGCTTCGCCCACGCTGACCAGCTGTTTCGCGGGCTCCAGCGGCACGACTTTGCCGTGATAGGTGTGAGCGAAGGCCAGTTTGCCCGACGTGGAGCGACGCGCCCGCCCGTTTTGAGGCCCAGTCCAGCATTCTTCGACCCGCCCCTGGTCCGGATCTAGCGGAAAAAGTCGGGCGAACCACCCGCTCAGGCGAGCCCAGACCCTGGCAAGCCAGTGCTCGCCGGTGCCGATGCCGATATACAGGTACGGCCAGCGCCCGTAGACGTACCCGTGCACGAAGTCGAACCACGAATATCCCGGCGTCCGCCGCGCCTCCTCGACAAAGCGCCGGGTGGCGGGACTGACCAGGCGATCGCGCCGTTTGGCAAACATCGCACGCTCCTATTGATTAATCGGTTTTCCGACAAGGTTACACCTTAACCTTAAAGAAATCCGCGCACACGTCAAGTGTCGGATGTCATCCCCGGCGCGCCGAAAAGACACGATCGGGTTACCATGGCGGATGGCGTCCTTCGAATTGGTTCGTTGGAAAGGGAAAGGTCAGCCCAGGGTCGCCAGTTGGGCGCGCGCCGCGGTCAGGCGCTCTTCCAGCTCATCTAACGCCAGCATCATCGCCGGGGGGATGGAGTGGGCCGGCATGCGGGCCCCCAGATCGGCCAGTTGGGCTTCAAGCGCGGCGATCTCCTGGCGCAGCGCCTCTCGAGCCATCGCCCGGTCTGACGGACCGGCCTGCGGCCCGCCCTGAGGCAAGTTTTCTGAGGCTGAATTCATGGCAATTTCCCGGAGGCTAATGCTGCGCCGCCGCGAAGACACGCTGGAATTCCTCCAGGAACGCAGCCGCGATCCCGGCGTTGTGGATCACTAGCGTGTTTTCGTCGTTGCGCTCTGCCGCGCTGGCGGAGAAATTGTACGAGCCCGTGACCACGATCTGCTGGTCGATGATCAGCACTTTGTGGTGCATGTTCCTCGGGTTGCCGTCCAGGCGCACGTCCAGTCCGCCGGAGAGCAGGTGATCGAATTCAGTGCCGGTGTTGCTATGGTATTGGGACTCCTCGAACACGCCAGAAACGGTCACGCCTGCCGGGGCACGCAGCAACAAAGCGTTGGCAATATCATCGGCTGTAAAGGAGTAGGCCAGGAAGTACACGCTTTCACGGGCGGCTTCGATCAGCTCGATCAGCCGGGCGGCGGTGTCGTCTTCCGGAGAGAAGTACACCTCCACCCGCGTCCCGTCCACGACCACGTTGGGATACGGCGTGTCCGCCGGCGACGTGGGTCCGAATTCGTCTTTCACGAACATTTCCTCGAACTCGGCCAGGTAATCCGCCGCCAGCCGGGAAGAGCGCAGGCGGAGCAGGTTGTTATTGTTATGGTAAGCGCCATTGACAGTGTAGTTCATCGAGCCGGTCCAGACCTCCTGGCGATCGATAATGGCGAACTTGTCGTGCATCAACGCTTCCCGGCGGTCCCCCAGCACCGGAATGCCCGCGTCGATCAGATCCTGGACTTCCGGATCGTCGAGATTGTCGCTCTCCAGCACCAGGCGCACGCTCACCCCGCGGCGCCGCGCGGCCAGCAGGGCGTCCCGCAGGCTCCACAGGTCAAAGTCGTAAATCGCCAGGTCCACGCTGACCCGCGCCGCCTCGATGGCCTGGGCCAGCGCGGCGTCCGGCCCGCCGCGCAGGGTCTCCGCGGCCGGGCCTGCCGGGTCGGTGAAGTAGATCGAATACCAGTTATCAGGCTGGCCTGGGGTGAGAAGCGGTGTGTCTGGCAAGCCAAGTTGGGGCAGGCAAGCGCCCAGGGTCAGTAGCAGGAGGAGGAACAGCAGCGGACGGCGGTGAAGGCGGCATGTGGACATACCGGCAATTATAGCAACCCTTCGCCCCCTGATCCATTGCGCCGGGAGAATTGATCGAGACTCCTTAAATTTTATTCGCTCAACGCGCGGGTATATAGCTCCGCGCGCGGGCAGCGTACCCGCCGGCCTTCCCGATTCTGCACGATCACGAAGGCCGGGCACGGGTCGTAGGCCAGGAAGAGCACGGGCAGCAGGGCGCGGACCCGGCTCCGGGCATGGCGCGCCTGCCAGAGGTAGCGCGCGCCCGGGGTGAAGGTTTCGGGGGGGATCAGATCTGGAAGGCTGTACATGGCGTCTCCGCTAGTTGGTTTCTCAACCAGACCAGCATAGCAACCCCGGCTACTGGCCGCAATCCCATCCTGGGGGGATAGCGGGGGGAAATGTGGGGGTCACCCGCGTGGGGGACGGACCGGCGCGCCGCCGTAACCGGTGAAATGTGATAAACTTTGCCAACTGCATCACCGTTTCGACGATCAACGCCAAGTCAAACTTCAAACCCCTGAGCTGGAGGCGAGAACGGCTATGCCTGAACTTCGCAGCGCGGAAAACGGCGGCGACTCCGGCGCCCTGCAAATGCCCCCGAGCCCTCGCGGATCGGTGCGTCAGTTATTGCGCGACCCGCTCAACTTTTACCTCAATCTGGCCAATGAGTACGGCGACGTGGTCTGCTATCGCTCCGCTCCGGAAACGGCATTCCTGGTCAACCATCCAGACCACGTGGGGCATATCCTGGTCGAAAACCACCGCAACTACACCAAAGGCACCTACACGAACGAGATGTTCAAAAAAGCAATCGCCGACAGCCTGCTGGTCAGCGAAGGCGATGCCTGGCTGCGCCAGCGCCGGCTGATGCAGCCGGCTTTCCACCGCCAGCGACTGGAACGCCTGGCTCCCCTGTTCGTCCGGGAAGCTGCTGCCGTGGCAGAGCGCTGGCGGGAGCCCGCCCGGACGGGCCAGCCTATCGATGTCGCTGAAGAGATGGCCGCACTCACCCTGAGCATCACCACCCAGGCGCTGTTCGGCGTAAGCCTGGGCGAGCGCGTGCGCGCCGTGGGCGCCACGGTCAACATGGGTTTCGACCTGTTGGAAAAGCCGCGCCACCCGCGCTTCCAGAACGCCCTAGCCGTGATGAACGAGGTCGTGGACGGGATCATCACCGAACGACGCCAGGCGGAGAACGGCAAGGATGATGTGCTCTCCAGGTTATTGAACGCCGGGGAAGAAATTGGCGAAGAGGGCCTGAGCGACCGCGAACTGCGCGATCAGGTGATCACCTTGCTGTTGGCCGGTTACGACACCACCGCCAACGCGCTGACGTGGACCTGGTTCGCGCTGGCTCAGCAGCCCGAGGCCAGCGCCCGGCTGCGCCAGGAACTCGACCAGGTGCTGGGGGATCGCCAGGCCGACGTCGAGGACCTACCCGATCTAGTCTACACGCACATGGTCTTCAACGAATCCATGCGCCTGTTCCCGCCGGCCTGGATCCTCGGGCGAAAAGCGCTCGGCGAGGACAGCCTGGGGGACTTCCGCGTGCCCGCCGGCACGATCATCGCCATTAGCCCATACGTCCTTCACCGCCACCCGCAATTCTGGGATGAACCGGACGCGTTCGACCCCGAACGCTTTTCCGAGCAGCGCTCTGCCGGGCGGCACCGCTACGCCTTTATCCCCTTCGGGGCCGGGCAGCGCCAGTGCATCGGCAACAACATGGCCTTGATCGAGGCGCAGTTGATCATCGCCATCCTGGCTCAAAGCTATGATATGAGCCTGCTGCCAGGCCAATCTATCCAGCCGGACCCGCTGTTCGTGCTGCGGCCGAACGGGAAAGTGCTGATGAAGGTCGCCAGGCGTTCGGGCTAATCGACCGGTTCGTGGACGGCGGCCACCTCGCCCAGCAAAAACCAGGTCTCCATCTCCCCCTTGCCTTTAATTTTAACCTTGCCGCGCGGCTCGCAGCGGAAACTATCGCTGAGCAGCGCGTGCGTCGCCGGACTGATCTGGATCTTTCCAGGGACCCCCTCGGATTCCATGCGGCTGGCTATGTTGACTGAATCCCCCCAGATGTCGTACTGGAACTTGTGCTTTCCGATCACGCCGGCTACCAGCGAGCCGGAATTGATCCCAATGCGGAACTGAATCTGGCGGTTCCCCTGCGGCGGCAGCGAGCGGATGTACGCAGCCATGTCGAGCGCCAGCCGGGCGATCTGGTCGGCGTGATCTTGGCAGCGCCGCGGCACCCCCGCGGCGACCATATAGTTATCTCCGATGGTGCGGATCTTTTCCAGCCCATAGCGCTGCACTAGGTCGTCGAAATGAGAGAAGATGGTGTTGAGCAGATCGACCATCTGCTCGGCGCTCATCTCTACCGAAAGGGTGGTGAAGCCGACAATGTCGGCGTACAGGATGCTGGCGCTGTCGTAATTTTCGGCGACCCTGCCGTCGCCCTCGCGCAGCGCCGGGGCGATCTCTTTGGGCAGGACGTTGAGCAGCAGTCGTTCCGACTTCTCCTGCTCGACGCGCAGCAGCTGCAGCGCCCGATCCTTGCCGGCGACAAAATAGTACAGCAAGATGAAGGCGATCGCGCTCACACCGCCGACGTTAAGCACGAACATGACGACGTTCAGGAGCTCGGGCAGCTGGCTTTCGTATCGAATGACCGGATCCAGGATCCCGCTGAGCGCTACGAGCAGCAAATAAGCGATCAACAAACGCGGCGCCTGGTGCGGGGCCGCGAACAACAGCGCCCCGAAGGGTGAGAGCACCGACCACAGGATCACGGCTGAGGC
>Ga0315553_10003933_pt1 | contig 11393 bp, 16 predicted proteins | sample SalMarSW160140MG_FD_203099 | JGI IMG/M metagenome (GOLD analysis project Ga0315553, IMG submission 203099) | Salt marsh sediment microbial communities from the Plum Island Ecosystem LTER, Massachusetts, United States - Salt Marsh Sediment SW1601-40 ... | reverse complement strand
CCTCCTCAATTTCAACCGCAGCTTCTGGGACAATTTCGCTTTCGAATTCAACCTGCCTCAATTTGACCGCTGCACCCTCGCAACAAGGAACCTGCGACAATTTGCTGACGGTGCGACGAGACCGGCAAGGAAACCCATGGCCGGCATGTCGGGTTTTCCATGATGCACTGTAAGTGCGGTCACAATGATGGAGAGTGAAATGAGACTTGCTAGTCTGGTAATCGCGATGGCCTTCGCCATCACCGCTGCTACGCCGGCATTGGCGTGCTATAAAATGAATTGCAACAGCCCTACCACCCATCAGGGTCAGTGAAGAGTAGCCGCCTTTAGCAATCCTGGGCCAAAGACTGGCTTGGCCTAGACCAGCCCTTGGCCTTTCGTCCGGGGACGTTACCAGGGTCGTCAGGCTGGTCCTCTCAGCCTCCTGCGTGGTCGGGTCATAGCTGCCTTCAGATAGAAGCAGTCGGTCGCTTTCCACCGTCACCCGATACGAGGGAGTCTTGACTGCCGTAACGACTGGTATGATTGGAGGCGGTTTCTATAACCGCCACTCCGCGCCTCAGGCGCGCGCGCTCGCACATGTGCTGCCCTGGCTTGTAGAGGCTGCGACAGCTATGGACCTCGCGCCAGTTCCTGATGCGATTACCCTCGCCGACTTCGGCTGCTCTGAAGGCCGGAACTCGATCGCGGTGATGAAGACAGTGCTACCGGTGTTGCGCTCGCGGACCGAGCGGCCGCTGATGACGGTGCACAGCGACTTGTCGACTAACGACTTTTCTGAGCTTCTGCAAAACCTACGGCCACAGGAGGGGTCCGCCTTCGGCGATCGCGTCTATTCGGCGGTCATGGGCGGCTCGATGTTCGACCAACTCCTGCCACCTCGATCAACACACATTGCCATGACCTTCAACGCGATCGGATTCTTGAGCCGTCGACCGCTTGCTCGACTTCCTGGCTATGGGCCTCCGGCGGCAAGCCCAGCAGCAGTGCCCGCCAGTTTTCCCCAGATCGACCTCGGTGATCCCTCGTGTGCTTGCAGCATAGATGCTTTTTTGGCCGTCAAGCAGGGCCCCCGGCCTGGGTTCAAGGCCATCCACTGGCGCGTTACGCAATAGCGCCTCGCGCTGCCGCTTAATGCTATACAAAGCCGAGTAGATCCAAGGCGTTGTGGCTTTTCGGTACCACAACAGATTTATCTCTCTGTGGCGTGAAAATTGCCTGAGATCCTGAGAGCTACCTCTTTTACTGACCGCACGTTGCAGCACGCTAAAGACACGTGACGGGAGGACAAGTTTGAGTGGTGTGCCCTCGCTGCTAGGTCATCCGCCATCGGCTTGTCGTTCTCTCCGCGCGTATCTCATTAACGTCAACAGGAGATAGGCTACACTGACCCCCAAAGCGCTCGCGACAAAATCACTGAGGCGGGCGTGTCGTCCCGGAACCTCCAATTGGGTCAGCTCGACTATCCCAGCGAATAGGATCAGATAGACGACCTGCACGACATACCGGTGCGGATAAGCAATGCCGAATGCCAAGCCAGTGATTAGGAAAATCGAAAAATGCTCGACGGGGCGCGGCAAGTCAGTCGTGACCCGATAGTCGGGGGGAACTATAGAGAGAGCGACAATGGCAAAAATAGAGAGCCAGGCTCCAATCCGGACAACGAGCTTCACCGCGAACGAATCCTCAGGTCAGAGCGTCTCAACTTGCAGCGTGCGCGCCTCATAATAGCCAGAACAGGCTTGCCAAGGGAGAAGCCAGCGCGGGTGCTCCACCGTCCAGTCGATTAGAGCCAAGGCTATTGCGCTCGCATGAAGGGGGAGCTCTTTGGTGGATCGTGAACTCGAGATCCTTCGCGACGCCTTGCGCGAACATGTAAACGCACTTGCCGTAGACATCGGACCGCGCTCACCCTCAGATCCGGACTGCTTAGTGCGCGCCGCAAATTACGTCCATTCGGTCTTCGAAGATGCAGGGCTGTCTGTAAGGGAGCAGGAATACCAGTACTATGACCAGCGCGTGGCGAACGTACTCGCCACGACGATAACTGGGGCCCCAGCCTACTACGTCGTTGGCGCTCATTACGATACCGTCCCAAGCACGCCGGGTGCAGACGACAATGCAAGCGCCGTGGCGGTGATGCTGGAACTAGCCGGACGCCTAGGGCAATCAAGCCTGAGGGCCCCTATCCTCTTCGCGGCTTTCACGCTTGAGGAACCGCCAGCCTATTTGACGGGCCATCAAGGCAGCCGGATCTTCGTGCGTAGCTGCCAGCGCAATGGTGACAACGTGCTCGGGGCGATCATCCTCGAAATGGTCGGCTATACGGCGCCCCGACAGCGTTATCCGTTTCTCCCTCGTTGGCCTGGCTATCCAGCCGAAGGGAACTTCATTGGCATCATCGGGAACCGCCGCTCATGGCGCTTCGGACGTACCGTTCTGAGAGGCTTCCGCAAGAACAGGGATTTGCCAGTCGAGTCGCTGTTTGTCCCCTTCGACGGTCGGATCTTGCCGGAAACCCGCTTGAGCGACCACGCCTCGTTCTGGGATGCAGGGCTGCCGGCACTGATGGTCACGGACACCGCCTTCTTTCGGAATCCAAACTACCACCTCGCCAGCGACACGATCGACACGCTTGATTTCACGTTCATGGCTCAGCTCGTCAGGAGCCTCGAGCTCGCGCTGCTTGAGCTTCCACTTGTCGCGTGAGGCGAACAGAGCCAACATACGGAAAAGCACCGAACCCAAGACCGAAGCGTCAAGGCCCGCTCGCGCGTGAACTCGGACGCACGGCCTGACGGCGAAGACGCTCCATCATCATCGGTGAGTACCGCTTCAGTTCGGCGAAGAGGTGACCCTAAGGGTGATTGCGCTATTCGACGCCTGCGCCGACCCCCGTGTTTCACGATAGAATGAGGGAAGCACAGGGAGGATGCCATGGGAATGATGATTGTCCGACACAAAGTTAGGGATTATGGCGAATGGCGCCCCGTCTTCGATCGGCACGCAGAGATGCAGAGGGCGGCGGGCCTTATCAATCCACGAGTCTACCATTCCGCCGACAGCAACAAGAGTGAGATTGTTGTCGTCTTCGATACTGAGGACACCAACAAGGCCAAGGCGTTTGCTGCATCTGCCGACCTCAAAGAACTCATGGACGAGGCAGGCGTTCTCGACACGCCAACAGTCTATTTCCTTGAGTCCATCGATTGAACACACCTGTCTTAGCGGGTGCTTCAGAGCGGTAGGCAGAAGCATTCCAACAATGCTGTCGTTGGTTATATGAAGCATGATGTTGTGACGCTCAGTGTGCTCATAGCGCTCTATGCCGCAATTTGCGCGGCAGCCTATTTCGGCAATCGCTTGTTCATGTATTTTCCCGATCCAACCCGCACCGCGCCGGTGGCGGCTGGCCTGGATGACGTCGAGGAGATCGAGATCGTAGGCAAAGATGGCGTAAGGTTGATTGCCTGGCGTGCGCCGGCGAAAAGTGAGAGGCCGACTATCCTTTACTTCCACGGCAACGCCGCCAATGCCGCCAATCGCGTAGCCAAAATCGAATTGATCCGAGAGCACGGCTTCGGCGTTCTCTATCTCAACAACCGCGGCTATGGCGGCTCCGGCGGAAGACCCACAGAAGAGGACAACGTCGCCGACGCGATCGCGGCCTACGATCACTTGAGGGGGTTCGGGGTGCCGGCAGGCGACATCGTGGCCTACGGTGAGTCACTAGGTTCTGGTCAGGCCGTAAGGCTGGCGGCGGCAAGGCCGGTTGCCGCGGTCGTGCTGGAAGCCCCGCTCACCTCGACGGTCGATGTGGGGCGGAAGACTTATTTTTGGCTTCCGCTTGGTTTGCTGATCACCGATCAATACTACAACGAGCGCAACATACGCTCCGTCACGGCCCCGGTCCTTATCCTGCACGGCGAACAGGATAACGTGATCCCAGTGGAAATGGGTTTGCGGGTCTACCGCGCCGCCAACGAGCCGAAGCGCATCGAACTGTTTCCCAAGGCCAGCCATGACGATTTGTTCGACCACGGCGCCTGGGAGAAGACGCGCGCCTTTGTCGACTCCCTGGGCAGTAGTGCTCGATAAGACCAGATAAGCGACCGCGCCAATGCTGCAACGCCGCAGCGATGACGATCAGTACGGGGCCCCAGGTAACACCGGTGGGCTATCCCTCAGACTGGCTCATCACGACCGTGAACCTCGGCCGGGGGCGCCGTCGCCTCCACGGCCGTGAACGGCTCTATAATTGTATATTTGTGCATTGCGCCTTCGGGCACCAGCCATGAATCGCCGGCTTTGAGGTTGAGCGTTTGTCCTTCCAAATCAAGCCGAGCGCTACCTGAGATGACATACCCCACGGTCTCGTACTCTCTTCGCGTCGCAGCTTTGACTTCGCTGCCTGGTTCAAGAACCCAGAGGCGCATCGAAACATGCTTGCCCGCAACAAGATACTTCTGGCCCATTTCGCCTCGAGGAGAGGACGAAGACTCTACCTTTTTGATTGCGGTGTCCGGCATGAGGGACCTCCCTGTTTATCAGTCGGCCGAGGCGTTCATAAGATCTAACCACAGCACGAACCACAGCCAATGGCCGCGGAGCTCGTGGCGTTATCAAAGATTATCGCCAACTCTTTGATACTCCTCGCCAGCACTCCGAGCCTCCTCGGCTATCCGCGTCGCTTCTTCAATCATGAGGGCCTCCATATTCACGCGCCCCGTCAACAGCTGCTCGGGCTATTAACAAATCAGCCCTGGAATGGTTCGCGATGGTCAATGGCCAGCGAGCGTCCTGAGTTCCAGTTGCCCAAAATGACGGAGAGCGAAATGGTGGTGTGGCCCACGAGCAATTGCTGCGAGCTCTTAGTAACCGTGAACAGTGTCAGGCGGGCTCTTGCCTAAGAACGCCGTCCACACGCAGCGTGGACGCGGGTCGCGCGTCATAACCATACCTCCGCGACACGCGGTTCGTCGTCGGGGGGGCGCTTCAGCTGGATCAAGCCACCGTACAAGCTCCGCAGGACGCTTTGCACGTCTCTCAGCGATCTCGAGCTAATCGATTCGCCACTGGGACCGTAAGACTTTTCCGTGATGAGGAACTTCCTCGCCACGTATTCGCCAGGATGGTCTTTCGGGTGCTTGTACACCTTCCACATAACCAGGGGCGTTGCCGGTTCCCCCGGCAGGTGAAGAACGGCGTATCGATCCCGCCGGGGGGCCGGCGTCTCCATCTGCGGCAGAGAACGGGACGCGGACGAGGCGGCGCGCCGCAAGGAACGGTCGGCCCTCTTCCGCGCTTGCGGCTTGCGGGGCTTGCGCGCCTTCGAGCTTGCCGCAGGCTTTGGCTTCCGCCGTGGCTGCATAAATGTCCCGGCCCCCAATGACATCCGGTGATCGTAGGCGAACGACACCCACGAACCCTGCCACTCAGACGCTAAGCACTCCAGATTAACCGGGGGTTAACCCTTGCGGGTGTCGCGCTCCCGACACGTGGCGGCCTGGGTAAAGCTAGCGCTATGCGGACCGCTCCACTCGGCGCTCAAGGCGGGCACAACCCAAGAGCTCATCGTTCGGTTTCCGAGAGATGCGTCGAGGCAGTGCGGGCAGCGACAAGACCGAGAACCGAACGTCGCCTCACCGAGAGGACCGCGTTCCACTCTCTCTCAAGGCATGCGCGACTGCGAGGACGATCACGAAGCCGTTGACCGCAAGGACGCCCAAAATCGCAACCGTGATCATGTCCGTCGCCGTTACCAGCTACACTCAGGTGATTGCGATCGTGACAGAGGCGCCCTTAAGCCTAAGTAAAGCGCAATGAGCCTCGTCGCTTCGAGGAGAAGGGTCACAGAGGACGAGCAGAAGCGCGCGGGGGGCGATTGCCAGAAAGATCTCGGCGCCTAGGGATGGCATAGGGCGCGCAGTTCCACATGTTTTGACACGTCCACAAGCCCGCCAACGCCCGTAAGGTTGGCAGCCTGCGGCAATTTTTCCTAGAGGCGTATCGTATGCTGGGTTGAACAATTTGCTCTAATGGCACTGAGCTGCCCTTGAAAAAGAAGAAGAGAGGAGACGCTTATGAATAGGATCTCAATGGTTGCGATTGCGCTGATCGGCATCGCCACACCGGCTCTTGCTGCCGGTGCTCGGTATTATGTGGAGATCGACACGGTGGGCAATTGCTCCGTCGTCGATTCCAAGCCGAGCACCCACGCGGGCATGAAAATTCTCGGCGATAAAGGTGGCTATGCCTCAAAGGATGCCGCTACCAAGGCTCTGAACGCTTTGCCAAAAGGCAAATGCAAAGGCGTCGTCGGATAGGTAGCGCGTACATAGAGCCCGGAGAGACAAACGGCTGATACCAAACGCGAGCTGATGGCTAGGGTGCGTTTTCACCCCCTCGCCCGCAGTGGGAATCTCCTTCTGTCAATGGATACAGGATTGGCGACACCCGTCGCACATCCGTGTCTCCGCGTAACAGGCGACAGGCCGACGATGCTGTCGGGGGAGCCGGCGGCATCGACGTAGCAGGTCTGGCCGAGACGATCGCGGTTATTCTGCGGAACCGCCGATCTCGACCATCACTTCGTTGCGCCGAAGAAATGGGAGCGTCCCGCCTTGTCGAGAGCACGCGCGGCCGTCGTTACCCAGCGTGGACAAATTCCGTCAAGCTAGACGATGTCTCCGTCTCGAACCCGAGCTAGCGTCCTTGCGTAGTTTCTTGGCATCACTTAGCGGACATCGATGCCGCCGCTGAGAATGTCCGCTTTGAGGGGCAAAACGGACATCCCTGCGGTCACTCGTGCCAGCGCTTTTCCGCTCTCTGAGACTTCTATTGGTCTATTTCATGTCGTTCACAGTCGCTTCGTCGGCCTTGACTAGACCCGCCGAGCAAGCCTTGTTGAACTCGTCTTTGTCGATTACTCCATCCTTGTTCGAGTCGACCATGGTGAAGTCCAGGACGAGCGGCGTAGCGGTTCCCTTTGCGATCGTGTCACCACCCGGCGACGCCATGGACCACGCTGCGTCGCATTTTTCAGCAGGGACTGCGACATTGGCAGCATACGCGTTGCCGGCAGCAAATAAGAACATGACACTCAGCAACGCTGTGCTACCTGCGATACTAGTTACCTTCATTGCTTAACCTCCAGTCTGGGCTGATGCTCACTCGTAGAAAAGCCCCGCTCGTGCACCGGGGAACTCCCTGGGAGATAGCAGCTTGCCATTTCGCGCTTGCTCGAATGGACGTGTAGCGTCCAGCCGGGCTCCATCGGCTCGCCGATTTTTATCATGCCACGGACGGCGCGGACGAACTCGTCGCAAAGGCTTACTGCGTCCGCTTGTGTGGTGATCCTTGGAGCGACAACAATAATATTCGGCTTCGAAAAGGAGCATCTCTGCCAGGGATCGACAAGATTGCAAACGTCGCGGGCGGACCTACTCGGCGACACGCGTCGAGCTTCAGAGATTTGATCTGCGCCCGTGGGCGGCGACAGCCGGGCCGGCTCGGGCTTGTCGGCATTGACCAACCGCGTAACCAGCAAGATGCCGCCAGCGATCAGGACGAGCGCTACCAGAGTTTTCGTCATGGCACGCTAGAGGCGCTAAAGATTTAGCCCTTATGCTCGCTCTTATAAAAAGTCTCGGCCTTCTTCAGATTTGCGTTCGGGCTCTTCATGAAGTTGGTCTTGGCGTCCTGGCTGCTGAAGCAGTACCTGCTACCCTTTATCGTCGCGTTGACGGAGCAATCCGTCTGTACGTCCTTGTGGTTAGCGAGGCCCCAAGCACACATATTGTCGAATTGGCCTGTCACGGCGTAGGCCGAACCGGCAAAGCCGACGAGGAGGACGCTGGCTAAGAGATACTTTTTCATTTCGGACGTTCCTTCCGTTTCGATAGGCCGCCCGTCGCTTATGCTAGAATATAGGGATTAAGGAGACACTTTTCATTACCAGGCGTTCGGGCCAATTTGCGGCGCTGTTCAGGGACTTGCCGCAGTCCAAGGAGCTCCGCGAAGTCGCAAGTTGAGCTTAAAGAAAGGCGCCTATTGCGAGCCGCGTGTTCGCATTGCGAGGCGCAGTCACGATCTCGCTGCTGGGGTCAGTACCCCTCCCCTGGCGGGTAGCCACCATAATCGCCATTCGCGGGAGGATAGTCGCCGTAGTCAGCCTCCACTGATGGGTAGGCCTCGACCGGCGGGGCCGGTGGAACGGCATAGGTGCCATACACAGGTGGGCCGTAGGCGTAGGCCGGGGGTGGAGGAACGTAGTAGCCATACACCGGGGGGTAGTACGGCACGGGATAGCCGTAACGACGGAGCTTCCGACGCCAGCCGGCTTCCTTTATGAGGCCAATATCGGCCTTTTGGCCGCTCAAACCCGCGATAGGGAGCGCCGCCGCTCTGGCGGGCATGAAGCCGCCGCCTATTACACCAACGATCACGGCGGCACTACACAGAAAGCAACGCATCACCTTCACTCCTTCACGCATGAGGGCTCGACCTCAGGCAGGGTTAGCGCAACTCTAACCCGCGTGGGAGCCTATTGGTTGCGGTAACTCAAAGGATAGTAAAGGTTCCACTCCACAGGCGCCCCACTCCCGCGCCCGACGTAAGACGCTGCTTCTGCTCGAGGAGAACCGGGCGATCCGGAACAACCGAGTGGGCTTATCGTTTTACTTTTTTCAGAAGGGAGTATGGCTATGTGGAAGAAAGTGCTTTTCGCTTCGGCTGTCACTGGATTGCTGGCTGTCGCCGCAATTCCAGTGCAAACGACCCCGGCAGATGCCTCTCGCAGCGGCTGCCGGGAGGCCGCAAAGGCTCAGTTCCCATACAATCCAAGAGCACGTCGAGATTTTAGGCGCTACTGCAAGAGTCAATGGAAGGCTTACAAAGCCGCCCATCGGGTCAAGTAGATCGAGCGCCCGCGGATTGGGGCACGTTTACACCGTGGGGAGACGTCCCGTTAGACCCTGACATGCTCTCCTACGAGGGGCTGCATGGGGCGATTGTCCCCGAGAACGTTCTCAGTAGGTCGATCTTTTGATCGGTGTCGTGCCGGCCATCAACCTTGATTGGATTCAAAAGCTTCATCTCGACAATTCCGGACCCATTATGATGGGCCGGGGTGAATGCGGGTGGCGTTTATGAAGGCACGGATCAAATGGGTTGAAGACCGCACATTCGTTGGCGAGTCTGGGACTGGGCACAAGATCGTTTTTGGAACAGCTTTCGGGCCGGATGGACGCAGTCCTGGACCAACCCCCATGGAGTTGGTGCTAATGGGACTGGGAGGCTGTTCGGGGTACGATGTTGTTCACATTCTTGAGAAGGGCCGCGAGGCGGTCGAGGATGTCACTGTCGAGCTTGAAGCCGAGCGCGCGCAACAGGATCCGAAGGTATTCATCCGCGTTCACATGCATTTCGTCGTGAAGGGGCAAGGACTTGCTGCGGAGAAAGTCGATCGCGCCATCGCGCTTTCAGTCGAGAAATATTGTTCGGCATCGGCAATGATCGCCAAGACGGCCACGATTACCCACGACTTTGAGGTCGTCGATACCACCGCAAATGAGGCGGGAACGCGCAGACGCCCACCAACCTGAACTACCCGAGGGGAGAGCATGACGAAACGAGCCATGGCCTGCAGCCATCAAGCCTATTCGGCAGCTTTCGCATACACCTCCATAGGCGGGCAGGAACAGACGAGATGTCGATCACCATAGACATTGTCAACACGGTTGACCGGGGGCCAATACTTATCGACCCGAAAAGCGCCAGCCGGAAAGCAGGCGGCTTCGCGCGAGTAGGGCCTATCCCAGTCGCCGACCAGGTCCTCCACCGTGTGCGGCGCGTTCTTCAGGGGATTATCCTTGCGATCCATGCGGCCGTCTTCGATCGCCGAGGCTTCCTCGCGTATGCCGAGCATGGCCTCGCAAAAGCGATCGAGCTCAGCCTTAGTCTCCGATTCCGTTGGCTCGATCATCAGGGTTCCTGGCACCGGCCAGCTCATGGTCGGCGGATGGAAGCCACAATCGATGAGCCGCTTGGCGACGTCGTCGACCGTCACCCCGGCGCCCGCGTTGAGAGGACGCGTATCGATGATGCATTCGTGCGCGACGCGCCCGTTCCTACCGGTGTAAAGCACGTCGTAGGCGCCGGCGAGCCGCTTCGCGATATAATTAGCGCTGAGTATCGCGACACGCGTCGCCTGAGTGAGTCCAGCCCCACCCATCATGAGACAATAGCTCCACGAGATCGGCAGGATTGATGCCGAGCCATAAGGTGCGGCCGATACCGTGAGCGCACCGCCGTCCGTCTCCGGATGTCCGGGAAGGAAGGGTGCGAGATGCCACTTGACGCCGATTGGCCCCATCCCGGGGCCGCCACCTCCATGGGGGATGCAGAAAGTCTTATGCAGATTGAGGTGGCCAACGTCAGCGCCAACATCGCCGGGCCTTGCGAGTCCTACCAGCGCATTCATGTTGGCACCATCGAGATAGACTTGGCCACCGTTGGCATGGGTAATCTCGCAGATCTCGCGCACCGTCTCCTCGAACACGCCGTGGGTCGATGGGTAGGTGATCATGCACGCCGCAAGGTTTGGTGCGTTCGCTTCGGCCTTGGCGCGGAAGTCGACAAGGTCGATGTTGCCGTCGACATCCGTCACCACCACGACCACCTTCATGCCGCACATGGATGCCGACGCAGGATTGGTGCCGTGCGCCGAGGCCGGGATGAGGCAGACGTTGCGATGCCCCTCCCCGCGGCTCTGGTGGTAGGCGCGGATCACAAGCAGGCCAGCCAACTCGCCCTGGGCGCCCGAGTTTGGCTGCATCGACATGGCATCGTAGCCGGTGATCCGGCACAGCTTCTCAGCAAGGTCGCTGATCAGCTCGGCATACCCGATGGCCTGATCAGGCGGGACGAACGGGTGGATCTCAGCAAATTCGGGCCAGGTGATGGGCAGCATCTCGGCCGTCGCATTGAGCTTCATCGTACATGAGCCAAGCGGGATCATGGCTCGATCGAGCGCGAGATCCCGATCGGCGAGACGCCGCATATAGCGCGTCATCTCGCTCTCCGCCCGGTTCATATGGAAGACCGGATGCGCCAAATAAGTTGACTGGCGAATGAGAGCGCTGGGAAGCCGGTATTCGGGATAGTCATTGCCATAGACGAGATCGTAGCCGCCGAACGCGCGCCAGACGGCTTCGAGCGTGGCTGGCCGGGTCCGCTCGTCTACCGTGATACCGATGCAATCATGGCCGACCTTGCGCAGATTGACGCCGTTATCCACCGCGGTCTTCATGATCAGACCCTGATAGGGGCCGACCTCGACGGTGATCGTATCAAAGAAGGACTCGGGGCGGATCTTGAAGCCCAGCGACGCA